>Ga0209181_10000605_pt1 | contig 66530 bp, 46 predicted proteins | sample MAT05_FD_187208 | JGI IMG/M metagenome (GOLD analysis project Ga0209181, IMG submission 187208) | Freshwater microbial communities from Lake Fryxell liftoff mats and glacier meltwater in Antarctica - MAT-05 (SPAdes) (version 2) | ecosystem: Environmental > Aquatic > Freshwater > Ice > Liftoff... | reverse complement strand
GCTGGAAGCATATAAAGAATACCAGGATGATATAGTGATGGAAAGTGTAAAAAATGTTAAGCGTCTTGGATTTACCAATGAGTTTGATAAGTAGCGAGTCAAGGTTGATGGTTGATGGTTGATGGTTTGATTGAGGTGCAGGTTTCTTTCCAAACATATTCTTTGAATGGCAGGCCAGTCTTTATAGAACTCATCAGAAATAGCCTTTCTATATCCCATAAAGCGTAACACGAAAAAGTTAATAGTTCTACTGGTAAACATGCCTGCCTTTAATTCAGGAGAAATTCGCATTCCGTTTCCTATTATCGTATTGAGTTAGTTTAACAGAGTAAAAAAAAACAGATCCCAAAACGTGCTACCTGATTTTTTCAATATGTCATTTATTAAATGTACTAGAACTCATTTTTAAGGATTGGGATCAAAATCATACAATGTAGCAGTGAAAACTCCCCGCTCCCGCTTTTTAAATATCGCTTTCCAGTTGCCGTTATATCTTATGAGTGAAGGTACCAGGTACTTTCCGGCATGCGTCATCTGTACTTCCATCTGCACCTTAAAATCGTACACACCGGCATCATAACTTAAGGAGTAATTTCTTGCTACCACTTCAAAAGTTTTATCATTGAACCAGGTGGTCATTTCATCTACCACGGCTTTACCTTCCATACCGGGCTTTACTGTTTGCTTAAAAATATAACAACTGGTTTTATTGTAATCATCCATGTCAATGCTCATATCATATACATCGGCCATGTCATCATCATAAATAGCGGTTTTGCCCGACATAAACGGCAGCCCCTTTATTTTTTTGCCCGGGTTGAAAAACAACATTTTCAATTGCTCCTTGTGTTTCTCCATCCCGCTTTTTCCATCAATGCTAAATTGGGTGCCGGCAACAATATTGTTTTCGCCGCATACACTGCCGGTTGTAAAAAAAAGGGACGCATACATTTGTGCGGTGTAGTAATTATATTGATGATTATCTGTGTAATAATCACCATTGATTTGCTCCTCCAGTGTTTCCATACTGCGGCAATTATTTTTTCGTATTTGCTTTATTTTACTGTAGCAGGTAGCCCCGGAACTGCCATCCTTCTTCAGCATCCTGATATCATTGATGGCGGTATACCCCAGTATATGCAGGTTAAGAAATGCTTTGTAAAAAGTAGAATCGCTTTTGATACGGTTAATAAATCCGGGCACATTGAGTTTATTGTTCAACACTACTTCGGTAAGGGTAATTACTTTTTTACCCACCAAAATAGATGACTCTTTATTGTTTTGGGAGAAAATGCTTGTGTCGCTGCTTTTCTGTGACTTGCCGGATGAGTCATTGGTATTTTGTGCAGATAAATGCACAGAAAAAAAGATAGCAATTAAAAAAGGTACGATCGCTTTAATCATGCCTGCAAATTATTGCAATTATATTAAAAGGCTTTGGAGGTGCATAAAAAATTCCTTCTGCTCCGGCGGCGCAGCAAAAGCAGTATACACTTTTTTTAAAAGGAATGTTTATAGGTTATAAAACACTCGCCTGTTTCGCAGCCGAATTGATCTCACCTCCAATCTCCCGATAAAAGATCGGGACAGGTTCTGTTTGCGCAAAGCTTGTTGTAATTAAAAGTACCGTAATGGCAATCATCATCAATTGGAGGTGGCCAAATGCAGGCTTCGAATATTGCTCAAAAAAGAACAAATGTTGCAGCGTGCGATCCCGAAAAAAATTCGGGAGAGCCTGCCACTGAAGTTTAATGGAAGTGCTTCTGCCGGGTACATAAAAAAAACGATTCCATGGTAATCATTTTCGGAGTAAGGTTTAGCGCTCATTGATTTTTTTTATGTTTATTTAAAGTGCAGTAATAACATCCCATACTTTCTTTAGCACTGGTATGCCATTGGTTAAATTATTTTTCCTGTTAACCATCACCCGTTCGCCAGGAAATGTTATTTTGTTTTTTGCACCTGCCGGTACCGATTGATGGTAATCGTCAATTATCCTTTCGATTGTTTTTGTAATGATGGAATGGTTGCCCAGCTTGTTTATATCAATCGCAATAAATACCTGGGATAGACTATCCTCAACTGCTTTCTTCGAAATTTCATGCACTGCGAGGCCGCCTGATAAAACGGTCGCCAGTATATCCAGCAACAAGGATAAACCTGCACCCTTCCAATAGCCAATGGGCAGAGGGCGTTTCGATTCAAGTATGGCTGCAGGCTCATCAGTTAATTCGCCATTCATATCGTACCCACCATTCACCGAAAGGTGTTCATTTTTTAACACCGCCAGTTCCATAGCGCCATACGAATATTGCGACATCGCCATATCCAATACAATGGCTTCGTCTTTAAAGGGCAAGGCAATTACCAGCGGATTGTTGCCCAGCTTTGGATCAATGGCGCCCCATGTTGGCATAATAGCCGTAGTATTTGTAAAGCCGATAAAAACGAATCCCGCTTTCGCCGCCTGCCATCCGTACGTGCCGCCACGCATCCAATGATTGGTATTTGCAAGGGCTACACAACCAATACCATATTGCCGGGCAAGGCTCATCACTGTTTCAGTTGCATGCATCGCATTCAATATACCGGGGCCAAGGTTGCCATCCCATTGCTCCATGCCCCCAAATTTATTTTTCAAAGAAGGTATGGCGTCGGGCAATACAAACCCATCTTTTACATATTGCACAAACCTGGGAAAACGGTTTACACCATGCGTGTAAATACCATCCACGCTATTGGCGGTGAAGACTTTAGCGCATGTATTTGCTTTCTCATTTTTAAATCCCAGGTTTTCCAAAATGGATGCAAAGCGCTGCTGCATTTGCTGCGGGGAAATCAATATATTCTCAACCATAACGTACTAATATTTTGTTATTCAAAATGACCCGGATATATTTCACGCAAAGACGCAAAGTAGCAAAGGGGCAAAGGAATGGAAATAGCCCGATGTTTTTCACGCAAAGACGCAAAGTAGCAAAGGTGCAAAGGAATGAAAATGACCCGACTGTTTTTCACGCAAAGAAGAAAAGGAGCAGAGGCGCTAAGGAATGGAAATAGCCTGGATGTTTTTCACGCAAAGGCGCAAAGTAGCAAAGGTGCAAAGGAATTAAAATGACCCGGTTGTTTTTCACGCAAAGAAGAAAAGGAGCAAAGGCGCCAAGGAATGAATTTGAGATCTTTCATTCTGCCCTCTTAAATCAATCGTTATCTTTTTAGTAAATGGCTTTAATTCTACATAATTGCAGCGATACTTTATAGAGGCAGCACCTTTTAAAAAAGGTGCTGCCCGCAAATACACTTTCTCCATCATTTCTTTTCAATGCCTTCTTCCTTCCATTTTAAAATCTTACAATCCTTTTAACCATTGTCTAATATCTGGTATTTAACATCTGTTACCCAATATATAGAATCCAGCATCCAGTATCTGCTATCCAGTTTCTGCTATCCAGTATCTGCACCTTACATCAACTTAACCGCCTGCCTTGCCAGTAACTTCCATTCTTTTTTTTCTTTTACCCACACCGTCATCACACCAATATTCACTGTGCCCGGATCTTTGCCCTTATCGTTGGTGGTGCCACTCAATCTATGCCTGACAATCGCCGTTTTGCCAGCAACCGTAATGGTTTGACCGGTTAAATCAATGGTAACAAAATCGGTATTGCCATTTACAATGTTCTCTACAAAAGCAGCCTTACTCTCTACCTTTCCGGTAGAGTGGCCATAGCTAAGGGAATCATGTGCAAGCTTTGTAAGTGTAGGCTGGTCTGCCCCTACCATTGCCTTCCGTAATGTTTCCACAGAAGTTGCTACTGCCTGTTCGTCTTTTGTTTGTGCACTTATTGCTGTGCTGAAAATAAGGGCGACGAATAAAATTGAGAAGAATCGTTGCATGATATAAACGTTTTAATGATTAAAAATTATTTCACAAAGATAGCCAGTGTACAAGTTACCGGCCCAATTAAGCCGGATGCCTTTGATTGCCATTTAATGGCAGCAAATATTCCATCGCTGCAACGATTTTAAACTAACCTGGAAGGGGAATTGGTATTTTGAAATTTCTTCCATTGCACAACCCGCTTTTCCAGGTAAGCGATCCTGTGTGAGATATTAAATAGAAAAAGCAAACTCACATTTGAGATGATCGGCAAGTTTCATGAAACACCTCATATACCAACTGATGTATTAATTTAACGTACTAATATTGTTATTTATAAATTTAGGCACTGTTATTTTATGTTAGAAAGCAAGACACACCTGTATAAAAAAAAGGGCCCCGCCGGTTTCTATTACGGGCGGGGCCAAATAAAATCAAATTCCCTATTTCAGCTCCAGCATCACTACACTTTGCGCAGGCAGCTCAACTACCAACTGCTCACCGTCTTTTTTCGCTCCGTTAAAGGAGGTGATTTTTATATTGTCCGGTTTTTCAAAGGTGTTGATGTCCGTTAGCTTTTTTGATGTTAACACCTGTCCCTGCACTGTTTTCCATTTAATACCAGGCAATGAAGTACGGATGGAAATGTTCTTATTTGGATCAAGGTTTACCAGGGAAATATGAACCGCCCCCGTAGAATCCAGCGATGCAGAAATATTAATCGCAGGAATTTTGTTTTCTCCGTTTACATAGTCCGGCGAATTGAAATTAACTGGCAATAATTTTGCATCCTGGTGCACTTTGTACATATCAAAAATATGATAGGTGGGGGTTAACAAAATTTCTTTGCCCCTTGTAAGAATCAACGCCTGCAATACATTGATGGTTTGCGCCAGGTTGGCCATGCGTATCCGGTCACTATGGTTATTAAAGATATTAAGGGTTGTGCCTGCAATCAGTGCATCTCTTAAACTATTTTGCTGGTATAAAAACCCGGGATTGGTACCAGGCTCTACGTCTGTCCAGATGCCCCATTCATCCACTACCAACGCTACTTTCTTTTGTGGGTCGTATTTATCCATGACGGTGGAATGTCGGGTAACCAACTCTTCCATGTACAAACAATTCTTCATGGTATTAAAATATTCGGCTTCCTCAAACGCAGTTGCAGAGCCCTTTTTGCCCCAGTTGCCGGTTGGCAGCGTATAATGATGCAAGGTAAGCCCCCACATCTGGTTACCAGCATTCTTCATCAATACATCTGTCCAGTTGTAATCTGCTACATTGGCGCCGCTGGCTATCCGCAGCAAGGGGGCGTCCTTGTAATTTCTTGCATAGGTTGCATAGCGCTTGTATTCACCTGCGTAATAATCCGGTGTCATATTTCCGCCACATCCCCAGCTTTCATTGCCCACACCCCAAAACTTAACCCTCCATGGTTTTTCCTGACCGTTTTGTTTTCTCAATTCTGTCATGGTGCTGGATGCATCCGAATTCAAATACTCTACCCACTTAGCCATTTCTTCCACCGTACCACTACCTACATTGCCTGCGATATAAGGTTCGCAATTGAGGAGGGTACATAAGTCCAGGAATTCGTGTGTACCAAAACTATTATCCTCAGAAACACCGCCCCAGTTGGTGTTCACCATGTGCGGCCGTTCGCTGCGTTTACCAATGCCGTCTCTCCAATGATATTCATCCGCAAAACAACCGCCGGGCCAGCGCAGGTTGGGCACCTTTATTTTTTTAAGCGCCTCTACTATATCCAAACGAATGCGGTCTTTCTTAGGCACATTCATAGAATCGGCTACCCAAAAGCCATCATAAATACAGCGCCCCAAATGCTCGGAAAAATGGCCGTAAATATGACGGCTAATCATCGTTTTTGGATTGGTTCCATCAATGGTGACGTTAGTGGAAGATTGAGCGTAACCGGCAACGTTTACTGCCAGAGCTGAAAAGAGTGGAACATATAATTTTTTCATACTGCAAAAACTTTTATTAAAAAAAATGAGTAGTAAAATTATCCGTTTTTCTGCGAGTTAAACTAAAGAAGTTAATATGTCTTTTATTCAATTAGCAGCATAACAGACATGTTAAAGCTACTTAAGTGAACATGGTTCACCTAAACCATTTAATGTCTTTTCAACGATGGGGAAAAATATGACCGGGTGATTGAAATGATACATGAAAGCGGGTTATGAAACAACTTTAACGAAAATATTTGTTGATTGATCAACCAAAGAATTCCTGTATTATTATTTACTCTTTAGAGATTTTGAAGTGATTAGCTACGCCTGTTATTATGGCTGAAAGGGCAATGGTGAATAGTGAATGGTGAGTGGTGAATGGTGAATAGATACCGATGAATGCAGACTGTTCATATTTTGCCTACCCGATACCAATCGGGTCACCATTGACCATTCACCATTGACCATCCACAAACTACTAACCATCCGATAGCTATCGGATCATGCTTAATTTAACACTGGATTGTAACCGCCAGGTTTCTGCCATAAAATTTCAATTCGATGATGTCGTTGGGGAGCGCTTTTTTGTTCCAGGCCCTGTGAATGGACAGGGCCGTGCCTACCGCAGTTGCCTGGGCCATTGACGCTGCAAATATTTCCATCTCCGGGAAGAATGTAGCCAGCAAATTCATATAGATAGCATTTTTACTAAAACCTCCATCCACGAAAATCCGCCTGGTTGCTGTTCCGTCAATAACCAGTTTGGTAGAGAAGCATTGCTGAACAACGATATCCAAGATGAGCTGGTGGTATGCTTCCGAATCTGTTTTAAACTTTGACAGATCTCTTTTCGGAAAAGCAGATTCTTTTAAATTTACGGCTTCACTTTGAGTTGATAATCCTTTTTTCAGTTTGTTTATAATATCGGCATCGTAAGCAATACTCCTGTAGCGGATAGCATGCTGGTTAAAATGCGCTGCTATTCTTTTTACCTGTTGCTCATGCTCGTAGCCGGCAAATAACCGGGAAGCTTTTACCCGTTTGCCTTCGTATGTCATGTAACAGAGACAGTCATTTTGTAAGTCTGTATCTGTAAGCAGCGTAGGGTTGAACGGGTTCATGCTGATACACCAGGTGCCGGTAGATATTAAAATAAAAGGCTCGTGAAAATTAATGAGATATGGTATTAATGCCGCCGAGCTATCGTGCAGGCCGATACCAACAGAATAGTTCCTGCCGGGGAAAGCTGCAGGCAACACTTCATTGCCTGGTAAAATAGGAGCGAGTTTTTCGAGTATCTCTTCCTGCATCACCCACCGGTGATAAGTGTTTTCATAAAAATCCCAGAGGTTGGTATGGCAACCGATGCTGGTAATATCCGAGCAGGGAATACCACTGATGAGGTAACTCAGGTACTGCGGTAAATGCAGGGCATACTTTATTTTCTCAAAAAGTTCAGGGCGTTCTTTCCGGATACGATACAATTGCATTCCTGAATTAAGGCTGCCCAACACAGGCGAAGCGGTGACATGTGAAAACAATTGTTCGCCACCGTAAGTTTCATAAAATTCTTTACTGAGTTCCGCCGGATATTTTTTAAGATAGTTGTACAAGGGCGTAAGTGGATTACCCTGTTCATCAATGTAAACGAAGCTGGCACCATAAGTGGAGAAATTGATTGCCCGGATGCTAAACTCCTTCAACCGGAAAACCTCCCTCAATGAATCAAACACGCTCAGGCGAAGGCTTTCGAGGTTTTCGCAGGTGTCGCCATCTTCATCTGTTGTTTCTATAAATTTCGCCGTTTTTTCATACACAATTTTGTACTGCCTGTCAAACAGAAATAATTTCTTATTGGTTTTTCCCACATCAAAAATTGCTATTACAGGTTTAGCTGCCATTGTTTTATTTGCTTTGCTTCACGCTTGCTAAGAGTGAAGTATCTTTTTAGAATTACTTTTTTAATTGAGGAGTATTTGATTAGCGTTGACTCTGCCTACCTCACCCCCAACCCCTGTCCTCCCGAAATAATCGGGATCTTCGACAAAGGAGAGGGGAGTCTGACCCTGATGCAACAAAGCACTTTCCTTTTCGGATTAAGATTGTCATTTTTTTTGCCGGTTTATTTAGAATAAGCTGTGCATTTTCCATTTCTTTTTCGCGAAACATCAGCGTACTTATAGTATTATCCCAGGAAGAGGAGCCGGTACTTTATATCATTTTCAAACATTTTATCTTCCATATCTGCTTTAGTTCTTCATTGAACCTAAAGCGATCATTTCCTGATATCCAAATATCTACTTAATTACAAATACTACTGCCTTGTCCCCCTTCAGGGGATAGGCGCTGCTCTACAACCCAGTCGCAACCGTTGCCTGTCCTCTTTCCTTTATCAACTGCTCCCTTACCTTTAATGACCTGAAAACCTGTAATGGTTTCAAGGCACCACCTGTTCTCATCCGTGCCTCAGCAACCAACGGACGTACATCTGTTCTGTAAGCAGCTTGTAATATTTCCTGTGCGGTTACAACGTCATTTATTTCCTGTGCTTCTTTTAGCGCTTTAGTATCTACGATCAGCGCCTGTGTGTATGCAATCATGATGGCTTCAATGGATTGCAATAAATCTTCCAGCGGATCTTTTACATTGTGGCTTGCATCTATCATCCAGGCAAGATCGTTGGCATGATCCATTCCTTTTGCATCCATGCCTTCTACCAATTCATTAAAAATTAAAAACAACTGGTAAGGATTAATACTGCCTACTGTTAAATCGTCATCGCCATATTTACTGTCGTTGAAATGAAAGCCTGCCAGCTTATTTTCCATCATCAATAAGGAAACAATCTGTTCAATATTGGCATTGGGTAAATGATGACCCAGATCAACCAATGTATAAGCTTTAGTACCCAGCTTTGATGTGTATAGGTAGGATTGCCCCCAATCGCCTACAGTGGTGGAGTAAAAATTAGGTTCGTATGCTTTGTACTCGACGAATATTTTCCAGTCAGCGGGTAAGGCGGCGTAAATTTCCTGTAAACTTTCGTAGGTATTTTGCCAGGCTTTTCTAAAATTTAGTTGCCCCGGAAAACAGGACCCATCTGACAGCCATACGGTTAACGATTTGGATCCCAATGCATCGCCTTGTTTGATCACTTCAATATTGTGTTCGATGGCTTGCTTACGCACGGCTTTATCTACATGTTGTAATGAGCCAAATTTATAGCTGCGTTCCTGTCCCGAATGGTCCTGGAAAGTGTTGGAATTAACTGCATCAAATTTAAGATCATGCATGGCCGCCAGCTTTTTTATCTCATCTGCATTAGATGGAATATCCCAGGGAATATGCAGGGAGATGGCGCCACTGGATTGATTGAGCGCATGCAGCAAACCAATATCCTCTATTTTCTGTTCAAGATTTCCCGGTTCACCACCCCCACTGAATCGACCAAACCTGGTGCCGCCTGTACCCAATGCCCAACTGGGAATGGCCACCTGGAAATCGACCAGTTTTTGTATGATGGCTTCTACATTATTGATGCCTGCAGCTATGTAATCGTAACCGCGTTTATGAGTTGCAAGGTTATTGGAGTTGCTGTCGTCAATCAATCGTTTATTCAATAGCATAATCGTTAATTTTTATGAGGAATTGAAAATGTAAATTAAGGTAAATAAAATACTTCGGTTAAGGGAATGCTGATAGGTGAATTATCTTCATTGCACTCCATGATGTCCTTCATATAAGTCCACCATTTTTGTATTACCGGGCTATCCGGCAGGTTGTCAAGTGCCTGGATGCTTTCGGCTTTTAATACGCCAAATAAACAGTTGGAGAACAAGCCCCCTAAATCCCCCAGGGGGGACTTTTGACCCTCCCTTTTCGGATAACTTTTCTTTATTCATAACCTGCTTGTGCTAGCAGGCCACCCCCCCTAAATCCCTTAGGGTGACTTTTGGCCCCTGATTATTTGTGTCTCTTTTTTTACAAAAAACTGGTTAAATCAGCTTTAGTTAAAATATATCAGTCAGTAAAGAACTCTTTAAATTTTGAACGCTCTGAAAGTCTCCTTTGGGGGATTTAGGGGGCTGCTTTTATCTCCTTTTTTATTAAAAAAACTATTGAAATCTGCTCACGTTAAAAAACATCAATCAATAAAAAGCTCTATAAATTTTGAACTCCTCCTAAGACCCCCTTTGGGGGATTTAGCGGGCTATTTTTTTTATCTTACAAATGCCATTGCCACACCTCCGTCTACATTTAAAATATTACCGGTTGATTTATTTAATAATCCGCCTGCCAATGCAAAACATGCGTTGGCGATATCTTCAGGTAAAATCATTTCATTTAATAAAGTCCTTTTGGCATAATAAGCCGGTAATTCAGCAACTGTAATTCCGTAAGCTTTGGCACGCCCTTCGGCCCAGCCGCCTGCCCAGATGTTTGAATCGGCAATGACCGCATCGGGATTAACCGTGTTTACCCTTATTTTATCGCCGCCCACTTCAGCCGCCATCAACCTGGTCAGGTGGGCCTGCGCCGCTTTTGCCGAACCATAGCCCGCATTACTGGGGCCTGCAACCACTGAGTTTTTAGACACAATATTGATTACATCACCGCCAATGCCCTGCTTACGCATCACTGCTACGCCTGCCTGCGAAACGAGGAATTGCCCCCTTACCAAAATGTCGTACAACTTATCCCAATCGGCGATGGTATGATCTGCAATTGATTTTGAAATGCTGATGCCCGCATTGTTTACGATAATGTCTACACCACCAAATGCAAGGGCTGCGCCTTCCATTGCTGCGTTGATGGTTTGCAGGTTGGTAACATCCAGTATTACTGCCGCTGCAGTATCCTTACCGTATAATTTAGTGAACTCTGCGGTGGCTGCCTGTAAGCGCTCTTCATTGATATCATTAATGATTACGCAGGCACCTTCGTCTGCGAATTTTTTTGCAATGGCTTTTCCAATGCCACCTGCACTACCCGTTACCAAAGCAATGCGGCCGCTGAGTGCTTTCGGTTTTGGCATTCTTTGTAATTTGGCTTCTTCCAGTAACCAGTATTCAATATTAAATGCTTCCTGCCTTGGTAAAGAAGTGTATTCAGAAATCGCTTCTGCTCCTTTCATTACGTTGATGGCATTGATATAAAATTCAGCGGCTACCCTTGCTGTTTGTTTATCTTTTGCAAAAGTGAACATACCAACACCGGGATACAATAACACTACCGGGTTAGCATCCCGTATGGCAGGACTGTTGGGATGTTTGCAGCTATCATAATAAGCTGCATACATTTTACGGTAGGCTTCAAATTCGGGTGCCAGTTTTTCTTTTAATGCATTGGTATCCGTAAGATCGTCGGCAGCAGCCAGTGGTAAAACCAACGGGCTGATTTTGGTGCGTAAAAAGTGATCAGGACAGCTTGTACCCAATGGAGCCAGCCTGCCCAGGTCGTTGGAATTGATAAATTGCAGTACGCGGTCATCATCCGTAAAATGACCGATCATGCCCCCAACCTCCAAAGGGGAAATGGAACCACCTCTGCTACATAATCCTCTTAACACCGGAGCCAGTGCTGCAGCCTGTTTCAGCCTTTCTTCTTTAGGTAAAGATGTTAACTTTTGGCCTCCGAAAACCTCCCTTTTTCTGCCATAGTTTTCTACCAGGTATTCGGCACAGCGTTCTACTACTTCCAGCGTATTAACATAACTTTCATAGGCCGTATCGCCCCAGGTAAATAACCCGTGAGAGCCAAGCATGATGCCACGGATTCCAGGGTTTTCGTCCAGGCATTGTTTTAACTGAAGGCCCAGTTCAAAACCAGGTTTCTGCCATTCCACCCAGCCTATGGTACCATCAAATAATTCCTGCGTTATTTTTTTACCATCTTTTGCAGCCGCAATTGCGATAGCTGCATCCGGGTGCAGATGATCAATATGTTTAAATGGAAGAAATCCATGCAAAGGCGTGTCAATGGAAGGCGCTTTCGATGCAAGGTCGTAAATGCAATGGTTGAATAATTCCACCATTTCATCTTCAAATTCAATACCCCGATACACATTTTTTAAACTGCGCAAACGATCCACATACAAGGCTGCCAGTCCACTTTTTTTCAATGTACCGATATCGCCTCCTGAGCCCTTCACCCACATTACTTCTGTTTCTTCGCCGGTAAGCGGATCCTTCGCCATTGCTTTACAGGACGTGTTGCCACCACCATAATTGGTTAATCTTAAATCGGCTCCCAATAAATTAGAACGATATATTAGTAAAGCCACTTCATCACCAGCAAGGGCAGCCGCTTTGCTTTCGTCCCATAGGTAGCTAACATGTTTAAAACCGCTCCCATCCCCTAAAGGGGGGTTAGAAGTACTCTTTTCTACTGCGGGGTTTGTATTCGTATTCATAAATATTTCTTTAAATTTTTATTATTACACTAATTATTCACCTACTTTTTTTATTCCCCTTTAGGGGATGGCGGTGGCTTTATTTTATTGAGTTACCATACCCGACGATCAGTATTGAAAGAATGATGGTTGCAATACCGAGAATAATGGTACGTGTTGTTTTTATACTAACCCCTTTCCATTCTTTTAAAACCAGTCCCCACATATTGGCTACCAAAATAATAAACGACATGTGCAAGATCCAGGAACTGGCGCCATTTCCTAATTTACTTTCGCCCATTCCATAAAAGAAAAACTGGAGGAACCACATGGTACCGCCCAAGGCACACAGCAGGTAATTTTTTATCAGGGGAGTTTTTGTATTGGTATAATCGCCAAAGGTTTTATTGCGGAGATTTAAAATGATACACCAGATCAGGTTAGTAGTCAATCCGCCCCATAGAATTACAACGAATATTACATTGTTACGAAACAGAAACTCCCCTTCACCGGGATTTGCCACCTTCCAAATATCGTTGGCTACAATACCCAGGCTACTACCTGCTTCAATACCAAAACTAAAACAAGCGCTTAAAACACCGGAAATAATTGATACCAGTAATCCCAGGCCAATTTTAAATTCTCTGCCCGAGGCATCTATATGCGATTTACTCAGGATATTCTCTTCCTGCGTACCGGTAGTTTCAATACCCAAATGAAGCACTTCTGCATCATACTTAATTAAATCCTTATCCTTCATTGCGCCTGCTTTACCACATATAATAATTCCAATCACGCACACCGCCAAACCCAATATCACCATCAAACCCCAGCTTGTCTCAAAAAGATCGGCAATGGTATCCTTACCTTTAGTGGGGGTAAAATAATAATAGACAGATGGAATGATAGCGCCAAATACCGAGCATAAACCCAGTATAATGGAACTTCCGAGAGATACACCGAGATAGCGAACGCCTAAACCATAAGTGAGCCCGCCAATACCCCAAAGCAACCCCATAATGTATGTAGAAATCAGGGCACCGCCACTTGCATTTCTGATGATGTCCATAAACCCGGGAATGGTAAGATATGCTGCCAGCGGAGGCACGATCAGCCAGGAGAAGAGGCCACCCACGATCCAGAAACTTTCCCAGTGCCATCCCTTTACTTTTTTGTAGGGCATGTAAAAACTACCAGATGCAAAACCACCTATAAAATGAAAAATAACTCCGAAAATAACTCCCATTGGGAAAATGATTTTTAATATGAACTAACAAGAAGCGCATGAAGTTAATTATAGCTCTAAAGTTACCTGTCATGAACTGTCATGGTTTAACCAATTTATAAAAAATGTTTTTGTGCCAGGCATAAAGCAGGGTTCAAAGCTACCTGGTTGCATGAATTAATTTTCCATTAGCTGATGTTTTTCATAAAGTCATCCCCGGACAGCGGGTTAGCAATACAGGAACAGAAATATGTAAATTATGTAATTTTTTTTTGAAAATATGTAACATTCATGTGCGATGATTGACTATCTTTAATGAATCCAAATGTTATTCATTAGCAAGAATTGGAAAGCCAATAGCTAGTATAGTTACTGATTTTCCTGTCCAATTTATCTAGTATGAATACCCATTCAATAGAATTACCCGAAAACGCCTTATTTGTATTGGGGAAAAATAACGACGTTTTAGAGACAAAAACACTTAAAGCGGGTAAAAAAAGGCCCTGGCACCTCCAGAAGCTGATCCTGAAAACAGTTGTTGGCGATTTATTTTAGTAAATAACAAATACTGAAATATTAAAACCATTGATTAATTGCGGGTTTGCGAACAGCATCCCCCTAGTAAAAATCTTATTTAATTAAATAGGTGTTTTCTGGCAAATTTTTTGAAAATCAGTTTCCAATACCAACATTATTCCGACTAATTAAAATGCTAATTTAATAACCCTGTTCATACATTATAAAACTACTCTTTATGGAAAAACGAATATACGCCCTACTATGTATTGCCCTTCTGATATTTATTTCCTGTAAGAAAGAGGCAATTCCTGTTACCAAAGTTGTAGAATTCCCCGGCACAAATTATCTCACTTTAGGCACTTTCGATTCGGTAGGGAAACCAAGTTATTTAATTTCACCAAGAGATGCAGTTTCTACTTCACTAAATAATTATATTAATAGCATACTAAAAGACAAAGTAGATTTAAGAACCACCAATCCAGTATTACTTTCAACCAGTGCCATTGCTGATATTGCAATCACGAAGTCGTCTGATGTGTTTATCACTTTTGTTTCCCAGGGTGGTGGATTTACCAGCGCCTTTGCTTTTTACACCTACCCCACGGGTAAGCCACCCCTAAATGCATTAGACATAAAGGAAATGACTTATGTTTTCGCAAATTCAGGGAATAAAACGCCCTTAAGACGTGGTGATAAGGTTAAAATTGGAAGATTTGACTCCGCCACTTCTATCGGTTTTGTGATAATGCAAAAAGCCTGGGACCTTACAACTAAAAGACTCAATAACAGGGTAGTCCATTTCCTGACAAACGATGTCTTAAATCCTGAAATAGATCCAAACCTCAAAAAGCATGCGGTTTTGATTAATTATGCACCTGAAGAAAAAGTGATCGTTGCCTTTGAAGATATTGACAGAACTACTCCTGACTGTGACCATGATTTTAATGATGTAGTATTTTATTGCACGGTTAAACCCTGAGTTTAAATAAAAGTTTATCTTCCTTTTTTAATATTACCTGGTTTGTAATAATCTTAAGGTTATCTTCAGCGTTTGGCGTTACGCCTCTCAAAATAATCATTTGAGATGTGTAACGCCAAACGCTGAGTTTTGAATTGCACAAAAAATAAACTGCACAATCTCTTATTTACACTTTTTCAATTTCGACATTAACTTTAGCTTTTGTTGGAAGCTCCAGGACATAAGAGCAGCAATCAAAAAAGTAGTACCGTAAGCTGCGGAAACCATTAAGTAAATATAATACCGAATATAATTTATACGGGTAATCGACAGAAACTACAGAAAACTAACTATATAAAATTCGGGAAGAACCAATACCTACCCCGGTATCCGATCACGCATATAGTGACGTATTCATTTCGCGGTTTTTACTAACAAGCATCACCATGTTCTGGCAGCAATTATTTTGTGAAGGCACTTACAGTCAATTTCCGTGACAACGAATATCATTTTCGCTTTGGTTATTATTTCCGACTGCTGAAAAAAAAGTTCTATAAGCAACACTATTGAAACGTCAAAAACATTTCTGCCTGTGGAAAGTGTTGAATATGCAGACGGTTCAGTTGTAAGTAAAACCAAAGTAATGAAACCGACAGGCTGAGTATAAACAACAGTTTAAGAATTTTAGAAAAGGTTTGTATTCTTCTATTTTTGTTTTTGATCGCAGTTCGGATCTACTTCGACATTACAACTTATAATACATTTCGTCCATTTAAAATTCTACTGCCACTTATATTTGTGTTGGTTTTCTATTACAAAACGAAGGCTTCCTGGTTAGCGGCAATTTCAATATTTCTTTATGGACTTTATTATACTTCTTTAAAAGATTATTAATTGCATATCCAGGAGCATTTGCGTTTACATTACCTTTGAAAGAACTTATTTTTTGGTATAAAACCGGCTATAGAACCGGGAGCTCTTTGGTTAACTTTTTTTCAATATTCCCATTTGTTTTTTATGGAATGTCATTTGTTATATTCATGACAAAAACGGTTAGGAAATGGTATTATAAAAATAACATTTGACGACTTTGAAAACGACTGCTAACAAAAGATAAATACAAATACCGTCATTTAATATTTGAATATGATAGACTTAATAAAACGTTCCAGGCTGTTATATTCGATCTATAATTTCTTTCACAGGAAACAACTGATCCATAATGAAGTGTTGTTTAAAAAACTGAACATCCCGAAAAAATATTATTCCTCTTTATCCAGTAAAGACTTTGCCGGCCTGCCTGGTAATATTGCCGGAAATTTTATTCCAGACAAACAAAAACTTGCTTCCTGCAAACTGTTCAACAATGTATCCAACAGCAACAAGGAAAGTCTCTTTTCATTTGAAGACAACGGATTTGCTGTAATCAACAATTACTTAACAAGCCAGCAGGTGGAAGCGGTAAATGATGAAATCGATTTACTGCTTTCACAGAAAAAGGTACAATTTACCAATGGCACTAAAATCATGTTTGCGATTCATGCATCTCACCTTTTAAGGCAAATTGGCGACAATGAGCAATTGAAGGAAGTACTGAATATTTTATTAGGTGGCAATACTATCCTCTTCCAAAGTATTAATTTTTTAACAGGTAGCGAACAGGCTACGCATTCCGATAGTATCCACATGACGACTTATCCATTAGGGGGTCTGTTAGGTGTGTGGATTGCTTTGGAAGATATTACAGCCGATAACGGCCCGCTTCATTATTATCCCAAAAGCCACCTGTTACCTTATTACCTAAATGCAGATTATGGTAACGAGGGAAATGCTTTCTTTTTAGGGAACAAGTCGTATACCGAATATGAAGAAATGATCAGTGCAAAGATGAAAGAACTGAAACTCGAAAAAGTATCCTTCTTTGCAAAAAAAGGCGACTTGTTAATCTGGCATGCCAACCTCTTTCATGGAGGCGATCCCCATCTTATTAAAGAAAAAACCAGAAAAAGCATGGTGCTTCATTATTTTAAAGAGGATGCTGTTTGCTATCACGAAATATCACAACGGCCTGCACTTATTAAACAGTACCGGTAGTTGCAAACATCAGCTATAGACCATACAAACAGATTTAAATGAAAGGCGAAAAAGATTTAAATAAACTGCTGCAAACCTTGCAACCAACACTTAATACAGGTGATTATGTTTTTTGTGTTGTCAATGACCTTTCCCTAGTTCATATAAAAGATTGCATATTATTTTTCAGGGAAGCTGAAGGATTAACCGTTGTCATCAAAAAGGAATTAGCGCATAGTTTAAGACTGGATTACTCCTATGTTGCGGCATGGATTACGCTAACTGTTCATTCTTCGTTAGAAGCAGTTGGTTTGACAGCGGCTTTTTCTACGGCACTTGCAGAAAGAGGAATAAGTTGCAATGTTGTTGCTGCATTTTATCATGACCATATATTTGTGAACAAAAATGATATTGAAAAGGCTATGGAGATTTTAAATGGATTTTCAGCCTGACATAAATTAAAGGGCCACATATTAAAATGGCCGGAATAAAATTTATCCGGCCATTTCGGTTTGTGATTGAAGAAAATGTACTCAATCAATATTTGATTCAACTGCTTATTTCATAAAGTTTGGTTTATTGATAAATATAATCCCCACATTAAACTGGCTCAAATTATCCTCAGGAGCATTACCTAACAACTGGTTTTCACTGCTTCTCCACATACGCTTTTTAAAACTACCTGAGTAACCCGCCTGTAAGCCAATTGAATTCTCCGGGTGTTTGGTCGATTTGATAGAAACACCAAAACCCAACCGGTACAAAAGGAATGAGTTATTAAATCTAACAGACCTGATATTATTTTGAACGGTAGGCGATTGCATCACATCATTAAAAAGCACCGCTGAGTTGTCCTTAAAAAATATTGCCTGGTAACCCTGGTATCCAAGCCCCACCAATGGATAGAGCATCACTTTTTCACTCTTTAATACATCGTAACCTATATCAGCAGTTACACCAAAATACCGTATGGAGCTACTTTTTTTATCGCGGTCACCACTCATGCTACTACCTAAATTAATACTACCGGCCGATATTACCCGCTTATGTTCTTTTAACCAACCCAGTCCTATTGTGGCAGTATAATCCCGTAAAGTTTCAAACTGTGGAAAATTGGCAACACGGCTATTAAGTCCATCAAATTTTTGAAAGCTTACACCAATGCTTCTTGTAATAGACGGCAGCTCTTTAACCTTGGAATCATTTTGAGCAACTGATGACAATGTTATGCCAAGCAGGAAAATAGAAATTGTAATTTTCATAATGTTTATTTACGAAACTAATTACAAACCGGATGCCTGAAATGTTCAAATGAAAATAATGAGTGTAGTTGGTGGCATGCATAAAAAACGGCTAACTTAGACAATGTGCGTAAATTTCCGACAACTCTTTAAATTAAGAAACATGTCAATTATTAATGCAAGGAAAACAAAAAATCAGTATGAAAGCGCTTTCTAATTTTCTAAACCGCCTTGCCAATTGGAAAAGTCTCGGGGTATTTTTAGCCATCTCCCTTTTTTTTTCGGGCTATATTTTTAAAAATGCTGAAACTAAAATCAATGAACTGGCTGGAAAATCGATTGGCTTTATAGATTTAACTATTGGATTCAACACCCAAAAGACATTGAAGATGATTGCCGATTTTGGCGATGCTGCACGTGCTCATTACTCCAAAACAGAAATGACAGCAGATTTGGCGTATCCCATTGTGTATGCTTTTTTATTTGGAATAATTCTTACGCTACTATATCAAAACAAATCAATTGCCCGGGTAAATGTGTTACCATTTGTAACTATGTTGTTAGACTATGGAGAAAACATCAATATTATTATTCTACTCAATACTTTTCCCCGGCAATCAATAATCGTAGCTACACTTTGTGAGATATTTAAATTACTAAAATGGATTAGCCTGGTACTTATTATTCTGCTAATAATCCGGGGACTGGTTATTAAACTACTTAACCGAAATAAAATATCACCCTCGTAAATTTCACCAGAAAACTATTCATCGCTTTTAAAAAATTTATCTTCCATTTTAACAACTACATTTCCATAAGCCATACATCAGCTACAAAATGCCTGCCACCAATAATCCCGATAAATAATCAGTAGTAACTTACAAAGCATTTAAATATATTAAATTGATTCTACCACTTCTTCTGCCAGGCCAAAACTCATCGTCATGCCGGCACCGCCAAGGCCGTTTAAAATATAGACATCCTTTTCAGGAGAAATGAAAATGTCAGTTTCTCCATTGGTTAGTTTAGGATAAATGCCATTCCATGTTTGCAGTAGCGACCAATCTTTACATTGGGCAAACTGCTTCAGGTAATCCATTATCAATTCATTGATGAATTGTTTATCAAAAGGATCAAAAGTTAATCCATACTCATGCGAATCGCCGACGGTAAGTTCGCCCCTGCCATTCTGCGAAACCATTACATGAATGCCCCATTTAATATAGTCGCTCATTTCACTTTCGTAACGCATTTTTAAATCGCTGAGAGAGGGCGCCACTTTAAAACTATTGTAATGTATAAGTGAAAGCCCGCCACACAAGGAGACACCCATACGGTGGTTATCCGGTTGCGTTACTAACCGCATCATTTGCAATTTGCATTTGGTAAGCGGCAGTGATGAATATATTTCAGGGTACAGGGTTTCAAAATCGGCACCGCTGCAAACGAAGATGATATCTGCTTCGTACTCTTCTTCATTGCCAATATACACGGTTTGGTCGGATATATAGCTTATGCATTTGCCCCAATAAAATTCAATATTATATTGCTCCGAAAAATACCCGGGCAACTTCGCAATACTTTCCCTTGGATCCACAATCATTTCATCGCCACTGTATAACCCACCCATTAAACCGGCCGGGTTTACTGCATCATACTTTCCAATAATATTTTCTTTAGTCAATAGCGATACTGCACGGCCCTCCTGTTTAAAGATTTCCTCCAGTTCGGTGAGTACCTGCATTTCATCTGCATGATAGGCAAGGTGTAAACTGCCGGATGCCTCGTGCCAGATGCCTGCTGCTTCGCAGGTCTCCTTCCAAACATTCCTGCTCCGGAGGGCACGATTATATAATTTACCTTCAGGCTGGCCAATGGGCCATATCATTCCAAAGTTTCGGATAGACGCACCTACAGCCTGCATAGTACGGTCAAAAACCTTTACAGAAAATCCTTTAAGTGCTAAGGCTCTTGCAGTGGCTAACCCAACTATACCTGCACCAATCACAATTGCTTTTTTATTTTGCATGAGTATGAAATTTATTGTTGAACATGGATTTAAAATACCATGATGAAATAATTGTTCCCAGCAACCCTACAATAGATAGCACCATCACGCCATAAGCATAAAAATTAGTCCAGCTCAATTGGATGTGAAATACACTTTTACCGAGCATTACCGCTACGCTTCCCAGGTAGCCATAGGAGTCGGCGAGGTACATTAGGAAGCCTACGTTACCTGCATACTTGAATGTGGCAATCATCCTTTCAAATAGTACGCAGTTAAAAGGAATATAACCCATGTACAATCCAAGCCCTACCAACATCATCCAGTAAAATGGTGTAAGGATGCCTTGCATAAAAAGCAACGTAGATATCCCGGCCAATAAAAAACCGGCACCGATAATTACATGCGAAACCATCAATGCCTTTAAATTATTACGGATATAGATCATTGCTGAAATGAGGACAAGCACAATAATGGTGGTAGGAATTTCGGTTTGTACAAACTTTTCCGGCTGGTTGGCAAAGCCCATCTCCACCCACATATCGGCGGCAAAATTATCCCGTATATCGCGAAAGATAGTAAGAAAAACATAGATCACCAGCAAGGTAACAATACCTGGAAAAAACGTTTTTATGTAAGTAGCCCTTTCTTCCTTCAACATCGGCTTTCTTTCAGTACGCAACAATTGATCGGATGCTGATGGCGGTGGGATTTTTTCGATTAACCAAATAAATAACAACAACGGGATTAAAAACACCAGCCCTGCAAAGAACGGGAGCCAGAAATCCGGTATCGAAAACTGTAATTGTAAAAAGCCAGTCACCGTTTTTACAAAGCCCGACGAAAATATAAAACTAACGGCGAGGGCTGCCCCAATAAAATCAGTCGCCTTGCGGCCTTCCACAAAGGAAAAAACAATGCCCCAGATGAGCCCCAGCGGAAATCCATTCAACAAGAGTACCGGTATATTGTAAGGTGCCGGAATGATGGCAAAAAATAACAGTGCCACCCAGGAAATACCCACCAGCATCAAAATCATTTTCCCTCTTCCCATTCTTTTCAGTTCCGCAATAAATTTTACTCCATAAAATTTACTCAGCATATACCCCACCACCTGGCTGATCACCAAACAGCTTTTATATGCAACGCCCAGTACGGGTTCTACATCTCCATAGGTAGCCACTGTAAAGGGTTTACGAAATCCGTACACCATGGCGTATGTAAGAAAAGTAATTACCGCCGCATAGATGGGAGAGGCTGAAAACTTTGAATGTTCGGATCTTAGAACTGGTATACTCACGCCGTTACATTTAAAATGGCTGGTAATTCCTGCAAAGAAGCAATGATGTGATCGGGAGAAAATTGCTCCAGTTCTTCCTTAGTATAAGAACCGGTAGTAACACTGATCACCAGGCCGCAACCACTGTTCCTACCCTCGTTAATATCTACTTCTGTATCGCCAACCTTCACTACGTTTTTAACATCCGCAATATTCAATTGCTTCATCATAGCCTGTATCATGTAGGGTTGCGGTCTCCCTTCGGGTACTTCATCGCTGGAGATTACACAATCAACGATTCCATTCTGCATCCATCCCAACCGATCCATAATGATATCGGTAATGTTTTTTGTAAACCCGGTATCCAATGCCACTTTTATTTGATTGGCATGCAGCAAATGAAACATTTCTTCTGCGTAGGGCAATGCACGCAAATCAGTTGTATCGCGGTAGTAAGTTTGCATATCTTCAATAAACCGGTTATGAATATCTTCTATCAGCTTATCATTGTTCAATTGCTCGGGATAAAAGCGTTGCAATAATATTTTAATTGCGTCCATTTTCCGGTAGCCCATTATGTAATTAACATCTGCTAACGCAACGGGATAGCCGCATTTCTCAAATGCACCGCGGAAGGCATCATTTACACTATTATTATCCGTTACCGTAGTACCGGCTATATCGAACACTACTAATTCTGTTTGCATATCCTGTTAATTGATGATTGTGTTAATTGATAATTTTGTTAATGGATAATTGTATTAATGGACAATTGATAATTTTTTAATTGATATTGGTTCTGAGGCAATAGAAAATATTTGGTCAGACTATCTGATTTAGATTTCGTAATTAATTCAAGACAAGAAACTCATTATTAATCACTCATCATTCGTCACTCATCACTCATAACTCATTTTTTTTTGTCGGCATTGACTCATTACTCTGCATCGTTGCAGCTTGTCCGCCGCGGCGGATCACTCACTTGTACTGCATACCTATTTGGATCTTGATGTTGAATGCAAGAGCTTTTCACAAAGGTGACACCTTTTTTGCAGGGTGTTTTATTTTTGAAACGCCATTCGCAAAGGTGTAACCTTTGTTTGCAGGCGTTCGATTTTTAAAAGCTTATCACCAAGCAGTATCGTTTTTAGTGAATTTTGATTTTCTCTCGCTCTACCCTATTCCCAATTATCAATTAAAAAATTATCCATTATCAATTAAATGTGCTATCATCATTTCCCTGTAATGATTCAATGGTGGCAATGGCACCTGCTCCAGCTTCGCCGCTTCATCCCATTTTCTCAACTGTATGTATAATGGATGCAGTTCGTCGCTCTCAAAGTAAACTGCTTCTACTTCACTCATCACACCACCCTGGAATTCAAGGGTGCGTTTACTCGCTTCTGACAACTGACTGTAATAGTGTGGGTGTTTAAAAGTCAGGTATCTTTTGGCCTGCACATGGGAGGCAACCAGTTTGGCAACTTTATCTGAAAATCCTTTTTGCAGCAAGTATTCAGCGCCCAGTTTTTCATGATCCATTACCCCAAATCCATCCATCTGTCCGGCAGGCATTACATGCTCCAGCAAATGGCCGATATCATGAAAAAAAGCTGCCAGTATTACTTCCCCATCAAAACCACCTGCTTCCGCCAACTGGGCGCACTGGCACATGTGCTCTATCTGTGATACCGGTTCGCCAATATAATCCTCGTCACCAAATCGTTGATAAAGCGTAAGTACTTCATCCGCCACCTGCTGAAATTTCTCGATCATATACTTTTGTTATTGGAATTTACAAATTGAACTCCATTGATAAAGATGCGCTTCTTCCCATTCCGTTAATACCACTGCCATGGGTACGGTAATCACGGTTAAAAATATTCTGGAATGCCAGGTATAGTTTTAGCCCGCCAAATGTGTAATTGCCATACAGATTTGATATGTACCATCCTGGAGTTCCACCTTTTGGTATACGGTTATCATCCATGTCACCTTTGGCTAACCGGCTTTGTTTGCCTGCAAATAAATGTTCGGCACTTACACCCCATTTGTCCTGCTGATAATCCAATAACACCCTTCCGTTGAATGGAGGGATACGACGCATGGGTTCCTTTGCAGACAGGTTTTGTCCATGCTGGTACGATGCATTCGTCTTTATTGTTAAAGCATTGGTGACCCGATAATTGAAACTGAATTCCGTGCCACGAATATAAGAACGCTGGCTGTTTTCCTTGGTGTACACATTGTACCCTCCCACTTGTTGACCGGGCACTTGGATCCTGGTTATTAAATCGGTGAGGTGCATGTAAAAAAATGCGATTGAAGATTCGATTTTTTGGGTATTTACCCGGTACCCGATTTCTGTGTTGTAAGTCTTTTCAGGTTTTAAATTATATGCCGGTACTTCATACCGGAAATCAACCAGGCCAAGCGAACCCAGGTCATCAATATTAGGCGCCCGGTAACCGGTACTAAAAGAGCTGTACACCGTTTGCTGCTGATCTATATGGTAAAGCAACGCAAGGTTGGTAACCAATGATGCGGGACGAACAGTGATATCACCCAGTTTTAAAGCCGAAGTAACCGTATCCGGTATGCGAATTGAAAAACTATTATATCGCAACCCGGTTTCTATTTCAAATTGATGCAGTTTAAAATGATGCAAACTGTACAAAGAAAAATTTCCGCTGGTTGCATCATTGGGATACAATCCCCGCTGGCTAAGCGATTGACTACTGGCAAGGGTAACCTGTTGTTTGAAACTATTTACTTTATCATGGTAATACTCAATGCCCGAATTAGAAGTCCAGTTTTTCGAAATATCGGAGAATATATCTGCTACCATTCCAACCGTTCTCACTTTATCTTCTTCGATAAATTTATTGGCATTGCCGTTTCTTTGATAATCCCTGCGTTCCCGTGTTTTTTGTAAAGAACCGATGATTGTTATTTTTTCCAATAATTTTTTCTTCCCTGCCAGTTCCAGTTTGGCATAAGATAACTGCCGTTGCTGTGGGTCAAAATAATAGTAAGCAAAATTTTCCAGCTTTACGCGGTGATACAGCGGTACCTCTTTTTGTTGAAGCCATTGATGCGCTACGGTTACAACTGCACTTGCATTCAATTTATATTTCATTTTGAAATCGATCGATTGCTCCTGGTAACCGGATGGAGATTGCCGCCCGGTTGTATCTCCTCCAACTAAATCTCCAAATTTTTTGTTGCTGTACCCGGCAATGATCGCCAGCTTTTCCGATTGGTATCCTACGGTTCCCCGACCGCTGTATTCCATATCCTGCGTAGTCGCTTTTCCTTTGATGGAGCCGTTCCATTTTTTTTCTTTGCTAAATTCAGGCTGCCTGGTAAATACCTGCACTACTCCACCCAATGCATCAGAGCCATACTGCACAGAGCCTGTTCCCCTTGCCACTTCAATCCTTGATACAGTTGCGGCATCAATGGTGTTAAAATATTGATTGGGACCATACCGAAATGTGGAATTGTTGAGCCGTATGCCATCTACCAAAAACAGGGTTTGATTACCCGTTAATCCCCTTACAAAAGGTGAACCTCCGCCGTGGTTTGTTTTTTGCACAAAAACCCCTGCAGTACCAGTAAGCGCCTCCGGGGTGGAACGGAACTGCAACCTTTCAATCACCTCGTCATCAACAGCCGATACAGAATAAGGAATGGATAACAGCACCGTACTTTTCCGCGTAGCAGTTACCGTTACCTCCAATAGATTATTGATGGAGTCATTCCATTCCGCAGCTCTTTTTTTGGTATCCGTCTTTATGTCAACCTGTGCAAAAACAAGGGTGGTAAAAACTAAATTGAAAATAAACAGTAAACAATACTTTATCATCCTATTTATTATACGTGCCATTAATAGTTTGTTGCTGCTGGTTGTAATGATCCGCCCGCATATCATCCACATCATCCATTTCGGGGCCCTTCATTATTTTTCGCCAGTCAATATCCCGGTTGTAAATTTTCATAGCCTTCCGTACATCAAATATACGCTCATCATGCATCTCTAATGTATAGGGTGTAAAGTCCGGCTTAGCCGTAAAAAAATCCTGCAACAAAGAAGCGGTCACATCATACTGGTTTACATAAGGCACCCCTAAAATATTGTACATCGTTTTTAAGATAGATCCAAAATTGGCATGGGTATGACTTGTATAACCCTTCTTAACATAAGGCCCGGCCATCATTAAAATACTACGGTGAGCATCTATATGATCTACTCCACCCTGCGGATCATCTTCGGTAATGATCACCAGCATATTTTTCCAGTATTTGGTACGGGATAAAAAATGCAATATCCTTCCTACCGCCAAATCGTTATCCGCCATAAAAGACTGCGGGAAATAATAACCATCTTCCGGCCTGGCTTTAGCAGCGTGGTCATTGGGTACTTGCATGGTTATTAAAGAAGGCATGGGCTGTTTTCCCTTGATCCACATTTTTGTGAATTCGTCTTCAAACTGGTTCATCCGGAACTGGTCCGGGATATTCATGTTGAAGCCGGCGTAATTATGACTGGTCCTTGTAAACAATGCCTTTTGCATGGGTACCATCACGCCGTGTGCAGCGCCGGTAGCTGTATCCATCCACTCTTCCCGTACGTGTGCAGTTTCATTGGCTTCACCAAAATTATAAAATGACACTTTCTTTCTTTCCAATGCTTCCCACAAGCCACCCCGCTCTGCATAATCTTCCGGGTCCATACTTCCGGTAGATCCCGGGAAACGGCGGCCTGGCGCTTTGGAAAAATACTTAGCCGTTTTATCAACACTTGAATTGGCCTCTACCCATTCATTGGGTATCACCCCCACCATCCAATGATGCCCATGAATGGATGCATCACTGTCGCAATAGAAATTATCACTGAACGAAAACTGTTTGGCAATTTTATGATGATTGGGCGACACCCGCAGGTTGGCATATTTACTACGTAAAGAATCGGGCACCGTGTACTCGCAGTTGACACCAAATCTTGCCAACGTGCTATCACCTTTTGCATTTTTTAATTGCCCCATCACTTCATCGTAGGTCCTGTTTTCTTTGGTGATATACACTACATACTTAATTGGACTTTTGCGCAGTCCGGGTAATACGGGCACCGGATTATTAATGTCATCTTTTACCTGTGTGCTCACAAAAGTATTGGCGATTGTTTGCTTTGTGTAGTTCTTTAACCTGGCGGCGGTTGGCATCATTACTTTTTGAAAACTACCTAACTGAATATCGCCAATATAGGTACCCTGCGGCGGCTTTACAAAACCTGCACCACCATTGGGCCCGGCACCCAGTCCCCTGCAGGTGATGATATACATTTCCTTTTCATCCTTCGATAATTGTACTCTCGTTGGCCCCCAACCTGTGGGGATCAATCCTTTGGTAGTTTTAGTAGCTACATCTATTACCGCCACTGCATTAAAACCCAGCAATGCAACGTACAATGTTTTTTCATCCTTACTTAAGGTAATTCCAAATGGCAACAGTCCACGAAATTTATCAATCCGCTGATCCACTTTTATGGGAATAAGACCAAGTAGTTTATGATGCCTGTAATCAATAATCGAAATATTATCGTTGGTGGCATTAGAAACATACGCAAAGTTTTTGCCAACGGCAATTGAATTAGGACTTGCCCCGCCTACCACTTCAGCATCTTCAATCATCTCCCCAATTTGATGACCTGTTTTAAATTTATCCGTCACTTTATTGGTTGCCAGGTCAATGGTAAATACACTCATTGCTTCAGGTGAATGCGGGCTTCCCACACCGGGTATTTCTTTACCTTCTATTTCTGTTCCTTCAATTGATTCCTTTGTATTATCCCCGTAAGGATGATGGGGGATTACCATTGAATTATAGTTTTCTTTCGTCATGCCTTTTACCATCGGGTACGCATACATACCCACGTTTGCAACAAAGGCTGTTTGCTTATCCGCACTGAGCGCAAGGCCAAATGGCTGACGGCCCGCCGGAATGGAAGCAGTAATCTTCCTGTTGCCGATATCATACCTGACCATTCGGAAATTCCCCCTGTCGAGAATGAGCAATTCGTTGTTTGCTTCGTTCAATAAAAGATCCGATGTAAAACTATCCTCAAACTCAACTCCGTCTACCATTCCGTCTAATGATATTGAATCGGTGCGCTGCAGTTTTTCAATATCATACACTATCACTGCTCCATTATCGCCACCACTTAAATACACTGTTTTAGAATCAGGCGCAAATGCAACACCCAGGAAAGAACCCTTCGAAAGTGGTGATAGAATCGTTTCAAGGCTATGTGACTGCGGCGGTTCATTTTCACCAAGCGGCTCATGTGTTAAAGGTGAATTTAACTGCTTGTTGTAGCCGGGCACCCTTGTTTTTTTTAATGAAGTAAGTTCTATGATCGTAAACACGCCATTGTGCAGCGTGACCGCCTTTTTACCATCCGGAGAAATAGCCAATCCAAATGGATCATTGGTGATGCGGATAAAATTGCCGGCGGGCGTTAATAACCGTCCGCTTGGTAACACCGATACTCCTTTTTCATTGATGGTACAATATTGATTGATACCCGGAACCTGTAGAACCGTTACCTGCTTTTGAGCTTTTACAATAAACCCGTAAACAATGAATATAAGTACCAGGGTGTGTCTTATTTGCATGTTATAATTTATATGAAATGAAAACAAGGCGAAACTATGAAAGTTTCGCCTTTATCTGGAAAAGCTAAGTTTAAAAAGAGCGCTTTATTTAATCACCCACATTTTTGTATTCAGGTCATCCGTACCACCCTGGGCGGTTACTGCTTTCTGTCGGTTAACGCCGTTTAATGATTGCTCTGAAAGAGGATAAATATAGCGTACCGGTACTTTGCCGCCATTTAAATTTGAAACACCGGGCACAATTTCAGGCATTCCTGTTCTTCTCCAGTCAAACCATGCTTCCAGTCCGTTGAAATATAAAGCGATCCATTTTTGTAAAGCAATTTTTGCCAGTTTATCAGTTTGCGTTCCGTCATAAGCAACAGTTACCTGTGTTAAATAACCAGCCGGCATGTTTACATTCAGGCTATATTGAGCAGGTACCAATACCTTCCAGTAATCAAAGTTGGCAGTGATACCATTGGTATAATAGGTGTCAGCCGAACCGGTAGTAATCATTCCCTTTTCACGGGCTTCTGCCAATATAAACTGAAGTTCTGAATAGTTCATTAATATTGCACGGGGAGCCGAAGGATCCGGTACGGCCTGGCCTGCATCATTACAAACCAAACATGCAAAAGTGTAGCCTACTCTTGAAACACCCTGTGGACCGCCATTATAGTTCAAGGCTGTAACATCACCCAAACCATTGGGAATGCCTTCAATTTTAGGTGTACCTGCTGCAATGGATGCCTGGGAAGCACGACCAAAAACATTCAGTCTTGTATCGTTTAAAGCAATAAGTCTGTCGGACAGCGTTTTACTTAACCTGATCTCATCAAATGAACCAACCCTTGAACCGTACAATGGAAATTGATTGGGAGCAGCCGAGAAGTATTTCAGTTCTGCATTATCTGCATTACCGGTAAATATCGGATTGTTGGCCGGATCTCCCACAATGGCCTGCATATCTGCATTTACATTTTTCTTTTTAGAAATGCGCATTAAGTAGCGTAGCCTTAATGAGTTTGCCAGTTTCCTCCATTTGATTATAGAAGATGCTCCACCTCCAAAAAGTATGTCACCGCTGAGGTTGGTATTACTGGTTGCAAGCTGCTCGTTTGCTTTTTTTAAATCTGCTAATATGCCTGTATAAATTTCTTCCTGGGTGTCATACACCGGTGTATACAATGCGTCTGTTTTGGCCTTGCCGGCTTCTTTGTAAGGCACATCGCCATAGGCATCGGTTACCAGTGAAAACATCCATGATTTTAGAATAAGGCTTACTCCCAAGTACGGGCTTTTAGGATCATTTTCTACGGCTACCAAAATATTTTGCAAATTCCGGTTGTTGCCGTAAACCGAATTCCAGATACCGTTTTGTTCGTTCCATAAATAACGATCTTCATTCACAAACTGAATTTTGGCATTGTATTGTGCCACCAGGTTACCGATTCCCCAGGCTTCGTTTACCTGCTGGTTCATCATGTTGCGGATTACACCACTTAACAACAAATCGGGTGATACGCTGGTTGGGTTATTTCTATTGGTATTGGTTTCGCTGAAGTCTTTTGTGCAGCTACTCATAAAGGCTACCAAAAAGAGCGCTACGGTTATTTTTATAAATTTCATAAACTATGTTTTAATAAATTGAATTGTGTATTGTGACCCGATAGCTATCGGGTGGTGAAAAAAACTGATAGCATTTGCAAAAAGCCGGGTGTCGTATATTCCAGAATGACCATTGCCCATTGACCATCGACCATTGCTCATTCACCATTGACCATTAAAATTTAAGGCTAAGGTTAACACCAAAACTACGGGTTGAAGGAATGGCCATATTTTCTATACCTGGCAAAGCTGTGCCACCACTGTAAGACATCGTTTCAGGATCAACATGGGGTACATTATCTTTCAACCAAAGGTTGCGACCAACCAATGAAACATTGATTGCTGTAAAAGGAAGTTTTGTTAACAATTTTACCGGCACATTAAACCCTAGCTGCAATTCACGCAACTTCACAAAAGAGGCATCATACATAACGCCTTCTGCAATATTACGTCCACCGGTATACGCTGTATGCCACTCCCTGGCACTTACCTTTTTAGTATTGGGCACAAAACCAGCACCCGTAGCAACCACCCCCGCACCAATCACTCCATTGCCAGGCTGGGTTAAATCATATCCTGTAGCACGACCTTCCAGTGTTTCGATGACGTTACCGCCTTCTCTTCCCACTGTTTGAGTTTCTGAATACAACTCGCCACCGGAGCGGATATCAAACAGAAAACTAAAATTGAAATTTTTGTAATTGAACCTGTTGCTGATTCCCATTAGCCAATCCGGATTGTAGTTACCCAATTTAATACGGTTGGTAGTGCGAACCGGACGGCCATTGGCATCGAATACCATTTGCCCTGAATATTCGCCTTTTGCATCGTAGTATGGCGCAGAAGGATTTGTGTTTTGTACCCTTGCAAAACCAATACCGTAGATGTCGCCCATTCTTTCGCCTACCCGTGCTTCAATGGTAACCCTGCGGCTAGCCATCACATAGTTGGTTAAGCCATCACTCAATTCAATTACTTTGCTTTTGTTGGTTGAAAAATTAACATCCGTGTTCCAGTTAAAATCCCTTGTTTTTATGCCATTGATATTTAGTATGGCTTCCATACCCCAGTTTTTGATAAGGCCGGCATTAATAACCCGGCTGTCATATCCTGAAGTTCCTGACAACGGAATATTTAAGATCTGGTTAACTGTTTTACTTTGATAATAGGTAACGTCAAGCCCTATCCTGTTTTTTAAGAACCGGATATCTGCTCCTACTTCAATTGCAGAACTAATTTCAGGTTTTAGGTTTAAGTTGCTCAGCCTGCTTGTTTCACCATAAACCTGGGCTGCACCAAACGGATCACTACGGTTGTATGTTTGCGTGTAGGTAAACGGATCGGTATCATTGCCCACCTGCGCATAACTGGCACGCAATTTTGCAAAACTAATGGCAGTTGGCAATACAATCATTTCGCTCAACACTGCACTCAGCGCATAAGAAGAATAGAAATAAGAATTGTCTTGCTTACCAAGTGCTTTTAAATCTTCCGGAAGTGTTAATGCACTGCTCCAGTCATTGCGACCGGTAACATCAAAAAAGATTTTATTTTTATAAGATACACCTGCCGCACCATACAAACTGTTGATTCGTTTGCCCACATTGTTCTGCTCTACCACCAATGGTATACGGCTATTGTTAAGGCTATAAATGCCAGCTACATTCAACTGTCCTGCTACATCTTCTGCAAAACGGGATATTTGTCGCATCTGGTTACCACCCAGGTTTCCGGTGAATGCAAAATCGTTGTTGATATTTTTATTCACTGAAAACAAGAAATCAGAATTGCGCTCTTCATTTACAATTTTCACTTCCCGGTATTCACCAAAAGGAAAACGTTGGGTACTGAATGCCCTGCGGTATTCCCGACGTTCGCTACTCCAGTCGGTAGCTGTACGTACTTGTAAATTTAACCAATCAGTAAAATCATATTTAAGGGAAATGTTACCAATTAAGCGGTCGTAAAATTGACCATTGGTATTTTGCTGAACGGTGAGGTATGGGTTATCGTGGTAATTATAGTTAAAGCCATACTGGCGCTTGCCTTCTTCACCAGGCATCCAGAGCCTTTTCATATCACTCACTTTTACCGATGCAGGTAACCAGTTATTGAACAGGTACATTATACTTTCGGTACCATAGCTGATAGAAGGACGATTGCTGCTATTGCTATTGATGTAACTAACATAAGTACGGGCAGATAATTTTTTAGTAAAATTATAACCGCTCGAGAGAGAAAAAGTATTGCGTTTTAAATCGGTATTGGGAACAATCCCCTTTTGATCAAGATTGGTATAACCTAACCTGAAATCCCCATTGGCATTAGCGCCCACCAAGGCCACGTTGTTGGTTAAAGTAGACCCCGTTTGTAAGAAATTTTTCAGATTATCTTTATCAGCAACCCATGGCGTAGCAGTAATAACACTGCCAGCAGGGGCATTTAAATCACCACCTGTAAAAGGAATTACCTGCCCGTTTAAAGTACGGGGAGAATTGTACTGCGGATAACTTTGACCATTAAACGCAGGGCCCCATGCTTCGTCTGTTCCATCCGTAAGACCAGCACCACCGCCATTTACAAAAGCAAAGGGTCCTCCATTACCGTTACCTTGTCCATATACGGTTTGGTACTCCGGAAGTTTCAATGCATTTTCAAGTGTAAGGTTGCTGTTGATTTCGACTCCCAGGCCTTTTTTGGCTGCTTTACCAGCTTTGGTTTTAATTAAGATAACACCGTTGGCGGCCCGTGAACCATACAATGCAGATGCAGCCGGACCTTTCAAAACTGTAAGACTTTCGATATCATCCGGATTGATAAACCCTGCACCATTACCAAAATCAACTTCTAAATTTCCACGGCCCGAACCGCCAGTGATGGCATTGCTTACCGGTACCCCATCAATAACGTACAACGGTTGGTTTTTATTCAAATCAACCGAGCGTTCTCCACGAATAGTTACCCTTGCAGACCCTCCAATACCGGAGTTGCTTCCAACCACTGTAACGCCTGCTACTTTGCCTGCTAACTGGTTTACTACATTGGTTTCCCGCGCTGTAGTAAGTTGATCCCCTTTTACTTCCTGCAGGGCATATCCCAATTTTTTCTTATCTTTTTTAATACCCAGTGCTGTTACTACTACATCGCTTAATTGCCTGCTATCCGCATTCAGCCTGATAGTTAAAAAGGTGGTGCCGGCTGAAACATCCTGGCTTTCAAAACCTACAAAACTGATTGATAATTTTTCACCTTTTATTGTAGTTAATGAAAATTCACCATCCGCATTGGTGATGGCTCCGTTTGTTGATTTCTTTACGGTAGTGATGTTTGCACTTTCAATCGGACTGCCTGTAGAGGCATCCGTAACTTTTCCTTTTACAGTAATATCCTGTGCATTTAAAAAGAAGGGCAGGCACATTATTGCAAAAGCAAATAATAGCCTGGTTAGTTTTTGTGTTGTTTGATTCATAAACAATTTTGTTTTTGTGAATGCAAACCTAAAAGCCATTCTTTAACAAATAGTTGAGGAAAAGTTAAGTTAAAGTAAACTTATTGTTACCAAAAGGGGATTTAGTTTAATGAAAGTAAACTTCGTTGGAGGTTTTGTTACCGGACGAGGGCTCTATTTTGGCGTATTAAAAATATATAACACAAGCAGTTGCGCTTCGGTATCACCAGTATTTTTTGGATTATGTGGTTCGGTAGCATCAAAAAAGATAGAATCGCCGGCTTCCATCACATATAGTTCATCCCCAATAGAATACTCCACTTTACCTTTTAAGATATACTTAAATTCAAAAGCATCCGTTTGTACCGGTGCCCGTTGCGCATTGGGCGCTAAGGTCAATAATACAAAATCTACATGGTATTCATTGATGGTGGATGACATGATCCGCTGATAATGAAAGCCAACAGTATTTTCCTTTTCAAAAAGTTGATATTGTGCAGCTTTCTTGAAAATCACTTTACCTGGCTGTACGGTATTAAAATCCTGGAAAAAATCATTGATATCAATGTGGAGCGATTTGATAATATTTAAGAAAACGGTGAGCGACGGAATGGTACGGTTGTTTTCAACCTGGCTCAACATCCCCTTAGTAACCCCTGCCGCTTCTGCAAGTTCCTGCAGGGTGATATTTTTCTCTTTACGGATATCTTTTAACTTGGTGGTTATTTGAATCAATATATCTTCCTGCATCGGAGGTGGCTTTGTTGCTTTATTTTTATTTACTGTTAAAGGGGATAAAAATAGAAACATTTATTCATAGCAAAACTTTCAGTTTGCGGGAAACGCGATTTTTAACGACAAGAGTATCAGCAAAGGCTGGATATTCGTTGCTTGTTTATCCCGAAACTGAAGTACGATAAAGCAATAAAAGTACTGGTTAACAATCAAATGCTAAACAGAATCCAATAAGCCCGGATGCTTTACAGTAGCGATTTGCCGCCGATTGTCCTTCCGTTCGTCCAGCATTTGCAAATACCATTTTATCAGCCGGTATTTTTTACCCTGCAATTATTTTTTCAATTTCGGAGATAAATTCTTTTACTGGATCAATCAAACTTTTCACTGCATCTTCTTCAAAATCATACAAATCCCCGTAGTCACCTTTCTGCCGGGAGTCGAACAAATCAGCATAGAGGCGCCCTTGATTGGTAGAAACAATTCCGTGCTTTATAAATTTGAGATTGAATTGGTTTTTGATCCCATTATGGGTTTTTGCATCGATGTTATGCTTTAATAACAGAGCTGAAACAATATAAAAGCAGGAATAATACAATCGATTAATTGATGCGTTCCACCTTTCATCCGCTATCAAAAGCAAGGCATCTGCTAACGCCTCTTTAGATTTGTTTACGCGGTAATTGATATAATCGTTCTTATAATCACTCATAATAGAACTCCTTCCGCCTGCACATTTTTAAATAATGGAGTTACACTATGACGAGTGTTCCAATCAGTCAATGAATAAACAAGAGTTGATATAGGTTCTTCTATTTCCAGCTCTACGTCATAAAGCCTATGTCGTATTCTCTGTTCATCTTTAAATGTAACTGTAGCCTTATCTAAAAGCACTAGTACATCCCAATCTGACTCAGCGTTGTCCGTGCCACGAGCTTTAGAACCAAAAAGAATAACCTGGGCGGTTGCATCCTTTTCTGTGACTGCTTCCTTAATCTTTCTCCTAATTAATTCTTTATTCATGAGTTAAATTTAGATGAATTTTTAACATGAAAGTCTGCTAATGCAATTGGTTGGTAACGGAACTGCTACTGCACTACAGTGTGTGAAAAAAGTATTTGCGCAGTTTTTAAATACATAGTCAAATTCACCTGGCTTCCGGCCATGCCTCTTAAAAAAGACAGGAAGGTTCTTCGATACGCATTGTTTGTATCAATGCGAGTGGGCTTTAAAAATTACCTATGTTGGGCAAATAGCCACGCCATTATCCCAGGTTCGGCAAAGGCTGAATCCCAGCTATTATGGCCAGCCTCGGGATAGATGGTCAGTTTCGTTTTTGCACCGGCATTTAATAACGCTTCATGCATTTGAACGGAATATTCAGGTGGTACCGAAGCATCTTTTGCTCCATGAAAAATCCACCAGTCCACTTTTTTCATTTTCTTTTTTACATCAGGATTGCCTCCACCGCAAATGGGAATGGCTGCTGCAAACAATGATGGGTTTCTCCTGACTATTTCAAAAGTTCCCATGCCTCCCATTGACAATCCGCCAACATATACCTGCTTCTTTTTTACCGGGTAACTGCTTAATAACTGCGCCAGGAGGCCCTGCGCCATCACCATCCCCCTGGTTACCGGCGTGTCGGACATAAAATTAAATTGCCTGGTGCCATCGGCCCCCCGTTTGGATGAAAGATTTGTCCAGCTACTGTTCTGCGGACATTGGGGGAACACTACAATGGCCGAATAGTTGTTTCGGTTATCGTCTTTTAAAAAAAGTTTTCCGCCATGCACCAGTTGTTTCTCATTATCATTGCCCCTTTCGCCGGAGCCATGTAAAAAATAGATGAGCGGGTATTTTGTATTGGTATTATAATTAACCGGCAGCAATATCCTGTATGGAAGTGTATCGTTTCCAACGATATAATATTCCTTTTGATAAAGGCTAAAATCCTGTGCAGCAAGGCGGAAACCGGCTGCCAGCAATACCAACAAAACAATCGAATATCTTTTCATTTGCTAAAAATAAGTGTTATCAAATGATTCTTCAAAAGTGCTTTTAATCATTATAACAATTTAAAATCTGCTTCTTTTACATCCCTGCTGTTGCCACCAATAAACACTTTAAAATCTCCCGGCTCTGCCGCATACTTTAAATCATAATTATAAAACTTCAGGTCATTTACAGAAATCCTGAAGCTGATCTTTTTTGTTTCTCCAGCCTTTAACTCAATCTTTTGAAAACCTTTCAATTCCTTTACCGGCCTGGTACTGCTTCCTACCATGTCGCGGATATACAACTGTACCACTTCCTTTCCGGTTGCAGCACCACTATTGGTTACCGTAACAGTAGCGGTTAATGTTTCTGTTGATCTGATGGCCGGGCGGCTAAGCTCCACTGTACTGTAGGTAAAATTGGTATAACTCAGTCCATAACCAAAAGGATATAAGGGGTCGTTGGTTACATCTAAATAATTGGAACGGAATTTCTGAAACCATTTACCTTCAGCCAGCGGACGACCGGTATTTTTATGATTATAATATAGCGGTATCTGTCCAACATTTTGCGGAAATGTGGTACTCAGTTTACCGGATGGGTTTACATCGCCAAACAATACATCTGCAATGGCGCTGCCTGCTTCTGATCCACCAAACCATACATTTAATATAGCGGGGATATTATCGTTTTCCCATTTCAAAGCCAGCGGTCTGCCTGTGAATAAAACCAGCACCACGGGTTTGCCAGTCTTCAATAATGCCATCAATAAATTTTGTTGCGCCTGTGGAATTTCAATATCGCTTCTGCTGCTGCTTTCACCGCTCATTTCAGCGGATTCGCCCAGGGCAGCTACCACTACATCACTCTGTTTGGCTACTGCCACCGCTTCATCAATGATCGCCTGGGCGCTTCGGCGATCCCGATTAAACCCTTTTCCAAACATACCGGCTCTTTCTTCAAATAAACTATCCGCATCCAGGTTACTGCCTTTTGCATATATTATTCTGGCATTGTTTCCTACGGCTGCCTGCAGACCGGCCAATACCGAAATAGCTTTAGAAAAATTAGCTGCTACGCTCCAGGTTCCCGGCATATTTTCTTTTGCATCTGCCAGCGGACCAATCAGTGCAATAGTGCCTGTTTTTTTTATTGGTAAAATATTGCCCTGGTTTTTTAACAATACAAAACTTTGAGCTGCAATGGCCCTTGCTTCGCTGCGATTGGCATCGGTAAAAATATCCGTTTTTGCCCTGTTTGGATCACAATAACGAAAGGGATCCTGGAACAAACCCAATTTGTATTTTGCCTCCAGTATGAGCCGGCAGGAAGCATCAATTTGCACCATGGTTACCTTCCCTTCCTGCAATGATTTTTTTAATGTCAGTAAAAAGCCTTCCCCTACCATATCCATATCAATCCCTGCATTAAGCGCCCTCGCTGAAACAGTTTGCAGGTCTCCCAAACCATGATCTATCATTTCATTGATACCGGTATAATCAGTAACCACGAAGCCTTTGAATCCCCATTGCTTACGCAGCACTTCTGTCATTAAAAATTTATTACCAGTAGCAGGCACACCATCTACCTCGTTAAAAGATGCCATCACGGTTCCTACTCCTGCATCCACCGCAGCCTTGTAAGGGGGCAGATACTCGTTAAACATTTTTACCCGGCTCATGTCGGTTGTATTGTAATCACGGCCGGCTTCTGCTGCACCATATAAGGCATAGTGTTTTACACATGCCATCAGGTTGTAGTTCTTATACTCACCGTTACCCTGGTACCCTTTTACCATTGCCCTGGCAATTTGCGAGCCCAGGTAAACATCTTCACCAGATCCTTCTGAAATACGCCCCCAGCGTGGATCACGGGAAATGTCCACCATTGGGCTAAAGGTCCAGTTAATACCATCGGCGCTTGCTTCCTTTGCTGCAATCCGGGCACTACGTTCAATCGCTTTCATATCCCATGTGCAGGATAAACCCAATGGGATAGGAAACACGGTTTCGTATCCATGAATAACATCCATGCCAAACAACATGGGTATTTTTAGCCGGCTCTGTTCCACCGCTATCTTTTGTACTGCACGAATTTTCTCCACGGTTTTAATGTTAAACAATCCACCTACTTTTCCTTCCTGTATTTTTTTACCGATATCGGAATTGGATGCCTGCCCGGTAACAATATCCCCGGAGCCGGGTAAATTTAGCTGCCCGATTTTTTCATCCACCGTCATCTTTTTCATGAGCGCATCAATGAAAGATTTCATGCGATAGCTATCGGATTTAGGGTCACTCTTTTGCGCATACACATTTACAGAAATGCTGAAAATGATGGCAACAATTGTTAGTGTTTTTTTCATGTTTTATTATTTGATTGGTCTATGTATCTTATTCTTATTTACTAGTTAATTATTTTTTTAGCATTAGAAATGCCATTCGCAAAACTAAGCTGAGAATCATTAAACTTTGGTCTACCGATATCACGTCCCTACGGGACTTTAAATTTGAATTAATTTTTAGTCTACCGATATCACGTCCCTACGGGACTTTAAATTTGAATTAATTTTTAGTCTACCGATATCACGTCCCTATGGGACTTTAAACTTGCTTAATACTACCGATATCACGTCCCTATGGGACTTTAAAATTGCTTAATTCTACCGATATCACGTCCCAATGGGACTTTAAAATTGCTTAATACTACCGATATCACGTCCCTATGGGACTTTAAATTTGAATTAATTTTTAGTCTACCGATATCACGTCCCTACGGACATTGTCATTTGGTTAAGGTTCAACTTTCATTTGCCACGCTCTTTAGAGCGTGGATAGAAATAATTTTTATTACACATTGGCTTTAGCCAAACAATTTTTCGGCTAAAGCCGCATTTGTTATTGTTAATCTTTATACCCGCCCTTGTGGCAGGGCAATTGAAATGCCTTAACTAATCGACATTGCCCTAAGGGACTTTAAAATTCATCGGTATTGTTACAGAATAAAATTTTAATTACACTATCGCTTGCACTTTATCCTTGCACCTGAAGAAGAAGTACAAATCACGTCAGAGCAAATATGGCTCCATTATCTTTTGCCATATCGCATATCCCTTTGCATTCATGTGCAGATTGTCTTCAATAAAAATATCCTTCATTACCGTTCCATCTTTATTAAACATTTTGTGGTACACATCTATAAACGCCGTTCGCTTTTTTGATTTCAAATATTTTTTAATCAATTCATTCCCTTCCACCATTTTAGGCCAAAGCCTTTCCCGGCTCGGACTTGGTTTCATTGACGCGTATGCAATGGATACAAGAGGCATGCGGATCCTGATTAATTGAAACAATTGCTTAAACCGGTTGAAAACAATCGTTGCACTCACACTATCGCTGGAAGCGATGTCATTTTCACCACAATAAATTACGATTTGCTTTGGCTGGTAAGGAAAAATAATATCGTTTGCATACCGAATTACATCCGGTAAAGAGGAACCTCCAAAACCACGGTTGATAATGTTATGCCCTGGAAAATAATCGGATACATCTACCCATTTTGTAAAAGAGGAACTGCCAATAAAAAGAATAGATTGCCCTGGAGGAAAATGAACACTGTCCTGTTTCCTGAAATGCTGTATATCCTGGTAGAACGGTGGTGCAAGCTGAGCAGGCAAAAGATACCAGCAAAACAGCAAAGTAAAAAAAGCAACTAATTTTCTTTTCATTTTTTCAATTGATTGTTATGTTTTATTTTTTATTAGCTAAAGTATGTTGAAACGCTATTGGGGTTTACAACCGCCCACAGGGTTTTCGGCACCTCTGACCTTGGCAGCACTATTCCACCCTAATCACTTCCGCCCTTTCACTCACCCCGTTTTCATTAATCGCTTCTATCCTGAAATAATAGGGCTTTTTGCTATCCATCGCCTTAAACCAATATTCATTGGCGTCATGCACCATTACACAATTGTATAATTTTTCCGGATGTATTCCATAGTAAATATTGCAGGCATAGGCATTGTCAACCGGGCTCCATTTTATATAGGCACTTCTTTTATCCTTCTCAGTTCTTAATACAAAAAACTGCTTTACTTTATTGGGCCGGGTACCATTTCCGTTTCCAAATACACGTAAACCACTAATGGCAAATTTGCCGGTTGGCATGTGAATGTTTTCTAATTTTAAATAACGTGCCTGCACCGGTTTTTCGAGTTCAATATAATCATGTGGCACATCCGTTTTGTTATTACTTTTATCGGTTAATACCATCCACTTTTTGCCGTCTGCTGAATAATATAATTTGTATTGGTGAAAAGTGCCCAGCGATTTTCCCAAAAAAGAACTGTCCACATCCTGGTCGGCATAGTTAATCTGTATCGCATTAACAGTGCTGGTATTTCCCAGGTCGGTTTGTATATATTCCCCTTTGTTTGCAGTAGCTGCACTCCAGTATGTTTTTATATTTTCATCCACCGCATGATTGGCATTATAACTACCCAAGGTAGAGGATACCACCACCGGCTTTTTGTAATTGAGGAGCATCCAAAAAGGAATTCCGGCCCCCCTGCCCCCCGAAGGGGGGTTCTTGTACTCCGCTAAGTATAAAGAGTCTTTTAATTTCGCTGGGTCTAAAGCCCCTCCTTCGGAGGGGTTTGGGGAGGCTTCCCCTTCGGGGGGCAGGGGGGCTGGTAGTGTGCGTGGCAGTGCTTGCGGATAATCCCCAAAAGCAGTATTGCACCACATCACCCCATCTTTGTCGAACCCAGTGGGCCAGATGCCCAACCTTCTTTCGAAAGTATTTTTTACGGATACGATCATCGTACTTACATGCCAGTAATTATTATACACATCCTGGAAAGTGGCACCGTGGCCTGCTCCGCGAATAAAGCCGCCCAGCTTGTAACTCAACGGATCACTTATTGTTGTAAACGGCCCCAGTGGATGATCACCTACTACCAATCCATCCGCATAACCGCTAAACTCTGTGCCGGGTGCTCCATACTGCAGGTAATATTTGCCTTTGTGTTTTGTCATGTGACTGCCTTCGATAAATGCATCTAAAAATGTATCATCCATGTATTCGCCAAAACGCTGCCAGCCGTACCGCCAGCTTTCGAGTAAGTACATTTCTTTGCGGGTGCCTTTGGGCTGAAAGTTTTTCCGATCCAGTTCCACGCCGTACATGGGAAATTTATTACTGCTGCCATTGTACATGTATAATCTGCCATCATCATCCGTAAAAAAGCTGGGGTCCCAACCTCCGATATCAAATGAATCCACCAATGGTTTCCAATCGTTGGCTTTGGGATTGGTGCTCATCCAGATAGTGAAGTTGTTTGTATAGGTGGAACCAAACACAATCATGGTATCGCCAATAATGCCCACTGCAGGTGCACACAATTCATCATAACCGGCATTCCACGGACGAAGAAATTTTTTGGATATAAATTTCCAGTTAAGCATATCGCTGCTCCACCAATAGCCCCATTGGTTGGTGCTGAACAAATAATAATCGCCTTTGTAAGTAACAATCACCGGATCGGCAGTTGCCCGATGCCTGCCCCACTCGCTGAAGTTGGGAATGGGAGTGTATCCATAACCGATATTGATGGGATTGCAATAGGTTTTTTGTTTGAACTGGGCGCTGGTTACATATACACATAGCAGGAAGCCAGCAGTTAATAACCTTGCTAAGCTTGAAGCATGCCCTGTAGCAGAAATGTTATTTTGATAAGCTGAAGCTGGTTTCATAATAAAATCAATAGGAATGATAGGAATTTTTTGGCTTGAAGATCAATTGGTCGATACTCCATTGCACCGGCCCTGTAAAAAAGAAAACCATGGCCATCATGGCGAATATAAATGGGTGCTGGTCTTCGTAATAAAATTTACCGTTGCCAATCTTAAAACAAATAAAGAGCATATTGATGGCCATGGCCAACGCTGCTGGCCGGGTAAATAACCCCAGCGCCAGTAAACTCCCCGAAATAAATTCGAGTCCCTTTCCCGCATATACCATGAACAAAGGTGCCGGCAAGTTTTTAACAACGTCCCATTTTGCGTACTCCACCATTTTGCTATGATTGAATACCTCCCATCCGTGGTAACACATCAGTAAACCGGTAAGGATGCGGAGTATTGCCAATCCGTTTTTTTGCCAGGAAGGTTCGTTAGTGAATAGTTGATGGTTCATGTTGCTATTTTAGTTAATCCTTCAATACTTTTTACATAAACACGGCTTCGTTTCACGCAAAGAAGCAAAGCAGCAGAGGCGTAAAGATTTGAATTTGATGGTCTTTATTTGATTCATCCTAAATAAACAAAGATCATTCGTCTCATTGTCAATCACGTCTCATCGTTAGTACTTTCCCTCTTGAACCGATATGACTATTGGCACTATCTGGCATAAAAAAATTCTAAACTATTAAACAGGCAATTCTCCATTCAATCAAACCCGGCTTTCAATTGAGGAGGACGGCTTTAAATCATAAAGTTAAATTTATCGTCGTCAATTCTGCACGGGGTTTTCAAAACCCAGCTTGGTTAATCCATTTTTAATTTCGGGGCAACTCATAAACAACTTCCACAATAAGCCGCTCCTATAATTTTCAATCATCACGATGATGGGGCCCTGGTCAATCGCCAGGTGTGATTTTGCATACCAGCTTTTCGTTTCATTAAACGCATCTGTAAATCCATATTCACTCCATATTTTATCCCCCAGTCCGTAATAAAAATGCCTCAACGCTTTCATTGAATATTCGGGTGTGTAGGGAAAGGCAGAAAGGGCTGCGGTGGGTGTAATGGTTCCATGATCTTCCGTAGGAGAATGCGCATTGTATCCATCGTAGGTATCGCTGGCGGTTAATCCCCAGCAGTTTTCACCATAGCCTTTAAACGCTTTAGGATTATCAATGCAGTAGGCCCTGTTGATGAGTGTATGGTTTTGATTCTGTATCCAGTAATCGGCATACTGATCTTTTAATCCTTTGGGATTTAGCCCGAGAAAGGAGTATTGGGAAAAGAATAGCGGGCCTCCATAATCGAAACCCAGCGGAAGGGTGTAGCCGTAAAATTGTTTACCGTTTTTAAAGAAATTACTTTGCGCCCATCCGCGATGATACACTGCACTGGTTACCGGGTAACGCTCCGCAGAAGCCGCCAGCACATACATGATGAGGCATTCATTAAACCCCCGTACCGGGAAGTTCATCGCCCAGCCATTGTTGGGGCTCCAGTGCCAGTACAGTACTTCCTGTCCGCCATTTGTAAACCAGTCCCACTCTATATCATTCCATAACCAACTGATGCGGTTACGCAACTCCCTTTCCACATTGTTATTGCCATTAAAATATTGACGTACACATAACAAACCCTGGAGCAAGTAAGATGTTTCTACCAGGTCGGCACCATCGTCTTTTCTGCTGAAAGGAATCGTTTTGCCGGTGGCACCATTCAACCAATGTGGAAATACACCATGGTAGCTATCGGCCTTCGATAAAAACTGAACCATCTTCAGCAACATCCTTGCAGCCGTATCCCTGCCGATCCATTTTCTTTCTACAGCAACAATGATGCTCATTACCCCAAAACCGGTACCGCCGGTGGTGGTTACTTCATTGCCATAATTATAGGCCACATTGCTTCGTTCTCTTGCAAGGCCGCTTACCGGGTGGGCAAAGTCCCAGAAATACTTCACCGTTTGTTTTTGCACTTCATCCAGCAAGGCGGAATCAGACAAATTTGTTTGCCTGCTAATTGACTTTTCAAGCTGCTGGGTTTTCTTTTGCCCGATACAATCAGCAGAAAAATAAGTGATTGATAACAGCAGGAAGAAATATTTTTTCATATAAAAAATCGCTTAAAAAATTTTAAAGATATGGTGCGGTAAATCCAAGGTTTTTCATTCCGTTTTTAATTTCAGGCGCACTGGTAAATAAGTTCCAAAGTAACCCGGTCCGGTAATTTTCAATCATCACAATAATAGGGCCCTGGTCGATGGCCAATGTTGATGAAGCAAACCAGGGATCGTGCAAAGAAAAGGCATCTGCAAAACCATAATTGCCCCATAATTTATCCCCCAATTTATAATAGAAAAATTTTAATGCCTGCATTGATTCCACTGGCGTATATGGCATAGAGGATATTGCGGCTGTAGGTGTAATAACCCCCCTGTCATCATTACCCGGTGCATTGGCATGGTAACCATTTGGCACATCGCTGGCTGTAAGTCCCCAGCAAAGATTGCTGTAGCCATACCATTGTTTTGGATTGGCCCTGCAATACTCATAATTTATTTTTGTGTGATTGATTGTTTGGGTTTGATAATTTGCATAGGCATCAGTTAGTCCTGTTGGATTAATGCCCAAAAATGAATAGTGTTCAAAGAATAACGGACCACCCAAATCGGGGCCCAACGGCAATTGGTAGCCGAAAAAGGTTTTGTTATTTTTCATCGCTCCATTTCTTGCCCATCCATTGTCATACACCGTCTTTGGTATTGGGTAAGTGGTGGATGATGCCGCCATTATATATGTAATCAAGGCTTCATTCCAGCCACTCACTTTTGCATTCATAGTCCATGTTTTATCCGGGCTCCAATGCCAATATAAAACCTGTTGATTGTTCTGCTGAAACCAGCTCCACTCCACGGCATTCCATAAAGTATTTATTTTATTTCGTAGTGTTGCTTCCGTTGCATCCGTTGTATTAAAATATTGCCGTGCGGTAATCAGCCCTTCCATCAGAAAGGACGTTTCTACCAAATCGGCTCCATTATCATTGGCGCTGAACGGGATGGTAACACCGGTAGCACCATTTACCCAATGTGCAAAAGCCCCATGGTATTTAGTACAATTATTTATTAAAAAATCACTGATCTTTAATACCCTGGCTGCACCTTCGGATCTTGTAATAAAGTTTCGATCAACCGCAGTTACAATGGCCATTATACCAAAGCCTGTTCCGCCGGTAGTTACCAGGTCGCCACTTGAATTTCTTTCTCTTGCCATGCCTGAAACCGGGTGACCAAAATCCCAAAAATATTTAAAGGTTTGTTGCTGCACTTTATCCAGTAAGGCGGCATCTGTAAGCAATGGGAATTTGTCGGCAGAATCAATGTTCGTTATTAGGTCGAAACTGGCAGTACCGGAAAGCGCCGTATTTTTTTGAGTTTTTAATTCGTTGCTTATGGCAAGTGTGTATTTTGTTATCGGCTGCAACACAGGCAGCAAAATAACGGTACTGTCTCCGTTTTCATAAGAAGCAGTAAAAGGAATTCCAACTCCGGCCATATTTTTTAAAGTGACCCCTGCAGCTACCGTAGTGCGATTAACATTGGCTGAGAAAGACAATTTGATTGCAGGTGAAAATTTTACATTGTAAACCGGGGAAAGCTTCTGAACATTGTCTACACGAAGTGTAGCAAAACTGAAGGTTTCCGCATTAATAACCGGCGGTATCACTTCCTCCCCTTTTTTACACCCGGCAAAAAAGACTACGGACCCGCACATAAAAAAAAGAAGATTATATCTTATTGTCATTGAATAATGTTTTTAATTGACCTGGTACTGCTTGCAAATAAAAAAGAGGTTGCCCAAGATTTTTATAACCGGGCAACCTCACAAACTGAATTTTAAAATACCAGCCCTGATAGTCTGGTTAATTTAACTCGTTGAAATTTTCTACCTCTTTTTATTCGAGACCCCTACCAGCTTTTGATTGTGAGCTTATCACCTGATTCTATAAAATTTTATCTGCCCTGACGTTCCAACACTTGGATGGCACTTATTTCTACTTCAGACAGTGCTTTATTATATACCCTGAATTCATCCAACATCCCTGTGTACTTTAACATCCATGGCTCAGGTGTGTTGAAAGGTGCACCAAGATGTCCCATAAAACCACCGATTACAAACTTAGTGGCCGCTTTAAAATTTAAAGCTCCCAATGGCGTACCGGTGCCATCTGCTTTCCTGTCTTCCGCACCGGTGGGAAGTGCTTTTTTCTGTCCATTTATAAACCAGGAAACCTTCGAGGTACCTGCATCATAGGTCCACGCAATATGCCTCCAGGCATTGTACATATCCTTTGCTCTGAAAGTTCCGTTTGGCTCTAACCAATGCTCTACAAAGAGGGCGGTATTTTTCTCGAAATGCAATTTCATAAACATGTCTTCTGCATTTGCCGGATTCTGTCCTTCAATCATGAGGAAGAAGTTACCCCAAAAAGAACCATCCTGCTTTGCCAATCCAAATATGCCCTGGGCTCCACCATCATGCCGGCTGGTATTAATCCAAAGGCTTACCGTAAAACTGGTAAGGGTAGCGATAGGGCCGGGATTAGCATACCCAATAAAACCGGTTGCTGAACCTTGGTAGGCCTGGCCTTTAACGCCCGTACCAAAACTTGTTGTTCCGTTGGCAGCTCCACCGGTAACTCCATTCTTCGCATCAGCAATGCTTCCATCAAAAGGAAAATGAGCGACTAGGCTGGCGGGTGCCACTTCTGATGAGTTAGTAAATCCACCAGCAACAGGAGGTGGATCTCCCTTAGGGAAATCGTCATCCGTTTCTACTTTCGTACAACTGCTAACAACCATTGCCATTGCGAAAGACAATATCATTGTTGATTTTATTCTAAAAAAATTGTTCATAATATTTTTTTTAAGATGATTATTAATAGCCGTTATTTTGTGTTAGCCTTCCACCACTTAAGTCTCTTTGCGCCTGTGGTATTGGAAAGAGTTCATGCTTGCCATCTACAAATGCTTTTCCATGCGCCCTTAAAATAGTTCCTGCTCTTCCCTGGCGTACGAGGTCTAAAAACCGGTCTTGTTCCATAGCCAGTTCTGTTCTCCTCTCTTTCCATACATTCGCTTGTGAGAGTGTAGTGGCGGGCAGGTTGGCCCTGCTTCTTACCTGGTTCAATTTGATTAAACCATCGGCGTTGCCCAGCATGGCAGCCGCTTCTGCATACATTAGCAACACTTCCGCATAACGCATCAGGCGGATATTTTTTGGCTTGGTGTCTTTATTGTTGGTTACCTGTGGCGATTCGGCGATGGTACTGTGATAAGGCTTATAACTATACCGCTCGTTTTCCACTGAATCTTTGGAAGGAATACGGAAGCCATCCCATAAAACAGTGCCCGGGCTATTGCCTGCAGCCGTTGGATTTATAAATATGATAGTACCGTTTTTCCTGGTATCTCCTGCTTCATAAGCACCTACCAGGTCGGTAGTAGGCGTGTTAAACCCAAATCCCAAATCGTTCCAGCCACCCCTGCCTCTTGCCCCTTGTCCGTTACTGAATAGCGGGCTTACTCCATTCTCCGTGGCGTTTATACCGGTTTGCACTTCAAAAATGGATTCGGTGTTATTCGTACCACCTTGTCCGCCAACTGGCTTTTCCCTGAAAATAAGACCATAGTCGGTAACCAATGAATATTTATTAGAACTGATTACTGCATTGGTAAGGTCAAATACCTTCTGCCAATTTTTTTGATAGAGATAAGCCTTGGCAAGATAGACCTGAGCGGCACCTTTGTTTGCTCTTCCTAATTGAGTGGCAGCATCGCCTTTTAAAGGAAGGTTGTCTGCCGCAAATTGCAAGTCTTCAAGTACTACCGCATAAATTTCTGCGGCGCTTGCCCTTGTATTCAAGGGATCACTGTTACCTTCACTTGGTAATGGCACACTGATAATTTTAGGTACCCCGCCAAAGAAGCGGACCAGGTTAAAATAATACAGGCCACGCAAAAACCTCGCCTCCCCGGTCAGCCTGCTTTTTGTTGCTGCATCGATGGAACTTTTACCCAGGATATCAATGGCCTTATTGGCTGCTACAATACCGCTATAGTGACCGCTCCAGATATTATTGAATATAAAATTGGTTGGAGCATGGGTAAAATTATCTATCTCGCCCAGGGGGCCAAAATCCCCCGGTGTACTTCCTTTGTCGGCATCATCACTGGCAACATCGTTTACCAGTTGCCATAAAAAACCAACGGTGGTACTTCCAAAGCCCCCCAGGTAAAGCGTATTGTAAACTCCGCCTACCAATTTAGCCGCCGCATCGGGATCCGTCAAGGCAAGTACCTCGGTTATCTGACCCTGTGGTTGTACTTCCAAAAAGTTTTTTGAACAGCCTGCGAAAAAGGTTGCAGCCGTTAAAGTGGAAGCAATAATTATATTTCTATTTTTCATTTTTAATTATTGAAGGTTAATAAATTAAAACCCAACATTAACACCAACAGCAAATGTGCGGGTGGTTGGGTAAATGGCTAACTCAATACCGCCAGCCAATGCATTTCCATTACTTATTTCAGGTGTAAAACCGCTGTAGCTGGTAAACGTAGCCAGGTTTTGAACGGTTGCATATACTCTAACACTTTGCATTTTTAAGGATGCCAGGGTACTTATCGGTAAAGTATATCCGACCGTAAGATTGTTTATCCGGAAAAAATCACCACTCTCTAAAAAGTAAGTAGATGCCGGCAATTCATTTAGATTTGCCCTTGGGATACTGGTATTGGGATTATTGGGTGTCCAGCGGTTTTTAGCAACATCGGTTTCAATATTATCCCTGAAATCGCTACGGGCGGCTTTTTTGCCGTTGTAAATTTTACCACCACTGGTTCCATATCCTCCAATTGAAAGGTCGAATGTTTTGTACCCTAACCCTCCGTTTATTCCATAAGTAACTTTTGGCTGATAAGAACCCTGGAAGGCCCTGTCCGACGCATTGATTAATTTGTCGCCGTTTATATCCCTGTATTTCAAATCGCCGGGTTTGGCATTGGGCTGAGCTGAACCTGTAATTTCAGCCGCAGTTTGAAAAATGCCTTCTACTTCCCAAAGATAAAAACTGCCAATAGGCTGTCCGTTATCTGAAAGAGTAGTTGTACCCTGCCCGCCAACATTGCCATCAGGTATGGCTTGTCCGCCATTTAAATTTTGAATCCTGTTTTTATTAAATGCTACATTACCACCGATATTATATTTCCAATCTCTATTGATCGTTTCTCTCCATTCTACACCTAATTCTACCCCTTTATTGGTAAAAGTGGCCGCATTGGTGATATATTCATCATCGCCCAAAATAGAAGGGGTTTTAATACGTACCAGCGCATCTTCAGTTTTTCGGTCATACACATCTATAGTACCCGACAACCTGTTTTTCAGCAAGCTGAAATCAAGGCCAACATTTATTTCTGTGGTAACCTCCCATTGAATTTGCGGATCATACAATTGTTCCAGCCTGAAGTTTAGCACTTCTACTCCATTAAAGAAATAGGGAAGATTAGGGGTGGCCAAAGAAGTAAATGCATTGCTGGGAATTCCATCATTGCCTACTTTACCATAGCTGGCACGCAGTTTAAGATTGTCAAATGTTTTTTGATTGTCCATAAACTGCTCCCCAGTGATTGCCCAGCCTACACCCACTGATGGAAAGAAGCCCCAACGGTTATCCTTTGGCAAACGGGAAGTACCATCATACCTGCCGGTAGCGGTTAAAAAATACTTATCCCTGTAACTGTAATTTAACCTGGACAGGTATGAATTACGGGTAGATTTATCTCCATCATTCACATTGGTAGCGCCAATAGTTGATCCTGCATTTAAATACCATTGGTCCTCGTCTTCCGGCACGTCATTTCTTCTTCCACCCAGCCTATTCAATTTTATTTGTTCTGATGTGGTACCAACCAGCAAATTAAAATTATGGTCGCCAAACTTTTTTGCGATAGTGGCGGTGTTATCCCATACCCAGCGATTTCCCTGGCTTTCTTCAATTGTTAAACTGCTGTTGTTTCTTACCTGGTTGCTACCCGCTGTAAGGAATACATTGTTTGGGCCGCTGTTGACATATTTAAATCCATAGTTTACGCTTCTGAAATTATTTTTGTCCACTCCAAAACTTGATCTTAGGGTTAGCCAGGTAACAGGCTTTAATTCAGCGACGATATTGCCCTGGAAGCGGTCACCCTTTCCGCCATTGTTATTTTTATCCTGGTCTAATATTGGGTTACCTACGTTATTGGACAAAGAGGTGTTGCCATAAAGATTTCCCTGCTTTGCAGCTACATAAGGTGCTGCACGATAAGCCACGTTAAATGCACCCAGGTCTACATTTCTTACATCGGAACGGCTATAGGAAAGCAAGGTGGAAATTTTAAATTTGTTGGTAATTTTATAATCGTTGTTGTTTCTTAAAGTGAAACGATTAAAATTATTCGTCCTGATAATGCCTTCATCACTCAGGTACCCTGCACTGAAAAAATAATTTATTTTATCGCTACCCCCGGATAAGGAAAGATTATGATTTTGAAAAACACCTCTCTTCAATATTTCATCATACCAATCTGTATTGGCGCCGTTTTGCAGGGTAGCCTGTTTAACGATGCTATCACCGCTGCCATAATATACACTGGCCTCATTCACATAGCCTGCATATTGGTTGGCGCCGGCCATGTTTACCAAACGGGCAGCTTCTTTTACTCCAACTGACACGTCGTAGTTGATCAGCATTTTACCCGGCCTGCCTTTTTTGGTAGTAATCAACACCACTCCATTGGCAGCCCGCATACCATAAATGGCGGTTGCAGATGCATCTTTCAAAATATCGAGACTTACAATATCTGCAGAGTTGATATTCCGGATATCATCATTGATAATGCCATCCACAACATATAAGGGACTTGCTCCACCAAGCATTGTACCCGTACCCCTGATACGTATAACAGGCAGTGCATTTGGATCGCCACTGGTTATCACCTGCACACCGGCTACTTTGCCCTGCACTGCTTGTGTAGCTGTCAATACAGGTTGTTTGGCTAATTCGGCGCCACTAACAGACACTACTGATCCGGTTAAATCTTTCCGGCGGGAAGTGCCATAACCAACCACTACCACCTGGTCGAGTATTTTAGTAGATGCCACTAATACCACGTTTATTTCGGTACGGTCATTCAGGGGCATTTCCTGTGTTTCAAAACCTACTGATGAAAATACCAATGTAGCCGCCTCGGGCACGGATAATGAATAGGTACCATCTGTACCGGTAGATGTGCCGGCAGCAGAGCCTTTTACCCTGACAGACACACCTGGCAAAGGATCGCCGGAGATGCCGGTTACCTTACCAGTTAGTTTCACATCCTGCGGCACAACATTTTTTGGGGTTATCACCACCAGGTTATTATTGAGGATACGGTAGGTTAAAGCCGTGGAATTAAAGATATTGTTCAATACCTCCGTTACCAATAAATTAACCGCGTTGATACTCACTTTTTGGTTAGATGATATCACTTCATCATTGTACAAAAAGCGGAAGACGCTCTTCTTCTCAATCTGTTTTAAAGCAGTTTTAAGTTCGGCAGACTCAAGCTTGAGCGTTATCCTGTCCTGCGAATGGGATGTTCGTGCATGCAATTGCAAACTGGCAAATAAAATAAGCGCAATCGTACTATTCATAAGCATTAACATTTTAAAAATGCTTCTTTTTTTCAAAACAAGCAGTCTTTCATTTTTTTTCATATTTTTAATTTTGGTTAATGAAAACGGTTATCCTGGCCTTCTGACGGCAATGAGGGTTTCTATATTTGTTATCCTTTTTTATTCGGGAAATGCGCCAACATTTCCCGTTTTTTATGGAGTACAATCAGGTAGAGTTGTTGATGATAGCTTTTTGCATGGGGTCGTTATTTAAATATGGTTACATTTTGGTTATTTATTTTGTACTTAAAAATTGGCGTGGAGAGTTGTAATGCAAGCAAGGCTTCAGCAATGGTTTGTTTTTCAAAAGTTCCTGTCAGGCGTTGCACTTTTAATTTGGGATCGGCAAAACCTATGCTCACTCCAAACCATCTTTCCATCTTCAATGCTACTCCTTCAAAAGGTTCATTATCGAAAACCAGTTTATTTTCTACCCATGCCGTTTCCTGTATGGTAATATCATCTTTTCCCAACGTTAAATGGCTCATCAGCATAATCATGGAATCCGCAACAATTGGCCCATTTTTTTTGATTGCCGCATTCCGGTTGTTCACATTAGCCGCGTCGTTACTAATAATTAATTTATCATTGGGTTTCATTACAAATTTATCCGATCTGTCCTTCATGGTAACTTCAATGCTCCCTCTTATTAAACTGGTTTCAGTATTTTTTTCGCCCGGGTATGCCTTTACATTAAATACGGTACCAATTACCCTGATATTAATCTTATTGGCATGAATTATAAATGGTTTACCATTGTTTTTCACCACATCAAAATAAGCTTCACCGGTAAGGGTAACCTCCCGGAATTTTTTCCCAAAATCCCTGTTATTATACACCAGTTTACTACCCCCGTTTAACCATACGGAAGATCCATCCGGCAATTGAATTTTTGTACGGGAGCCAAACCTGGTACTTACCTCACTTTGGGCAATTTTTTCAACAGCTAATTTGGGTGTAGATTGTTCAAACCTGAAAAGTAAAAAAAATAAGATGGCCACTATTGAAAATACCGCGGTTGAAATGAATGCCCTTTTGCGGTTGCCAGTATTGGATGATGTATCAATAGAGTAGTCAAAATATGAATGAGGCGGCTCATTGCTGCCTTTATCCGGTTCCAGGTTAAACCCTTTTTCCTTTAACCTGTTAAGGTGTAAATGATAGGTTGCTTCTAAAAACTCCTCGTCCGATTCGGGGGGGATATTCCAGTATTCATCAATCGCCTGTAAGTATAAGCTGTCATTCGAATCCACTTTAAGAAGATTGGCCAACTCAGTCAATTCAGAAGCAGTTGCTTCGCCTGAAAGTTTACGGGACACCAGAGTCCAAATTCTGTCTTTTGTCATACGCAAGTAACCTATAGATACAAACGCCAAATAAATCCCCTAAAGAAAGGAAAAGAAAAAATGAAATTTAATGAGAAGAAGGATTTTTAAGCGAAATATGAAGTGTTTCCGCGATTTTTTTAAGTGCAATAGAAATTTGTTGGTCAATGGTTTTTACACTTATATTCAAGAGCAGGGCTATTTCCTTGTATTTCAGCCGGTCTTCTTTGGCCAATTTAAAAATAAGTTTACACCGCTGGGGTAACTGCTGCACGGCGGTATCTATTTTTTCTGATAATTCCTGGGTGAGCAGGATTGATTCTGCATTGTCATCTGGTGATGCGAACTCCACGCTTACGTCGTCAATTGACAGAAACATTGCTTTTTTTGATTGCTGCAATTTTCTCAAAGAGGCATTTCTTACACTTACATAGAGGTACATCTTCAAATCCGCAATTTCGGCCAATTGTTTTCTTTTTGCCCAAATTTCAATTAATACATCTGATACAATTTCTTCGGCCAGTTCTTTGGATTTGATGATGGAAAAGGAAAAACTTTTAAGGGGGAGGAAAAAATGAAAAAATAATTTTTTATACGACACTTCATCTTCATAATCAGCAATACGTTGTTGAAGATCATGCAAAGCAATCGAGTTAAAAGGCATATTCTCATCCATGGCAAATATAATCGGCGGTTAAAAGTAGTACAATTGTGAAATCAACAGGCATAAAAATTAAGCCATTTTATATTAGTCGTATAAAGTGGCTATTGGCGGCTGCAAATAAGCACCGGGATTTTATAGAAATCCGTACCGGGCTTCAAAGAAATCATATAGCAAATCAATTTATTATTTGAGCCGCATTAAACAGACAATCTGCAAAACCTATCCGCTGCCTTCATTTGAAAATAGAAACCAATGCTGCATAAGGTTGGCGACCTTTAACACATGTATTTGCCTGATGTTGAAGAATAGTAGTAAACAGGTCATGCAAAATTGAACGTTTTGGATGTTGTATCGTAAATTTATGGTTTAAAATGGATTGGTTGATTTGATTGCAGGTTAAAAGATTGTTTGTATTGAGCGATTTAAAAACAAAGTCCGGAGTTCATTTCAACTGGTAGCTGAGTAGAAGCGTGCATTTAAAAGTAAAGCGACAATTGTAAATGCCCACTGGTCGAATATTGATCATCGGAATGCTGAAATTAACATCAACCTTCGGTAATTATTTATCAATGTCGTTTACTTAATGCTTTATTTTCACGCAAAGACGCAAGGGAATAAAATAAGCCGCAAAGAAAATACAAAATCAGCTTTGCGCCTTTGCATCTTTTTTCTTTGAGTGAAAGTTTTCTTGCGTCAACGACATTGAATGATCTATCACCATTTTCATCCAAAGCAAATAATATGAATCCAGACCTGGCAAAAAAAGTTACCGCAAAAAACAAAAAACAGCAGTTGCCCGAAACTGATCAAAACAAGCCCCAATCAAAATATGAACTGGCAAAAAAATTCAGGCACCTGAAAATAAGTATCCGTCGTTTAGCGATTGACAGTTTTTTACTTTCTTTGGGTGTGTTGTCTGCAGGCTTTGGGTTAAGGGGATTTTTACTTCCCAATAATTTTATTGACGGAGGGGCGGTGGGCATATCATTACTACTGGCCAAACTGTCTGGCATTTCATTATCTATCTTATTGGTAGTAGTAAATATTCCATTTATTGTATTGGGTTATTGGGCAATTAGTAAGGAGTTCGCTTTTAAAACAGCAGCGGCTATTACAACACTTGCCCTGGTAGTGGCATTTTTCCCTTATCCTCAAATTACGGCTGACAAGTTGTTGGTGGCGGTTTTTGGCGGTTTCTTTTTAGGAAGTGGCATTGGTCTGGCGGTAAGAGGCGGAGGGGTAATTGATGGCACAGAGGTATTGGCGATTAACCTTAGCAAAAAACTTGGACTCACCATCGGCGATATCATCCTGATTTTAAATATCATCATCTTTTCTTTCGCGGCCTGGTTGCTTTCTATCGAAACGGCGCTTTATTCCATCCTCACCTACCTCTCTGCTTCCAAAACAGTCGACTTTATTATCGAAGGTATTGAAGAGTACACCGGCATTACTATTATCTCAATTAAATATGATGAGATTAAAACAATGATAACTGAAAAAATGGGGCGTGGTTTAACTATCTACAAAGGGGAAAGAGGGTTTGGAAAAAGCGGGCACCGCAACCATGAAATTAAAATAATTTACACCGTACTCACCCGGCTGGAAGTAAGCCGGTTAAAAACTGAGATTGAAAAAATTGATCCCGATGCGTTTGTGATTATGAACAGTATAAAAGATACCAAGGGTGGGATGATTAAAAAGCGGGCTTTGAAATAAAAGCCCATGCCACATGAAGTAACTCTTGTGAGCTTTCATTTTTAAAAATCTGCGTTGCAGTTTTAACGTAAGGGCAAAGACGAAGCCCTGGGCATAGCTTTTAATAAACTTTAAAAATGTATGCGTGTGTTTGCTCATATCCTGAAGGGGTGTAACCGGGCCTGCTTTGTTCGTATAAATATAAATGCTGGTCGGTATCCTTGAAAGTAAGGTTAAATCCTGCTTTATCACATTGGTTGCTGCGGGTGTAAACGTTGGCCGCATTGCCCGGCCCTATGGCAAAAAGCCCTTTTCTTTTGGGAACAATGCCAAGTTTAAAAAAATACATTGGGCCTTCTTCTTTAAAAAGAAATGCTCGTATTTGATCTTGTTTATCAGTCTGCGATGCTGAACCTTTAATTAAAATATTGTCAAAACTATTAGCCGCAGGGGTGGATCCCGGGTCGCTAAAACTACCTCCAATTAATTCAAGGTAGCTTATTGCTGTTCCCAGATTCACTGCACCTACATAACTTACTACCTGGTTTGTTATCAAATTTTTTAATTGTGTGGGAATGGTAGCTTCCAGCCATATTGTATCGTTTATATGAATGCTATCTAAAGCAGGATAGGCCTTATAATTTCCCTCAAAAGAATAAATGGTTTGCTTACAATCAAATCTTTTTTTACAGCTTGCAGATATACATAGATAGTTCTATTTCCAAATTTACCAGTTGGGTTAGCCCGGTTTCATTTGCTGGTTTAAGGCGAATATATTTTTTATTGATGGTGATGCCATTTGAATTTCCGTAAAGGTTTTGCGAGGCCTGTTGCATAACGGCCACCGAATATGGGCTATTTAATAAACGGGCACCTAAAACAGTAGGGGTTTGTATGGAGTCATCAAACCAATCTGGTTCCAATATGTCGTTGCAGGTGCCGGAAGATAACAGCATTTCACCACTTGCCTCAACCTTGCTACTAGCGTTAACAACAGCATCCGTTGATTGTATTTCTTTTTTACAAGATTGAAATACTAAAGCATTTGATACCATTAAAAAAATAATGAAGAGAAGGGGGATTTTTTCATGTTAGTCTCACGGTACGCAAATGACCGTCGGTGAGCGACGCCGTCCTGTTATTTTTTTTGTTATACTAAACACAAGGCGTAAAGATGTAAGTTGTTTAAACCCGCTCGCCGCTAGCTGACCTCATCACCTTCATCAATTCTTAAGTCATCAGACCTCCACCTGGCAATACCACGAATTTATACTTTGAGAAGTATAAATGTATTTCTCCCGTTTCTTTTTGCAGCAATTCGATAATTTCAATTTTTAAACCCCGGTTTCCCTGGGTTTAAAAATTCATCCTATTACCTGGCGTTTTAAATAACGGCTATGCCAGATAACGCAGGTGAAAAAGGTTTAGCGTATGCTTATACCAATCTACTGCAAATCCCTTGAATCAAATTTTCGTTTTGGTTTTTTACCCAATATCCTGTACAATACACTATTTAATGTAAAGGTATCATTGTCAAATCCACCATGCGAATCCGACCTGCAGATATCCGCCCCTTCTTCTTCCTTACCCGGCGCCTTTCCTGCTATTACCAGGCTGGGCCACCCGTTGATAGGTTGCTCCAACATTTTACTTATGTCGGGATCAACAAATTTTTTTACCAACTCGGGGTTATTACCATTGATAAATTTTTCCATTCCCAAAATGGGTTTTTCCCGTACTCTTTCAAAGGCATTGCTCACTAAGTAAAGCAGCGATTTACCATAAGGTCCCACATCATCATCCCGCTCACCCTTATCGCTCAATACATACATGGTAGGCCTTAGCCGGTCATCCTTTTCAATCAACGGAAAAAATTTCTCTTTAAAAAGATCAACAGAAATGGCAGGCGCCAGGAACTGAACCGATTTAACCTGGATACCTATCTGTAATAGCGATTCCAGGGCATAAGAAATAAAAATGGAACCAGCACTATGGGCCACAATATGAATTTCCCATTTACTTTTTTCCTTTTCATCCAGCGTATTGTATGCTTCCAGCCCTTTTTCCGCTAAGGTTACAATGGCTCTTTTTTTATCACCCGGCTTTCCTGTTTGCTTCGAAGCAAGTTTCGCATTCTCCTTCATTTCATCCCACAGCATGGTGCCCAGTTTACTGGAAGTCAGTTCAAACGTACGGTCCTTTATCTCCAGGGTACTATCCCTTAATTTGGATAGCCAGTTTACAGTGGCCTTGTCGTCATCCGTAAAAATATCAAAGAGGTTATTTTTTAAGGAGGTAAAAAAATCTGTCTCCCACATGATATGTACCGGGTAAATTTGATTGTCGAGGCATACCTGTTTAAAGCTGATGACCCTGCGGGCAACTTCTTTTTCAGAATTTAAGCCACCATGCAGGTAAAGCATGATGCGTTTTTTATCCCAGTTGGTGGCCGCATCCCTTATAGCTGGAAAAAGTCGCTCTATATCTGTTTCAGTGGTCCAGTAATTACCCGAATCAGACAGGAAACCGTTATTTCCTATATTGATTACATAAGGACGGATACTCTCCAGCGGAATAATATCAGAAGCCCTTTGCCTGCCTGCATCCGTATCCCCCCTGGATTGGTCACTCCAGAGATCGGTATCCACTGGTACGCCCAATTGCACCACCCAGCAATCGGAAGAATGCAACATCCAGTCTTCATAAGGTAACAAAGCAAAACCCTTATTTCCCCATTTTTCACCCCATGAATTTTGAATGATAAAACCTTCCCGGGTATATCCCACAATGGCTACCGCATGCCCGCCATCCGCCCTGTCCTTTCGCTCTATAATGGGCAGGGTAATTGTTTTTCGCTTTCTCTTAGAAATATAATTGTATGTCCTGCCCTTGCCCTGTGGATTCATCCATCCCTGGTGTACCATTAAAGTAGCATATAAAATACCTGTTTCACTAATGGCCGCATGCATGTCGCGGATATTCCGGTGCATTACCCTGTAATAAGCGCCCGAAGGCACCTCCATCGCAATCTTTGCGAGTGCTTCATCCAGGTGCGAGGGCCCGGTCATATCATCTTCCCACTGCCATTTTTTTGCCACTCCATGAGCGGTCCAGCCCTTTACAGAACCCCTTGCGGAAGACCCTACATAATCTTCGCCGGGCCATTCATCGTAGCGGCGTGCCATTTCATATAACATACGTGGGCTCACACATTCCTTTAGAATGGATGCCGCCCTAACGCGTTTATTTTTTATCAAATGATAGTTGATCACAGCCGCCAATGCAAACCCCGTGCAGGCCCCCTCCGTTCCCTGGTCCAGTATCAGTGGGATATTATCAAAATCAATATACTGCTCTGGCAATGGACTTAAGGTAGGTTGGTAAAACCAGTCCCGTACATCAATTTTATCGGGGAAAGCATCCAGTGTTTTATCGATTTTTTGCGCCGTGGTTTTTGCGGCGGGTTTGTCCCGTTGTTTCTCAGCAGAAGGCTGAGTTGTTTTTGGATAGGTTGGTTCTGCTTTTTTTGCCATAAAATAAATTGATTGTTTTAAAAAAGAGTTCAGGCAGATTTACTGTTGGCGTATTATTTTAATACCTGCACCAACGACTGGTTAAAAAATTTAAAGGGTATCTTTTGTAAAAAAGTTCGTTTAAGATACCAGCAAAGATGTTTTGCCTTTCGCAGATTTGAAGTACACTTTTAATTTGATTGTATACGTTTTACCCCTGAACAATTTGATCCGGATCATAGCATTATTATCGGTACCGCTGTTGTCATCACCACTCAGGTATTGTAATTTTTTGCCCGCCATTTGCTCCGATAGAACCATTACGGTATCCAGTTTTCCAAGTGTCTGAATTTTGTAATATTTTGATATGGCAGGCTTGAAGATATAGTTTTGCTGTTCCGAGCTTTTAACCGGTATATCATAAGTTACTCCCTCCGTTACCAGGATATCTTTATTTGGGTTTGCAGCCGGGTAAAAAGTAAGTGCGTATTTAATGTCCTGTACAGATAAGCCACCGGCGGGTTCAATACCATTGGCATATTCAACAGGTTTTTTTATCAGTCCTGCTTCAAAAGGATAGTGCATGATTGAATTGTGATCCCAGGTGGAACCGTTCACTTCCTTTTTATCAAGCTTCCTAATAATATTTTCAAATGTAGTGGTCCTGTCCCAGTTATTGGGTTCACCGCCCAATGATGCATACACGGCTTCTTCATCCCACACAATGCCGGCAAATGGATTTTGATGTTCGTGTTGTAACCCAAGCGTATGTCCAATTTCATGCACCGCTGTATCAATGCCATTGTGCGGGTCGGCAACCGCAATATTCCATCCAAAATTCATCGTACGGTTATTTACTTTCTGGTTCAGTATTTGCCTTCCTACATAACTCCATGAACCGTCATCTTCCATAAACCCAATCCTTATCCCGGCCTCTTCCCTGTTTTTCACTTCCTCAAAATTCAAACCGATACCCAATTTTTTCCAGTGGCCAAATGCTTTTCTTACCACCTCCATTTGGGCAGGTGTTCCCTTCCAGCCTTTCCACTCTTTGGTACCATCTGTAAATTTTATAAACTCACCATCCGTTTTCTTATCAAAAAAATAATAATGAAGCGTAGTGCCGGTTACCCATTTGGTTGCATTGGTAAGGATCAGCCTTGCCCGCTCTTTATTCATTCCATCTGCCAATGGCTTTGATACTACTTTGGGATTGGAACAGAACCGCCTCGGAGCGACTTTAATCTGGCTTTCATTAATTTTTCTTTTTCTAAGCGTTGCCATAAACTTGTTTTTATTTGATTGAGGTTAGTGATAATAAATGTTTGTTTTTTTTGCCAACAGTTTGACCAGGCTGACGGTTAGATTTAAGGCAGAGGCGGAAAATGAAATGATTTTTACCAGCCTGTTTACCGTGCCTTTATTCTGATTTATAATTAACATTGAAGGGTCATTGGCTAAGCAACACAACTAACAATACCGCTTTATAACATCAATACGGCTGGCATATAGTTTAGATTCAGCACACCAAAAAACTGGTGGGGCCAATAAAAAATGATAACAAGGAAAGCCTGTGGAGCGAATTGATCAGAGGAATGAATTTGACCACTAACGTAGTGCATTATTTTGGCATTTGCAAATTACAGATGATGCTATTTTTTGTAGCAGCCAATTTATTACCTGTAAAAAAGTGACTGGTTCAAAAGAACTACCCTTAACTAAACAGAAAGGCTACCTGAAAACCCGGGAGCTATATCAAAAAGAATCACTAAGGAATAAACCAGGCAAAAATTTGGCACCGGCAGCCCCATCTGATTGCGTCAATAGTACTTACTTTTTTACCGGCAAATGAATGACTTCTTCCAAAAAGCGTTTCGTCTCTTTTTCAACACCCACTATATCATTTGATTTGATGGGAGATGCAATTACATGATTTCCGGTACCGGGTAATGCGATCGACCTTTTTAAAGAATCTGCAGTAGCCAGTTGGTTAAACATTTCCTTCATGGCACTTACTTTCACTACCGGGTCCTGAAATTGTTCGTCTTTATAAAAATATAACAACAGGGTTGGTTGATTCACCTTTTGAAAAGTCGCCTTGTTCATCGTGGTTTCCAGCATTTCCTGCAACGCAACCGTTGCTTCAAAACGGTAGGGTTTATTCCAGTATTGTTTGTATATCGGCCGATCGTCTTCGGGTATATTGTAATTCCCACCTTTCACCAGGCGTGCTATTTGTAACCCCCAATGATTATTTAATATCCATGCATTGGGATCGTTGATGGCAATATTGGGCGAATACAAAACCAGCGCCGCAACATCTTTAGGATAAGCCGCAGCCAGTTGCAATGCCTGTGAACCGCCGGTACTGGTGCCCATCAATATGACTTTGTGGCCTAATTGCTTTCCTATGGCCAATGCCTGCTGTGCAGTTTTCCAATAATTATCGGCTGTAAGGTTCATCAACTGTTCTGACGTATCAATGCCATGTTCTGCTAACCGGGATAGGTATAAATTGCAGCCAAAATATTTTGCAGTGTTTCGGTGTACCGGGTTGCCTTCTTCCTGCGAAGCAGAAAATCCATGCAGGTAAACAATTGCATATTCGGTTTTTTGTTTAACGGAATCATTTGCCCATACAATTCTTGCTTCATTATTTGGACGAAGTTTGTGAGCCGATTCATTGGCAGCAATAAATTTATCCAGGTCATTCGTTGATGGAACTACCGGCATAGCCATATCATACTTTGGCGTAGCAGGATAAGGCCCCATCAAATAAATTATATACAATACTACTGCTACAAAAAACAATCGCTTTAACCAACGCATATTTGAAATTTTTATGAAGCTATGATTTTTATTTGTTTTGTAAAAGTATCGGGTGCATTTCAAATTGTCGCAGCATTTACGGGCTACTTAGTTTTGCCGTTAAGGCGTTCCGACGTTTTTATTTCTTTGATAATTCAACGTCTTAGTGCCTTAACGGCCAATTACTAATTCTTTAGTTTTTAAATAAAGAGCGGCATCCGATCAATATCGGATTTACGATACGTCCTCAAAATTCATTTGCCATTCCCTTCTTTCCTCAAGCTTGTTTTGGCGAACTTTTATCAAACAGCGAAAACAATTTTAAAACCGCAGGAACACCTGCCCCGAGTGCCGCAGCGTAGGTAATTAATTTTGAAAATGCTTCCTCCTGGCTGGTTAGTAAAAAAGCAAGAATGGCCAGGATTACCAACTGTATGGGATTTTTTAAAGTACTCCAGTTACCATTGTCTTTTATCTGGTTTTTAATTTTCATCGCCTCTGTATTGCCTATCGCTGAGAGTATGAAATTGCGAAAGCCTTTGTTGAATAATTTAAGCGTTCCATCGGGGCGTATCACTACGCCTTTTGCAATCAGCATACTGAGGTTATAGTCATCAAATGAATTTACCAGGTTGTCTTCAGCAAGATCGTACAATAAAAATTTTTCTTCCTTGGTAAGGGATTGCCAGATGTACATATAAAAATAATGGGAGCTTACCTGTAATTTAAAAGCCAGTTCATCAAATTTGGCGATCCTAACCTGCTCCGGTAATGCCTTCCCTGCCTGGAAGGAAGGTGGTTGCATTTTTCTTAGAAAATAAGTTTGCCTGGTTTCCTGGCGGATAAGCTGTGCTGACTTGAAACTGGCTCCTTCTTCCAGTTTGATATCAACGAGGTCATCGACACTGTTTACGATAACTTCTTTTCCGGTATATCCTTCGTTTGAAATAAAGATGCTAAATGGAAGTTGCTGGTCCGGCAATACGAACCGTCCATCATGCCGTGAAAAAGCTACGAGATCGGTCTCTTTTATCATGATCACAGCATCTGGTATACTCCTGCTTCCTTTTTTGGTAACGATGGTTCCCTGGAGAACACCGGTAGCCAAATGTGAAGAACGTAACTGCAAGGGTAAAACGACAATGCAATAATGGCCAAGCAATACGTGCCATCTCTCCAAATCCTGACCGGGCACTGATTTATCTTCCGGCTTAAACGAATAGTCCATTGCAGAGTCCAGGAAGGCAACGGGATGAATGGTTGACATAATAACAATCTTGCATTTATTATCCAGGTAAAGCCGCTCAAGGAATTCGAGTTTATAACGGTTGGATACCTGGTCCTGTATATTGTATTCGAAATGATTTACGATGATCATCCTGTTTTTTTCATCAAAAACCTTTTTGGTGTATTCTGCCCATAGTGCTTTCTCCGCATCATCACCTCCCGAAGAAGGGATGTTGATTAACTCGGCTATAAACACATTGTTCATTTTTTCATCTGCATGATTGTAATACAAAGTCGTTTTGTCGTCCATTGATATTTCACCGTCAGCAATTTTATCCAGCAGGTATTTCTTTTTCCCTGCACCGGGCAAGCCAATTACAAACAGGGGCTGATCCCAGTTTTTATTTACCAGTATTTCATAATCCAGTTTTTTCCATACTTCCATTTCAGGCAGGTTTAGAGCAAATAATTTTTTAACAATATTGCCCACAATAAAATAAAATACCAACAGCGTAACTACTACCAGCAACCAAAACAAAGCGCCATTAAACCACTTAGAAATATACGCAGAGGGGTAATGATAATTTAGATTTTCTGATTGCAACCTGAGGTACTGGCCAGGTAATGAAGATTGCCGGTAAGTGATGGTTCCGCTATCTGTAGCACAGGCTTCTTCCAGCAGCGGATTAAAGAAATACGAACTGTCAACGGTACCCGGGCTATAAAATTTATCCTCAATAATGGCTTTATCGGTAATGTACAATCGAAAAAGGTTTAGCAGATCAAGTGTTCGTTTCTCTTCCGGTGAATAGGACTTTAACCCTTTGCCGGCAAATGCATTGCGGCGGGAAAGAACAGAAACATGATTGACCAGGCTGCTATCGATATACACGCCATTCCATCCGTTTCGGGCATTTAAAATTGCAGCAGGTGAAGAGCCTGGAAATTTACTAAGCAGCCGGTTAGCAAAGTCAACCTGCTTATACCGGATGCTTAAATTTTGCTCATAATTGTGAGAACTAATATAAAAGAATACAACCGGCAAGGCGCTGGTGATGATCAACCGGGTTACTGACATCAATGTAAAACTGTTTACATAATTCCACCTGCCAAATAATAATTTTCCCTTTTCGGATGTTTTTAACCGATATGCAGCGAAGTAAATTTTTTCCTTAAAATAGCATAATAATGCACCCATGATTATCACCAGTATTTCATAACCCATTAAGGTAATAAAATGATTCCTGTCTAGTACTTTTAAAGCAACCACTCCTATTAATATGATTATTCCCCACAAACAATATTTAGCCGAAGTTTTATACTTTAACACATTTCTCTTTTCCTCGGAATACTTGATCGCAAAAATAGTGTTAAGAAAAAGAGGTATCACCATTACTGAGAATAACAGCATAAAAAAATACTCCAAAAAACTACTCCGTTTAAAAAACAGGATCAGTAAAAAGATAAGGACACTGTTAAATACAGTTGACAAAATATATTCACTTTTGCTTGAAATTTTTGGCCCTATCCAACTTGTATCGAGCAACTGTTTCTTAAAAAAAGACCGCTTTGCAGAAACCATAAAAATGGCATATAACTGGAGAACCAGCAAACTAAAAAACAAAAATAACATGGAAAAAGTAAAACTATAAATTTCCATGTCGGTAGTTTCCCTGAAAACCGCATCTTCAAAAATGACGATGGAATAAGGCAATCCGTTAATCGGTTTTACCTCCACCTCGTATTCGTTACCATAATATCTGGTTGAAAAGGTTCCCTGCACAGTTGCATCCAAACAGCTTTTCAACTGATTGCTTTTAGAAAACACTTTTAACAGATTTTCATTTAAGTTCCTTGAAGGTTCTGAATGATATAAAACATTTCCGGCCTGGTCAGTGATAGCGAACAGGTAGCCTGTGGGCAATACCACTTTATCAAGGCTTCTAAAATTAAATGACAAAGCGGCTACGACTGGGTTTCCGGGGCTTGAAAGCTTCGACCTGGCTGAAAGTACCGAGCGGAAAGTACCACTTGTCCAGGATATCACCTGTTCCAGGAAAAAGCGTTTATTGTTGTCGCCATTAACAAGGTATTCTTGCTTTTCAATAATTTTCTTAAAATATTCCCTGGTCTTAAAATTACCAAGGGGTGCGTTTACATCATCCACCGTCCAATTAATTATTTCACCGCCGTTTTTATCAAGCCAGAATACCTGGTTCATATTCACTCCTCTGGTAATGTCCGCAATTGCTGTTTTATCAAAAGGTATATCCCCATTATCGAAAGCGATGGAATCCTTATTGAGGTTGATAATATTTTTATTCGCCGGTACTACTAATTTATCAAATTGCTCCATCTTGTGAAAAACGGTATCAATTTCACTTTTAAAGGCATTACTGATACTATGTGCCAGAACGCTTTTTGAATCCTTATTAACCTTCGGGCGAAATGCCTGGTTATAATTGAAGAACACAAAAAATATCAGTGATATTAAAAGCATTGAAATAAAAATGGACGCTATTCCATCATAAATAGTCAGCCGGTCCTTACTTCCCATCTGGTACAATTTCAGCCAGGGAAATGCTACCATTCCAATTAACATGATCGTACTCAGCAAGAGGATCATTTGCGTTGGCAACTGAGTTTTTTCGCTTTGATAATGCCGGTTGGTTAATAAGCCCCCGATGATCCATTCGTTATTCGCATCAAAACCAACAGGCTGCAAAAACATGATATACTCAGTACCGCTGATTACCTGGTTTCTAACACCCGAACTACCAATGCCATTTTTAATCCCCAGTAAAGAATCCTGCCTCACAAAACTGATACCTGAAGGAAAGGTTTCATACACCGGTTTGCCCTTGCTAAAAATAATGTAATCATCAAATATATCTTTGGGCAGCAGGAAGAGAATAAACTGTTTAAAACTGAACTTCATTGACATTTTGTAAACCGTGCTGTCATTCTTTTCACCAACCTGTAGCCTGGAAAAAGACAAACTAATTTCCCGGGTATCGTTATTTACCCTGATATCATATCCACTGCCTGAATTGGCACTATCTAGCAAGAGAAAATTATTTTCTTTCTTAATAATCCGGGGTGTGGTAAGGGTGAAATTAGTGTTAGAAAATGACCGGATATAGTTTAAGAGTTTTTCCAGTTCCCCGCTATTGGTATTGGCTTTTTGATATGCGGTAAGCAGGTTATTCAATAAGGCAATGCTATTCTCAATTTTGGTATGAATGTTACGGTCAATATTCCGAAGCGCACTAAAACGTTGTTCCTGTATCCTTCTTTCATTGTTGGGCAGGTATATAAAAAAATACCCTGCACCTAAGAAAATCAGGATCAATAACGTGGTTAATACTGCGGCCTGGTTTTTATTGATGGAAAATAATTTCATATTCGCTTTATTGAAACCCCGGGCAAATTCATGATACCGGTTTATTAACCTTTACATGAAATTGCGGTTAAGGCATACACTTTTAGTTGTAGCAACCTGCTAAATATTACTGGTGGAATATAGGTGGGTATTATTCTTAAGTATTGGAAACGATACTAACTTAATACCTTATTGCGATAAAAGCAACTATTGAGTTCAAATACTTTGATACTTTGTTGCCACAGAAGTCACAGGGGCACTGTTTTGTATTTTTAGGATTTGTTGCCACAGACGCCACAGAGGCACTGTTTTGCAACTTTAGGATTTGTTGCCACAGAAGTCACAGGGGCACTGTTTTGTATTTTTAGGATTTGTTGCCACAGACGCCACAGAGGCACTGTTTTGCAACTTTAGGATTTGTTG
>Ga0209181_10000602_pt1 | contig 66848 bp, 60 predicted proteins | sample MAT05_FD_187208 | JGI IMG/M metagenome (GOLD analysis project Ga0209181, IMG submission 187208) | Freshwater microbial communities from Lake Fryxell liftoff mats and glacier meltwater in Antarctica - MAT-05 (SPAdes) (version 2) | ecosystem: Environmental > Aquatic > Freshwater > Ice > Liftoff... | reverse complement strand
TCTACAACTGGTGGAGTTGGTACGTGCGGCTGGCAAATCCGAAGAACCGGATGGAGGCCATCACGAGTCGCCCGAAGCTTCTGAGCGCGGTTGGCAGGCTGACCAATCATGCCGGCCAGAGCAAGATCCTGCTAACCGTCATGCATGAGTCAGTCGCGCAGATCAAGCGCCTGGTTGCCAATGTGCGCACAGGCATTGCGTACTTATCCAGCAAAGCGCCGCAGTTGGCGAAATCCGAACTCTGAGTCGCCATGGTGCGGTTCATCGTGAGTCGAATATTGGCCGCGCAGACCGAATCCAGGATGGTTCCGTTCGCCCTACCGAGCGGCTAACCGAGGAATCTAGGTTCAGTCCGTCCCACAAAAAACCCGTCGGGCCTGCAGGTTGCGCAGCCGCCGCTGCGCGTGCCTTCGTCGCCATGGATCACTCCCATTCGTCGCGCAATTGGGCAATATGTCGCGTGACCGACGCGCCCCACAAGCCCCGACCCGTACCGCGCAGGGCCACGAAGCCGGGCTTGCGTTGGGCCTTGAGCAGCACGTCTGGCGACACGATGGCGGCAATTGGTTTGCCGTGTTTGGTCAGCAAGCTGCTTTGCCCGGCGTGGGCCAGTGCGGCGAGTTTGGGCAGGCTGCTTCGGCCTTCGTCAAGGCCAACGCTGTGGACGGGCGTGGTGTTCTTCGGGGAATTCCGTACGGTTCGTACAGTGTACGACGACGTCGGTAAAACCCGAGCTTCAGCTCAGCGCGAAGTGCGCGCGGGCCCGGATGGCGCCGGGCTGCGCGGGTCCATCTTCAGCACGGCCTGCGAACTGTCGCTCATCATCACGTAATCGGCCTTGTGGCCGGAGGCTTCGGCGACCAGCGTGCGGCCGGCATAACGCCAGATGCAAAGCGCCAGCAACACCAGCACGCCGGCAAAGTACAGCATCAGGCTCTCGGGTCCGAGCAGGTCCATCAGCGCGCCGCCCAGCGTCGGGCCGGCCGTGGCCCCCAGGCCGTGCAGCAGCAGCAGGCCGCCCGTGACCTCCAGCACCTTGTCGGTTTCGACCAGGTCGTTCACATGGGCCACGCTCAAGCCGTAGACCGTGAACGACAGCCCGCCATACAGCACGCCCAGGAAGATCAGCGAATCCTCGTATTCGCGCGCCATGTAAAAGCTGGTGCCGGCCACCATGGCGCAGGCCACGCAGACCCAGAACAACACCCAGCGCCGGTCAAAGCGGTCCGACAGGTGACCCACCGGCCACTGCATGACCGCGCCGCCCAGGATGGTGGCCGCCATGAAGCTGGCAATGCCGCGCTCGCTGAAGCCCACGCCCTGCCCGAAGACATGGCCCAGGCTGTAGAAGGCACCGCTCAGCAGGCCCGAGGCTATGGCGCCGATCACACCGATCGGCGAAATCGCGAACAAGGCCACCAGCCCCAGCTTGGGTGCTTCGATCGGCTCCGGTTCGCTGACCGGTGTGAGGGTGATGGGTACCAGCGCAAACGAAAACAGGATGGAGACCAGCGCGAACGGCACGAATCCGAAGCGGTCGCCCGCCAGGATCAGCCACTGGCCCAGCGCCATGGCCAAGCCGCTGACCGCCATGTAGGCGGCGAAGACCTTGCCACGCTGATTGGTGGTCGCGACCACGTTGAGCCAGCTCTCGACCACGATGTACAGGCCCACCAGGCACACCCCGGTGACAAAGCGCAGCGCGCCCCAGAACCACGGGTTGAGCCACAACACGTGGAGCAGCGGCAGGCAGGAAGCGATCGAGGCCATCGCTGCGAACGCGCGAATATGCCCCACGCGCCGGATGATGGCCGGGCAGGCATAGGTGCCGAAAACAAAGCCGGCGAAATAGGCCGACATGATCAGCCCGGTGACCAGCCCGGAGAAGTTGGCCAAGCCCGCCTGGGCCCCGATGGCCGAAAACATCAATCCGGTGCCCACGACCAGCAAGCCGACGCCGCTGAGGAGCGATGCCAGGGGAATCAGGAGTGGGCCCACGGGTTGGATCTCTTGGTTGGAAGGCGTGCAAGGTAGCACAGGCGCGCGTAACGGGCCTGTGCAGATCGCGACTTCAAAAGAAATAATTGCACCCGTTCGGGATTTCCCGCAGCTGCGCAGGTCGCGCCCGGTCAACGGAGGGTCGTTGCAGCGCGCCAGCACCACCATCCCGGGCGATACAGTCATAGGGCTGACGCAATTGCCATGACGCATCCCATCGACCCCCACCACTTGGCCCGTAGCGATCTGGCGGCCGCCTTCCGCTGGGCGGCGCGGCTGGACATGCACGAGTCGATCGCCAACCATTTCAGCGTGGCGGTGTCCGGCGACGGGCGGCAGTTCCTGCTCAACCCGGTGGGCCGGCATTTCTCGCGCATCCGCGCCAGCGAGTTGCTGTTGCTGGACGCGTCCAACCCGGATGCGCTGCAGGGTACCGACGCACCGGACCCGACCGCCTGGTTCCTGCATGCCGAATTGCACCAGCGGCTACCGCAGGCGCGCTGCATCCTGCACACCCACATGCCGAACGCCACCGCCTTGTGCTGCCTGAAGGACTTCGAGTTCCTCATGCTCGACCAGAACGCCTGCCGCTTTCACCAACGCATCGCCTACGACCGTGATTACAGCGGCATGGCGCTGGACATGGGCGAGGGCGAGCGCGTTGCGGGCCTGATGGGGCCCGGCAAAAGCGTGCTGTTCATGGGCAACCACGGCGTCATCGTGGTGGCTCCCACCGTGGCGCAAGCCTTCGATGAGTTGTACTACCTCGAAAAGGCGGCCGCGCTGCAGGTGCTGGCGCTCTCTACCGGGCGGCCGCTGGCGCTGATCCCCGATGACGTGGCCGCGCGCGCCTGCGCCCAGTGGAACGACTACCCCACCCAGTTTTCGCAACTGCACTTCGAGCAACTCAAACAGATCCTCGACCAGGAAGAACCGGACTACCAGACATGAACCCCCACGTCATCGTGACCTGTGCCCTCACGGGCGCTGGCGACACCGTCGGCAAGAACCCGCACGTGCCTGTCACGCCGAAGCAGATCGCCGATGCGGCGGTGCAAGCGGCCAACGCCGGCGCCACCGTGGTGCATTGCCATGTGCGCGACCCTGCCACCGGCAAGGGCAGCCGCGATCCGGTGCTCTACCGCGAGGTGATGGAGCACATCCGGGCTTCGGGCGTCGACGTGATCGTCAACCTCACCGCCGGCATGGGCGGCGACCTGGACATCGGCCCTGGCGAAAACCCGACGGCCTTCGGGCCCAACACCGACCTGGTCGGTCCGCTGACACGCCTGGTGCATGTCGAAGAACTGGTGCCCGATATCTGCACCCTGGATTGCGGCACGCTGAATTTCGGTGACGGGGACCTGATCTATGTGTCGACACCGGCGGCCTTGCGCGTGGGTGCCAGACGCATCACCGAACTCGGCGTGAAGGCCGAACTCGAGATCTTCGACACCGGCCACCTGTGGTTCTCGAATCAGCTGATCAAAGAGGGCCTGTTGAAGGATCCGCTGTTTCAGTTGTGCCTGGGTATCCCCTGGGGGGCGCCGGCCGATACCACCACAATGAAGGCCATGGTCGACAACCTGCCAGCGGGCGTCACCTGGGCCGGCTTCGGCATCGGGCGCATGCAGATGCCGATGGCCGCGCAGGCGATTCTGCTTGGCGGCAATGTTCGTGTCGGCCTGGAAGACAACCTCTGGCTCGACAAGGGCGTGCCAGCCAGCAACGGCTCGTTGGTGGAGCGGGTGGTCAAGCTGATCGAATGCATGGGCGCCAAGCCGATGACCCCGGCCGAAGGCCGCATCCGGATGAACCTCAAGCCGCGCGGCTGAACCTTGACCCACTGAACGAAAGCAACGCACCCATGGCATTCGTCACGGATATCAAGACCTTCGCCGCGCTGGGCAGCGGCGTCATCGGCAGTGGCTGGGTCGCCCGCGCGCTGGCCAACGGCCTCGATGTGCTCGCCTGGGACCCGGCGCCCGGCGCCGAAGCCGCCCTGCGCGCACGCATCGCCAAGTGCTGGGGCGCGCTGGAGGCGCAGGGCCTGAAGCCCGGCGCGTCGCAGAACCGCTTGCGTTTTGTCCCCACCATCGAGGAGTGCGTGGCGACTGCCGATTTCATCCAGGAAAGTGCGCCCGAGACGCTCGGCCTCAAAATCGACCTGCACGCGAAGATCAGCGCCGCCGCACACCCGGATGTGCTGATCGGCTCGTCGACCTCCGGCCTGCTGCCCTCCGAGTTCTATGCCAACGCGCAGCACCCGGAGCGCTGCCTGGTCGGCCACCCGTTCAACCCGGTGTACCTGCTGCCGCTGGTCGAGGTGGTGGGCGGGGTCAACACCGCACCCGATGCGATCCAGGCGGCCATGGCGTTCTACCGGTCACTGGGCATGAAGCCGCTGCACGTGCGCAAAGAGGTGCCCGGCTTCATCGCCGACCGCCTGCTGGAGGCGATGTGGCGCGAGTCCCTGCACCTGGTCAACGACGGCATTGCCACCACCGGCGAGATCGACGACGCGATCCGTTACGGCGCGGGCATCCGCTGGTCCTTCATGGGCAGCTTCCTGATCTACACACTGGCCGGTGGCGATGCCGGCATGCGCCACTTCATGGCGCAGTTCGGCCCGGCGCTGAAACTGCCGTGGACGAAGCTGGAGGCTCCCGAACTCACCGACGCTTTGATCGACAGCGTGGTCGACGGCACGACCGTGCAACTCGGCACAAAAACCATTGCCGAGCTGGAGCGCTACCGCGACGACTGCCTGATGGCGGTGCAGGCGGCGGTGCGCGCCACCCAGGTCAAGCACGGCATCCCGCTGGATGACTGACAGCCCGCCAGCCGGCGCCCTGCTGACGCCCTGGCGCGGCGTCGTGCTGCCCGAGTGGACCGACTACAACGGCCACCTGCGGGATGCCTATTACCTGCTCGTGTTCAGCATGGCCACCGATGCGCTGATGGACATGATCGGCCTGGACCAGGCTGGCCGCGCTTCCACAGGCCACTCGATGTTCACGCTGGAGGCCCACATCAACTATCTGCTGGAGGTGAAGGAGGGCACGCCGGTCGAAGTGCGCACCCAGATCCTCGGTGCAGATGCCAAGCGCATGCACCTCTTCAACAGCCTGTTCGTGCAGGGAACAAACACGCTGGTGTCGGTCAACGAGCAGATGCAGCTCAATGTGGACATGTCCGGCCCGCGCGCGGCGCCGTTCGCGCCGGCGGTGTTGCTGAACGTCCAGGCCATGGCGGCTGCACAGGCGGGCCTTCCACGGCCGAAATTCGCCGGACGGTCGATCGCGTTGCCTGGTTGAGTTCAGCGCCCTCGCCACACCGGAGCGCGCTTCTCGGCAAACGCGCGCGCGCCTTCCAACTGGTCCTCTGAGCTGTAGAGCCGGTCGACGGTGGGCAGCTGCCGCTTGGTGACCCGGTTCAGCGCATCCTGGAAACGCAGCGCCTCCGCCTCGCGCACCACCTCCTTGATGGCGGCGTACACCAGCGGGGGGCCGGACTCCAGCAGACGTGCCAGCTCCCAGGCCTTGGCATGCAGTGCGGCGGGGCGGGTGATCTCTTTCACCAAACCCCAGCGCAGCGCCTCTTCGGCGTCGAACCAGCGGCCGGTCAGCAGCAGGTCCATCGCCACGTGGTAGGGGATGCGCTTGGGCAGCTTGATCGAGGCGGCATCGGCCACCGTGCCGGAGCGGATCTCCGGCAGCGCAAAGGTCGCGTTGTCCGAACACAGGATCAGATCGCAGGAGAGCGCCAGTTCCAGCCCGCCGCCGCAGCAGATGCCATTGACGGCGCAGATCACCGGCTTGTTGAGCTGGGGCAGCTCCTGCAGCCCGCCGAAGCCGCCGACACCGTAGTCGCCGTCGACCGCATCGCCAGCGGCAGCGGCCTTGAGATCCCATCCAGGGCAGAAGAATTTTTCGCCAGCGGCGCGCAGGATGCACACGCGCAGGCTGTCGTCGTCGCGGAAGGCGCGAAACATCAGGCCCATCACCCGGCTGGTTGCCAGATCGATCGCATTCGCCTTGCCACGGGCCAGCGTCACCTCCAGCACGGCGCCTTCGCGCCGCGTCAGGATCGGGCCCTCGGTCAGCGGGGTCATGGCAGTCATCACAGGGCCTTTCTTATCAGTGCATCGACCGCGACCGCGCCCTTTGCGCGAACGAGGACCGGGTTGATTTCGATTTCTTCCAGATCGGTGCGCGCCAGCATCAGCGCGCCCAGGGCGGCAGCGATGTCCGCCACCGCCGCGACATCGGCCCTGGGCCAGCCCCGGTAGCCGTCGAGCAGCGGCCACAGCCGCAGCCTGCTCAGGGCCGCGAGCAGGTCCGCCGTGCTGGCCGGCAGGATCAGCGTCGCGGTGTCAGCCAGCAATTCGGCCGCAACCCCGCCCATGCCCACGGTCAGGCTGAGGCCATACACCGGGTCGCGGCGCAGCCCCAGCAGGACTTCGGCAACTGCGCCCGTCACCATTTCTTCGGCCAGGTAACCGGTGGCCCCTGGCATTTCCGCCTGCCCCTGCAGCGAAGGTAGCCCCAGACGTACCGCGCCGGCTTCGGTCTTGTGGGCAAATCCCAGGCCCTTCAGTGCCAGTGGGGGTGCGAGCTGGCCAGCGCTTTGCTGCAGTCCGGCCAGGGTCCGCGCCGTGACCCCGCGTGGTACTGGCACACCGGCTTCGGCCAGCAAGGCCTTGGCATCGGCTTCCGAGAGTGTGCTGCAGGGCCTGGACGCAATGGCTGCCACCGGCCTCCAGCCGGCAGCCCCGGGCGGTGTCTGCGCTGCGCGGATGGCGCCCAGCGCGGTCTCCAGACCCATCAGGGGCACGGTGCCCTGCGTCATCAGCGCCTCGGCGCGGTCCTCGGCAAAATTCTCGGGCAGTGAGGCCACCGGGAATGCCGGTTTGCCGGTGGCCCGCGCTGCGGCCACGATCGCATCCAGCGCCGGCTGGAACGACGCCGGGTCGCAGCGGTCCGGTCGCGGCGGGTCGATCAGGTAGATACCCAGGTCGTAGTCCTGCAGCATGGTGGTGAAAACCGCAGTGGTGCGCGGGCCGTCGCCCCAGATGAAGGTGTGGTAATCCAGCGGGTTGGCGATGGTCACGATCGGCCCGAGGAGCTCACCCAACTGCGCACGTGTCGCGGGGCTGGGGGGCTCGAAGGCGAGCCCGAGCGGGGCGGCGAGGTCGGCCACGAGCCCCGCCTCGCCCCCGGAACACGACAGCGAGCACAGCCGCCGGCCGATCTGCGGGCCATGCACGTGGAAGATCTTCAGGGTCTCAATCAATTCTGGCAGCGTGTTGACCTCGGCCACGCCCGCCTGACGCAGAAAGGCGCTCGAGGCCGCGCCGCCGCCGGCCAGCGCGGCGGTGTGCGATGCCGCTGCGCTGCGCGCCAAGGCGGTTTTGCCCGACTTGAGGCACACGACGCCTTTGCCCGCGGCACGCGCGGATTCGGCCACAGCGGCAAAGGCCGGCGCATCGTCGATGCCTTCCACATACATCCCTATGGCTGTCACCCGCGGGTCGGCCAGCAGCGCTGCTGCGAGCTCGGCCAGCCCGACCTGCGCCGCGTTGCCCAGGCAGGCGACATAGGCCACCGGCAGGGCTCGCGCCTGCATCGTGAGGTTGATGACGATGTTCGACGACTGGCTCAGCAGCGCCACGCCACTGGCGACCCGCCGCCCGCCATGCTGGTCGGGCCAGAGCAGCGCGCCGTCCAGGTAGTTGATCAGCCCATAGCAGTTCGGCCCGAGGACCGGCATGCCCCCGGCCGCCTCGACCAGGGCCTGTTGCAACTGCGGCGCGCCGGCTTCGGTCCAGCCGCTGGCGAAGCAGACCGCGCCGCCGGCGCCCAGGGCCGCCAGTTCGCGCACGACGTCCACGGTGGCATGGCGGTTCACGCCGATGAACGTGGCGTCCGGCGCTGCCGGTAGGTCGGCCAAGGTGGCGAAGGCGGGCAGGCCGCCGACCATCGGCCTGGTCGGGTGCACCGGCCAGACCGGTCCGGCAAAGCCCATCTTGCGGCATTGGTCGATCACGTTTTCGGCCCAGACCGCGCCCATCACCGCAATCGAGCGCGGACGCAGCAGGCGTTGCAGGTCACGGCGCAGGGACGCATCCAACGGTGCCATGGCTACGCCCCCAGGGGCCGCAGCAGTTCGCGGCTGATGATGTGGCGCTGGATCTCGCTGGTGCCCTCCCAGATGCGCTCGACGCGCGCGTCGCGCCAGATGCGCTCCAATGGCAGGTCGTCCATCAGGCCCATGCCACCGTGGATCTGGATGGCCTCGTCGGAAACCATGGCCAGCACCTCGCTGGCCTTGAGTTTGGCCATGGCCATGTCGGCTTCGGTCACCGTGCCCTGGTCGAACTTCCAGCCGGCCTCGCGGGTGAGCAATTCTGCGGCCTTGAGCTCCATGGCCATGTCGGCCAGCTTGAACGACACCCCCTGGAACTTGCCGATCTGCTGTCCGAACTGCCGCCGCTCGGCGGCATAGCAAAGCGCCAGCGTCAGTGCCCGGTCGGCCCGGCCCAGGCAGGTGGAGGCCACCTGCAGCCTGGTTGCGCCGAGCCAGGTGTTGGCCAGCTCGAAACCCTGGTGCACTTCGCCCAGGATCTGGCGTTGGTGCAGCCGGCAATCGTCGAAATCGAGAATCGCGTTGGTATAGCCGCGATGCGACACGTTGCGATAACCGTCGCGCACCGTGAAGCCTGGCGTTCCTTTGTCGACGAAGAAGGCAGTGATCTTTTTCTTCGGGCCGCGCGGCGTGGCGTCTTCGCCGGTCGCCATGAAGACGATCGCGAAACCGGCGATATCGGCGTGGCTGATGAAGTGTTTGGTGCCGTTGAGGACCCAGTCGTCGCCGTCCTTCCGGGCCGAGGCTTTCATGCCGCGCAGGTCCGAGCCGGCGCCGGGCTCGGTCATCGCCAGGCAGTCCCAGGTCTCGCCACGGATGCAGGGGTACAGATAGCGTTCGCGCTGTTCCTCATTGCCGGCCAGCAGGATGTTCGAAGGCCGGGCCACGCAGGTCCAGTGCAGTGCGTAATTGGCGCGGCCCAGCTCCTTCTCATAGAGCAGCCACGACAGGGTGTCGAGCCCGGCGCCACCCACCGCTTCAGGCATGTTGGCCGCGTACAGCCCCGTGGCGATGGCCTTGCGCTGGATCTCGCGCACCAGGTCCATGGGCAGATGCCCGGTGCGCTCGACCTCGCGCTCGTGCGGATAAAGCTCGTGCTCGACAAACGACCGGGTCGTGTCGACGATCATCTGCTGTTCTTGTGTCAATCCGAAATGCATGGGGGTCCCTCGGAGGTCATGGGTGGGGTTGTCGCGCCGCCCGGTGCGCACCCGAATAGCGGAGATTCTCGCCGCATGCGGCCGTAAGGTATCTGGCGCTGGCGCGACAATGGACCATGTCGACAACGCCCCCGGCCCTGCCCGATCCTGATCCTGGCCTGCTGTCCCTGCGTGGCCTGGTTGCCCGCGTGCGCGGCTCCGATCTGCAGGCGCTGCCCAGCCATGTGCAGCGCGCTCTGGAACACCAGCGCCGGGGCAACGAGATCCTGGCCGGCTGGGTGCAGATGGGGCTGGTGCTGCTGTTTGCGACCTTCTATAGCGTGTCGCGCAAGACGTTTCCGCCCGACACCATGCTGCATCCGGTGCCCTGGGCCTTGTCCGTGTACGGAGCCTTCACGGTCTTGCGCCTGGTGCTGGCCTACCGCAACCGGCTCGGCCACGCCTTGCTGATGGTCTCGGTGGTGGTCGATATCAGCGTGCTGATGGTCACGATCTGGAGCTTTCACATTCAGTACGGGCAGGTCGCCGCTTTCTACCTGAAGGCGCCGACGCTGTTGTATGTGTTCATCTTCATCGCCCTGCGGGCGCTCAGCCTGTCGCCGGTGTACGTGCTGTTTGCCGGCACCTGCGCGGCGGTCGGCTGGCTGGTGTTGGTGGCACTGGCGATCCAGGCGCCAGGGGGGCAGGCGCTGATCACCGACGACTATGTCGAGTACATGACGTCGCTGCGGATCCTGGTCGGCGGCGAGTTGGACAAGATCATCGCCATCGGTTTTGTGACGCTGCTGCTGGCCATCGCCGCGCGGCGGGCCCAGTCCCTGTTGCACCGGTCGGTAGCGGGCCAGGCCGCGGCCGACCAGTTGTCGCGCTTCTTCGCGCCCGATGTGGCCGCCACGATTGTCAATGCCGATGAGATCCTGCAGCCGGGCCAGGGCCGCCAGACCGAGGCTGCCGCGATGTTCGTCGACCTGCGTGGTTTCACCCGGGTGTCTGCCACGCTGGCGCCGGCCCGGCTGATGGGGCTGCTGGCCGAGTACCAGCGCATCGTCGTGCCGGTGGTGCAGCGCAACGGTGGCAGCGTCATCACGTTTCTGGGCGACGGCGTGATGATCACCTTCGGTGCCACGCGGCCATCCACCACCTACGCTGCCGACGCCCTGCGCACCGCCGAGCAACTGATCGACGCACTGGGCACCTGGGCTGACGGCCGTCGCAGCGCGGGCCTGCCGGCGCCAGGCGTGGGTATCGGCATGGCGAGCGGAAGCGTCACCTACGGCGCGATCGGGCATGAAGGCCGGATGGAGTATGCGGTGATCGGCAACCCGGTCAACCACGCCGCCAAGCTGCAGACCCATACCAAGGTCGAGCAGGTGGCGGCGCTGGCCACCACCGACATGCTGGCACTGGCCAAAACGCAGGGTTACGACGCGCAGCGCGTCTCGGAGGTCCGCCAGGCCTGCCGCTGTGGCGGGATCGCGGAACCCATCGACCTGGCGGTCATCCATTAACGACGGCGTGGGGATTTTGCAACGTTTGTGTCGTGCCCGAAGTGGGTGCAGCTACCATCTGTGAACTTGCATTTTTTGTACCATTCAGGAGAACCCGTCCATGCTGCGTGACCCCACCACCTTTGCCGACCCCCAACTCGAGAGCCTCTTGCCCAGTGTCAGGCCCAGCCGCCGCGGCTTCATCGCCGCCGGCAGTTCGCTGGGTTTTGCGCTGGCCGCCGGCCCATTGCAGGCCCAGACGGTCATCACCACGCCGGCCACCGGCCTGGAAGTGCTGGATTTCACGGTGTCGGTCACCGGTGGCGCCGTCATGCCGGCCTACATGGCAGCACCGGCCAAAGCGGGCAAGTACCCCGTCGTGATCGTGGTCCCCGAGATCTTCGGCATGCATGCCTACCAAAAGGACATTTGCCGCCGCCTGGCCAAGGTCGGCTACGTGGGTGTCACCTTCGATCCGTTCTTCCGCTCGGGCGATCTGTCCAAGCTGACCGCCATCGGCGAGGTCGTGGCTGCAGCCAACAAGCTGGCCGACACGCAGATGCTGTCTGACCTGGACAGCCTGGTGGCGTTTGTCGAGCAGCAGCCCAAGGTCAACGGTAAAAAGATGGGCATCACCGGCATGTGCCGCGGTGGCCGCACGGTGTGGATGTACACCGCCCACAGCCCCAAGATCAAGGCCGGTGTGTCCTGGTACGGCGGCCTGGGCGCCATCCCCCCAGCCATGCCCCAGACCCCGGTTGACGTGGCGGGCAGGCTCAACGCCCCGGTGCTCGGCCTGTATGCCGGCGCCGATGGCGGCATCCCGGTCAATCAGGTCGCCGCCTTGCAGGAGGCCCTGAAGGCGGGCAACAAAAACAGCAAGGCCAGTACCTTCATCTTGTACCCCGGTGTGCCGCATGCTTTCCATGCCGACTACCGCCCGAGCTACCGCAAGGCCGAGGCTGAAGCGGGCTGGGGCGAGATGCTGGCCTGGTTCAAAAAGTACGGCGTGGCCTGAGGTATTGGAGCCGCCGCAGTTTTTGCGAGCGCTCAGCGGTCGGCTGGAACGTGCCACCTTCTGCATCTCGGGAGGTGCACACTGCAATTTTCACGTGTTGGACGGAGGTATTCCATGACCACAGCCTTGTTGTTCATTGCAGGCCTGGTCGGCCTGGTGGCGGGTGCCGAACTGCTGGTACGCGGCGCCTCCAAGCTGGCGCTGTCGTTTGGGCTGTCGCCGCTGGTGGTGGGGCTGACGGTGGTGGCGTTCGGCACCAGCGCACCCGAGGTGGCGGTGTCGGTCGGCGCTGCGCTGTCGGGCCAGACCGACCTGGCGGTGGGCAACGTGGTGGGCAGCAACATCTTCAATGTGCTGTTCGTCCTGGGCCTGGCCGCGCTGATCACGCCGCTGGCCGTCAACCGGCAGCTGATCCGCCAGGAGGTGCCGATCATGATCGGCGTGTCGGTGCTGCTTCTGGTGCTGTCGATGGACCGGCAGATCAGCATGTTCGACGCGCTGTTGTTGCTGGCCTTGATGATCGGCTACACCACATTCCTGGTGCGGCAGTCGCGGGCGCAGACGGCGCTGGCGAAGCAGACCGGGTCTGACGACAGCGACCTGCCGCGGGTGGACCCCGGCGCCTGGGACGCGAAGTTGCCGGTCCAGATCGTCTTGATCTTGGCGGGGCTGCTGCTGCTGGTGGGCGGCTCGCAGGCGCTGCTGACCGCCGCCGTCACGACCGCCAAGGCCTTTGGTGTCAGCGATCTGGTGATCGGCCTGACCATCGTCGCGGCCGGCACGTCGCTGCCCGAGGTGGCCACGTCGGTGATGGCGGCGATCCGCGGTCAGCGCGACATCGCGGTAGGCAATGTGGTGGGCAGCTGCGTGTTCAATATCCTCGGCTGCCTGGGGTTGGCGGGACTGGCCAGTGGCGGCGGCTTGCCTGTGCCGGCGGCGGCCATGGCCTTCGATCTTTGGGTGATGCTGGCGGTGGCGCTGGCCTGCCTGCCGATCTTCGTGACGGGGCGCGAGATCGCCCGCTGGGAAGGCGGCGTGTTCCTCGTGTACTACGTGGCCTATGTCACCTGGCTGGTGTTGCAGGCGCAGCAGCACGCTGCGGCGCAGACCTTCTCGGCCGCGATGCTGGGCTTCGTATTGCCGCTGACGGTGGTGACGCTGGTGGTGGTGTTTATCAAGCCTGCTGCGGACCGCTCGTCCGGGCATTGAGCCGCCGCAGGTGGTTGATCGGTGTCATGCGCCAGGGCTCTCCGGTGGTGGCGGCTGCGGCGGGCCGGCGCGTGATGGCAGCCCCAGGTGGATCGCCGCCTTGGCCAGCAGGTTGGCCGAGACCGGTGCGGTGACGAACAGGAACAGCGTGATCAGTAGCGCCTGCAGGCCGGTCTCGCCATGCCACCAGGCCAACACCAGGCTGGCCAGCAGCAACCCGCCGACACCCAGCGTGGTGGCCTTGGTCGGTGCATGCAGACGCATGTAGAAATCCGGCATGCGCAGCAAGCCGATTGCGCCGACCAGCGTGAACAGCGCACCTACCAGCACCAGCGCGGCCGCAATGCACTGCAGCCACAGGGGCAGGTCGTTCAGGGAGGAGCCCGCCACAGCGATCACTCGACCACGTCGCCGCGGGTGACGAAACGTGCCACCGCCACGGTGGACACGAACCCCAGCAGCGCGATCAGCAGTGCGGCATCGAACAGCAATGCAGTCTGCAAACGCAGCCCCAGCAGGACCACCAGCGCCACAGCGCTGACGTACAGGGTGTCCAGTGCCAGCAGCCGGTCCGGCAGGGACGGGCCACGCAGCAGGCGTATGCCACACAGTGCCATGGCCAGTGCCACCGTCACCAGCGCGATATCCAGTGCCCATTGCAGGATCATGGTGTGAAGATCTCCATCAGAGCGTGCTCGTAGCGTTGCTTCATTTGCGTGGCCATTGCCACGGGGTCGCTGCCGTCCAGCGCGTGTACCAGGATCTGCCGGCCGGCCTCGTCGACGACACACGATACCGTACCCGGTGTGGTGGTGATCACCAGCGCAAACAGGCTGATGCCCAGCGGGTGCTGCAGATCGAGCGGCACCGGCACCCACAGAGGCTGTGGCAGCGCACGCGGCGACAGTATCAGCCGTGCCACCGTGATGTTGGACACCACGATGTCCCACAGCACCAGCGCAGCGAAGCGCAGCACCAGGCCCCAGCGCCGCACACCGCTGGCCGGCCCCAGGAAGCCGTGCAGCAGCCGCGGCAGGCCCCAGCCCAGCAACGCGGCCGTGATGAGTTGCGGCAGCGACACGCTTTGCTGCAGCAGCAGCCAGCTCAGGGCCACCAGAACGGACAGTACCGGGTGCGCAAAGGTGCTGCGGGGTTTCACTGCGATGCTCCCCGGGTTGGCGCTGCGGCGGCTGGCAGGGGCACCGCCACCGGTGCCTGTGCTGCCGGCCGGCGCCCGGTGTAAGGCTGGGTGCTCACGGCGCGCTCAGCCCCCAGTTCGGGCAGCACGGCCCGGGCATAGGCCGCGGTGTCGCCAAGCTGGCGTGCAGCGGCGTCGGTATAGGCCGTCAGTGGCGCAGCCAGCACACTCAGCAGCACGCCGCCTGCCAATAGCGACACTGTGGCCGCCAGCAGGCGCGGACTGGCACCCGCCGCCACCACCGGTGTGTCCGGCAGCAGTTTCCAGAACAGTACGCTGCCGGCGCGAGCCAGACCCACCAGGGTGCAAAAGCCCACGGCCAGCACCACGACCCACACTGCCACCGCCCACGCGTGGCCCCAGGCAGCTTGCAGCAACATCACCTTGCCGATGAAGCCAGGCAGTGGTGGCAGGCCGGCGCTGCTGGCCGCAGCCAGCAGCAGCAACAGGCCCAGCAGCGTGGGCTGGGCCAGCGGCGCCGCCGGCTGCAGCAAACCACCGACATCACCACGTTGCGCCGCCACCAGCTCGGCCAGCAGGAACAGCCCCGCCACCACCAGCGTGCTGTGGACCAGGTAGACCATCGCTGCCGACCAGGCTGCCGGGCCGGCCAGCCCGACGGCTGCCAGGATGGTGCCTACCGAGGCCACTGTCAGCCAGGCGACCAGCCGTTGCAATGTGGCGGCCGCCAGCGCGCCCAGCACACCCACGATGCACGTCACCAGCGCCAGCGGCAGCAGCAGCGGCACCGCCATGCCTTCCAGCGCCACCCCGTGCACCCGCAGGATGGCGTAGACACCCACCTTGGTCATGATGGCGAACAGCGCGGCCACCGGCGCGCTGCTGGCAGCGTAGGTGGCTGGCAGCCAGAGCGACAGCGGCGCCAGTGCGGCCTTGAAGCCGAACACCACCAGCAGCAGCAGCGCGCCCGCCTGCAGCAGCGCGGCGTCGGCCGGTGGCACCTGGGGGGCGCGCAGCGCCAGGTCGGTGAAGTTGAGCGTGCCGGTCACGCCGTAGACCAGCGCCGCACCAACGAGGAACAGCGCCGACGCCACCAGGTTGAGCACCACATAGTGCAGCCCGACCCGCAGCCGCTGCGGCCCGCCGCCGTGCATCATCAGCACATAACTGGCAATCAGCAGCACCTCGAAGAACACGAACAGGTTGAACAGGTCACCGGTGAGGAAGGCGCCATTCAGGCCCATCAGCTGGAACTGGAACAGCGCATGAAAATGCCGGCCGTGCGCGTCCCAGCCACCGCTGGCGTACAGCAGCACCGGCAACGCCACTGCGGCACTGAGCAGCAACATCAGGGCGGCCAGCCGGTCCACCACCAGCACGATGCCGAACGGCGCTGGCCAATCGCCCAGCCGGTAGACCGCCAGCACGCCGGTATCGGCCTGCAGCGCCAGGAGCAGCGCGATCACCCCGCCCAGCGCCGTGGAGGCCAGCGCCACGGCGCGCGCCCAGCGCAGCCGGGGGTGGTCGTGGCCGCTGCCATCGTTGTCGCCCAGCATCAGCAGCACGATGGCCGTGGCGGCTGGCAGCAGCACTGGCAGCACCGGCAGTTGGCTGGACAGGGTGCTCATCGCGCATTCTCCGCGGTGCCGGCTGCGTGCGCGGCAGGCGGGACCGGGGCTACCGGCTCGGCGCCGTCGACATGGTCGCTGCCGTTGTCGGCGTTGCTGCGCAGTGCCAGCTCGATCAGGAAGCCCGTGGTGGCAAAGCCGATCACGATCGCCGTCAGGACCAGCGCCTGCGGCAACGGGTCGGCCAGCAGCCGGCTGCCGTCGGACAGGATGGGCGCGGCGTCGCGCCACAAGCGGCCCATCACGAAGATGAACACATTGACGCCGTAACCCAGCAGCGAAAGCCCCAGCACCACCGCAAAGCTGCGGCCCCGGAGCAGCAGCCAGAGGGCGGTGGCGGTGACCACGCCGATGCCACTGGCCAGCAGGAACTCCATCGACAGCAAAGGCGCAACGTCGGTCATGGGCGAGCCCCTTCCTTGCTGGCGTTGCCCAGCACCGACAGGGTCAGCAGCGTGGCACCGACCACCGTGATGTAGACGCCCAGATCGAACACCGCCGCACTGGCCAGCGACAGCTCGCCCAGCCAGGGCAGCACCGGGTGGCCGAAAGCGCTGGTCAGGAACGGCCGGCCGAAGGCAAAGGCGCCCAGCCCGGTCAGCAGTGCAATACCCAGGCCGGTGGCGATCCACACCACGAAGCGGCGCCCGCCGTGCGACCCCAACAGGTACTCGGCGCGCTGCTGGCCCAGTGCAATGAACTGCAGCACCAGCGCCACCGCGGTCACCAGCCCGGCGATGAAGCCGCCTCCTGGCAAGTTATGGCCACGCCAGAAGATGTATAGGCTGATTACGAGTGCCATCGGCAGCACCAACTGCGCGGCCATGCGCAGCAACAGCGGTGGCGCTGAAAAACGCCAGGCCCGGCCAGCAGCATCATGGGCGGGTCGGCGCACCCGCCAACCGTCCAGCAGCGCCAGCACTCCGATGGCGGCAATGCCCAGCACCGTGATCTCGCCAAAAGTGTCGTAGCCGCGGAAATCCACCAGGATCACGTTGACCACATTGGTGCCACCGCCTTCGGGCAGCGCCTGGTCGAGGAAATAGCCGCTGATCGACACAGCGTCGCGCGTCATTACCAGCCAGGCCAGCCAGGCCATGCCGCCGCCACCGGCCAGCGCCAGCGTTGCGTCGCGCCAGCGCCGCCGGGCACTGCTCTCGCGCGGGCTGGTGGGCGGCAGCAGTGCCAGGCCCATCAGGAGCAGCACCGTGGACACCACCTCGACCGCCAGCTGCGTCAGTGCCAGGTCGGGGGCAGACAGTGCCAGGAAGCTCAACGCGGTGATCAGCCCCACCACACCCACCAGCACCACCGCCTGCAAGCGCTGGTGATGGCCTGTCACCAGGGCCATGCACACGGCCAGCAGCAGCACCCAGGCCACCCAGGCCGGCACATGCGCCTGCATCAGTGCCCGGGGGCCAGTTTCCGGCCCCGGCCCCGGCGCGCCTGCCAACGCCCAGGCTGCGGCCAGCACGGCCGCACCCACCAGCCAGGCGGCATGGCGCTGCAAAGATCCGATCTCCAGTGTCGCCGTGGCACGCTGCGCGACGTGGAGCAGGCCATCGACTGCCCGGGTGAACAGCAAGCGGCCGGTGAAGCCGCGCAGGTGCACCCGGTGCAGGCTGCGGTCGTGCTGCAGCCTGAAGTACAGGGCTACACCGCCGGCCACCGCCACCACACTCATGGCCAGCGGTAGATTGAAGCCGTGCCAGATTGCCAGGGTGTAGGCTGGCGGCGCCACGCCCAGTACCGCACTCGCAGCCAGGTGCACCATCGGCCCGTAAGTGGCCGCCGGCAGCAAGCCCACCAGCAGACACAGCAGCACCAGCAGTGCCACCGGCGCTTTCATCATCCATGGCGGTTCGTGCGGGTGCATGTTCGGCATGTCCGAAGGCGGCCCATTGAAGAAGACGTCGTGGATGAAGCGCAGCGAGTACGCCATCGAAAACACCCCCCCCAGCGTGGCCAGCACCGGCACCAGCAGCCCGAACGCCAGGCTGTCGGTACCGGCCAGCGCCTCGGCAAAGAACATTTCCTTGGACAGGAAACCGTTGAGCAGCGGCACACCGGCCATCGCCGCAGCGGCCACCATCGCCAGCGAAGCGGTCCAGGGCATGAAGCGCAGCAGGCCGCTCAGGCGGCGCATGTCGCGGGTGCCGGTCTCGTGGTCGATGATGCCAGCGGTCATGAATAGCGCGGCCTTGAAGGTGGCGTGGTTGAGGATGTGGAAAACCGCGGCCACGGCTGACAAGGGCGAATCCAGCCCGATCAGGAACACGATCAGGCCCAGGTGGCTGATGGTGGAGTAGGCCAGCAGCCCTTTCAGGTCGTGCTTGAACAGCGCCACCCAGGCCGCAAACACCATCGTCACCAGCCCGGTGGTGGCCACGACCGCCTCGAACAGCGCTGTGTCACCCAGCACCGGGTACAGCCGCAGCAACAGGAAGATGCCCGCCTTGACCATGGTGGCCGAGTGCAGGTAAGCCGACACCGGCGTGGGCGCAGCCATCGCCTCGGGTAACCAGAAGTGGAACGGGAACTGGGCACTTTTGGTGAAGCAGCCCACCAGCACCAGCATCAGCGCGAGTGGGTATAACGCATGGGCGCGCACCTGGTCGCCACGCTCCAGCAACACCGACAGCTCGAAACTGCCGCCGATGTGGCCCAGCACCAACACACCGGCCAGCAGCACCAGCCCGCCGCCGCCGGTGACCGTGAGGGCCATGCGGGCGCCGGCGCGGGCCGCTGCACCGCCGTCGGCCCGGCTGCCCCAATAACCCACCAGTAGAAACGAGGAGATGCTGGTCAGTTCCCAGAACACCACCAGCAGCAGCAGGTTGTCCGACAGCACGATGCCCAGCATCGCTGCCATGAACAGCATCAACAGACTATAGAACTTGCCCGCGGGGTCATCCGGATGCAAATACCAGGCGGCATACACGATGACCAGCAGGCCGATGCCGGTGATCATCAAGGCGAACATCAGCGCCAGGCCATCCAGCCGCAGGCCCAGGTTCAGTCCGATGGCAGGCAGCCACGCGGTCTGCGCCAGCAGCACCTGACCACCAAACACGCTACTGGCCTGTGCCAGCAACAGCCCCAGCGCGGCAGCGGTGACGCCTGCCGCCAGCCAGGCACTGAGTCGGCGCCGCGCCTGCGTATTGCCCCGCCCCGCGCCCCAGCACAACAAGGTGCCGGCCAGCAGTGGCAGCAGAATGACGGACAGGATCATGGGCAAGTGGGCGGGCGCTTCAAAATCAGAAAGGCGCCTAGCCGCGCCGTTCAGCAGTGTAGGGGTTCGCTGCACGGGATCGATAGTGTATGGAATTCCAGCCCGGCCGAGCCGGGCCAGTCACGCGGCCCGCACCAGCGGCCTGGCGCTGGTGTTGTGGTGTATCGTTCAGGCGGTACTGACCAAAGCGTGCTCGCCCGCGACACGGTGTGTGACCGAATTTTACTTTCGAGAAATCACCGCCTACCAGCGATACCAGCTCAACCGGCTGCATGATGGTCGCATGAAGGACACCGCGCCCAACATCCGGCACAACGGCGAGTGCGTCGTGCATATGTCCGATGAGCCGATGGAGCAGCAGATGCATGCCTGTGGCGAGTCGTTTCCGGCCGATGTGAGCAAATTTGAACGGGTCGGCTTCACGCCGACACCCTTCCGGGTGGTGCGGCCTCAGCGTATCCGGGAATCACCCGTGACGTTTGAATGCGTGCTGCACGAAAAGCGGGAAACCGCGAGTCGTTATGTGTTCATCGGCCGCATCGTGTGGATGGCGGCGCGCTCTAGCCTGATCGACACCGAGGCCTGGCGGGTCAATCAGCGGACTACAACCCGGTAGCCCGTTTCGGGGCCAGCTTCTACACTCGTACCAACGACCGGTTTTCGTTGTCGGGGGCTGCGAGCGAAGCGCCCTCTAATTCAACACCTGTTGACCAGCTTTGAGGGCGGCACCGGACAGTGTTCAGTGCTCATGAGGAGTGTCAGCCTGCTGACTTGCTACGTCGCCGAGCCACCACGCCCCCCACCAAACCCAGACCCGCCAGCAACAGCGCATAGGTTTCGGGTTCGGGCACCACAGCGACCTGTATCAACTGGCCCCGAACCGCACCCGACGGGATTGCAAAGGTATGCACGTTGACATAAGCCAGGCCCCCTTGCAGCATGTCCAGGAACGACATGGATAGATGGCCTGCGTTGATGAGGGTGGCAGGGGTTGCGGCAAACAGAACGGGCGCTGACACGCCAGAGCCACCCACCAGCAAAGTGGTGCCAGAATTCAGAGACATGAAAGGCGCGGAATCGAGCGAAACACGCACAGGGCCGTTCTCAGTGGTGGTTGCCGCACCATGAATATGAAAGGCCGAAGCTGCCGTGCCGGGCGTAGCGCCGCCGGTCAGGCCAAAGACCGACATCGAGAAGCTGTATGTGTCGTCCGTCAGCAATGCTGTTCCCAACGTATCGTAAGACAGCGTGGCAATGCCTGTTGCCGTCGCCATGGACGGCGTGCCCACCTCGTTGGCACTGTTCAACGTGGCATTGAACTGGTACACGACGGCGTTGGCCATCATAGGGGCTACCAGGGCCCCTGCGAAAAGAACCCGGGACATCCATGCACGCATTTTCGGTCTCCAGAAATGAATAAGCAATTTTGATAATGCCACCGGTGCCCGCGGGAAGCAATAGTGCTTTCGGCCTATGCGCATCGATGGCTGCAGAATACGCATCGCCACCTCGACGGCACGTCGGCAATGACCCCCTGGGTGCTAAAACTGAGGTAGGGTATGAGGACCTCTCCGCCAGCAGCAAAGTTCCTGCTTCATGCGAAGGGTAAACCCGCAGTTTTTGCCACCCATCACCCTTTTCATGGGGATGCCGACTCCGGGTTACAGTCTGGTTTTTTTCGCACTGTCCCCGGCTGTCATCGCGCTGGCCCGCCGCGCCCTGTCGGCCTGCCAGCCGCAAACCTATGCAACCCACGACTTCGTCCGCAGCCGAGCCCAAGAGCAGCCCGGGTGGCCCGACGCCTTCCTCGACGCGCCTGGCGATACCGTGGGTCGCCGGCTGGCTGGTGCTGATGGTCGTGATGGCCGTGGCTGGCCGGCAGGCAACGCTGTCGCTCGATGTGTTCCAGGTCATGGAGGTGCGCTCGCTCATCGGACTGCTGCTGCTGTATCCGCTGGTGCATGCCGCCGGAGGGCTGCGCGCCATGCACACGGCGCGTCCTGCGTTGCACCTGGTGCGCAATGTCGTGCACTACGGCGCCCAATACGCCTGGCTCTATGCGCTTACGCTGATTCCGCTGGCACAAGTCGTTGCGCTGGAGTTCACCATGCCGATCTGGACCGTGCTGCTTGCCGCGGCCTTCCTGGGCGAGCCGCTGCATCGCTGGAAGGTCGCTGCGGTGGCACTGGGCGTCATCGGTGTCGTCATGATCGTGCAGCCAACCCATGCGGCAGCCAGCCCGGGGCAACTCATCGCACTGGCCGCTGCCGCAGGATTCGCGGTGTCCGTCACCCTGGTCAAACTGCTCACGCGCCACGAGGACGCCACCAGGATCATGTTCTGGATGCTGGTGGTGCAGTCGGTGCTGGGCCTGTGGCCCGCGTTAGCCGTCTGGCGCTGGCCGTCGCCTGCGGTGTGGGGCTGGCTGTGCGTGATTGCCTTTTGCGGCACCTTCTCGCACTATTGCATGGCCCGTGCGATGCGGCATGCGCAAGCCACGGTGATCGTGCCGATGGATTTCCTGCGGGTTCCGTTGACGGCGCTGGCAGGGTGGGCGGTCTATTCGGAGCGCATCGATCTGCTCATGGTGCTGGGCACAGGCCTGATCCTGGCGGGCAATCTGCTCAACCTGCGGCGTGTGCCGGCGGGACGCTGACGTCCATCGGCGGCTGAGGATTTTATGAATACACCCCTTGCACCAATTGGTTTTTACTTACGCTGCATGGCGCCCTACGATGCGCGCAGAGTGCACCCACGAAGCCCGCGTTGACCATGTCCGATTTTCTGATCGACCAACAAGCGCTTTCCCCGGCGCAAGTGCTGGCTCTGGCCCGCAGTGACACCCACTTTCTTTTCGCGCCTGCGGTGCAGACGCGGCTGGCGGCCGATCGGGTGGTGGTCGATCGGTATCTGCAGTCGGGCGATCCGGTCTACGGCCTGAACACCGGGCTCGGCGGCAACCTGGGCTACCGTCTGAGCGCCCCGGAGATGCTGGCCTGGCAGCGCCAGATCATTGGCGGACGCATGATCGGCATGGGCGAACCGCTGCCCGACGCGGTTGCCCGTACCGCCTTGCTGCTGCGCGTGTGTGCGATTGCGCGCGGTCGCACCGGGGTCAGCCTGCAGGCCGCGTCGGCATTGTTGGTGCTGCTGAACAGCGGTGTCACGCCGGTGGTGCCGCAGTGGGGCTCTATCGGCGCCGGTGACCTGGGTCTGAGCGCGCATCTGGTGGCGCCGATCATCGGCATGGGCCGGGTACGGTGGCAGGGCCAGGAGCACGATTCCGCGCAGGTGCTGCAGGCCTTGGGCTTGGCGCCGGCCGCGCTGCAGGCCAAGGACGGCCTGGGGCTGATCAATGCGAGCCCGGTCACCGCAGCGCTGGGCGTGATCGGCGTGCGCGAGGCAGCGCGTGGGTTGCTGCTGGCCCTGGCCGTGGCGGCATTGAGCGCCGAGGGCTATGCCGCCAATCTGAGCGTGCTGGACACGCGCATTGCCTCCGCCCGACCGGCTGGCGAGCAGGTGGCAGTGGCCGGCGTGATGCGCCGACTGCTGCAGGGCAGTTCACTGGCGGACACGCCGCCGCGCTCGATTCAGGATGCGCTCTCGATACGCACCTGCGCCCAGAACTTCGGCGCCGCCTACGCGGTGCTGGCCCTGCTGCACGACGCCGTCGATTCCGAGATCAATGGCAGCGCCGACAGCCCGCTGGTGTTCGCCGACAGCGGAGAGATGCTGTCCACGCCCAATTTTCATACGCCGCTGATCGCAGTCGCGGCCGACGCGCTGGCCATCGCTTTGGTGCAACTGTCTGCTGCCTCCGCCCAGCGCATCATCAAGCTGCAGACGCCGCACTTGAGCGGCTTGCCCCCCTACCTGTCGCCCGTCGGCGGCGCGAGCGTGGGCTTCAACGCGCTGCAAAAGACCGCCGCAGCGCTGCACGCGCAGGTGCGACTGCATGCGGCACCCGCCGCGCTGGACGCGTTTCCCGTGTCCGACGCAGTGGAGGACCATGCGCCGCAGACCCCTCTGGCCCTGCGCAAGCTGGGCCAATCGCTTTACGCCCTGCGCCACCTGGTGGCGATCGAGGCGCTGGTGGCCGCACAGGCGGTGGATCTGCGCGCCGGCGCCAGCCTGGGCGAGGGCACTGCCCTGGTGCAGCAGGCGGTGCGCGCTGTGGTGCCGCCATTGGCCGACGACCGCCCGCCGGGGGCAGATGCCATGCGGGTCGAGGCAGCGTTGTCGGCCCCCCCTTTGTACGACGCATTGCGCGCACTCGCGTTGCAGGCTGACGCGTTCGGTACCCTTGATCGCCTGCTTTAGCGCCGCGCGCGCCTGCACGACCCGACGCCGCCCCCAAAGCCCCCGACCACCCTTGCACCCACACCAGGAGTTCCGCCCATGCCCGAGTTGCACATCACCTATCTGAATGGCCCCGACATCGAGCGGCTGGACATCACCGACGACGAGATCCTGGACGCGATCGAATCCAGCCTCGGCGCCCAGGGCCGGGGTTCCTGCGTGATCGAGCCGCGCATGCACCTGGCGCCCAAGGCCGGTGTGGACGGACACTTCAATGTGCTGCGGGGCGCCATCGGCGCGCCCATCAACCTAGCGGGTGTGAAGGTGGTGGGAGATTTTGTCGACAACTACCAGCAGGATTTGCCCTCCGAAGTCGGGGTACTGACACTGTTCGACCCGCGCACTGGCGTGCCGGTGGCCATCCTGGACGCGACCGCCATCACCGACATGCGCACCGGCGCAGTCACCGCCATCGGAGCCAAGCACCTGGCCCGCAAAGGGTCCAAGGTGCTGGGGCACATTGGTGCGCGCGGCACCGCCTACTGGAACGTGCGCCTGCTGGATCGCTTGTTCCACTTCGACGAAATCCGGGTGCACTCGGCCCGGCCCGAGAGCCGCAGTGCCTTTGGCGAGCGCCTGTCGCACGACCTCGGCAAACCAGTGACGGTGTGCGACAACTGGCATGACACGGTCGCCGGCGCCGACATCGTCGTCGAGGCATCGCGCCTGCGCGAGCCCACGCCCTTGCTGAAGACCGAATGGATCCGGCCGGGTACTTTCGTGGTGCCCTACGGGACCATGAGCGCGGTTGAACTGAGCCTGACCGACATCATGGCCAAGATGGTGGTGGACGACTGGGGGCAGTGCAAGGGCGGGCAGTTCGGCTCGCTGCGGGCCCATGTGGAGGCCGGCAAGCTGTCCGAGCACACCCTGCATGCAGAAATGGGGCAGATCGTCGCCGGCCTCAAGCCCGGCCGGGAAAACGACGACGAGACGATCCTGTTCTGGCACCGCGGGCTGTCGCTGAGCGACATCGCGCTGGGTTATGCGATGCTGCAAAAGGCGCATCGGCTGGGCATCGGGCAGCGGCTGCGGTTCCATTGAACCGGCGCCTGAGACAGGCCCAGCGCTCGGGTGGCGTAGCCCGGGTCGGTCACGTCCAGTCGGTGCTTCAACTGACCGAAATGATGGTGAGCCGTCTCGCGGCAGGCGAGCCAGCCTCGGGCGACCGTTGCGGCAACTGGGTCGGACATGACATTCGAAGGCCGGCCTGTCCATGGGCCAGCACCCATGCGCGGCAAGCGCCCGTTGGCCTTCGACCTCGGTCACCGCGACGTCTCCAAACCCGCTGTCAGTGGCAACCATGCCCCAAAAACGTGCAGTGACGTGGTCAATCGGCTGGAGTGTTGGATCGGTGAGGCCGGCAAGTGCGGTTGCGTAGTGTGGGTGAATTTGCAGGACTACCCCGGCAGCCGGGCCGAGCGCATGGATCTGGCTGTGAATGCTCCAGCCCGAGCGATCTGGCGGGTTCGGTCTAGGCTGGATCGCGCAGCATCTTCAGAAAGTGCTGGAATGCGGGGTAGTCTTCGTCCAGCAAATCTTGATCCAGGTCGACCCCACCAGACATAGGCTGGCTGACCGTCACGCCGCTGACGCGACCGATGTCGACATTCAGGATCACCCGCTGGCGCGCTCGCATGTCCATGAATTGGTGAGAGAACCGGAACGGAATCTCACGCGTTGCCAGCAGTCGATCAGCCTCTGGCCAACTGGTTTTCAAGCCTGCGGCTGCGGCGGCGCCGTCCGCAAAAGTACTTTCGCCGCCTGTGGCATCGTTGACACGGCAATGCAGGTACTGAATTCCCGGCGGATGGGTTTCGCACGGGTTGTCGGTGTGCGGCTCCAGCGCTGCAGCAAAATAGGCGGCGCCGGCCGGGTCTGGGCAGGCCCTCACGTTGAAATACAGGCCGGAAAAAGTCGCGCGAACGTGGCCGGCGATTTCCGCCAGTTCCGTGATGCTTCCTCCAGGCCTCCAATCGGATGGATCGGTGCGACCCCCCCAGCCCGCGCAATAGAGGTTTCGGCCCGGCTTGGCTCATCCAACACAGTGCGCGCTGTATTCAGCGAGACCTGGCCCAGCGGGGTGACGTTCAGCCGCCCCGCACTGCGGTCGAAGATCTGCGTGTCCGTCAGCCGTTCGATCTCGCGCAGACGGTTGCTCAGGGCAGGCTGGCTGCGCTTGAGGGCCTCTGCAGCGCGGGTCAGCGTCATCTTTTATTCCAGCGCCGCCAGTGCGCGCCAATGTTTCGCCGTGAGTCGGTTCAGGGGAGCTTGCCTGGTCATCCGATTTCTTTTTTTTGAACCCGTTCCGGGTGCCCTCCGGCAACTATCGGGCCCTTCAGCGTGTGCCAGTTATTTGTAATAAAGTTGCACCGTCCGCGACTTACTTGTCTAATCAAGTTGAACTGTCAGACGGGTTTGGAGGTGTGGCGTGGGGGAATTGAAGATTATTCCTGCGACAGGCGCGCTGGGTGCGGAGGTCAGCGGCATCGATCTGGCACCTGCGTCACAGACAGCGCTGAGCCAGGTCAAGGCGGCGCTCGATGAGCATCTGGTGTTGTACCTGCCCGATCAGCAACTGGATCGGTTTGGGCTTGACCGGCTCGGCCGATTTTTCGGCCCGCCGTTCCTGCATCCTTCGGTGAACAACGGCTTCCCGGACTGCCCGTCCGTGCTGGAGTTGCTGCGCAGGCCCGAAGATGCGATCAGCTTTGGCGGTGAGGGTTGGCATGCCGACGTCACCTGGAACTGGTACTTGCGCCGGGAAGACCCGCAATGGACCGTGACGCACCCTGTCGTACGGTCCCATCCGGTGACTGGTCGCAGGGGGCTGTACGTGAACGGCCTGTTCACCAACCGCTTCAAGGACATGCGTTTGGAAGAAAGCGCGCCGCTGCTGCATTTTCTATGCACCTCCATGGAGCGACACGAGTTCACCTGCCGCTTTCGCTGGCGGCCGGGTGGTGTCGTTCTGTGGGATAACCGATTCACCTTACATTACCCCATGAACGACATGGCCGGCAAACAGCGGCGCATGATCCGAACTACCTCCATGGAGATTGCAATGGACAATTGAGCCGGCAAGGCACTCTTCTTGCTAGATCGCTCCAACGCGGGGCACCGTTGAATTCGGGTCGTGCAAAGCGCATCCAGGACTTTTTTTGAACTAACTAGGAGTATTGAAATGGGAAACAAATTGTCAAGGCGCAGGGTTCTCGTCACGGGTGCAGGTGCTGCAGCGGCGGCTGGTGTGGGCTGGCCCTGGGTGGCGCTGGCTCAAAGCGGTGCCGCAACGCGGCCTCTGCTGACCGTGCGGTCGGCCGCCGACTTCGACCTGATCGACCCGGCGCACCGACGCAACCCGACCGACGGCAACGTGATGCGGGTCGTGTACCAGCGCCTGATGCAGCCCAAACCGAACTCTTCCGAAGTAGAGCTGGATGCTGCGTCAGAGGTCAAACAGGTCTCTCCCACCATCATCGACTTCAAACTCAAGCCGGGCCAGATGTTCACTGACGGTTTCGGTGAAATGACGGCCGAAGACGTGAAGTTTTCTTTTGAGCGGATCGGCCTGCCGCCGGTTGCCGGCGCCAAGGAGTCGGCCTACAAGGGTGACTGGTTGTACCTGGTGGGGGTGGAGGTCCGGGGCAAATACGATGGCCGCATCACGCTGTCGCAACCGCGCGCCAACATTTATGACGTGGTCATCGCCGACGGTTCCGGCTGCATTGTCAGCAAGAAAGCAGTGGAACAGCGCGGCGTAGAGTTCGGCATCAAGCCGGTCGGCTCCGGGCAGTACCAGTTGGTATCGCTGGACAAGCAAAAGGGCGCGGTGCTGCGGCGCAATCCAGGTTACAAGGGTCCTCGGCGCGGCGCCTTCGACGAAATCAACGTGCGAGTCATCACCGATGCAAAGACGGCCGACCTGGCCTTGCGCGCTGGCGAACTCGACTTCGCCATTTTCGCACCGGCCGCGGCTGATCCCCTGCGTAGCGTTGCCGGGCTGACGGTGTCGGACCAGCCGTCGATTGCCTACGTTTGGATGGGCATGAACATGGAGAAAGGCCCCTTGGCCGACTTGCGCGTGCGCCAGGCGATCCGGCTCGGCGTGGACGTCGACCAGATGTTGCTGGCAGGTTACAACGGCAAGGTGCCGCGGTTGAACACGGCGCTTCCGCCCCAGATCATGGGTCACTGGAAAGAGGCGCCGGTATACAAACGCAACGTCGCTGAGGCGAGGGCCTTGCTGGCCGCGGCTGGTCAGTCCAGCCTCAAGCTGCGCCTGACGATCCTGAACCAGCCCGAGTACCAGAACATGGCGCTGGTGGCCAAGGCGCTGCTGGCTGAAATCGGCGTGACCGTCGACGTCGATGCCCAGCCCGGCGGCACGTACTGGAGCTCCGGCAAGGCGGACGTGGGCAAGAACCTCGAGCTCTACATGTCGCGCTTCAACGCCAAGCACGACCCGAACTTCGTCTTGCAATGGTTCACCCCCAGCCAGATCGGCGAGTGGAACTGGTCGCGCTGGAACAGTGCCGAGTTCGACGGCCTGTTCAAGGCGGCCGGCAGCGAGACCGACCCCGTCAAACGGCGTGTGATGGTGATGGACATGCAAAAAGCGATGGACAAGACCAGTGCATTTGTCTGGCTGACCAACGAAGCCAGCGCCCTGGTTCACAAGAGCTGGCTGAAGCCGGCCTCGGTGCCGGGCTGGGGCGATTGGCAGTACGCCGATTTCAGTGCAGGCTGATACCGCCCGGTACCTGGCCAGTCGCCTGGTCACGACCGCGCTGATCGTCTTTGGCGCCATGCTGCTGCTGTTCACACTCAGCAGCATCGTGCCGGGCGACCCGGCGGCGATCCTGCTCGGGCCACAGGCCACGCCCGAGTATTCCAAACGCATGATCAGCGAGATGGGCCTGGACCAGCCCATCCACATCCGCCTGTGGCGTTTCTTTGCCAACGTGGCCAGCGGCAACCTGGGCATCGATATCGTCTCGGGCCGGCCGGTGTGGGGCATGATCACCGCTGTACTGCCCTACACCATCGTGCTGACGTTTTCGGCCATCTTCCTGGCCGTGATCACCGGCATTCCGCTGGGCATCTTCGCCGCGACCCACCGGGGCTCGGTGATGGACAGCATCCTGGCCTTCATCTCGGTGGCCTTCATCGCCGTGCCGGGCTTTGTGATCGCCATTTTCCTGTTGCTCATCTTCGCCATCTGGCTCAACTGGTTGCCGGTGCTTGGCACCAGTCGCAGCGGCGACTGGCTCGACGAATTCCGGCGCATGATCCTGCCCACGGTGGCACTCTCGCTGGGCTGGGTCGGCTTCATCGCCCGGTTGGTGCGCACTTCGATGCTCGAGGTGATGGGCGAGAACTACATCCGCACCTCACGCGCCTATGGGCTGTCCGAGCGCCTGATCACCTACAAATACGCACTCAAGAATGCCTGCATCCCGACCATCACCATTCTGGGACTGGGCATCGGCCGGTTGTTGGGCGGCGCGGTGCTGATCGAGATCGTGTTTGCACGGCCCGGCTTGGGGCGCCTGATCTATGACGCTATTTCGGAGCGTAATTATCCGGTGGTGCAGGGTGCGGTGCTGGTCGTGGTGGTGGTGTTCGTATTGGTCAACCTGATGGTGGACCTGTCGTATTCGGCCATCGATCCGCGCATCCGCCACGGCAGCAGCGGGGGGGGCGCCGCGTGAGCGTGCTGGCGTCGTTGATGTCGACATTGCGCACCGTGTGTTCGACGCTGACGGGCGCCGTCGGTTTTGCCATTGTGTTGGTGGTGATGGTCTGTGCCATTTTCGCGCCCTGGGTGGCCACCCATAATCCCGATGCGCTCGACGTGATGAACCGCTTTGCCGCCCCATCGGGCGCACACTGGTTGGGCACCGATCACCTGGGGCGCGACCTGTTCTCGCGGATGGTGCATGGCGCCTCGGTGGCCATGCAGATTGCCATCCTGGCAATCGGCATGGCACTCACGCTGGGCACCACGCTTGGCATCCTGGCGGCCTATCTGCCGGCGCGCAGCGAGCGCTTCGTGCTCATCCTGTTCGACGTCATTTCGTCCTTCCCCAGCCTGGTGCTGGCGCTGGCGGTGGTGGCCGTGTTGGGCCCGTCCACCGGCATCGTCGTGGTGATCGTGGCAGTCACGCTGGTTCCCCACTTCGGGCGCGTCGCGCGCTCGCAGACGCTGACGCTCAAAAATGCACCATTTCTGGAGGCCGAGCGCATCCTGGGCGCTTCCTGGCCGCGGCTGGTCTTCTTCCATGTGCTTCCCAACATCCTGGGTCCGCTGGTGATCCTGGCTTCCATGGACATACCGGTGGTGATCACCATCGAGGCTGGCTTGTCGTTTCTCGGCCTGGGCGTGCGTCCGCCGCTGGCGAGTTGGGGCACGCTGATCCAGGACGGCTACCAGTACATCTCCCAGACATGGTTGCCGGTGGTCGTGTCGAGCGTCGCGCTGGGCTTGGCGACCCTGGGCTTCACGCTGTTTGGCGAAGCCCTGCGTGACGCCGTAGATCCACGCATCGGACGGGAGCATTGATGGCGGACCCAGTGGCCTTGGCCAGCCCGCTGGTCCGTATTCGCGACTTGAAGCTCGAAGCCGCGACACAGCGCGGCACCGCGCATATCCTGCGGGGTGTGAGCCTGGACATCGGGCGTGGCCGCATCCTGGGGGTGGTGGGTGAGTCTGGCTCGGGCAAATCCAGCTTGGCCAGCTGTCTGCTGCGCCTGCTGCCCGCCAACATGACGCGACTCGAAGGAAGTATGGTGTTTGACGGCACCGACCTGGTACAGCTCGACGAGGCGTCGATGACACTGTGGCGTGGCCGGCGCATCGCGATGATCTTCCAGGACCCGATGACGGCGCTCAACCCCCTGTTCACCGTGTCCACGCATTTGGTGGACGTGCTCAAACGGCGCTATCCCGGCATTTCTCGCGATGACGCACGGTCCCGCGCCCGCGCGGCGCTGACAAGCGTTGGCATTGCCGACCCCGACCTGCGCCTGGCTGCTTATCCACACCAGCTCTCGGGCGGCATGCGCCAGCGCGTGATGATTGCCATGGCGCTGTTGGTCGAGCCCGACCTGCTGGTGGCCGACGAACCCACCACGGCGCTGGACGCCACTGTGGAGGCGCAGATCGTCGACCTGTTCGAGAGCCTGCGCCAGAAGTTCGCCGGCTCCATCGTGTTTATTTCGCACCACCTGGGCCTGGTGGCGCAACTGTGCGACGACCTGTGCGTGATGTACGGTGGCACCGTGGTCGAGACCGGCCCGGTGGCCGAAGTGCTGGCGCGTCCACAGCATCCCTACACGCGGGCCTTATTGGCCTGCGAGATCGACTCTGACGCGCAGGGTGGCCGCCTGGTGTCGATCCCTGGCGAAGTGCAGGACCCGGTGGCGCCGCATGTGGCCTGTGTGTTTGCCCCGCGCTGCCAACATGCCGATACCCGCTGCCGCGCCGGCGTGCCGCCCTTGCAGGACTCCGGCGCGCAGCGGCGCGTGGCCTGCCTGCGCCACGGCGAGATCGGATGAGCGCCGCCCGGCCGCCGGAAGGCGCTCAGCAGCGCAATGCGCAGCACGAAGCCACGCCAATGCCCCCGGCATTGATGAAGCTTGAAGGTGTCAGCGTCGTGTTTGGCGGCAAGGTGCGTGCGCTGGACGACGTATCACTCTCCATCGCCCAAGGGGAGATTGTGGGCTTGGTGGGCGAATCCGGCTCGGGCAAGACCACGCTGTGCCGTGTGCTGGTGGCGCTCACGCCAGCCACGACCGGCACGGTGACGCTCGGTGGCGAGCCGGTGGCAGCGCAACTGGCGAAGAGTCCGCTGGCCTTCCGGCGCCGTGTGCAGATGCTGCTGCAGGATGCAGTGGCCTCGCTCTCGCCGCGCATGACCATCGGCAGGACGCTGCGTGAGCCGATCAGCATTCACGATTTGCCGCGTGCCGAGGCCGAGGTCCGGCTACAGGCCATCCTGCAGCGCCTTGGCTTGCCCGCCGACGTGCAGGCCAAGTTCCCGCATCAGATCTCCGGCGGCCAGGCGCGCCGCGTCGGCGTGGCGCGTGCCCTGGTCATGCAACCGCAGATCATCATCGCCGACGAGCCTACAGCGGGGCTGGACGTCTCGGTGCAGGGCGAGTTGCTCAATTTGCTGATGGAATTGCAGCAGGAGTTCGCACTGACCTACCTGCTGGTGAGCCACAACCTCAACGTGATCCGCCGCGTCACCGGCCGAACCGCGGTGATGTACCTCGGGCAGATCGTCGAGGAGGCACCCACGCGCGAACTGTTCGCCAAACCGGCCCATCCCTATTCGGCAGCGCTGTTGTCCACCAACCCGGCCATCGACCCGGCGCGCCGGGCGCGGCGCATCGTGCTGCAGGGCGAGATTCCCAGTGTCGTCAACCCGCCTTCCGGTTGCCGCTTTCATACGCGTTGCCCGGTGGCGCAGGCGCGTTGCAAGACAGACGCGCCTGCTCTGGCCGAGGTGGGGCCATCGCGTACGGTACGTTGCCATTTTCCGTTCTCGCTCGAACTCACGCGATAAAGGGGAGACGATGAAGGCTGTCAATGTCTTCCCTCGTCCGGTTCGCGAGATCATGACTGTCTGGATACCGATGCCGGACGGTGTGCGCCTGGCCGCGCGCATCTGGCTGCCGGAAGACGCAGAAGCGGACCCGGTGCCGGCGGTGCTGGAATACCTGCCCTACCGCCGGCGCGATGGCACCAGCTACCGCGACTCGCAAACCCAGCCCTACATCGCCGGCCACGGCTATGCCGCTGTGCGCGTGGACATCCGCGGGACCGGTGACTCCGAGGGCCTGATGCGCGATGAGTATGACCTGCCCGAGTTGCACGATGGCGTGGCCGTGATCGCCTGGTTGGCGGCCCAGCCCTGGTGCAGTGGCCGCGTGGGCATGTGGGGCATCAGCTGGGGAGGCTTCAACAGCCTGCAGGTCGCCGCGCTGCAGCCACCCGCGCTGAAGGCGATCATGCCCATGGGTTTCACGCACGACCGCTACAACGGCGACTGCCACTACATGGGTGGCTGCCTGATCGAGGGCAACACCAGCTGGGGCGGCACGCTGCTTTCGGGTAGCGCGCGCCCGCCCGACCCGGCGGTGGTGGGCGAGCGCTGGCGCGCCCAGTGGCTCGAGCGGCTGCAGCAGTCCACGCTGCCGGTGGTCACCTGGCTGCGCCACCAACGCCGCGACGACTACTGGAAGCCGGGCTCGGTGTGCGAGGACTACCGCCGCATCCAGATACCGGTCTATGCCATCAGCGGCTGGCAGGACAGCTACGCACGCAATGTGCTGCCGCTTCTGGAGCATTTGAGCGTGCCGAAGAAGGCACTGGTCGGCCCCTGGTCGCACAACTGGCCGCATGTCGGCAGCCCCGGCCCGGCGATCGGATTCCTGCAGGAGGCACTGCGCTGGTGGGACCACTGGCTCAAGGACATCGACACCGGCATCATGGACGAGCCGATGTTGCGCGTGTGGATGCAGGATTGGGTGCAACCGGCCAAATTGGTGACCGACTGGCCGGGCCGCTGGGTGGCTGAGGCAGGCTGGCCTTCGACGCGTATCGTCGAGCACGCATGGTTCCTGAATTCCGAAGGGCTGGGCAAGTCGCCGGGTACCCTGACCGATCGCAGGCTGTGCAGCCCGCAGACCACCGGCTTGGGTGCGGGTTACCAGTGCTCCTACGGCTCGGCCCCAGACCTCTCCGATGACCAGCGGGCAGACGACGCCAACAGCCTTTGCTTCGACAGCCCACCGCTGGCCGAGTCGATCGAGATACTGGGCGACGCACACATCGAGTTGGAGGTCGCCAGTGACCAGCCCCAGGCCTTGCTCGCTGTGCGCTTGTGCGACGTGGCACCGGATGGCAGCTCGTTGCGCATCAGCTACGGCCTGCTCAACCTGGCCCACCGAGACGGCCCGGCGACGCCACAGCCGCTGGTGCCCGGTCGTTTCGAACGTGTGGTGATTCCTCTGTGTGCTGCCGCCACGGTCCTGGCGCCGGGGCACCGATTGCGTATCGCGCTCTCCAACGCCTATTGGCCCATCGCCTGGCCGTCTCCGGTGACGAACACGCTCACACTGCGTTGCGGCAGGGGTCGGCTGATGGTACCGGTGCGCCCGCCGCACCCGGATGACATTCGCCTGCCTGCATTCGGCGAGCCCGAGGCCGCCGCCGCATTGGCCCTGGTGGAAACCCGCCCACGCCGCTCGGACCACCCGCTGGACCGCATCGTCAGCGACTCCGCGAGCGGGCGCGTGGACCTGCTGCGCGAACGCGACCGGGGCGCCTGGCGCACCATCGACACCGACGTGGATTACGACACGCGGGGGCTGATGCGGTTTTCGATTCGACCGGATGACCCGGACAGCGCGGAGCAAGACATCACACTGACCACCAGCATGGGCCGCCCGGGGTGGCGGGTCCGCACCGAAGTGCATACGCGGATCGCCTGCTCCGCAGACGCATTCACGGTGCAGGCCCGCCTGCAGGCTTTCGAGGGCGACGACGAAGTGTTCAGCCGGAGCTGGAACGAGACCCTTGCGCGCGACAACGTGTGAGTGGCCAAGTGGCCGCCCCGGCGCACTACCAGCGCTACCGGGGTATTGGGCGGGTGTGGGCCTCTATGCCCACGGGCTTATCACCTCGATGACGTGGCGACTGTTCTTGCGGTAGGCCACAAAGTCCCGGTCCAGTGTCATGACCGGGCTTTGTGGATGCAGCTCCGCCAGGCGCACCAGACAAGCGTCTGCCAATGACATCGGCACATCGGCGTAGCGGCGCACCATGGACAGCAGGGCCGCATGCTGGTCTGCCACGGCAAGCCCGATCTGCAAAAAGCCCTCGCCCACCATCTCCAGCAGTGCCATGCGGGCGCCGGGGATCTGCCGGGTGAGGTAGGTGGCCTCTGCCAACACCGCTTCGCAGGAAATCAATGGGGGCTGCAAGTCGGCAAGGCATTGCGCCACCCAGCCATGCGCGTTTTGTGCCCGGTTGAGCAACGCTACCAGTGGCCCAGTGTCCACAATCACACCGGACCTCATTGGCCAAGCCCGCGCAAATGGTCCGTGTTGGTTGCCAAGTCCGATGGGCCTTCGCCCATGCCGATCCATCGGCTCGCGCGTTGCGCGCATGAGGTGGCAGGTGCATCCGCCGTATCGTTCAAATACCGCTGCAGGGCAGTTCGCACGATATCGCTTTGGCTTACTGCACTGGCTTTGGCGCGCTGAGCCAGATCGTGGAACAGTGGGTCGGGTAGCTTGACAGACAGTGCTTTCATCGGGCAATTGGATTACCGATGTGGCAGCTGTGAAATACATGCAACGTGTTTGGCGGTAGGTTGCCCGGTCTCGCGCGCCGGTATTCCAGACAAAACTGCGGTCCACATCGCGGCAAGGAAACCTGGCCAACCTTATGGCGGCGCTCAAGGGCCTGTGGGACCACGACCGCTCCGCCAGCAAAGGGGTAATGTCCTGCCGTGGTCTATTTGTCTTCAAGCACGTCGGCACAGACAGCGATCAGGTGCAGCGCGTACGGCGGGCCATGCTCGGCTGTGCGCCCGCCCAGCGTATGCTCGACTTCAGTACCCACCAGCGCGAACTGGCCGACCGCATCATCGACCTTCGCAAGACCATCGATGGATCGCCCCGCTCGTTTGCGGACTATGCCGTGATAGTGCATCGGGATCGACTGCCTTCAGGGGTTGAACTGCTCACGCCGTAAAGGGGCGCCCGATCAAGACCAAGCGAAACTACGCAAACCAAGACCAACCCAACAGCAGGAGGAACACCATGATCGCCATCGAAATCAAGGCACCCATCGTCAATCACCGAATCGACGTCAGCAGCGACCAGTTGCCATCGAATGTCGGGCAGGCCAGGATCATCGTGATGTATGAAGAGGCCGCTGCCGTAGCCACGACACCGGATATCGTCGCGTTGGCGCGTGCTGCGCGCAATAGCTGTCCCAAGGGCGACCCAAGGGAACTTCGCGACGAATTCGACGCGTTGCGATCTGACGGGGTCGACCGGAGGCAAGGGAAACGACCGTTCGCTGCCTGATCGACGCGAATGTACTGATCGACTATCTCAACGGAAATGCCGCGCCGGCATTCGTCGCGAACGTCGAGCAGGCGCTGAGGGATGGATCCATGGTGTCAGTGCTCACCACGATGGAACTGCTCGGCTGGCGCGGACACAGTGAACAAAGCCGCGGCGAGGCCCAAAACCTGTTGCTCGGCATGGGGGAAATCGGCCTCCCGCGCCCGATAGTAGACGAGGTCATTACACTGCGCAGCCTGCTGGCGATCAAACTGCCAGACGCCATCATTGCTGCCAGTGCCCGCGGTAGTGGTGCTAGTGCACTAGGCTGTTGAACAGCGCCTCGTCCGGGGTGCTGCGCACCTGGCGAACGACTCGACTGGCTTGATTCACGGGGAAAGGGGCCGGGCAAGCAGCGCCGTGTGAGTCAGCCTGCCTCGCTGCTGGATGCCTGGGCGGCGAGCCTGAAGCAGCAACCGGTTGAGGCGCTGCGACGATTCTTCGTTCCATCCGTCAAAACCGACTCCCTGGCCGCAGGACTCGAAGGCGTGTGCTCAACGCGCGGGATCGGCTACGCGATCACCCACGAGGCGGCCGCCCAGCGCTACGCCCCGTTTCTGTCGAACGTCTCGCAGGTTCGAATCCGCTTGGCGGCCGGTTCGGCCACCGAAGCAGCGCTGGGCGAGATGGGCGCCCGGCCCGTCAGTGAGGGCGCGAATCTGGTGGTCATCGACGCCAAGTCGCCAGGGGATCTGCTGTTCAGGCAGCGGGTTGACGGTATCTGGCTGGCCAGCCCGATCCAGACCTACCTGGACCTCGTGCGCGCCGAGGGGCGCGCCAAGGAGTTAGCCGAGCACCTGCGCCGAACAAGGATCGGCTTCTGATGGTCAAACCGACCCACTTCGGCGGATACAGCGATGCCTACACCGTGGACTGCGAGCGTGTTCTCGTGACGCTGCTGCGCGGACTTAGGCCCTGAAAGGAATCGGTGTTCCTGGTTGGAGGTCTGACGCCGCGCTACTTGGTGCCCCAGCGTCCACCCGACGTGCCTGCGCACGCCGGCACACTGGATGTCGACATCGTCATCGATCTGCAGCTCCTGGCCGACACCGACGCGTACCACTCGTTGGAGGACAACCGGAAGCGCATGGGCTTCGAGCGCGCCGTGAGTGACCAGTGCTTGAAGCTGTCGTGGCGCTTGCAGACGCGAACCCCGCACGGCGCGCTGATGGTGCTGGAGCTCCTTGCCAATGCGCCCCATATCGCTGGTGGCCGCGTACAGCCGTTGCCGACGGAAGGCACGATCTCGGCGCTCAACATTCCGAACTCGTCCATCGTCTTCGACTTGCATCAGGTCACCGAAATCTGTGCGGAGCTGCTGGGCGAGAACGGGATGGCCACCAAGCGAGTCAAGCACGCGGACATCGTCAGCTTCAATTGCCTGAAGGCCTTCGCGTTCGACCAGCGCTTCGAGCGCAAGGATGCTCATGACCTTGGCTACTGCATCGAGCATGCGCCGGACGGGCTCGGCGCCGTCGTCGCAGCCTTTGGCAATGCGATGGCCGGCAAGCATTCGACGGTCATCCGGGATGGGCTCGATATCCTCAGGCGGCGCTTCGCCGATGACGAGGCGACCGAGGGCTACCGCAAGGACGGGCCGGTTTCGGTGGCCAAGTTCGAGCTTGGCGAAGGGCCGGAGATCGAACTGCGCGAGGCTAGGGTGCTCAGGCAGCGCCAGGTCAGTGATCTCATCGACCGGCTGCTCGCTGACATCGGGTAGCAGGACATGTCGATCAACTTCCTACCCGTTCGCAATGGCCCGACTGCGGTTCGATCCGAGCTGCTCGAATGCCCGACTGGTCGGGCCGGTGCATCTCCGGCGATTGTCGGTCGATTGGCTCCGGCAGGCTCATCTCGTGAGCTTGTTGGCAGCCACTATCCAGGGTTGACTGCCAATGGAGTAGGGAATGCGACGACATGAGCCGGTCACCACTTCACCTCGCCGGAGCTGGCTCGCCTGGTGGTCGTCGAGTTCAAGCGACATCCCGCCTCGGCGGCCTTGTGGACATCTGCTGACCATGCGCCGCCGAGTCCTGATCTCCTGGATAGCCGTCAACAACGATCCCTTCGAGCGTGACCGGACCGGAAACGCGTTCTGCGTCGTCGCGGGTTCACCATGACGCAGGCCGCAGCCAATGCCGGCGTAGACCCGCGCAACTTGAGCTTCAAGCACACGGTGCAACTGTGGACGGAATGGGGCTCGCGAGGACTTTGTACCACCGAGGACCGCCAGAGACGGTTCACGTTGATCGGCCAACGCAGCGTTGGCCATCAGCCTGGACGTATCGAGCCGCGAATGCGAAAACGAAGACCCAAACCCTGCCCATGGTTGAAGGTATCTCGCGCGCATGCTCGCCAACAAGTTCAGAAGCACGGACATGCGTGGGAGACAAAGTAATCGCCATTCAGCCATAGGGTGCTACGAGTGGAAAGTTGATGGGTGTGGCGGTGATGTGGAGGATTTTCGTTGGTTTGCCCAGGTCAGAAACGCGCTGTGAACGGTGTGGCTTGTCGGGACTCAGGCGTCGCCCATGCGCCGGTCAAAGGGGTAGTTCGACAGGCGTTCAACATGTGTTTCGTGGATCAGAAACTGGTTCTCCAGCTTGACGCCCTGGCCATGTCGCGGTGCACCGATGTAGCTTTCCAGGCAGATCACCATGCCCGGCTCCAGCACGCCATCCAGCGGATAGGGAGTGCCTTTTTCGTGATGTGGGATGTTGGGGTATTCCCCGGCCAGGCCCAGACCATGGCCAATCAGCCCATAGCGCCAAGGACGAAACTCTTCCGGCCCTTGCCAGGCGCGCTCTGCCAGATCACGGAACGGGCGCCCCGGCGCCAGCAGCGCCGCGTTGGTTTCGAGTTGCTCCTGTGCAAGCTGGTAGAGCGCGCGCTGCGCCTGCGTGGGCGCATCATCGCCGCACAGGAAGGTGCGCGACAGGTCGGCGCAATACCCTTCGTAACCCACCGCGTCCGTGTCAAGTGCCAGCAGCTCGCCGGCATGGACGGTGCGGTGGCTGCACTCCTGAAAATACGGGAAGGTGCGCGGGCCCGACTGGCACAGCCGCGTGCTGAGGTACTGGCCGTCCCTGGCCATCAGTTCGAACCACAGGTGCGACCAGATTTCGGCCTCGCTGCGCCCGGGTTGCAGGGCGGCCTCCAGGCGCGCCACGCCGAGCTCGACGACGCGCATGGATTCGCGCACATAGGGCAGCTCCATGGGCAGCTTGACCGCGCGCGCCGGCACCAGGGCGTCGTCGGCGTCACGCAGGGTGAAGCCCTCGCGCCGCAAGGCGTCGAGCGCGGCCACGTGGAAGCGGTCCACGCCCAGGCAATCGATGGTCGGGTCCACACTGCGCACGCAACCGGCAATCTCGCGTGCGAAGCGCTGCGCGGCATCGTCCACCCGGCCGCCGGAGCCGAGCCACGAGACGGCGGTGGCCCGGCGTACTTCGTCGATGGTCGGCAGATCGTTGGCCAGGTGCTCCGAGCCCATGTACTCGAACAGGATCGACGGCCCATCGGCAAACAGCAGCAGGTAACGGGTCGGCGCGCGCAGGCAGAAGATCATCATGTTGCGCGCGCCGGTGGCATAAAAGATGTTGTTAGGATCCACGATCACCAGCGCGGGCAACCCGGCGCGGCGCATGCCCTGCCGCACCCGCTGCAGGCGTGCCGACGCCAACGCGGGTCGATGTGCCAGCAACTGATCGGTGTCCCAGACCGTCGAGAAGTTCACCTCCGGTGACGGTAGAAGTGCCGTGCTGCGCCACGTGGAGGCGGGTTCGTGCATTTCAGCTCGCCCGCAGATCCAGCAGCGGTGCACCGAAGCGCCCGGGGTCCACGTCCAGACCGGGCGTGCGCGGTGCGCCCATGCATGGGGCCCAGCCGGTGAAGCGTGCAATGCGCAAGGGTGCCTCCTACAGATGCGGACAACCCAGCGCCAAGGCCTGGTTGCGCATCGCCAGGTGCTTGGCATAGGCCGCCTCGTCCAGCGGCTCGAAGCCGGCCAGGAATAGCTCGGCGCGCAGGGACGCCAGCGTCGGATCGGTGCAGGTCTGGGACAGTACCTCGCGAAGCAGGACCAGTGTGGCGTCGTCGGTTTCTAGCGAGGTGATCAGGGGCAGGCCGACATAGTCGTCCGTCTCGCCCAGCACGCGCAGGCCCTGCGTGACATCGGGTCGGTAGCGGCGAAAGCCCTGCAGGCTGACGCAGTCGATGGCGGCGATATCGGCCAGGCCGTCGCGCACGGCCTCGGCCGATTTCAGATGGGAGCCGGATTCGATGCCTCGGCCAAAGAAGCGGCCCTGCACGGCCAGCGGCGATACCAGCGCCCGCAAGGCGTTGTAGCCCGACTGCGAATCGGTGCCGTTGTAGGCCACGGTACGGCTGCGAAACTGCTCCAGGCGCGTGGCTGGCTCGTCTTCGCGCACGACCAGCTGGCTGCGGTTCCAGATGCCTTGAGAGCCCGGCGCGGCGTAGACCAGGCTGCCGATCACGCGCACCTGCCCGGGTAATTCGGTGACCAACGGATAGCCGCAGGTCTGCCCGATCAGCAGCGAGGGATCGCGCCAGTGCGGGCGCAAATCGGTGGGCCAGGTCAGCGTATCTGGAAGCCCGTGCACACCGGCTTGCATCAGCCGGCCGCGGATGGCGATCCAGAGGCGCTCCAGCGCGCCCGAGTTGCTGCAGTAGTTGGGCAGCGCGGTAATCCGCGCAGCCGGCGCGATCGGCACCCCGGCCGTCATGGCGGGTCACCGAAACCGGGATGCACGGGCGAATCGACCGGTCGCAGCGCATGGCGCCAGCTCAGCGCACCGTAGCCCGGGTAGTGAAAGCCGCCGTTGTCCTTCAGGTAGGTATCGCGGTGGGCACGCCAAACGGCGGGGATGCGGTACCAGGCCAGCCCGGGCATGGAATGGTGCACCGTGTGGTAGTTGTTGTTCAGGTAGAGCAGCCGCCAGGACCAGCCAGCCTCATTGAGAACGATGCGGTGTCCCACCGCCTGCGCCGGCCGATGCTCGTGGAACGAGCGCAGCATGGCGAGCCCGACTGCCGGATAGGCGACGCCGAACAGGTAAAGCCACGGGGAGATTCCGACCTCGCGCTGCAACCACCAAAGTAATAGTGCGAGCAGCCCGATGTGCTCGGCCCAGGTGCGCAGCGCCCGCCAGCCCCGCGTGCGGGGGCCCCTCACGATGTCGGCCCATACCGATGCAATAGTGACCGCCGGGCCCAGCAGGAAGCGACCGAGCACGGTGCGCAGCGACCAGTGCAAGGCGCGTTGTACCGAGCCCATGCGTTGCCAGGCGGCGGCGTCTACGTAATTCGACTCCGGATCGATGCCCGGCGTCGTGAGCAACTCGTCGCGGTGGTGCGCCAGGTGGCTGTCGCGGTAGATGTCGTAGGGATACCAGGCACTCAGGGGCATGAGGCCCAGCAGGCGGTTGAACGCCGGGCTGCGCGTCGGGTGGCCATGCAGCAATTCGTGCTGCAGGCTCATATGCCAACTCGTCACGATGACCAGCAATCCGGTGACCAGCCAGTCTGGCAGGACCGCGTAGGAATAGACCAGCGCCAGCCAGCTGCCGTAAATGGCCAGGATCAGCAGCCAGGTCGGCCCCTCCAGCCCCTGGCCAGACTTGCCGGGGCGGGTCGACGCGGCTTGTTCAACAGCATCAGTGGCGCGAAAAATTGTCATGGATACGTCGAATCGTTGCTAGGGTGGGTCGCCTGACGCGGGCTCGTAAAGTAACGCCGACAAGGATTTTATGGCGGCTACTGATTTCGACATCGCAGGATTTATCATCTTAGGTATTAGAAAAATGCATGGATCCCCCGTGAACCCTGAACCGCTCGGTGCGGGAACGCACCTTTTTCATCGCCGCCTGCCGCCGCTGCACGCACTGACCGTGTTTGCCGCCGCCGCCGCCGCGGGTAGTTTCAGCCGGGCTGGCGAACTGCTGTTTGTCACCCAGGGCGCGGTCAGCCGACAGATCCAGCAACTGGAGGGCTACCTGGGTTGCGCACTGTTCATCCGCCACAAGCGCGGCCTGCGGCTGACCGCCGAGGGGCTGCGCCTGCTGCCCGTGGTCGACGATGCGCTGGGCCGGTTGGCCGGTGTCTGCGACGGCCTGCGCACCATCGGGCAGGTGCTGGTGCTGCGCATGCCGCCCACGTTCACGGCACGCTGGTTCCTGCCGATCCTGCCCGAACTGCGCAGTCTGCTGCCCGATGTGGACGTGCGCATCACCACCTTCGATGCCTGGGAACCGGAGTTCGAGCGATCCGATGTGGATGCTGCCGTGGTGCACGGGCGCGGCGCCTGGGTGGGTGTCGAGGCGATCGCCCTGATGCCCGAGATTCTCACGCCAGTGTGTTCGCCCTTGCGGGCGGCGCAGCTGTGGTCGGTGGCGGACCTGCTGGCGCAACCGCTGCTGCATTGCGAACCGGCCGATGCCTGGCCGCGCTGGTTGCAGGCGGCCGGCGTGGATACCCGCGACGCGCGCCGCGGCCAGACCTTCGACACACTGGAGCTGGCGCTGGCGGCTGCGACCCGCGGGCAGGGTGTGGCCATAGGCGACCTGAACCTGGTGCGTGAAAGCCTGCGCGACGGCATGCTGGTGGCCCCGTTCACCCAGACCATCGAGCAGGGGCTGTCTTACTACCTGGTCTACCCACCCGACCGCGCGCAGCAACCCAAGATCCGCATCCTGCGCGAGTGGTTGACCGGGCGTGCCAGCCTTTTGGCATGACGCAGGCAGTGCACTTCTTGGTGCTGCCGGAGTTTTCCATCATGGGGTTCGTGTCGGCCATCGAGCCGCTGCGGGTCGCCAACCGGTTCCAGCCCGGATCCTACCGCTGGCACATTCTGAGCCTCGATGGCGGCCCGGTGCTGGCCAGCAACGGCATGTCGATCAATGCCGAGGCGGCCTTTGGCGATGCGCGCGACGTGGAGATGGTTTTTGTCGTGGCCGGATTCAATCCCCTGGGTCCGTACCGGGCCGCGCTGGCGCCCTGGTTGCGCGGGTGGCACCACAAGGGTGCGGTGCTCGGTGCACTGGACACCGGGGCGTTCGTGCTGGCCGAGGCCGGGCTGCTCGACGCCGAGCCGGTGACGCTGCACTGGGAGGCGCAGGCGGCCTTCACCGAGCGGTACCCGACGCTGCGTGTGACCGAAGAGCTGTTCGAGATCGGCCGCGAGATCATCACCTGTGCGGGCGGCACGGCCGGCATCGACATGATGCTGGCGCTGATCACCCAGAAGCACGGACGTGCGCTGGCCACTCGCGTCTCGGAGCAGTTCGTGCTGGGCCGCATCCGCAGCCCTGGCGACCACCAGCGCATGGAGATCGCGACGCGTTACGGTCTGCACAACCGCAAGACCGTGCATGTCGTGAAGCTGATGCAGGAGCACATCGAGGATCCGCTGTCGGCCGACGATCTGGCCGGCATGATCGCCGTGACCCGGCGCCAGCTGGAGCGGCTGTTCAGCACCCACCTGCACGATACGCCTGCGCGTTTCTACGCGGGTGTGCGGCTGGACCGCGCCCGCGAGCTGCTGCAGCAGACCGACATGGGCATCCTGGCCGTGAGCGTTGCCTGCGGGTTCACCTCGTCATCGCATTTTTCGCGGGCCTACCGGGCGCGATTTGGCCGCAGCCCGAAGGACGACCGCGCCCGGGCTGGCGCCGGTGGATTCAATTCAAGTAATTGATGGGCCGATAGCGAGCCCGCGTGCCGAATAAGGGATTGTCTGGATGCTGGCCGTCGTGAATAGTGAGGTACCATCATTTGGGAGAGCAAGATTGGTTGTCCTCGGGCACCCCGGGAAGCGTCATCGCTTCAGATGGCAGCACGGGGCACTGTTTATCTTACTGTTTGGAGCGTCCGTTAAATGGCAATGATTAAAACCCCCTCGGAGTCGAGCGTCATCCTCGACCGCCGTCAACTGATCCTCGGCGCCTCTGCGGTCGGCTTGTCCGCCACGCTGGGCGCTTCTCCGGCGATGGCCCAGGCCAAGCCCAAAAAGGGCGGCACGCTGCGCCTGGGCCTCGAAGGCGGCTCTGCCTCCGATAGCCTGGACCCGCGCACCTACGCCGATTCAATCCCGATTTCCACCAGCCTGATGCTGTGGAACAACCTGGTCGAAGTGGCCGACAACGGCGACGCCACCGGCGAGCTGTTCGAGAACTGGGAAGTCAAGCCCGGCGGCACAGACTGGACCTTCAACATCCGCAAGGGCATCAACTTCACCTCCGGCAAGACGCTGGACGCCGATGACGTCATCTACTCGATCAACCTGCACCGTGGCGAGACCAAGTCGCCCGCCAAGGCATTGCTGGCCGACATCACCGACATCAAGAAGACATCGGCCACGCAGATCCAGGTCACGATGAGCAAGGGCAATATCGACCTGCCGTACAACCTGAGCGACTACCACATCATCGTGGTGCCCAATGGCTTCACCGACTGGAGCAAGCCTGACGGCACCGGCGCTTTCACGCTCGAAGAGTTCCAGCCTGGCGTGCGGCACGTATTCAAGCGCAAGGCCGGCAACTACTGGAAGCCCAACCGCGGCAATTTTGACCGGGTCGAACTGCGCTACATTGGCGATGCGGCGGCCCGCACCCAGGCCCTGGTGACCGGCCAAGTCGACCTCATCAACCGCGTCGACCCCAAGACCGCCGCGCTGTTGGCCAAGAACAAGAACCTCAAGGTGGCGCGCACACCCGGCATGGGCAATCGTTTTGCTTTCGTGGCCCACACCGACAAGGATCCTTATTCCAACAAGGACCTGATGTTGGCGATGAAGTACGGCATCGATCGCAAAAAGATCGTCCAAAATGTGTTCTCGGGCTACGCAACGGTCGGGAACGACCATACCGTCGGCCCGCGCATGAAGTACTTCGACACCAAGCAAAAGCAGATCGCCTACGATCCCGACAAGGCCAAGTTCCACTTCAAGAAGGCCAACGTCAGCACTCCGATCGAACTGCAGGTGTCCGAGGGTGCCTTCTCCGGTGCGACTGACTCCGGCCAGGTGTTTCAGGAGTCGGCTGCCAAGGCCGGCATCAAGATCGACCTCAAGCGTGTCTCTGGCGACGGCTACTGGGACAACGTCTGGCTCAAGGTCCCCTTCTGTGCGGTCTACTGGGGCAACCGCCCGACCATCGACAACCAACTCACCAGCACCTTTGCGGGTGGCCTGAAGAACCCCTGGAACGACACCCGCTTCGTCAACGCCGATTTCGAGAAATTGCTGACGGACGCCCGCGTCGAACTCGACCAGGTCAAGCGTGCGGCCTTGTACGCCAAGTGCCAGGAACTGGTCAGCCAGAACTCCGGCATGGTGTGCTTTGCAGTGCAGGACTACCTCGATGCCCACACCACCAAGCTCATGGGCCTGACGCCCTCGGGCCGCTACGACATGGGCGACGGCCGCATCGCCGAAAAGGGCTGGTTCGCCTGAGGACCCATAACCTGGCACAGGCAGGCCGATCGGCTGGCCTGCGCTGGCGCCATAGCTGCTGGGCGCGCTTTTTGCTTCGCTGACCATCGGGGCCCAAAAGCGCGCCTTTTCTTTGGAAGGTCCGGTGATGTTGAGATTGATAGTGAACCGGCTGTTGCTGGGTGTGCTGACGCTGTTCGCGGTGTCGATACTGATTTTCGTGTGTACCGAGATCCTGCCGGGAGATGTTGCGTCAGCGGTGCTGGGCCAAGGCGCGACGCCTGAGGCCCTGGTGATCTTTCGCAAGGAACTCGGCCTGGACATTCCGGCTTATCTGCGCTACTGGAACTGGCTGGTGGGTGCCCTGCAGGGCGACCTGGGCGTTGCGCTGACCAACAAGCGGGTCATCGTCGACGAAGTGTTGCCCCGCCTGGGGAACACGCTGTTCCTGGCCGGGTACGCAGCGCTGATCGCGATCCCGCTGGCGGTGGGGCTAGGCATATTCTCGGCCATCAACGAGGGTCAGCTGTCGGATCGCCTGTCCAATATCGTCACGCTGGTCGCGATCTCGCTGCCCGAATTCTTCATTGCCTACCTGCTGATCATTGCGATGGCGGTCCATGTGGACTGGTTCCCGTCCCTGTCGACGGTGACACCCGGGATGCCGCTGACCGAGCGTATTTACCAGTCCACCCTCCCGGCGATCACACTCACGCTGCTGGTTGCCGCGCACATGTTGCGCATGACGCGCAGCTCGGTGCTGGCCGTCATGTCCACGCCCTACATCGAGATGGCCTTTCTCAAGGGGGCGAAACGCCAGCGCGTCATCACGCGCCATGCGCTGCCGAATGCGGCCGCTCCCATCATCACCGTGATCGCCCTCAACCTGGCCTACCTCGTGGTGGGTGTGGTGGTGATCGAGGCGGTCTTCGTCTACCCCGGTCTCGGCCAGTTGATGGTCGACGCCGTGTCCAAGCGCGACGTGCCCGTGATCCAGGCCTGCGGGCTGGTGTTCGCGATGGTATTCGTGCTGCTCAACACGCTGGCCGATGTGCTGGTGATCCTGGTCAATCCGCGCCTGCGGCACCAGCGCTGACACGATAAGAGAGACCGACCCATGAAAGTCTTTGGACAAAAACCCACGCTCTCGGCCTGGTTCGGCCTGGTAGTGGTGGGCATCTTTCTGCTGGTGGCGGTGTTCACGCCCCTGATTGCACCCTACCCCGAATCGGCGAACGTCGGCGGTACCTGGGACGAACCGTCCGCGGCGATGTGGTTGGGTGGCGACCAGATCGGCCGCGACATGCTCACCCGCATCATGTATGGCTCGCGCATGACCATCGGGGTGGCGCTGGCGATCACCTCGCTGTCGTTCCTGATCGGCATTGTGCTGGGCTTCATCAGCGCAGTGGTGGGAGGCTGGGTCGACATCTTCTTCAGCCGCCTGGTCGATGTGATGCTGTCGATTCCCGGCCTGATCTTCGCGCTGATCATCCTGGGCGTGTTCGGCTCCAGCATTCCGGTGCTGATCCTGACCATCGCGGTGCTCGATTCCACGCGCGTGTTCCGGCTGGCGCGGGCGTTGGGCATGAACCTGACGGTCATGGAATATGTCGAGGCCGCACGCTTGCGCGGCGAGGGCCTGTGGTGGGTCATCAGCCGCGAGATCCTGCCCAATGCCTGGGCGCCGCTGGTGTCGGAGTTCGGCCTGCGCTTTTGCTTCAACTTCCTGTTCATCGCCGGCCTGTCCTTCCTGGGCCTCGGCATCCAGCCGCCCTACGCCGATCTGGGTGGCATGGTGCGCGAGAACGCGGCGGCCATCAATTTCGGCATGATGGCGCCGATTTATCCGGCCACCGCCATCGCCCTGTTGACCGTGTCGGTCAATCTGGTGGTGGACTGGATGCTGTCCATCGATGCGCGCCCCTCAGGCGCGCAGGCTGAACTCTAGACCCGGCACCGGAAGGCTTTGGCACCATGAGCGACCAGATCATTCTGCACATCAAGGGCTTGCGGCTGGAGAGCATCGCCGGCCATGTGATCGTCGACAACGTCGACCTGCAGCTCAAGAAAGGTGAGGTGCTCGGGCTGATCGGCGAGAGCGGCGCCGGCAAGTCCACCATCGGCCTGTCGGGCATGTGTTACGCGCGGGCCGGCGTGCACATCGCGGGTGGCGAGATCATTTTGGGTGGCACCAACATCCGTACGCTGGATGCCGAAGGCCGGCGCAGCGTGCGCGGCAAGCGCATCGCCTACATTGCGCAGTCGGCCACGGCAGCCTTCAACCCGGCCCACACCCTGATGGACCAGGTCTGCGAGGCGCCGCTGATCCACCAGCTGATGAACCGCACCGAGGCCGAGGCATGGGCCCGGCAACTGTTCAAGGCGCTGGACCTGCCTGACGCCGAGAACTTCGGCACCCGCTACCCGCACCAGGCCTCCGGCGGCCAATTGCAGCGCGCCATGGCGGCAATGGCCATGTCCTGTCGCCCCGATGTGCTGGTGCTCGACGAACCCACCACCGCGCTGGACGTGACCACGCAGATCGAGGTGCTGATCCTGCTCAAGTCGCTGATCCACCAGTACCACACGGCCGCGCTCTACATCACGCACGACCTCGCTGTGGTGGCGCAGGTGGCCGATCGCATCAAGGTGTTGCGCCACGGCAAGGAGGTCGAGGAAGGCCTTACCGACCAGATCCTGCACGCTGCAAAGCAGGACTACACCGCCCGCTTGGTGGCGGTGCGCGGCGCCGCTGCCAGCGAACGCGCGGCGCCGGGCACGGTTCAGCAAGACGAGACTGTGCTGTCCATCAAGGACTGCCAGGCTTTCTACGGCGACTTTCAGGTGGTCAGGGGCGTGTCGCTCGATGTCAAGCGTGGCGAGACGGTGGCGGTGGTGGGCGAGTCCGGTTCAGGCAAATCCACGCTGGCGCGCGTCATCACCGGCCTGCTGCCCCCGCGCAGCGGCGAGATCGTGTTCCAGGGCAAGGCCTTGCCGCCCAGCCTGAATGCACGCAGCAAAGAGCTCAAGCGGCGCATCCAGCTGGTCTACCAGATCCCCGATGTCGCGATCAACCCGCGCCAGAGCCTGCTCGAGATCGTCGGTCGGCCGGTGCAGTTTTATTTCGGGCTCGGCCGCGCCGAGGCTCTGGTGCGCGCCAAGGAACTGATGAAGCTCGTGGAGCTGCCGGAAGACTTCCTGCAGCGCCGACCGGGCCAGCTCTCCGGCGGCCAGAAGCAGCGGGTGTGCATCGCGCGGGCGCTGGCCGCCAAGCCCGACATGATCATCCTCGACGAGCCCACGTCAGCGCTCGACCCGCTGGTAGCCGAAGAAATCCTCACGTTGCTGCGCAAGCTGCAGCGCGAACTCGGCCTGTCCTACATCCTGATTACGCACGATCTGGACGTGGTGCACCGCATCGCCCACCGCACAGCCGTGATGCTGCAAGGGCAGTTTGTGGCTTTCGATCAGACCGACAAGATCTTCGACAAGCCCGAGCACCCGTACACGCTCAAACTCATCACGGCCGTGCCGGAGATGCGCGTGGACTGGCTGGACGAGGTGTTGGAAAAACGCAAGGCGGTTGCTGCAGCAGCCTGAGGGGTGCGGTCAGTCCAGCAGTTCCTGGGGAACATTGCCCCCATTGGCGGCCACATGGGCCAGCACATTGCGGTGCAGCCACACGTTCATCTTGGCAGAGTCTTGCATCAACTCGTCCGGGCAATAGAGCTCCTTGGCGAGTTCCTTGCGGGCGTTCAGGCTGCTGTCGATCTCCAGCAACTTGAGCAGGTCGACCACCGAGGTGCGCCAGTTCAGCTTCTGCGGATTGGCCTTGGCGCGTTGCTCCAGCAGCGTCACCACATCGACCATCGCGATCGGGTTGACCACCTCGCGCTCAGGCTGGGGTGCGCCGACACTGGCCGGCGCGGCTGCCGGGGCCGCAGCGACGATAACCGGTGCTGCGGCTGCGTCAGCCATGCCCAGCTTCTCAAGAATGGTGGTGAAAAATCCCATGGTGTTGTCCTTCTTCAATAGGCCCGATGGACGGGCGGGTCAGCCCGAGGGCGTGATGAGGTCATGATAAGAAAACCATGTGGCCAATGCTTGACGCAGAGTGTAAAAAATACGGCTGTGTGCGCGGCTCACTTGGCTGCGGCGTTGCCTGCGCTGGACTCTGCGGGCGGCAGCCACAGCTCGATCACGCCTGGCTGCGCCTGCAAGGAGCGTGGCAGGTCGCGCACGCGGACGCGCTCGGTGTCGCCGGGCACCACCCATGGCGCACTGACATAACGCGCAATCGCGCGTGCGCAGTCGCGGTATCCCGGGTCGTGCAGGATCAGGGTCGGGCGCGTCCAGGGCACCGGCCGGCGCTGCTGGCGCAGGTCGGCGCTGCGGATCACGTTCTCGATCGGCGCCACCATCACCGGCGCACTGGCGTCGGATAGCAGCGCCTGGCGCAGGTCGGTCGCCGCTGCGCGGGACTCTTCGTCGAAGATCTGGATGTACAGCGTGGTGCGCCCGCCGTCGAACCCGCAGCTTTGCAATGACGGAAACGGCACGGCTGTAGGCTGCAAGGGTGCCGCGGTCGGCAGTGGGGGGCGGTCAGCAGGCGGCGTTGATGGAGCCGGTGCGGTCGCTGGCATCGGAACCGGTGGCGGAGGCGGTGTCGCTAGCGGGGTTGGCGCGCCACCTGCTGCCGATGGTGGCAGCCCGGTTTCGCCGTCTAAAGCGGCGACCTGGGTCGCGCCGCCCGGCAGCAGGCGCCCGAGCACCGGAAACCGCTGCGCGAAGGCCTGCAAGGCACGCCGGCTTTCGAGCGCCTGGTCTTGCGGCGACGCGTCCGGATGCCAGTAACTCAGCGCGCTGTTGACCGTGGGCAGTTTGAGCACCGGCGCGCACAGATCGTTGCGGATGCGCTGGCTGGCCGCCCTGCACTCGGTGCTGGCGTCGACCTCTTGCCGGCATTCTTCGCCGATGCGCCCGGCCAGGCGCTCGATGCCCGCCTGCTCCAGCGGGCGCAGCGTGGGGCTGCCTCGCAGCTCCAGCATCTGCAGCGCCTGCGTGACCACATGCTCCGGGATGCGCGGACAGCTGCCCTTGAAATCCTGCAGGCCGCGCGACACCTCGGTGAACAGCTGGCGGGCCTCGGCACGTTCGTCGGTCTGGTTGCGTTGCAGCTGGTCCTGTACCTGCCACAGCGACAGCAGCAGCGTGCCCGATGCTCCCAGCCCGAGCGTGGTGCCGATGGCAGCAGCGCGCGCGCTGCGCCGCCACAGTGGCTCGCGTTGTCCGGTGCTGGCCGTGTCGCGGGCCAGGCCCAGGCGTGCGGCTACGCGGATGCCGTGCCGCGCCGGCGCGCGCCAGCCCGGCAGTTGCGCGAGCCAGCTTTCATGCAGGGCGCGGCCGAAGTCCTCGCCCAGCCGGTGGTAACTCTCCCACTGGGCCTCGTCGAAGGACTGGTCACCGGTGGATTCATGCGGAAAGCTGGGATGCTTCTCGGCATACCCCAGCAAATCGACGTCGAGCGCGTCGTGCAGGTTGGGCTTGATCACTAACAGCGTGCCTTCCGGCCGCCACGGTTTGCCCGGCGTCCCATCGGCCTGCGCCGGGCCCGGCCGCTCGCGGTAGCGGATTCGGCCCAGCAGAACGCCGCGGGACGAATGGTTGTCGGGCATATCCTCCGGCGAAAGAATGGTGAGCTCGGGGCTGCCCAGCGTGAACAGCCTGGCCGCTTCTTCGCGGCTGTAGAAGTCGATCTCGGCACCGAAATCGATGCGTGCCTTGCGCACCAGATTTTCGATGTCGCCAAACTCGTAGTGGGCATCGCTGCCGGCGTCTGACAGGATGATGAAACTGACCTCGCGCTTGAGCAGCGGGTAGACGCCGGTATTCTCGAAGTGTCCGCCGTCCGACAGATACCACCAGGGACGCTCGACGCCAAAAAAGGTGGCAGACGCTTCGCTGGCCAGCATCATCGGCTTGGGGATCAGGCGCCAGGAAAACTCGCTCAGCCAGCGCAAGGTGACACGCTCGCGCGGCGCCCGCATCCAGTGACCGAGCCGCACTCCCAGAAAGTACACCAGCAACGCCAGGCCGCGCGAGGTGTAGGCGCCAGCGCCGGGGGATGCGGCCGCACCGGAGACCGCCACCCAGCGCCCGAGTGTGCCGATGTCCTGCCCGGCGCGGTGGGCAACGAATTCTTTCTGGCCGATCTCGAAACCGCGCCAGGTGGCAATCACGCTGGTGCCCTTGCGGTCGGCGTTGTACAGGCCGCTCTTGTCATCGCGGGTCTGGTTCAGGCAGGTGTTGACCAGGTGGATCGGCCCGCCCTGCGTCTCTGGCCGATAGTGGTGCAGTGCGGTGTCGTCGCCTTCGACGACCCGGGTGACATCGGCGCGAATGCCGTGTTCGTCTGCCAGTGCGCGCAACCGATTGCCCACCGCAAGATAGGCCCGCGTCAGCCGTGCGCGGTAGAAGCTGTGCAGCGACGAAGTATTGGCCATCTGCGCGTTGCCGGCGGTCAGCACTACCCAGACCAGAAAGAGCAGGGCCAGCATGGCAGCTCGCAACCAGGCCGGGGCGCCCTGTATTGCGCTGAAGGTGCGGGGCGCGAAGATGAACCATTGCACCAGCACCAGCCAGGTGGTCACCAGCGCCAGCAAGCCGAGCAGGCTGGCGGCGTCGAGCAGGCGCGGCAGCCAGTCCCGCGAGCGATTGCCGGAGTCGGCGGCGATCTTTTGCAACGGCTGCATCAGCGTGCGCAGTACCAGCACCACGATGCCGCCGACGCCCATGCCGCCCCATAACCAGTGGTTGCCGGTCTGAAATTCCTCCAGTACCCACCAGCTCAGCCGGTCGAGCGCGCCCAGACCCCCCAGCGCTAGCGCGGCCAACATCACCGAGCGCAATGCGCGTGTCAGCCAGTTGCGCAGCCGCGCCACCTTCAAGGCGTGGGGTTCGCGGCTGCGCGCAATCCAGCGGATGACGCCCAGTTGCCCGGCAACCACCGATACCAGCGCCAATACGCCAGCGGTGGGCCAGTTCAGGCTGTTGCGCGCCAGGTCGATGCCGCCATTCGACAACAAGGCGCGCAGCATCAGCAAGGCGCAGAGCGTCACCAGCAGGATGAAGATGGCGTCGCGCGGGCGCAGCGGCACCGATGCTGCCGACGGGTCAGGTGCGTCGCGCGCAGCCCAATACCCGGCGATCAGGCCGGGTGCGATTGCGGTCCACAGGGCCACGGCCACCGCCCACCAGGGTGTATGCCAGCGTTCCCAGCCCTGCGTATCCAGGGTCTGGAAGCTGTGTTGCCACAGATGGGGCGCCACCACCACCAGCGACAGCAGCACACAGGCGACCATGAATTCGGTATGGACGGCCAGCCACGCCCGCAGGAAGGTGACGATGGCAATGCCGGTATCGCGCGAGCCGGTCGGCGTGAGGTAGCGGCCGTTGCGCCGCAGCCAGCCAAGCACCGGGGACCGGCTGCTGGCCATCAGGCGCAGGGCCTCGTGCAGCCCGTAGGTGGCCACCAGCCGGCCGTACATCGCGCCAATGTAGCCACCGCCCGACACGGTGGACAGATAGTCGAGCCGGCCCAGCAGCCCCTCGTGGCCCAGCGTGCGGCGCGCGGGGTCTGCAGGGGCGGCGTCGGGGGCCTGGCTTTGTGCCAGCCCACGCAGCAGGCCCAGGCCGAATGTCGCGCTGCGTACGCCACCGCCCGACAGCGCCAGGCCGACAGTCGGCAGGCCGAGTTCGCCGGTTTGCTGGTCGGCGGCCGCACCCAGCAACAGGCGGCGCCTTGCGGTGGTAGCGGTCTTTTCGGCTGCCAACAGCGCAGACAGGTCGTTGGCGAGTTCCGCGCCATCGGGTTGCGAGTCGGGCGGCGCGGCAGTCGAGGTCATGGCGAATCCTCCGTGGCTTGGAAGCCCGCCAAGCTGGCGCTGGCCTTGCCGCGATTCTGGACTCAAAACACGCTGGTGCCTATCCTTTCCGTGGACGGGGCAACTGCGGCTGGTTCGGGTGGGCCGCCCACCGCGTGTCTGACCGCTCTCTCGGCGGCTACACGTTCGAGTCGGGAAACGAGGCCTTGCGCCGGTTCACGTAGTCGAGGATCGCTTCGTCCACCGCCACGTCCATGGCCGGCAACTCGTATTCGGCGAGCTGCTTCTTCCAGCTGGCGTTGGCGCGTTGCGCCAGGTCGCGCGAGCCCTCGGCTTCCCATTGCTCGAAGCTGTTGTTGTCGGTGATGGGTGAGCGGTAGAACGCCGTCTCGAAGTTGGCCTGCGTGTGGCCACAACCCAGAAAATGCTTGCCCGGGCCGACCTCGCGGATCGCGTCCATCGCCTGGCCGTTCTCGGACATGTCCACGCCGGCGAGCAGCGTGTGCATCATGCCGGCCTGGTCTACGTCCATGACGAACTTCTCGTAGCCCATGGACAGCCCGCCTTCGAGCCAGCCCGCGGTGTGCAGCACGAAGTTGACGCCGCCCAGGCAGGTCGGCAGCAAGGTGTTGGCCGACTCGGAGGCGGCCTGTGCATCGGCGATCTTGGAGCCGCACAGCCCGCCGCCGGAGCGGAAAGGCACGCCCATGCGCCGCGCCAGCGCGGCCATCACGTACAGCACCAGGGCCGGCTCGGGCGTGCCGAAGGTGGGTGCACCCGACTGCATGGAGATACTCGATGCAAAGCTGCCCAGGACCACGGGAGCGCCCGGGTTGCACAATTGCACGAAGGCCATGCCGGCCAGCGCCTCGGCCAGGGTCTGGGCGCAGGTGCCAGCCACGGTGACCGGCGACATGGCGCCGGCCAGGATGAAGGGCGTGATGATCGTGGCCTGGTTGGCCCGGGCGTACACCTTGGCCGCACCCAGCATGGTCTCGTCAAAGGTCATTGGCGAGTTGGCGTTGATCAGGTTGATGATCACGGTGCGCGGCTTGCCAGTCAGGGGGTCGATGTAGTTGTCGCCGAACAGCCGCTTGGCCATCTCGACCGTGTCGCGGGCACGGTCTGGGTGGGTGACCGAGCCCATGAAGGGTTTGTCGGTGTACTTCATGTGCGCGTAGACCATATCGAAGTGGCGCTTGTTCACCGGCAGGTCGACCGGTTCGCAAATGGTGCCGCCCGAGTGGTGCAGCGCATTCGCCATGTAGGTCAGCTTGACGAAGTTCTGGAAGTCCTCGATGGTGGCGTAACGGCGCCCCTTGTCCAGGTCGCGCACGAAGGGTGAGCCGTAGGCCGGCGCGAACACGGTGTTCTTGCCGCCGATGACCACGTTGTGGGCCGGGTTGCGCGCGTATTGCGTGAATTCGCGCGGCGCTGTGGCCTGCACGAGCTTGCGCGCGAGGCCGCGCGGAAAATGCACGCGTTCGCCCTTAACGTCGCAGCCGGCTGCACGGAACAGCTCCAGCGCCTCGGCGTCGTCGCGGAAGTCGATGCCGGTCTCTTCGAGGATGGTGTCGGCGTTGTGCTCGATAGTGGCCAGGCCTTCGTCGTCGAGCACCTCGTAATAGGGAATCTTGCGCGTGATGTAGGGCGCCGACTGGCTGGAGCGGGCCGACCGTGCCGCGCGTTTGGCCTCACGACCACCCCCGGCGCGCCTGCCGCGCGGGGCCTGGGAGTCTGCTGCCGGGGTTGCCGTTGTCGCGATTGCGTCGTCCATGAATCTCACTCCACGTCAATGGTTGCAGGGCGGCCGATGCGCCGCAGATCGCCCGAGTATGGGCAAGCCACCCTGGGGCGAATGGTCCGCATGCGACGCCCTCTTGTGTGCTCACGCCAAGTCCGTGTCGTGTGCGGGGTCAAGGGCAAAGGGCGCCACCACTGTCGTTGCCAGGCTGCACGAGGTGCACAACACGGTGATGGCGGCGGAGCGCGCGGCGGATGGGGTTGCGGTATGACTATTTCCGCCGCCATGAAGGGCATGATGCAAGATGTGCCAGCATCAAGCATCAGTTGCCCACCAATCACTGGAAGATACGTTGATGCGCACCACACTCAGTATTGCGGACGACGTCCTGTTCGCTGCCAAGGAAATCGCGCAACGCGAGAAGAAGTCCGTGGGCTTCATCATCAGCGAACTGGCACGGCGCGCCTTTGCCACAACGAATTCGCCAGCCAACCTGGCTGCGCCGGGCGTTTCCACGCAGGGCAGCCATGTGGCGCAGAAATTGGCGTCCTACGGCATAACGCCGCTTCCCGCACGAGGCGGTATGGTCAGCAATGAACTGATAGACCGTCTGCGCGATACCGAAGGCATTTGATGCGTGCGCTTCTGGACGTCAACGTCCTGACCGCCTTGCACGACCGCGACCATGTGCACCACGGGCGTGTTGGTGCCTGGCTGGCGGCCAATATCGCCCATGGGTGGTCCAGTTGCCCCTTGACGCAAAACGGCTGTCTGCGCATCATGAGCCAGCTGGCTTATCCAAATCCCGCCTTTGGGAATGCTGGTCAGCATGCTGCAAAGTGCCAGCGCCAACCGGTACCACGCCTTCTGGGCGGATGACATCAGCGTCCTGGATGCAGTCCGGTTTCACCACCCGCACGTCCATAGTTCGAGGCAGATTACCGACCTGTACCTGCTCGGGCTCGCCGTCAAGCACGGTGGCCGACTGGTCAGCTTCGACCTGCGTATCCCGCTCAGTGCCGTCCATGGCGCACAGGACCAACACCTCGTGACGCTGTAACCGGCGCGCCCAGTGCGCAGAGCCGATGTGTCGCTTCCGGGTTCCTGCATGTCGCCGAAAGGACATTGCACCGCACCTACGTCCGCACAATCGACCCACAGCCTATCGGCCGCCATGACGGAGATTTCCCCCTTGGACCTTACAACTTTCGACCCCGAGCTCGCCGCCGCCATGGCTGCCGAGGCGCAGCGCCAGCAGGACCACCTGGAATTGATCGCTTCCGAAAACTACACCAGCGTGCTGGTAATGCATGCGCAGGGCAGCGTATTGACCAACAAGTACGCCGAGGGCTACCCCGGCAAACGGTACTACGGTGGCTGCGAGCACGTGGACGTGGCCGAGACGCTGGCCATCGATCGCGCCAAGAAGTTGTTTGGCGCGGCCTGGGCCAACGTGCAGCCGCACTCCGGCTCCAGCGCCAACGCCGCGGTGTACATGGCCTTGTTGCAGCCGGGTGACACCCTGCTGGGCATGAGCCTGGCCCATGGCGGCCACCTGACCCACGGCGCCAAGGTCAGTTTCTCCGGCAAGTTTTACAACGCCGAGCAATATGGCATCGACACCAGCACCGGGCTGATCGACTACGACGCACTCGAAGCCCAGGCCGTCGCCGTCCAGCCGAAGATGGTCATTGCCGGCTTCTCTGCCTACAGCCGCCACCTGGATTTCGCGCGGTTTCGCGCCATCTGCGACAAAGTCGGCGCGCTGCTGTTCGTGGACATGGCCCATGTGGCCGGCCTGGTGGCCGCGGGTCTGTACCCCAACCCCGTGCCCTTTGCCGACGTGGTCACCACCACCACGCATAAAACCCTGCGTGGCCCGCGCGGAGGCCTCATTCTGTGCCGCGCAAACCCGGACATCGAGAAAAAGCTCAACTCGATGGTCTTCCCGGGCACGCAGGGCGGTCCGCTGATGCATGTGATCGCCGCCAAGGCGGTGGCCTTTCTGGAGGCATTGCAGCCAGAGTTCAAGTTCTACCAGCAGCGGGTGATCGACAACGCGCGCGCCATGGCAGCAGTGTTCACCGCCCGGGGTTATGAAATCGTGTCAGGCGGTACCGACAACCACCTGATGCTGGTGAGCCTGATCGCCAAAGGCCTGACCGGCAAGGACGCCGATGCCGCACTCGGCCGCTCGCACATCACAGTCAACAAGAACTCGGTGCCCAACGATCCGCAGTCGCCGTTTGTCACCAGCGGCATCCGCATCGGCACACCGGCCATCACCACGCGCGGCTTCGGTGTGGTCGAATGCCGGCAGGTTGCCACGCTCATGTGCGATGTGCTCGACCACCTCGGCGATGCAGCGGTTGAACAGCGGGTCGCTGCCCAGGTGGTGGCGCTGTGCCACCGCTTTCCGGTCCCGGCCTGATCTGATACCCCCCCCCAGCGTTCCAGGAGCCCGCCATGGCACTCAGCGTCTTTGATCTGTTCAAGATCGGCATCGGTCCCTCGTCGTCGCACACCGTGGGCCCGATGAAGGCTGCCGCCATGTTCGCGCGCCGCCTTGCCAAGCACGCGTTGCTGGCGCAAACCGTCCGCATCGAGGCCAAGCTCTACGGCTCGCTGGGTGCCACCGGCAAGGGCCATGGCACCGATACCGCCATCCTGCTCGGGCTGGAGGGCTCGACGCCCGATACAGTCGACCCCGACACGGTCGACGAGCGGCTGGCACGCATCCGCGCCAAGGGCTGTGTGATGGTCGAGGGTCACCACCCGGTCGTGTTCAAGGAACGCAGCGACATGCTGTTCCTGCGCCGCGAGACCCTGCCGTTTCATACCAATGGCGTGCGCCTGAGCGCTTTCGCGGCGGACGGGTCGGTGCTGGAGGAGCGGCGCTACTTCTCGGTCGGCGGCGGCTTCGTGGTGTCGCAGGAGGAGGCAGACGCCTCGGCCGATCATCCGCGCATGGTGGTCGACCCGACCGTGCTGGCGCATCCCTTCACCACCGGCGACGCCCTGCTGGAGATCACGCGCGTCACCGGCCTGTCGATCGCGCAGGTGATGCGCAAGAACGAACACGCCTGGCGCACCGATGCAGAGCTCGATGCCGGCCTGGACTCCATCTGGGAAACCATGCAGGCCTGCGTCGCCCGCGGCTGCCGCACCGAAGGGCATCTGCCCGGCATGATGAAGGTGAAGCGCCGCGCCGCCGAGATGCAGCGCACGCTGAGCAGCCGGCCAGAGCAAGCCCTGCAGGACCCGCTCACCACGCTGGACTATGTGAATCTGTACGCGATGGCGGTCAACGAAGAAAACGCAGCCGGCGGGCGGGTGGTCACAGCCCCCACCAACGGCGCAGCCGGCATCGTGCCGGCGGTCATGCACTACTACGACCGCTTCGTTCCCGGTGCCAACCCGCAAGGCATCCGCGACTTTCTGCTCACCGCGGGCGCCATCGGCCTGCTCTACAAGGAAAACGCTTCCATCAGTGGTGCCGAGGTCGGCTGCCAGGGCGAGGTCGGCGTGGCGTGTTCCATGGCGGCAGGGGGCCTGGCTGCCGTGATGGGCGGCACCCCCGAGCAGGTGGAGAACGCCGCCGAGATCGGCATGGAGCACAACCTCGGCCTGACCTGCGACCCGGTCGGTGGCCGGGTGCAGATCCCCTGCATCGAACGCAACGCCATGGGCTCGGTCAAGGCGCTCAACGCCGCCCGGATGGCGCTGCGCGGCGACGGTACGCACTATGTCTCGCTCGACAAGGTGATCAAGACGATGCGCGAGACCGGCCGCGACATGATGACCAAATACAAGGAGACCAGCCGCGGCGGCCTGGCGGTCAATGTCATCGAGTGTTGACTTGGAGGCCCCCCTGAGTCGCTTCGCGCCTTCCCCCCTGCGGGGGGACGAGACTGGGGCAGGCGGTGCCCGGTGGGGGCGATGCGGAGGACAGAAGAGGTAGTCCGCCCAAGCATTTCCCAGCAGCGCGATCAACCGACATGCAACAGGATCCAACGTGAACCGATTTTCCATCTTCTCCATCGCGCGCAATGCGATGTCCTACCACGAGAACTGGCAGAAGCAGTGGCGTAGCCCCGCGCCCAAGGCCTCGTACGATGCGATCGTGGTCGGTGGTGGGGGGCATGGCCTGGCCACGGCGTATTACCTGGCCAAGGAACACGGCATGCGCAATATCGCCGTCGTCGAACGCGGCTGGCTGGGGGGCGGCAATACCGCGCGCAACACCACCATCGTGCGTTCCAACTACCTGTGGGACGACGCCACCCACCTTTACGAGAAGGCGCTGCAATTGTGGGAGGGCCTCTCGCAGGACCTCAACTACAACACCATGTTCAGCCAGCGCGGCGTGATGAACGTCGGCCACTCGCTGCAGGACATGCGCGACATCCACCGCCGCGTCAATGCCAACCGCCTCAATGGCGTCGACGGCGTGGTGCTCAGCCCGCAGCAGATCAAGGACATGGTGCCGATCATGAACACCTCGGCCTCGCTGCGTTACCCGGTCATGGGCGCCTCGTTCCAGCCGCGTGCGGGTGTGGCCCGGCACGACGCGATTGCCTGGGGCTTTGCGCGCGCGGCGGACGCGCTGGGCGTGGACATCCTGCAGAACTGCGAGGTCATCGGCATCCGCCGCGATGGTGGCCAGGTGGTGGGCATCGAGACCACGCGCGGCCACATCGCCAGCAAGAAGATCGGCATCGTGTCGGCAGGTCACAGCACGGTGCTCGCCGACATGGCCGGCATCCGCCTGCCGCTGGAGAGCCACCCGCTGCAGGCACTGGTGTCCGAGCCGCTCAAGCCGATCCTGCACACGGTGGTGATGTCCAACGCCATCCATGCGTATGTGAGCCAGTCCGACAAGGGCGACCTGGTGATCGGCGCGGGCATCGACAGCTACCTGGGCTACGGCCAGCGCGGCAGCTTTCCGGTGATCGAGCACACGCTGCAGGCGATCTGCGAGCTGTTCCCGATCTTCCGCCGCGTGCGCATGAACCGCCAGTGGGGTGGCATCGTGGATGTGGCACCCGACGCCTGCCCGATCATCTCCAAGACGCATGTCAAGGGCCTGTACTTCAACTGCGGCTGGGGCACCGGCGGCTTCAAGGCCACTCCGGGCTCGGGCTGGGTCATGGCGCACACCATGGCGCAGGATCGCCCGCATGCGCTGAACGCAGCGTTCGCGCTGGACCGCTTCAACACCGGCCACCTGATCGACGAACACGGCGCTGCCGGTGTGGCGCACTGAGCGCGCGCTGGCCGACGACCGACCGAGAGAAATCAAAGATGCTGCTAATCACCTGCCCCTGGTGCGGCCCCCGCGCCGAAAGCGAATTCAGCTGCGGTGGCGAGGCTCACATCGCCCGCCCGCTCGAGACCGACACCCTCACCGACGCACAGTGGGGCGACTACCTGTTCATGCGCAAGAACCCCAAGGGGCTGCACCGCGAGCAATGGCTGCACAGCCAGGGTTGCCGGCGCTGGTTCAATGCCGAACGGCATACCGTGAGCTATGTGTTTTCGAAGTTCTACAAGCCGGGTGAGAACCCGGACGCAGCCGCAGCCCACGGCGGAGGTGCGGCATGAGCGGCGCCCGCATGCCGGCGGGAGGCGTCCGCATCGACCGGTCGCGACCGCTGCGCTTTCGCTTCAACGGCCGCAGCTTCCAGGGCTTCGCCGGCGACACGCTGGCGTCGGCGATTCTGGCGGCTGGTGAGACCGTGTTGTCGCGCTCCTGGAAGTACCACCGGCCGCGCGCCATCGTCAGCAGCGGCATCGAGGAACCCTCGGCACTGGTGCAGATGGAGACCGGCCCCTGGGTGATCCCCAACGCCAAGATGCCCGAGGTCGCGCTCTACCAAGACCTGCAGGCCGAGACCGTGAATCCCTGGCCGAGCCCCGGCAGGCACCTGCTGAGCATCAACCGCTGGTTCACGCCCTTGTTTCCGGCGGGCTTTTATTACAAGACCTTCATGTGGCCGGCCAAGGCCTGGATGTGGTACGAGCGTTTCATCCGCCAGGCCGGTGGCCTGGGGGCGTCGCCGCTGGAAGAGGACCAGGACCGCTACGTGCACCAGAACACCCATTGCGACGTGCTGGTGGTCGGTGGCGGTGTGGCCGGTCTGGCAGCGGCGCTGGCAGCCGGTCGCAGCGGCGCCCGCGTGATCCTTGCCGAGCTGGGCGCCCACCTGGGCGGCAGTGCGCACCGCCTGCAGGGCCGCATCGACGACCAGTCGGCACAGGACTGGGTGCGTGCCGCCGAGCAGGAGCTCGCAGCCCTGCCCGAGGTGCGCATCGTCCGCCGTGGCGTGGTGTTCGGCTACCACGACGGCAACTTCCTGACCATCCGCGAATCGCTGACCGACCACCTGCCGCTGGTCGAGCGCAAGGGCTTTCGCGAGCGGCTGTGGCGCGTGCGCGCGGCGCAGGTGGTGCTGGCCACTGGCGCCCACGAGCGGCCGATGGTGTTTGGCAACAACGACCTGCCCGGTGTGATGCTCTCCAGCGCCCTGGCCGACTACGCCGCCCTGTACGGTGTCTGCGTGGGCCAGCGCGTCGTGCTGCTGACCAACAACGACAGTGCTTATTCCGATGCACTGGCGTTGCGCCAGGCCGGTGCCCAGGTACAGGTGGTCGACGTGCGCGTGGGCGAACCGCCGGCCGGCACACTGGCAGCAATAGCCCGCGAGGCCGGTGTCGAGGTGCTGCGGGGCTTTGTGCCGGTGCAGGCGAGCGGCACTGCCGCTGTCAGCGCCATCGTCGTGCGCGCCATGGTCAAAGGTCAGGCCAGCGGCGAGCAGCGCACGCTGGCGTGTGACGCGATCGGCATGGCCGGGGGCTGGAATCCGGCCATCCACCTGTATTCGCATTCCGGTGGCAAGGTGCGCTGGGATGATGCCGCGGTGTGCTTCGTGCCAGGCACGTCCATGCCTGCACAGGCTACGGTCGGCGCCTGCCGCGCCACCTGGTCGCTGGCCCGGGCGCTGGACGACGCCAGCCGGGCCGGTGCTGCCGCGGCCACCGCCGCCGGTTTTGCTGCCACGGCGCAGGTCTGCAAGGTGCAGGAGGTGGTGCAGGAGCCGATGGCCGCCTTCTGGATCGCCGAGACCGGCGAGCCGGTGTCGCGCCGCGCCAAGGCCTTTGTCGATTACCAGAATGACGTGGCGGCCAGCGACATCGAATTGGCGATCCGCGAGGGCTTCGAGTCGATCGAGCACATCAAGCGCTACACCGCACTGGGCTTCGGCACCGACCAGGGCAAGCTGGGCAACATCAATGGCATGGCACTGGCCGCGCGCGCCATGAAGAAGCCGATCGACCAGGTCGGCACCACCACCTTCCGGCCCAACTACCTGCCGATCAGTTTCGGCACCTTCGCGGGGCTGGAGCGTGGCGACCTGTTCGACCCGGCACGCCAATCCAGCCCGCACCTGCTGCATGTGGCGGCCGGTGCCGCGTTCGAGGACGTCGGCCAGTGGAAGCGGCCCTGGTACTTCCCGAAATCCGGCGAAGACCTGCACCAGGCGGTGAATCGCGAATGCCTGGCGGTGCGCAACAGCGTGGGCATGCTCGATGCATCCACACTGGGCAAGATCGACATCCAGGGCCCGGATGCTGCCCAACTGCTGAACTGGATGTACACCAACCCCTGGCTCAAGCTGGAGGTCGGCAAATGCCGCTACGGGCTGATGCTCGACGAAAACGGCATGGTATTTGACGACGGCGTGACCGCCCGCCTGGCCGAGAACCACTTTTTGATGACCACCACCACCGGCGGCGCGGCGCGCGTGCTGGGCTGGATGGAGCGCTGGGTGCAGACCGAGTGGCCCGACATGCAGGTCTATATGACCAGTGTCACCGACCAGTGGTCGACCTTCGCAGTGGTCGGCCCGCAGAGCCGCGACGTGGTGCGCAAGGTCTGTCAGGGGGTGGACCTGTCCAACCAGGCGTTCCCGTTCATGAGCTGGCGCGAGGGCACGGTGGCCGGCGTGCCGGCGCGCATCATGCGCATCAGTTTCTCGGGCGAGATGTGTTTCGAGCTCAACGTGCCGTCGCACACGGGTGCGCATGTCTGGCAGGCCCTGATGCAGGCCGGCGCCGAATTTGGCATCACGCCTTACGGCACCGAGGCGATGCACGTGTTACGCGCCGAGAAGGGCTACATCATCGTCGGCCAGGACACCGATGGCTCGATCACGCCGTACGATCTGGGCATGGGCGGCATGGTCTCCAAGACAAAGGACTTTCTCGGCCGGCGCTCGCTTGCGCGCAGCGACACCGCACGCACCGACCGCAAGCAGCTGGTCGGCCTGCTCACGGATGACCCGCAATGCGTGTTGCCCGAAGGCACCCAGCTGACCGACAAGCCGGCCGGCACGCCGGCACCGGTGCCGATGCTCGGCCATGTGACATCGAGCTACTACAGTCCGATTCTGAAGCGGTCCATCGCGATGGCGGTGGTGCGCTCCGGCCAGCAGCGCATGGGCCAGAAGGTCAACGCGGCGCTGGCCGATGGCCGCCATGTGGCCGCTACCGTGAGCAGCGCGGTTTTCTACGATCCGGAAGGGAAACGCCTCCATGCCTGAAGCCTTTGCATTGAGCAGCCCCCTGGCCGAGGTGCTGTCCCAGGGCCCGCGCGTGCTGCAGGTGGACGGGCGCGAATGCACGCTCGGCGAAGTGGCCTTTGTGGACATGTTCAACCTGCGCGGCAACCCCGCCGATGCGCGCTTTGTGCAGGCGGTGCTGCAACACACCGGCCTGCATCTGCCGGCGCAAGCCAATACCGCGTCGATCGATCCGCAGCGCCAACTGCTGTGGCTGGGGCCGGACGAATGGCTGCTCAAGCTGCGCGATGGCCAGGGTGCGCCAGTGGCGTCAAACCTGCGCGCTGCTCTGGCGGGTGTGCACAGTGCGGTGGTCGATGTCGGCCATGGCAACACCACGCTGACCGTGCAGGGCCCCGCCGCGGCCGACCTGCTGGCACGGGGCTGCCCGCTCGACCTGCACCCGCGCGTATTCCCGGTCGGCAGCCTGGCGCAAAGCCACGTCGCCAAGGCCAGTGCCACGCTGCTGTGCCTGGCACCGGCAACCCATTTCGAGCTGACCGTGCGCCGCAGTTTCGCGGACTACCTGTTCCGCTGGCTGTGCGCGGCGGGTGAATGAGCGTCGCCCGGCCGCCCGAGCCCGCGCGGCGTCACAGCCCACTGCGGGAAGGTGCTCCCCCTGGCTTTTTCCTGGGTATTGACACAGGCGGCACGTTCACCGATGCGGTGCTGCTCGATGCCGATCGGCAGGTGCGGGCCAGTGCCAAGAGCCTGACCACCCGCTTCGACCTCGCCCAGGGCATCGGCGGTGCACTCGACCAGTTGCCGGCAGACGCGCTGTCGCATGTCACGCTGGTGTCGCTGTCCACCACGCTCACCACCAATTCGGTGGTCGAGGGCAAGGGCGCTCCGGTGTGTGTGCTGCTGGCCGGGTATGACGCGGCCCAGATCAAGTCCAGCGGGCTGGTCGAGTTGCTCGGCCCGGAGGCGATCGTGTCACTCGCCGGTGGGCATGATGCAGGCGGCTTTGCATTGGTGGCGCTGGACGCGGCGGTCGCGCGGGCGGCAATCCTGCAGCACGCGCCGCGGGTCTCGGCGTTTGCCATCTCGGCCAGTTTTGGCGTGCGCAACCCGGAACATGAATTGCAGCTGCGCGCCTGGGTCGAGGAGCTGTGCGACAAGCCGGTTACCTGCGGCCATGAGCTGGCCTCCAGCCTGGGCGCACCACGCCGCGCACTCACCGTGGCGCTGAATGCGCGCATGGTCTCGCATGTCAGGCAGCTGATCGACTCGGTACGCGCCACGCTGGCGGTGCGCCGGATCGACGCGCCGCTGATGATCGTCAAGGGGGACGGCAGCCTTATCAATGTCGAGAGTGCGCTCAGGCGCCCGGTGGGCACGGTCTTGTCGGGCCCGGCGGCCAGTGTGCTGGGCGCCTGTGCGCTCAGCGGCCACCAGGATGCGATCGTGGCCGACATGGGTGGCACCACCACCGACATTGCGGTGGTGCGCGGCGGCCAGCCAGAGCTGAGTTTTGATGGTGCGATGGTCGGCCAGTGGCGGCCCATGGTCGAGGCGGTGAAGATCTATGCCATCGGCCTGGGCGGTGACAGTGAAGTGCGTTTTGGCGGGGGCGAAGGCCTGGTGATCGGCCCGCGCCGGGTGGTGCCCCTGAGCCTGGTGGCGCACCAGCACCCGCACCTGCTGCCGGTGATCGAGCGCCAGCAGACCGAGGCACCGCATGCGAGCCAGATCCGCTTCGCGCTGCGCCTGCATGCCGACCCGGCCCTGCTGTCGCGCCTGCCGGCTGATGAGCGAGCCGCATGGGAGCGCCTGGTCCAGGGCCCGGTAGACCTGGAGCGCGCCAACATCGAGGAGCGCGGCCTGTCGCGTGCACTGGCCCGGCTGGAGCGCAAGGGCCTGGCTATCTATACCGGCTTCACACCTACCGATGCGGCCCATGTGCTGGGGCTGTCCGGCCACTGGAGCCGCGCTGCGGCCGTGGCCGGCGCGCGTGTCTGGGCGCGGCAGATGCGCCACCTTTATGGCCTGGGCACCTGGGCCCAGGGCGACGCCGAAGGCCCGGCCCGCCAGGTGGTCGACAAGGTGATCGACACCATCTGCCAGAAGCTCATCGAAGCCGGGCTGAATGACGCGGGCCAGATGAACGAACACCACGCTGGCAAGATGGCGGGCTTGCTGACCAGCATGCTGCTGCACAGCAGCCGGTCCGGCCAATCCGCGCCCGTGTTTGCCTTGCGCTTTGCGCCCGACGTGCCGCTGGTCGCCGTCGGCGCGCCGGCGGGCAGTTACTACCCACGGGTGGCGCAGGCTTTGGGGGTGCGCCTGGAATTGCCGCCACATGCCGAAGTCGCCAATGCGGTGGGTGCGGTGCTGGGCCAGGTCTCGCAGCGCGTGCACCTGACGGTGTCGCAGCCGGTACGCGGGGTCTTTCGGGTCTTCACGCGGGTGGGCCCGCGTGACTTCGACACCGTGGCGGCGGCCGTGGCGCACGCGCAGGGGTTGGCCTCTGAAGAAGCCCTGCGCCATGCACTCGATGCCGGCGCTGCGCACGCCACGGTGGTGCTGAGCCAATGGGACAACCAGGTGCACAACGACATCGACGGCGACATGTTCTTCGAGGCCCGCGTGACGGCCACGGCTTCGGGGCCGCCGCGCACCCGGCCGGTCAGCCCTTTGCACGGGGATCTGCATGGACACCAGACGCCACAAACTTGAGCGCCACCTGGCGCAGCAGGGCCTGTGCCTGCTCGGCGGCTTCGTGCCGGACAGCCGTGACGCGGTGCCGGGCCTGCCGGCGGGGCGCTGCGCGGCGGTAGTCTGGATGGTCTCTCAGGCCGGCTCTGCGGTCTGGCCGGTATTTGCAGCTTCGCGCGAGGCGCAGGATGGTCTGCCCGATCCGATGGACCGCTGGAGCCAGTCCCTCGGCGACGCGCTGGCGCACCGCCTGGGCGGCGTGGCGCTGTACCCCTCCGACGGCCCGCCATGGTGGCCGTTCCAGCACTGGATGGCGCGCAGCGCGCCGGTGCGGCCCAGCCCCTTGATGCTGCAGATCCATCCGCAATTCGGCCTGTGGCAGGCCTGCCGCTTCGCGCTGGTGTTGCCGGACCTGGCGCCGGATGACCTTCAGGTCGGGCCTGAGCCGCAACGACCCGGCACCCTGTCGGACCTGTGCCTGCGCTGCGATGGCCAGCCCTGCCTGCAGGCTTGCCCGGTGGACGCGTTCGCGGGCCAGGGCCTGGATGTGGCGGCCTGCACCGACCACCTGGCCAGTGCCGTCGGCCAGGAGTGCATGGCTCGGGGCTGCCAGGCCCGGCGGGCCTGCCCGGTGGGGGTGGACTACCGGTACGGGCCGAAGCAGGCGGCGTTTCATATGGCGGCGTTTGTTGGGGCGAGGCTGGTTGGCACTTGAGGGCACTTGATGGCACTCGTGCGCCGACCCGGGTGGGGGTTCTGCTGCATTTTTTCTGAGCACCGCAACCATGGCGCAGGAAACATCGCCTGGCGGAATCTTGTCGATTTTTTGACAATCATTGTCAAGTCAAGTCAAGTCAAGCCAAGCCAAGCCAAGCCAAGCCAAGCCAAGCCAAGCCACTGACTCACTTATGCGCACTAAAATTTTGTGATGTCGGGCGCAAATTTTG
>Ga0209181_10000601_pt1 | contig 66896 bp, 63 predicted proteins | sample MAT05_FD_187208 | JGI IMG/M metagenome (GOLD analysis project Ga0209181, IMG submission 187208) | Freshwater microbial communities from Lake Fryxell liftoff mats and glacier meltwater in Antarctica - MAT-05 (SPAdes) (version 2) | ecosystem: Environmental > Aquatic > Freshwater > Ice > Liftoff... | reverse complement strand
CATTGGCGGCCCTTGCCTTTTATCGCACACGCAACCCTGAACTGATCATGCGCTCGCTGCGGTCTCTGGTCTTCCGTGCAAAACCGGACGTTCGCGAGTTGATGTTGCTTCGCGCAGCGTCCATCGAAGTGCTGCGCACCATCGAGCGCGAAAAGAAGCGCGCGGTGCGCGAGGCGCTGGCCGCATTGGACAACGCGTCGGCCACCGAATCGGGCGCGCCAGAATGAGCATCCGGAATGTTGCGGACAGTCGCGCATGAACGGCCCCTCGCCCGACAAAGACGATCACCGCGACGACTGGCGTACCCGCGCCGAGGATGCGATTCCCGGGGGCAGCTCGACGGGCAGTAAGCGCGCCGCGGCCTTGTACGGCCGTGAGGCCCACGATAATCGCCTGCCTACGCATTTTGAGAGTGCCTCTGGTTGCCGTGTTACCACCACCGAAGGCGCACGGCTGATTGACTGTAGCATGGCGCTCGGAGCGGTCTCTCTCGGCTACGCCGACCCGGCAGTCACGCTCGCGGTGCACGAAGCCGCCTCCAACGGCAACGTGTCCGGATTGCCGCACCGATTGGAGGTCGAGGTCGCAGAACGTTTAATCGACGTCATTCCCTGTGCCGAACAAGTGCGATTCCTGCGAACTGGTGCGGAAGCGAATGCCGCCGCTGTGCGAACGGCGCGCACGTACACGTCGCGCACGCACGTGGTGGCCTGCGGCTATTTCGGGTGGCTGGACTGGTGCAGCGACGGAGCGGGCGTGCCTTCCAGTACGAAATCCGATATCACGTGGGTGCAATTCAATGACATCGACTCGTTGCAGAGCGCGTTTGCTGTGTTGGGAGACAGTGTGGCGGCACTCATGATCGAACCACTGGTCGAAGTACTCGCCACCGCCGAGTGGCTGCAGGCGGCGCGCGCGTTGTGTGATGCGTACGGGACCGTGCTGATTTTCGATGAAGTAAAAACGGCGTTTCGTGTGCGCACTGGCGGCGTGCAGGCCCTTTACGGTATCGAGCCAGACCTGACGACGTTGGGCAAAGCCCTGGCGAACGGGTATCCGTTGTCCGCACTGGTGGGGCGCGCGGCCGTTATGCACGCCGCCACGCAAACGTGGATCAGTTCAACGGCCGCTGCTGAAAGGACCGGACTGGCCGCGGCCAATGCGGTGCTTGACCTGCATGATCGGTTGGATGTGTGTGCACGGCTTTCGGAAATTGGCCGTACCATGAAACGCGCCGTGATCGCCGCGTTGGAAACCGCGCCAACCGTGGCTATTCGCGCGGAGGGCGAGGCGGTGATGTGGCGACTCGTTGCAGACAACCCGGCCGACCTCGATATGCTGGTGGCCCATGCTACGCGCCATGGAGTGCTGCTGAAGCGGGGCGCCTATCAGTTTGCGGCGCTGGCACATGACGACGAGGCCATTCACGGGGTGCAGCAGGCGGTCACGGCCTCCCTGCGCGATATTGTGGCATGATCGAGCCGTCCGTTGGATTTGCGCTGTTTGGGAGCGGGCCCGCTGCTGTTTCGAATCCGCTGGGTGGCCCTGCGCCCCTCATCGATGTGCACGCACACTTTCACGGGCCACGATCGTCGCATGTCGACGCGAACGAATACAATCGCAGCCGTATCGACGCCGGGAGGCGCATAGGCGTCCGGTGCCACGTGGCGTCCGTGCTGGGTTCATGGGGCCGCACGTCGCCCACGTATTTCCCATCGCCGGACGACCTCACGATGGCCAACCACTGGATGCTCAGACTCGCCGGGTCCAGTCACGGCGCGGTGCGCGCGTTTGTCGCCGTGAATCCGAACCATCCAACACACGCGCTGCAGGAAATTCAGCGGGGGGTTGAGCAGGGCGCCATCGGAATCAAGTTGGCCGCCAGTCGGCGCGCCGACGACGTGTTGCTTGATGAGATTGGCGCGGCTGCTGCGCAACATCGTCTGCCGGTCTTGCATCATGTGTGGCAACATCGGCGCCGGGATTGGCCCAATCAGGACGCGTCCGACGGCGTGGAGCTGGCGCGTCTGGCTGCCCGACATCCCGCGGTCACGTTTATTCTGGCACACATTGGGGGCGGCGGTGACTGGGCGCATACGTTTCCGGCCGTCCGCGAAGTGCCCAACGTGGTCATGGACTTGGCCGGCAGCGGCATTGATCGCGGCATGATGGATGAAGCCGTGTTATGGGTGGGTGCGCAGCGTGTGTTGTGGGCGGCCGATCTCACCCTGTGCACCGGTCTTACCAAACTGCGCGCGCTGGACGTGATGGGACTGAGTGCCCCCGATATTGCGGACATCCGCTGGCGAAATGCGGTGCGCATTTTTCCGGCGGGCGCTTTTGCTTCGGTGGTGCCGCAATGAGCCCCCCATCGGCAACTGCGTCATCGGCCATCGCGACGAATTTGTTTGCGTCGGTCGACGTGCACTGTTGGATTGGGGGATATCCGTTTCGCGAAATCCCGCATCCCGACCCGGACGTTCTGGTGAAGGTCCTGACGCGCGAGGGTTTTGGGACCGCCTGGGTCGGTCACCTCCCCGGCGCGTTTCATCGCGATCCGACGGCGTCCAACCGGGCGTTATACACGGCGCTCGGTCCCTATGCACCCACGTTGCTTCCGGCCCCCATTGTTCGCCCCGACTGGCCCGGATGGCGGGTTGAGTTGGAGCGGGCAAAGTCTGAAGGGGCGATGGCGGTACGTGCCTATCCCATGCAGTGGGGCTATGGGCCGGAAAGCTCGGCATTGGCTGAGCTTGCTTATGCGTGCGGAGAGAGCGGGCTCATACTGCAACTCACGGTCCGGTTTGAAGACCTCCGCCAGCGTCACCCCATGGATTCGGCGGGTGACTTGTCGGCGGCGGCGGTGCGGGCCGTGGCGCGTCTCCCCGAGTCCCGGTGTCACCTCATGGTGCTGGGCGGGGGACGTGAGCTGATTGAGGAGATTTATTGGGGACTGACCACGGCAGAGCAGGCGCGGGTCTGGTTTGATTTTGGCTGGGTGTGGGGGCCACCCGAGAACCATTTTGCGCACCTCGTGCGGACGATGAGCGGTCAGCGATTTGTCGTGGGGTCGGCTTGGCCGTTACGGCTCACCCAGCAATGCCGGGCACTCGTTGATCTGTTGCCGCCTGCGGCGTTCCCGGCGTTTGTCCTCGCCGAAGGCGCAGCGATCGCGCACCATGCACGAAGGCACGCGAAAACAGACTGATTTCCGCCCGTTTTCCGACCCTTTTTCCACGAGTGAAAAATGGGTGCATCGGATTGTATCTATTGCACTTGCGTACAATTACCGTGCCACTCATACTTCGCGCTTGCAAACGGCGGGCGGACCCCTAACGTACCAGCTTTGTTCCGCGGTTTGTTCAAAGCTTTCATTCCGCAAGCTTCACCAACTAACGCCATCACGGTTGCGTGCATGACGGTCAAGAAGAAGTGGACAGTAGTTCCCGCGTTTCTCGCGCTTGCGGCAGCGGCCACGCTGTTGTCGGCGTACAGTGGGGCATCCTCGTCGCAGGGACTGCGGGTCGAACAACCCATCAAGTTTGTCCACGCCCCGCACATGCAGAAGGCAGGCATGAACTGCCTGTACTGCCATAACACGGCGAATAATGCGCCCGATCCGGGAATGCCCGCAGTGTCCACGTGTGTCGGTTGTCACAATGGCCAGATTCTTCCCGGGAAGCCCGAAATCAAGAAGCTTGCCGAATACGCGAAGAATGGCCTGCCCATTCCGTGGAATCGTGTGCACAAAGTTCCCGATTATGTGCATTTTCCGCACATGCGTCACGTGAATGTTGGCGTGACGTGTCAGTCGTGTCATGGTGAGATCCAGAATCAGGGGCCGGCTCCCGACTCGGCGAATTACCTGCCCGTGATGCAGGCCCAATCGCTCAATATGGGTTGGTGCGTGCGGTGCCACGTGAATGGGTACCAACCGGCAGAAGGGGCGCGATTGGCCGGTCAGAAGGTCACGCCCGAACTCGAAGCGATGCCGGCAAAAAAGGCACGCTACGATTGCAGTTCCTGCCACTACTAAACGACGTCCGTCACTTGACCCTCGAATCACGAGGCCGCAGTGGAGCTCTCTCCACTGAGACGCCGCGTGTGGCCGCCCGAAGCGGAGTAATTGCATGAGCACTGAAACGGGAACCGGCGTCAGGCGCCGGGAGTTCCTCAAGATAGTGGGCGCAGCCGGTGCGTCCACGGCGGTGGTGGGCTGCTCGTCCGAACAGGTGGGCAAGCTCATTCCGTACGTCAATTCTCCGGACAACACCGTACCGGGTGTGTCGCAGTATTACGCAACGGCCTGCGGCGAGTGTGCCACGGGGTGCGGGGTGCTGGCCGAAGTGCGGGACGGCCGCACCATCAAGCTCGAGGGCAATCCTGAACATCCGCTGAACCGCGGCGCCATCTGCGCGACGGGGCTTTCGGCGGTGCAGGGCTTGTACAATCCAGATCGTTTTCCGGGGCCGATGTCGCGTGAGGGCAACCAGTTCAAGCCCATCACGTGGGACAAGGCCTACGAGTTGCTCGCCCAGAAACTCGGCGAAGTGAAAAGCCGCGGGCAGTCGGGCAATGTGGTGTTTCTCAATCAGCACGAAACCGGGACGTTTCCTGGATTCGTCGACGGCTGGCTGTCAGCACAGGGTATGCCGGCACATCTCAGCCTCGATTCGCGCGCGCCGCTGGCGACGATTGCGGCGAATCAGAAGGCGTATGGCGTCGAATGGCCCAAGCTGGAATTCGGTGCGGCGAAACTCATTCTGAGTTTTGGTGCGGACTTCCTCGACGGGTGGGGCTCGGGCGTACCCGACCAGATGGATTGGGGTGATGCCCGCGCAAAACTTGCCGGGGCGCCCACGCTGGTGTACATCGGCGCCCGTCGTTCGCTGACAGGCCTCAACGCCGATCAGTGGATTGCCTGCAAGCCCGGCAGTGAAATGGCGCTTTGCGATGCCATCCTCGGCCGGCAGTCTTCGGCGGCCGTGGCCGAAGCCACCGGTGTGCCGGCGGCGACTCTCGATGCACTCACAGCGGCCGTGAAAGCCGCGGGGAGCGGCGTTCTGGCGCTATGCGGGATCTCCGCCGCCGACGCGGTGGAATGCGGCGTCATGGTTGCGGAAATCAACAAAGCAAACGGCAGCGTTGGCGTGACTATCAAACCGGCGTCGCCGCAAGCGGGCTTTCAGGGCATCGCGTCGTATGCCGACATGGCGGCCGTCAGCACGCGCATGGCGGCGGGTTCCGTTCCGCTGGCGTTTGTGCGCAATGCCAATCCGGCGCACAGCATGCCCAGGTCGGCGGGGTTCCGCGATGCCTTTGCGAAGGTCGCGTTTAAGGTTTCGTTCAGTACAGTGCCGGATGAAACGACCACCTTGTGCGACCTGGTATTGCCGGACAACCATTGGCTGGAAAGCTGGGGCGATGCAGAAATTGCTGCGGGCGTGATGTCGCTGCAGCAGCCAACGATGGATCCTGTGTTCGAGAAAACCGCGCAGTTTGACGGCACGCGCGCCACGGCCAATGTGCTTATTGATCTCGCGAAGAAAAATCCGGCGAACGCGGCCCAGTACAACGTGGCCGATTATCGCACGTGGTATATCAGCAAGTACGCGGGCGGTTCGCCCGCCTTCGCCACCGCGCTCACCAAGCCGACATCGGTGGGTTCCCCGCTCCTGACACGTGCAGCCCGCGCCGCGTCCGCGGTGGCCGCATCGCCCGCACCCGCGTTGGCGGCACAGGCCGGCGACTTCTTCGTGCACGTGTTCCCGTCCGCGACATTGGGTGATGGACAGGGCGCCAACAAACCGTGGTTGCAGGAATTGCCCGATCCCGTCACGAAGATTGCGTGGCAGTCGTGGGTGGAAATTCATCCGCAAACCGCCAAGCGGCTCGGGGTGATGGAAGGCGACCATCTCGACGTGGAGACGGTGGCCGGTAAAGTCACTGCGCCTGCATACGTGTATATGGGTGTGCGTCCTGACACCGTAGCGATTGCCTTGGGACAAGGGCACACGGCGTACGGTCGATACGCGCAGAACATTGGCGTCAATGCGTACGACCTGGTGCCATCAGGGTGGGACACGGCCGGTGGCCTGTCGTTGACCATCAAGGGCAAGGTGACCAAGGCGGCTGGTCATTCACAGATGGTGACGACCGAAGGTTCGGCGCGTCAGCACGGACGCGGCATCGGCCAAGCCCTGGATGTTGCCGAGCTCAGCGCACCCGCTGCGGCCGAAGAGCATGGACACGACGTACCGGGCTGGCCGTCGACAGCATTTTTGCCGGGGCTCAAGTCGCCGGTCGCCGCAGATGCCCAGGGCGAATTCGCCGATACGGCTTCGAAGTCGCTTGGCATGTATAACCCGGATCATTCGTCAAAGGCTGAATCGCGTCGTTGGGCCATGACCATCGACCTCGCGCGTTGCACCGGATGTTCGGCCTGTGTGACGGCGTGTTACAGTGAGAACAACATACCGACCGTCGGCGCCCCGTATCAGGGTCGTGCATTGTCGCCGGGCACGTGGGATGAACGGCCGGGTGCCAACATCATCAAGGGTCGCGAAATGGCGTGGTTGCGCATCGAGCGTTACTACGAGGGCAACGAGAATACCGAGAACGAATTCTCGCCCGACTTCGACACGCGGTTTGTGCCCATGATGTGTCAGCATTGCGGCAATGCGCCGTGCGAACCCGTGTGCCCGGTGTTTGCGACGTATCACTCGCCCGATGGATTGAACGTGCAGGTCTACAACCGCTGCGTCGGAACGCGGTACTGCAGCAACAACTGCCCGTACAAGGTGCGCTACTTCAACTGGTTCGGTTACGGGGAACCAGAGCGCAAGCAGTATGCGTGGCCATCACCTCTGCACTTCGGGCTCAATCCCGATGTCACCGTGCGCGGCAAGGGTGTCATGGAGAAGTGCACGTTCTGTGTGCAGCGAATCCGTGAGGCGGAACATCGCGTGACCGCCGAAGGGCGACCCATGAAGGGTGATGAATTCACAACCGCATGTGCTTCGGCATGTGCGTCCCGCGCCATCATTTTTGGTGATGCGGCCGATGCGGAGTGGAGCGTTTCCAAGATGGCGTACGATCGACGTGCCTACCACGTGTTCGAAGAGTTGAACACGTTCACGGCCGTGGTCTACCTCAAGAAAGTCAATCATCCGGCGCCTGCAGCGCCGGCCAGGGCCTAGGAGGCAGACGGGAATGGCCATCAATCCGGCTCCCGGAATGGGTGTACGCGGACCGAACATCGCTTCGGCCGATGTGCAACTCCCGGCGGTTCGCGACTACGAACAAGTCGATCGCGAGATCAGCGCGACGCTGGGCTTCACCAAGAAGTGGTTCCTTGGTCTGGCCATCGCCGTGTTTTTCATGCTCGTCGGCGCGTCCGCCTGGACCTACCAGATTTACTGGGGCCTCGGGCAGGCAGGGTACGAGCCGCCGGTCATGTGGGGCGTGTACATCATCACCTTCGTTTTCTGGGTCGGTATCGGACACGCGGGCACGCTGATTTCTGCCATTCTGTACTTGTTTCGGGCGGGGTTCCGAACCTCGATCTATCGAGCCGCCGAAGCGATGACGGTGTTTGCCGTGATGACGGCCGGTTTGTTCCCGATCATTCACATCGGCCGCCCGTGGAAGTTTTTCTGGCTCATTCCGTATCCGAACTGGCGTTTGTTGTGGCCGAACTTCAAGTCACCGCTGGTGTGGGACGTATTCGCCATCTCGACGTACCTCACGATTTCCACGACCTTCTTGTTCATCGGATTGATTCCGGACATCGCGGTACTTCGCGACAAGGAAACCAATCCCACGCGTAAACGGATTCTTGGAATTTTGTCGCTGGGCTGGCGCAATAGCGATCGCGAATGGCGTCACTTTGCGAAGGCGTATCTGTTCCTCGCGGCCTTCTCGACGCCGCTGGTGTTGTCCGTGCACTCGGTCGTTTCCTTCGACTTTGCCATGGCCCTGACGCCAGGCTGGCACGCGTCAATCTTCCCGCCGTATTTCGTGGCCGGCGCCATCTTCTCCGGTTTCGCCATGGTATGGACCATTGTGATTCCCATGAGAAAGTGGTTCAAGCTCGAGCACTACATCACGCTTAACCACCTCGACGCCACCGCGAAAGTGGTGTTGTTCACGTCGATGGTGGTTGGGTGCGCGTACATGATTGAGTTCTTCGTTGCCTGGTACAGTGGCATCCGGGCGGAGCAGGAGTTCTTCTGGAATCGCGTGTTCGGCCAGTGGTATTGGGCCGCGTGGATCATGCTGCTCTGCAACATGGTGCTGCCCATGTCTCTCTGGTCGCAGAAGCTTCGCCGCAATCCGACCTGGCTGTTCATTCTCTCCATCTTCATCAACCTCGGCATGTGGTACGAGCGATTTGTCATCGTCGTGCCGTCGCTGTCCCACGAGTTTGAGCCGTGGCAGTGGGGCAGCTACACGCCCAGCTGGATTGATATGTCGTTCCTGGTGGGCAGCTTCGGCTGGTTCTTCATGTGGTTCCTGCTGTTTGTGAAGCAGTTGCCGGTCATGGCCATCGCCGAACTCAAGGAAATCATCGCGCCTCGTGCCAAATACGCTCATGCGCATCATGGCGTGGACACGGCCGGGCACCATGGCGCTTACGATCCGCACACGCCGGGGGAACACGACTAATGCAAGGCGTACTCGGAGCGTTTCATGAGCTCGACACCACCGTGGCGGTGATCAAGGAGCTCAAACAAAAGAAGCTGGGTGACGTCACGGTGTATTCGCCCACCATTCGCCACGAGATCGATGACGCCATCGACGCCCCGGTGAGTGTGGTGCGCCGCTTCACGCTGGTGGGCGGGTTGCTTGGGGTCAGTTTCGGGTACTGGATTGCCATCTGGTCCTCCACGTACTGGCCGCTCGTCACCGGTGGCAAGGCCATCGCGTCGTGGATTCCCTACACGATCATCGGATTCGAAGTCATGGTGTTGGTCGGCGCGTTGTCCACCGTGGCGGGCATGTTCATCAACTCGCGCATTCCTCGTCTGCACACCACCACCGGATACGACGCCCGCTTCAGCGGCGCGTACTTCGGCGTCTTCATTGCCTGCTCGCCCGACAAGGCGCCGCAGGCGGAAGAAATGTTGCGCCGGCACGGCGCGCAGGAGGTGCGACGTGAGCACTGATTCACCGACACCAACTCGCGTCATGCCCGTAACTCCCGCTCGCCTGCTCCGTTCGGTGACCGTGGCGGTGTTGCCATTCGCCTTCGGTGCCTGCAGCTGGTTCACCGATTTCAAAACGCAGCCATCCATCAAGCCCTGGGAACCGGTTTCACAAGATCGGAACGACACAACCCATGCGCCGCGTAGCGCTCCGCTGTACAGCGTGCCGGTGAGTGGTGTGCCCGCGGCCGCCTACGGTATCTCGTACGGTCGCTTTCCTACCACCATCGATTCCTTTACCGTCATTGCGAATCCGGCGGCAGTTGATCAACGCTCTCTCGACAATGGGCGGCTGCAGTATCAGATCAATTGTTCCATGTGTCACGGTATGTCCGGCAACGGCATCGGCACACTGGTCAAGTATGGGTTTGCTATCGGGCTGACCTCGGGCACGGCGCTTGGGCGCTCCGATGGCTACATGTGGGGCATGATGCGAAACGGGCGCGGTGTCATGCCCAGTTATGCGCGCATCGACCAGATGGACCGCTGGGACATTGTGAACTACATCCGCGCCCTGCAGGGCAATACCGCGTTCAAGGCCGACACCACACTCGCCGGTTATGCAGGCCAGAACGGGACAACCGTGCCGCGAGCCAGTCACACCGCACCGACGCTTCCGGCGCCGTTCTTCAAGCCTGACATTACGCCAACGCCCGGCAGCCTGGGTGTGAATTCAGCAACCTACCCGGCGAAAGGCGCGGGCGCGGCTGAGCATAAGGAGAACGAATAGTGAGCGGCGCTCATCATCATTATCCCACGCGCGAAGAGTTCGCGCGTCGCCTGCAGGGCAAACCCATGCCGTCATCACTCAAGACGGCGAGTATTGTGCTGGCGGTTGTAGGCATGGGCATCTTTGCCTTCGGTGCTGTTACCGGTGAGGCGCGCGCCTGGCAGGCGCTGATGTTCAACTGGACGTTCTTTGCCACCATCTCAACGGCGGGTGTCGCGTTCGCCGCCGTGCAGCGCATTGTGACCGCACGATGGTCACGCGGCATTATTCGGTTCGCGGAAGGCTACGTCGCGTTTCTGCCCGTTGCCTTTGTGCTGCTGTTGCTCATCCTGTTTATCGGCAAGCCCCACATCTTCACCTGGGCCGGACGGGAAGCCATTGAAGTGCAGGAGAAGGCCACGTATCTGAATCCAACTTTTTTCTGGATGCGCGGCGTGGTGCTGTTTGGCGCGATGACGGCGTTGATGCTGCGCTTCGTGTACAACTCAGTGCGCCTGGATGTGGCGGTGCTGCCGGAATACGGCGCGGCCTGGGCGAAGGGTTTGCGCGCTGGCATGCGCCAGGGTTTTGGAGACGAACGCCGCGAACTGCATACGCAGCATTCAACGCAAGGGAAACTAGGCGTTGCGGTCTGTATCGCGTTCGTGGTCGGCTGGTGCGTCATGGCGTGGGACTACTCCATGACCATCAGTCTGCACTTCCAGCAAACGATGTACGCCTGGATTGTGTTCATGGGCGGCTGGCAGAGCATGATCATGACGTTCGCGCTGATCAGCATGTGGTGGCGAAAGCACCTGCAGGCCGATGACCTCGTCACCATCGATCACTTCTGGGACCTCGGAAAGCTGGGCTTTGCATTCACGGCATTCTTTGGCTACATCAGTTTTGCGCAGTACCTGGTTATCTGGTACGGCAACATGCCGGAAGAAACGTTCTTCTATCGCCTGCGGTTAATGGGCGCGTGGAAGCAGGTGACACAGCTTATTCCAATCCTGATGTTCATCCTGCCGTTCTTCGGTCTGATCTCGAAAGCGGCCAAAGTCTACTTGCCGACGTTCGTTGCCTTTGCCTCGGCGGCGGTGGTTGGACTCTGGTTGCACCGCTACATCGAGGTGTATCCGTCCATTTACGGTGAAGTGACCAGCCTGCCGCTGGGACTGTACGAGTTCGGCGTGTTCGCTGGCCTGCTGGGCCTCTGGGGCTTCTGCTACATCTCCTTCATGGATGCGTTTCCGGTCATGCGTGTGTTCATGATGACCACGAAGGCACGTGATGAAGTGCAGATCCCGGTCGATCCACGTACCATGGAGCCGCTGCCCGCGCACGAATAGTTGGTTGGTTGGTGTTGAAGCGGGTGGAGCCTATTCGGTTCTGCCCGCTTCGTGTATGCAAACCGAATAGTGCTGGCGGCGTGGTTGGGGCGTTTGTCGGGGCGCATGGAAATTCGCCGACGAGTCGCTTCGCTACGCGCCTGCGGGCGCTCGCTCAGATACTCGTCGGCGAACCCCCATGCGCCCCTCCAGACGGAGGCTCTCGCAGAGGCTCGTGCGGAGGTCGGCGTGCTGGATTGGCCGTGGGCCGGTCAGACCAATTCGGAACGCCGTAAGGACCGGACCGACCCAAACCGTTCGTGCGATTGGGGGTTATGCAGGTCGAGCACTTTCGCGGGCCACACGCATCTTTTTTGTGAGGGTCCAGGGTAGTGTCACAGAAGTCCCGTGGCGAATGCAGCGGATGGATGTTGGCGCGGGGCGAGAGGTGCGACCGAGTCATAGCAGCGCTATGGCGAGGGCGTGCAACGACGCCTTGGGGCAAAAGACGCGGCTGAATGCCACGAGACTTCTGCGACATTGCACGAGGGTTCAGAATGTGCAGAGGCAAGGGCGGGGTAACGCGCCCACGCGTTTGCGAAGCGACTCGCGAACCGGCATACCGGCCCGACCGGTCCTCTGCGACACGCTCAATTCTCTTCATGTAACGTGCCCACGTCACATGAACCCCGGTCACGAGTGCCAATTTGTCTGGCAATGTCCCGTCACAAAAGAGCAGAAAGATCCTCTTTTCGTTCTTCGTCGTACCGTTTGAGGTAAGTCTCGTGGCGGGTGTTGCTGCGGGTCGCAAGCTCACAGCTTGACGAGTACCACTATGCAATTGCACACAGGCAGGCCGTTTTGGCCCATCAAGGATGGGCTGCCGGCCGTGTATCCTGCACTCACAGGATCAATCGCCACTGAGTTTGTCGTGTTGGGCGGCGGCATAACAGGCGCCATCCTCGCGCACCGACTGGTGTCGGCGGGACACGACGTGGTGGTGCTGGACAAGCGCGAAGTTGGCAGTGGCAGCACGTCGGCAACCACGGCGCTTATTCAACATGAATTGGATATTCCCGCCGCGCAAATGGCTCGGCGCGCCGGGGCGGCGCTCACGCTCGAAGTACATCACGCGACTCGGCGCGCCGTGCGTGATTTCATTGACTGGGCAAGCGGGTTGCCTGCTCCACCCAATGGAACGGCGACACACGTGTTGCAGCGGCCCACGTTGAAACTCGCGAGCACCAAACGCGATGTCCGCGCACTGCATGCCGATTTCACCTTTCGCCAGCGCGCGGGATTTGACGTGACGTGGCTGACCGCGGACGATCTCGCGCTTAACTACGGAATGGTGAGACCCGCCGCGGTGCAATCCGTGGACAGTGCCGAATGTGATCCGTACGCGCTGACCCACGCAATATTGGCCGAGGCCGTGCGCCTGGGCGCGCGCGTGTTTGATCGCGTTCCCATACGCGATGTGTTGTTTGGCAACGAATGGGGGGACGCGGTGATCGTGACCACGGACAGTGGCCATGTTGTACGCGGACGGAGCATTGTCGCCGCCACCGGTTACGAGAGCACGCAATGGTTCGGGCGCCGGCCGGCTGCGCTCAGAAACACCTACGCGATGATTTCAGAGCCGATTCCTGAATGGAAGGATGGTCCGTGGCCCGATCGCTGTCTCGTGTGGGAGACGTCCCACCCGTATCTGTATCTGCGCACCACGCCGGATGGACGGGTCATGGTGGGAGGCGAAGATGATCGCTTTCGCACGATCATTGCGCGTGACCGTCGCATTGAACGAAAGGCAGCGCAACTGGTGGAGAAAGTGGCCGAACTCATGCCGCATCTCGTGCTGGAACCGGCGTATTCCTGGGCCGGCACATTTGGGGAAACGCCGGACGCGTTGCCGCGCATCGGTCCCGTCGACGGCAAGCCGAATTTGTTTGTCGCGGCGTGTTATGGCGGCAATGGCATCACGTTTTCGATGCTGGCGGCGGAGTTGCTGGAAGCGCGCCTGAAGGGGGAAGCGCATCCACTGGCGGAGTGTATGCGCTGTGACCGCTAACGTCGCCTGCCGCGCGCAACGGCGGTCGGTACAACACGTTGCTCACCGCCCCGTAGTGCGAACAACGGCGCGGGACTACTTCGGCACGCGCAACGTTGTTTTCGATTTCTCAAACGCACGCGCCGTAATTTCCGCGCGATACTCCGCCAGTGCCTTGCCAAGCGCGATGGTCTTTTTCATGTCCGACAGGTCCACGCCGTGCAGAGAAAGTTTCCCCGCGTTCTTGCGCTGTTCGGCCCGAATCAGTTTGGGGTCCTGCACGGCAATCTGCGCTTCGTAGTAGATGTCGTCGTGGATGCCGTTGCGTGTATCGGCGGCGCGATCTTTCGCCTGATTGCCCGTGGCCATGCTGTCAATTTGGACGATGCCGTTCTTCTTGAGAAAGTCGTAGCTCCATCGGTCTTCGTTATAGTACTCCGGCAGGTAATGCACGCGCGTTTTGATGTTGTCGGTGGCGGCCCATTTGGCGTTCAGCGCATTGGCCACTCGCTCCATGCCGCCTCCATTGCCTCCGGAGTCCCCAATCAGAATGAGGTCCAGAAATCCGTGCGCCATGTAGCTGCGGCATATGTCAGTCAGCAGCGCTTCGAACGTGGCAGCTTCCAGACTGATCGTGCCGGCAAATGTCATGTGGCCGGAAGGCGTCGGTTCAATGCGACCTTCCGGAACGAACTTCACGATGGGGGCAATCAGCGTGTTGCCAATTTTCCGGGCGATCGCGGGCATGACCGTCGCGAGCACGAAGTTGTGTTTGCCGCCCGCCACGTACGGCCCGTTTTGTTCAACGCCCCCTGTGCCGATGAGAATCGTGGTGGTGCCAGCCCTCAACAGGTCGCGAATCTCCATGAACGTGAGTTCTTCAGCCCAGAGGCTGGATCCTGCTGCGATGGGGTTCGGTGTGTCGGGGCCGACGCGGGTTTGGGCGGAGAGCGGCGCGGCGAGTGCGCTGAGGAACAGGAGGGTCGAGAACGGTCTGCGCATGAGAAACACCTTCGGTTATGTGGGCGCCGCTTCCTGGAGGTCATAGGGAGCTGGTTCGTTGGAGAAGTTCTGCCCGAGAACCGGTCAGGGCAAGCACACCAACCGGCCAAAATGCCAACGACCCAGCTGACGAACCGCCACCGACCGATTACGTTACTCTCTCCGCCCGTCAGGCGTGCTTCACGACGGGAACGGGGCGTTAGCTCAGTTGGGAGAGCACCGCCTTTGCAAGGCGGGGGTCAAGGGTTCGAGCCCCTTACGCTCCATGCAGGTCAAGAGGGAATGCAAGGCGGGCGCCAAGCTCCGGCGCCCGCTTTTTATTCGGTGTCGAGCCGGTACGCGTGGCGAAACGCCGGTCGCCTTGCCCCGAGCTGGGCCAGTCGAAGTAGACTACACCCGTTGGTCGCCGCGAATTCGATGAGATTGGCACCATTTTCATTCTTACCACTGAACCACTGGAAAAATGCAGTAAAGCCGAGGCGCACACGCTGGCTAGCCAACTGCATGCGGTGCGACAAAGTTGCGGGTGTCGAGCCGAAAGCTGCGGAGAATTGATGGGCTACGATCGAATTTTAAACACCAGAAATCTTCCAACATCCTTTTGCGGCTCATAGTTCTGTTCGATCCAACGCATCAGCTCTGGAAAGCGCGACGGCAAGTGCCCCAATGCGTTCGGATTACCGCCCCGCCATGCGGCCGGTTCTACCAGAACGTAGATGGGCGGATGCTGCGCAAGTGTACGGAACATTTCCGCGCGATTGGTTGCCATACGCCCCGACGTTACTTCACCTGGACGCCCTTCGATCGGCGTGTAAAAAGCAAACCTTCCCGGAGTCTTGCGACCGGTTAAAACATTTACGTTGAGCTCTTGCCAGACCAACACGCGATCTTCAGTGGCGGTGTTGTCACGTACAAAATCGGCCGCGAGTCGTATGTCCGTTAGCGTATAGTCTCCCGGAAAATTCGTGAATCCTGATTCGAATTCTTCTGCGGTAATACGGTGAGTGACGAACTTGAACGTTCGAAGGGCGCTCTTGATCGGCGCACTCGATATTCCGCATGCGATCATGGCAATCGTCACGCTCACCAACAATCGAGCGTATTGTGCGAGATCGCTACGCGTTTCGCTGGCAATCCAGATTCGGTGGAATCCAAGCGATGCCGCCATGGTGACCGCAGGAAACCAAGGGGCCCAGTGATACGCAAACCAGCGATTTTGCAGCGCGACCAGGAAAACGGCGATCACAATCCACGTGACGAGCAGGCGCATACGCGAAAGCTGTGGTCCCTCGCGCTGTCCGCTGAGCGCGAACCACAAGCCAACGCAGCAGAATGGAACTGCGATGAGCAGCTGTTGTCGCTCGGTCAGGAATCCAATTGCGGCCGATGCCACAATTCCCAGCGTGATATGAGACGTGCCATTCGCTTCAAGGTTGAAAAGGATGTAACTGTCAAAGAATTCACGAAGCGCGCCGCGGCTCCAAAACCATCCGATACACAAAATGATGGGCGCGGCACATCCGGCGGCCATCGTCGCGGCCATTGATGCGGATTTACGCCACCCCGGAACGCCGTTCGCAAAAACAGGAAACCACAACAAAACGAGAAAGGCCGCATAGACAGGCTTGATAAGCATTGATGCGCCTATCAACGCCGCACCCGCAGCGCTTCGGGTGAATGACGCCCTGTTCCAGACCATGGCAACGGCCATGGTTATCAGCCAGCTGGCCCAAAGATCGGGTTGGCCGTTGACGTTGTACCCCTCGCCAAGCACCGACGTGAACAGGATGAGTGCGGACAGGCAAGCCGCGCGTTTGCTCATCATTGGGTTGAGCATGTAGAATACGCCAGCGCAACCCGTCACAGTGAGCAGCAGGTCTATGGCGCGAACGCCAAGCGCCATGCGGCCAAATACGATTTCAGCGAGCGCGTAACCGAAATACGCCAGCGGACCTTTCACGTCCCACGCGTCGACGTACGGTGTGCCACCGCGCGCTACGACATCGCCAATCCACGCAAAAATTCCTTCATCCCAACTGAGGGGCCATGCAAGCGACGCGACACCTACACAGATCGAGACTGTGAACAAAAAAAGTATGCCTACGTATACCTGTAAACCGGACGTGCCAGCGCGGTTTTGCGTGCCACTTAATTCGGTTGTGCCAGTCACATCTGAAATGGTACGGGTTCGGGAGCGCGCAGACTTCGGTCAGACCTTTCAGGATACCGCCCACCCGTGTCAGTATGTGGTGCGTGGCCGGAAGGTATCAGCACCGCACGACAATGTCACGGCTTTGCGTGCGTGCGCTCAGTTGGGAGAACTTCGCCTTTGCAAGGCGTGGGCACGGATTCGAGCCCCTTACGCTCCGCTGCTGGAAACGAGAGCCAGCCACGCAGCGGTGGCCCTTTCGTCGCTGCAACGGGCCGCTTTCATCGTTGTTGTCCACAGATGAGCCTTGCGGCTTTCGGGGTTTGCACGGGCTGACTACCGCGACGCAATGGCCCCATGTGGCGATGCTGAACCCTGTCGATCACGTATTCTGTCTGGGTGCAACCGTGCGCAACGAAGTGATCGCCCTGGGATAAGCCGCTACTCCAATCTCAACGGAGCGACGAGGTGTGTGGCGGAGCGCTGTGCTACGAGTTTCGGTCGTGCAAAATGCCACACAACCCATGCGGAAAGTTGCGCGCAACCTGCTCGGCATTCCCCACAGTCAGGTCGTGCTCTGGCGCTTTCACGCCATTCACCACTCGCAGCGTGAAATGAACATCTTCAGCGTCTGGCGGCAGCACGTCTGCGAGCATTTGCTCCCGCAAGGGACGGTGGTGCGACTGCTCATCTCACTCTGGCTCCGGCCCCAGATGGTTGTGACCATCGGCACGTTCTTCTGGCGGCACACACTGAACATCCATGCCGACATTCGTACCAACATCTTCCCACTCGGCTGGGTGTTCGTTTCGACCCAGTTTCACCAGCGCACGACTCAATTGACCTACCAACCGGTGACATGAATTTTGGTGCTTTCCTGACGCATTGGGTTCGCCTGTTTGGCACCATATACCACGGCATCCATGAAGACCTGGCCACTGGCGTGAAGAACGCAAATGTTCCTCTGCCCATATCGCGCAAGCCGCCAGTGCGGTTTGCCGACACCGGGCGACAGCTCTGGTTCCCGTTTCGACCCCTTCTGAAGCTGTGAGAGGGCAGGCAGCACCTGCCGCTGCAACTGCGTGCCAGTCTGTCCGACGCTGGGAGATGAACAGAGCACCGACCACGCAGATCTAACCGAGCGCCATGCAGTGGGAAGTTGTTCGAGCAGGCCAGACATCCCAGTTTTTACTTGAACGAAACTGCCACGAATGGTGTCAGCAGTGAGCAATTGGGCTGCGATGCCAAGTCCTGATTGGCGTCTACATGCCACGGAGATCAAGAGGAGACGTGGACCAACCAAACGAACCAAGCATCAGGATAGTGGCGAGTTGAAGCAGCGGCTGGTCAAGGATATCGAGCGGGCATTCCGGTCTCTGGTGCGCACCGAACAAACCTACGCGCCGGACTCCTGCGGTATCCGCTGCATCCGCCCAATCGGCAGTTGTCCGCGTCAAGCGGTGTAACCATCGCCGCCGGATGCTAGTGTAGTGTCGCTAGAGTAGTGTTCGCTTAGCCAACCTTCTTGAGAATCTGTTGCACGGTTGCGGTCCACACGAATGGCGTAGGGTGTTCGTTGTGGCGATCAATGTACTGCCTGATGGCCGTGACCAACTCCGCGACGCTCGTGACGGCGAGGCGGCGAATCTGGCGCTCCGTCAGCTCGCCGAAAAAGCGTTCGACCAGGTTGAGCCACGAGGCCGACGTGGGCGTGAAATGAAAGTGGACGCGCGGGTTGCGCGCGCGCCAGTGTTTTACCGCGGCGTGCTTGTGCGGGGCGTAGTGGTCGAGGATCACGTGGATGGCTAAGTCTTCAGTGACGCTGCGCACCATCTGCTTGAGAAACGCGAGGAATTCCTGATGCCGATGCTGCGGTTTGCACTCCTGCAGAATGCTGCCCGACGCCACGTCCAGCGCGGCGAACAGCGTCGTGGTGCCGTGCCGTTTGTAGTCGTGCGTCATCGTGCCGGCGCGTCCTTTTTTCATCGGCAATCCCGGGTGCGTGCGATCGAGGGCTTGAATCTGACTCTTCCCGTCGAACGCGAACACGACCGCCCGCTCCGGGGGATTGAGATAGAAGCCGACCACATCCCGCAGCTTCGCGACGAATTGCGGATCGCGCGACAACTTGGACCGTTTGACGCAATGCGGCTTCAGGCCATGGGCGCGCCAGATCCGCGCGATCGTCGCGTGGTGATGCCCCGTGACTTGCGCCATGATCCGCGTGCTCCAATGCGTCCCCGTCGGCGGCGCGGTCTCCAGTGTGCGCGCGACGATCGCCGCTTCGTCCGCCATGGTGATTTGCTTGGGGCGCCCCGGGCGCGGGCGATCCATGCCCAAACTCTCGAGGCCCTCCACGCTGTACCGATCCAGCCAACACGTAACCATCGGACGCGACACGCCCAGCTCCGCGCAAATCTGCAACCCCGACCGACCGTCGGCCGACCGCAGCACGATCTGCGCGCGTTCCACCACGCGTTGCGGCACCGTGCGCGACCGCACCAAGGCTTCGACACTACACTCGCCTGGAACCGCAGAACATTCTCGCCCTCGTGTCGAAGGCGCCAACTCACGTAGCCCCACCCCCGCGCGTCACGAGACCAACCAGGCACTCCCTCCCAGCACCACCGCAAACCGCAACACGCGCCCCACAAATACCACTCCAACAAACGCAACCCGATCCAATCGCAACTGCCCGCACAACACCGCCATGATGGCCAGCGGCGGCAATCCGACGGTCGAGGAAAGCAGCAGCAATGCCACGCCCATCAAGCCCCGCCGGCCAATTTGCCCCTGCATGCTATTGAAACACTTCTGAAATTTCGGCGACTGCATCTTCTTCGCGATGAACGGCCACCGCATGGACGACGCGCCCACCTCATACCAGATCAGTTTCCCCATTGTCTGCCCGGCTGCCGCCGCGATCGCTACTGGCCACAGCCCGACACTCCCGCCAAGCGCGCCAACGCCCGCCATGTACACTTCGATGTTGAGCAACGGACACATGGCCGACGCGATGCCCATGAGTAAGGTGCCCGCCAGCAGCATCATGCGGCACCAACCGTTGCGGCTCCCATTGTAGCACCCGCGGTAGCACCCGCGGTAGCACCCGCGGTAGCACCCGCGGTAGCACCCGCGGTAGCACCCGTCGCTCCACCAATATTCGTCACTGCAGCGCCCAGCACGCAGCCCGCCGGCACCGGCATCTGCAACTTGAGCAGCCACATAAACGACATGAGCTTGAGACCAAGCAACACCGTCGCAATCACACCCACCAGCAAGGCCTCACGGGTCCACACCATCAGCACGGCAAACAGCGCGGAGTTGATGGCCTTGCCGGCCTTCGACCAGTTCCACAACCACAACCGGCGATTGATGAGGTGAAAATAGTTCGGACTCGACACCGGCCAGGCCAGAAATGCGAGTGACAGATACATGTCCACGACCATGAATTCGAGCAGGTAGATCGCGACCGGTCCCACCATCGTCGGGTCGTACCAGGCAAAGCCGATGTAAAACGCGGCCGCGGAAATCCGATCGCACATGATGTCCAGCGTCGCGCCAATGCGCGTTTCGCAATGCGTCAGTCGCGCCACAAATCCATCCGCGACATCTCCAATCCAGTACGCGCCCAGCGCCACAAGCAGCAAAGGCAACGAATGTTCGCGGGCTCCCACCGCGGTAAGCACCAGCGCGGCGACGGTCCGCGCGGCCGTGATGGCGGTTGCCCACGTCATGAACCGTTCGTCGAGGCCCTGCGCGCATTCGCGATGCGTGCACCGTGCGTTGTGTACGTGTGATGTTGCATGGTCCGGGGTTACTGCTGCGGCGCGACGATCATCCGGAGTCAGAATCAACAGGCCAGCAAGCGGCTTCGGCGCAGACGCAACCGCAACATCGGCGGCGGCGCGGCGCGATTTCATCGTGGCGGCGCTCATTGTTCAATTCCCGCCACACGCGTGACACACTGCGAATCGAGAATGCTGGCCAGATGATCGGGTGCTTCTTCCTGGACAAAGTGCCCGGCGCCGTTCACTCGCAGAAAACGCAGGCAACCCCGTACGCCTTTCAGTGCATTCAAATGGGACGCGGTCGGCGAAGTGGCGTGTGGCGCAGCGCCAAGCACTACCGTCACCGGCATTTGCAACCGGGCAATCAACGTCGCCACCAAGTCGGGCTCCTGAGCGGTGCTCAAGCGCTGCATCATGGCGGTCGACCGCCCAACGTTCACCAGAATCGGCTCGACGTAGCTGCGCTCGGACGCGGCGTTCAACCACACGACACTGCCGGAGTTTTCGCGGATGCCGCTCAACATCCTGGAACGAATGAGTGCGCGCCCGCCCGGCACACTGGCGATGACCGGAATGAGACTCAGTGATTGGCCCATCAGCGCCGTGCGGCTGCTTGGCAACGCACCCACGTCCACGAGATCAAGCGCGGACACGCGCTCCGGGTACATCGCGGCCAGCCGCAATGCGACGCCGCCACCATGCGCGTGCCCGACCACATGCGCGTTCCGAATATTCAGCGTGCTCAACGTCCGGTTCACACGGCGGGCCAGGGCTGCAAACGAAACGTCAGCCGAATCGGCAGATTGTGCGTACGGATCGATGACAACCACGCAGTAGCCTTTCCACTGCAACCGCTGCTCGAGGCGACGCATGCCACTCGCGCCGCCAATCATTCCGCTCAACAACACCCACGTGGGTGACGCAGTCGTCGTGCCTGTCGATTGCCGAACAGGTGTCGGTTGGGCCATGGCCACCTCTACGGTCGGCAGCATGGCAATCCCGGCTGCGAGGCAGCGCACAACGTGGGGGATGCCTGCGAGTTGGAGATTCGGGAATGCGCAGTGTCGCATCATGGTGCAGCGTCCGTGCTCTAGCTCTTCCGAATCGGTGCCGGGGCGGAGAGAGAGGTCCGCAGGCCGGGCTCAGAACGGTGAAGAGCGGTGGGTGGCGACGCAGATGCCGCCAACCAGAACGCGGGGGATTCGGCAAAAGTGGTCGGAATTCAAGGCAGGCTCGCTTGACTCGGCCTGCGGGCCGTCGTATCCTCGCCGCCACGAGGCGCACTGCAGCCACTGCCGATTGTTGTCAGATTCTCCAAACCGGCCACCTGGACCGCACAATGACGTCTGAACACGCCTCCACTCCTGATGTAACGGCCCTGCTGCTCGCGTGGAGCGACGGCGATCGTGACGCCCCGGACGCCCTGCTGGGTGCCGTGTATGAGGAATTGCACCGCCAGGCCTCGCGGGCCATGGGACGGGAGAGCGAAGGCAACACGCTGCAGGCCACGGCGCTGGTGCACGAGGCCTACTTACGACTGGTCGACCAACGCCGCGTCTCGTGGCGCAATCGATCGCACTTCTTTGGCATCTCCGCGCAACTCATGCGGCGCATTCTGGTCGACCACGCCCGAGGGCGTCTCACGGACAAACGCGGAGGTGGCCAAACACCGGTCACGCTCACGCACAGTGGCGTCGCCGTTTCGCCCGCCGACGATTCCGCCGTGGAGGTCATGGCCCTGCACGAAGCCCTGGAGCGACTGGCGGCCTTCGATCCCGATCAAGCCCGCATTGTCGAGCTGCGGTATTTCGGAGGGTTGACCATCGAGGAAACCGCCGAGGCAACCGGGGTTTCGCAAACGACCGTCAAGAGTGAGTGGGCCATTGCGCGCGCGTGGCTGAGAAGGGAACTGACTGACACGTGACACCTGAGCGCTGGCAACAAGTGAAGGGTGCCATGTCGCAGGTGCTGCAGGCGCCGCTGGACGAGCGCACGGCGGTGCTGAACGCGGTCTGCGGCGCAGATGATGCATTGCGAACCGAAGTGCGGTCGCTGCTCGCGGCGTTCAGCGACGACGACAGCGCCGATGACGAAATGCGGCGGGCCGTATTGGCGGAGGCAGGCCATTTGCAGACGGCACAGCGCGCCAACGATGCCGATGTATTGCGCAATCAGCTGCAGGCGAAACTCAGCGAGGGCTACGACATTCTGTCCACACTGGGTGTCGGAGGCATGGGCACCGTATTTCTGGCCCGGGAAAAAATGCTGGACCGGTACGTGGCCATCAAAACGCTGCGAAACGAGCAGGCGGTCACGCCGCACCACCGCGAACGGTTTCGCCGCGAGGCGCGCATCGCGGCGCAACTTTCGCATCCGGGAATTGTGCCGCTGCATGCGTTCGGCGAAGTGGGTGGTCTGTGGTATCTCGTCATGGGATACGTGCGCGGCCAAACACTCGCGCAGCGGATTCACGCCGAGGGCCGACTGCATCCGAGCGAAGCGTGGCGCATTCTCCGCGCTGTTTCCGACGCGCTCGACCACGCGCACCAGCGCCAGGTCATTCATCGCGATATCAAACCAGCGAATATTTTGATCGACAGCGAGAACGGTCGCATCTTGCTGGCCGACTTCGGAATTTCAAAAGCGTTGGGTGAAAGCGACGGACTGACCCGGACGGGCGACGTCCTGGGAACGCCGCACTTCATGTCGCCGGAGCAGCGCACCAGCGTCCAGGAGTGCGACGCGCGCAGTGACGTGTATTCGCTGGGGGCCGTGGCGTTTGCGATGCTGACGGGCAGCGCGCCCCGTGCCGAGCTGAGCGGCGCGGAGCTACTGGCACGACGTGGGGTGACCGAAATTCCGTCCCTGTCTCTGTTAAACTCGTCTGTTCCAATCGACCTCGCAGCAGTGGTCATGCGCTGCCTCGCAAACAACCCGGCTGAACGTTGGCAGAGTGCTCGCCAACTTTGCGACGCGCTCGACCGCGTGGATCAATCGGTCGACGCCGCGTTTTCCCCAGCGCTTCGCGAGTTCGCGGGGTTCGGTGCGTACGCCACGGCGTGGTTCGCATGCTGGGTCGGCGTTGCCATTCTTCTCTTCCCAGGCAGCCGTGCGCGTTGGCCGCTGCTGTTGATGGCCCTGCTCGTGCCGATCGGACTCGGCCTGCAGGTCTCTCGGACAATGACTCCGTCAACCGGTTGGAAGCAGCTGGGTGCCGTCGCATTCTGGCCGCCGCTGTGGTGGGGCATGTGGTGGCCCAGTGCGTGGCGTCGGCCGGGAGACGTGTGGAAGCGCTTGCCCTGGCCGGCCCGCGCGGTTCGCGCCATAGTCAGCGCCTGCGTAATGGCCTTGCCACTATTGGCTCTCCGGTTGGGCCCGTTGGCGGCTTCGGTGACGGACCGCCAGGCGAGCGTCACGTGGTACGTCACGCATGGATTGTTGGTGGCGCTCGCCGCCGCAGCGTTCACCGGCGGGGCACTGTGGATTCGACGACTTTCGCTGACCCGAGGCGACGCCATGCAATTTCTCATTGGCCCAACCGCGCCATCTGCATTCTGGCGACAACGCGACGTGGTTCGCGCACTCACGTTCGATTCGCACGGTGTCCGACCGCCCGCAACAGACTTGGCCGGCGACTATGTAAGGGCCCTGCTCGACCTGCAACGACAAAGCCCCGCAGAATCAGCTCATGCCATCGAGTTGCCCGCCATCATGGCGCAGCGCATTGTGGAGGCGATTACCTCGCTGGAGCGCGAAATCGCCGTGGTAAACCGCGACGCGTCGGCCGAGGAAACCGCGCGGGTCGCGGCGCGTTTGTCGGCGCTGGCGGAAGGGGCAACCACCATGCGCGATGAACATCAGGCGCTCATTGAAATTGTCCAGCGCGAACTGCAACTGCTGCGGCGAATGAATCACCGCAAAATGCTGGCCTTGAATGAACAGGCCGCGTTGTTTGACTTGTTGCGCGAGTTGTGGGCCGCGCTGGTGCGCCTCACTGACACGTGGGGCAATCATTCCACCACGGCCGCGCGTATTGACGAATTGATGGAGCAGGGTGCCGTGCTGCTGTCATCACAACAGCCACCCATACCTTCCGGGAAAATCTAAACCGCCCATCCTCGCGGCTCGACATTGGCCACCGGCGACGCCGCCAGCAATGCTTCAAATTGTGGCGCGGACAACGCGTCACTGAAATGACGGCCCTGCTGCTCGAAACACTGCATGCGCTGCAAGCGCTGCGACTGCTCCAGGTTCTCAACACCTTCAGCCACAACACGCAGGCCAAGGCCGCGGCCCAATCGCACCAGCGCTCCAACAATGGCCGCGTCGCGCGGGTCGTCCAGCATGTTCGTGACAAACCGCCGGTCAATTTTCAGTCCATCAACCGGCGCCTCGCGAAGGAAATTGAGCGAAGCGTAACCGACGCCGAAATCGTCAACCACGAGTTGCAAGCCCAGCGATTTGAGCGCCTTGAGTGTTTCAATGGCGACATCTCCATCCACCATGGCGCTGCTCTCGGTCAATTCCAACACGAGTGCGTCGGCGGGGCATCCGGTTTCGTGCAGAATTTGCGCAACACGCCGTTCAAATTCACGTTCACGCAACTGAACCGCCGAGAGATTCACTGACACGCGCGCGCCTGCACCTTCCGGCGTGCGACGCCAGCGCATTACGGCCCCACACGCCACGCGCAGCACGAATTCTCCAATGGGAACAATGAGACCGGTGTCTTCCGCCAACGGCAGGAACGACGCGGGCATGACCAACCCCCGTTCCGGATCGCGCCATCGGAGCAACGCCTCCGCGCCAACAATTTTCGAACCCACGACATCAATCATGGGTTGGAAATGCACCTCGAATTCGTTGCCAACGACGGCCGACCGCAGGCGTGACTCACGGCGATGCGGGACGGATGCGTCCTGCGCCACATCGGCCGCCGCACCAACCGCCGCCACCCCGGTAATGGGTGTGGGCATGCGACCGCGTCGGCGCGCGTATTTCTCGCGATACATCGACGCATCCGCCGCGTCCAGCAATTCCTCGGCACTCGCCCCGTCCAGTGGCGACATCGCACCCCCGACGCTTGCGTCAATGCCCGCGCCTTCGAGCCCATCAATCACCACGGGTTCGGCGAGGCACGACAGAATGGTGTCACGTACGTGCGCGACGTCACGACGGCTGGTGACGTCAGGCAACAGCACCACAAACTCATCTCCACCCAGACGCGCCACGGAATCGGAACGACGCACGCAGCCCTGCAGACGTTCGGCCACGAGTTGCAGCAGTTGATCGCCCCGCGCGTGGCCCAATGTGTCGTTGATTCCCTTGAACCCGTCGAGATCGACAAACAAAATGCCGGTCTTGCGCGCGTATCGGGCGCCAAAGGCCAGCGCGCGTTCCAGGTGGTCGAGGAACAACGCGCGATTCGCCAGTTTGGTAAGCGGGTCGTGTGTCGCGCGGTGCGCGGCCGCAATTCGGGCGGCTTCCAGAGCGGCCAGATGTCGCTGGCGCTCAATGGCAAATCGAATGAGACGCGGCAGGGTCTCGGAGCGGGTGTCCTGCTTGGTCAGGCATTCCTGCGCACCAGCGCGAAGTGCGCGTACGGCCAACCCCTCATCGAGGGTTCGGGCATACACCACCACCGGCATCGTCGGCGCGGCCCCGCGAATGCCGGCCAGTGTGGCCAAGCCCGTGGCGTCCGCAAGGTCCAGCTCGACCAGCGCCACGTCAAACGCTGCTTCCATCAGCACACGAATGGACTCAATCAGGCTGGTCGTGCGCTGCAATGCCAACCGAGACCCCAACTCCGCACCTAACGCGGCTTCCGCCCGCTTAGCATCCCCCTCGTCATTCTCAACGAGCAACACTCGTAGTGCGCCTTCGGCGGCGGACAGTGACAAGGGCATATTCTGGGCGAGCGACATCACGAGTGGGGGCCTTCGAGGATCACAACATTATCACTCCAGGGCCCAGACGCCAGTCCCAGAATTGCGGTGTAACGGTGGCGATACGTTCGATAGAATACCGGGTACCGGACTCTATCACCTAAGCAGAGGCAGTTTATGTCTGAAACAACCGCCCGCCCGCCCGTAGCCGGGGAAATGGCACCCGACTTCACGCTGGCATCGACCACCGGACAAATGGTCACGCTCTCCGAATTGCGAGGCAAATACATAGTCCTGCTGGCCTTTTTTCCGCTCGCTTTTACCAGCACCTGTACCGCCGAGGTGTGCTCGTTTTCAGAGGATTTCGACCAGTTCACCGACAAAGGCGTGCTGGTCCTGCCTATCAGCGTGGACGCCGTGCCATCGCTCAGGGAATACAAAAAGGCGTACTCGTTGAAAGTGGAGTTGCTTTCGGACTTCAAGCGGGAGGCATCGCGCGCCTATGGGACCCTGCGGGAGGACTCGTTCTATTCCAGCAGAGCCTACTTCCTCATCGACAAGTCAGGGGTGGTGCGGTGGGCTCACATCGAAACCAAGTCGGGCCAGCGCCGCGAGAACGCTGAGATCTTCAAATATATTGATGGGCTCGCCAATTTGGATGCGATCTAGTGCGGCTGCCCTGCTTGCCCTCCGACGGGCCGGGGATCGGTCAGCTTGCCCGATCCCCGGACCGCGCATAGCTTAGGCTCGTGACCCTCTCCCGCGAATCATCTAAAACAGTAGGCGCAAAGCCCCCGGAATCGCGGTCATCTGGGCCGGAAATAAAGGGTGCGACTGTGGCCGAACTTCAGGTTTCTGCCGATGAGTTCGCCACTTCAAGTATGGGAAATGCGTTCGGGCTGGTGGCCGATCTCGCTACACGCCTGGCCAGGACAACCGACTTTGAAGCGGGGGCCCTTTCCGCGCTAACCTTGTTGCGCAAATACCTGCGGGCGTCTCACGTCGAGCTGGAGCTCATGCGTGCGGCAGATCGCCGTATTCTCACCGCCGAGGCCCCGGGAGGCTCGGTCGGTGCACCACCGGCCGCCTCAGCCGTAACGGAGACGCAGCGGTACACCTTGCCGTTAATGGCGGCTGGCGAGCCCGTCGGGCTGCTGGTGCTGATGCTCACCGCAAAGCCGAACAGCGAACTGCAGGCGGTGTTGAAAGTCGCGTCGGACATGTTGGCGGCCACCGTCGCGCGGGCGCTGCACACCAGTGTGCTCGAAACCGAGGTGGTGGCGCGCGTGCGCGAGGTAGCCGAGCAACGCCGTTTCATCGAACGCGTGGTGGATTCGTTTCCTGCCGGCTTGTATGTGGTCGACCGCCAATATCGCATTCACCTGTGGAATCACAAACGCGAAACAGGCATGCAAGGCGTGTCACGCGAGGAAGCCATTGGTCGCACCATTTTTGAGGTGTTGCACCGGCAGCCGGCGTCGCTGCTCAAGCGCGAGTTTGACGAGGTGTTCGCCTCTGGACGGCTGCAACAATTTCAGATGGAGAGTAGCGCCACCGGCGACGTACGCACCTTTCGTATTTCGAAAATTCCCATGCGACTGGATGACGACATCGTGACACACGTCATCACGCTGGGTGAAGACATTACTGAGTGGAAGGCCGCACTCGATCGCACCGCGCAAAACGAAAAACTCGCCGCCATTGGACAATTGGCGGCGGGGGTCATGCACGAAATCAACAATCCCCTGGCCACCATCGCCGCGTGCGCCGAATCACTCGCGCTCATGCCGGCCGTGACGGAACCCGTGGCCACGGGCGCGGGGTCCCCCCCGACCGAGCTGCTGCGTATCATTGACCTCGAGGTGCATCGCTGCACGCGTATCGTGAACGGATTGCTCGACTTCGCGCGCGCGAAACCCGCCACCCGCCAGCCGCTCGATGTGAACACCGTCGTCCAGCATGCCTTGTTTTTGTTGCAGCACCACCCGCAGTACAAACGCGTGAAAGTCGTTCCACAACTCGACAATGAGCAGCCCATCCTGGTGGTTGGCGACGCCGATCAACTCGTGCAGGTGCTGATGGCGTTGGTCATCAATGCCTTTGATGCGTCCGCCGATGGAGATCGGGTGATTATTCGAACGCGTGCCGCGCAACATGGCGATATCGCGCCGTCCGGCGTGTTCGAAGTCGCGGACGAAGGGCCGGGCATCCCGCGCGCCCATCACTCGAAAATTTTCGAACCGTTTTTTACCACCAAGTCCACGGGACACGGCACGGGGTTGGGATTGGCCATTGCCTACGGCATTATCAGCGATCACGGTGGCGTGCTGGAATTGATTGCTGCGGAACCGCCTGGTGCGACATTCCGCGTGTCCCTTCCCCTGGTCGTCGCCTGATGAGCGCCTCGTCATACGCCGCACCGTCCGGCACGCCCGCGACCGCGCGCGCGCCGGACGTTATGCCGGCCATTCGCGTGTTGCTCGCAGAAGATGAACCGAATCTGGGCACCATTCTCGAGCAATTTCTGACCGCCCGCGGATTTAATGTGACCATCGTGCGCGATGGGTCTGCCGCACTTGAACAATTGCGCGCCGAACCATTTGATGTCGCACTGCTCGACATCATGATGCCCGGCGTCGATGGGCTCGAAGTATTGCGGCTGGTGCGGGAAGATCCCTTCCCACCAGAGGTCATCATCATTACCGGCAACGGCACGATCGAGACGGCCATTTCCGCGCTCAAGATGGGCGCGTATGACTTTCTGACCAAGCCGTATCGCATGGCGGAAATCGAGGCGCTGGTGCGCCGTGCCTGGGAAAAACGCGTACTGACGCGTGATAACGCGCGCCTGCATTCGCGGTTGAAACGGGCGTCCGCGATGCCGGCATTTGTCACCCAGTTTGCACCCATGGCCGCCGTGCTCGGGCTCATTGAGCGGGTGGCATCCAGCGCGTCGCCCGTGCTCATCACCGGCGAATCCGGAACCGGGAAAGACCTTGTGGCGCGTTTGCTGCATATGCTCGGGGAGCATGCCACCGGTCCATTTATCGACGTGAACTGCTCGGCCAGCACCGCGTCTGCGCTGGATGCCGACCTGTTTGGGGTGGAACGCGGTGCGTTTCCCGGTGTGGATGAGCGCAAGCTTGGACTGCTCGAACTCGCCACGGGCGGCACGTTGTATCTCAATGCCATTGGCGATCTCGATCTCACGTTGCAGGGCAAACTCGTGCGCGCGCTCGAGACGGGGGAATGCTATCGGGTGGGGGGGACGCAGAAGGTCGAGGTCGATGTGCGCATGGTGGCGGCGACGAGTAAGGATCTTTCGCGCATGGTGGCCGCCGAACAATTCCGCGACGACTTGTTGCATCGCATCAATACCATTCGAGTGGCACTGCCTCCGCTGCGCGAACGCGTGATCGACATTGCGCCATTGGCCGAACATTTTCTCGAGCAGTTTGGCGGCGGAACGCCGCCGCGATTGTCGGACGATGCGGTGGAGGTGTTGAACGCCTATCGGTGGCCCGGGAACGTGCGGGAGTTGCGCAATGTCGTGGAACGCGCCGTGTGGCTGGCATCCGACGGCACCATTTCCGCGCGAGACTTGCCACTTGGCGTCGCAGTGGGCGTGGGCTCGCACGCAACACCGATGGCCCCCCTGACGTTAGTCGACCTGGAACGCCGGCATATCCAGGACGTACTGGACCGCACCGGCTGGCATCAGGGACGCGCGTCGGAACTGTTGGGAATTTCCCCCAAGACGCTGTATCGCAAGATCAAAGAGTACGGCTTTCACAGACCATCGCGCCTGCCCGGCGTTTTGGGCGGAGCATAACGCCCTATGAAAATTCTCGTGGTCGAAGACGATCCCACGGTGGGAGAATTCGTCAAACGCGGTTTGGAAGAACAGCGGTGGCAGGTCGACCTGGTGGCCAACGGTCTGGACGGCGAACGAATGGCCGTCAGCCAGCCGTACGATTTAGTGATTCTCGATATGCGCTTGCCCAAAAAGAACGGGCTGGATGTGCTGCGTACCCTCCGATCGCGTGGGTTCGAGCGGCCCATTCTCGTCTTGACCGCGCAGGATGCCGTGGACGCCAAGGTCGAAACGCTGCGGGCGGGCGCTGACGACTACGTCACGAAGCCGTTTGCATTTGAGGAACTGCTCGCCCGTGTCGAGGCACTCAGTCGCCGTCCGCGCGCGCTGGTGTCGCCCGTCTTGCACGTGGCAGATCTCGAACTCGATCAGGGCACGCGCGAGTTACGGCGCGGCGAGGAATTGATCGAACTGACGCCCAAGGAATACGCAGTGCTTGAGTATCTCATGCGTCATAACGGGCGCGTCATGAGCCGTACGCTGATTACCGAGTACGCCTGGGGCTATCACTTCGATCCGGGAACGAACATTGTGGACGTGGTCATCAATCATCTGCGCAAGAAGATCGACGCGAAGCACGAAAAAAAGCTGATTTCGACCGTGCGTGGAGTTGGCTACATGATTCGCGGCTGATCGCGCGGCGCCGGAGACGTCGTGCAATCCATTCGTGGCCGACTCACGGCGGGATTCGCGTTGGCGCTGCTGCCAACGCTGGTGCTCTTCGTCTTCGCGTTGCTCTACTCGCGCAAGAAGGATGCCGAGCAGCTCGTCGATACACGCGTGTCGCAGGAATTGCAGCGCACGGTGGACATCATTGGCCTGGAGTTGCAGAGCAAAACCCCGCCGGTGATCACGAAAGGATTATTTTCCGGCGCGGATGCAGTGCTGCAGGCCGCGCGTGCGAAAGCGGACAGCGCGAACGCGGCTGACGAAGCATTCAATAGTCTCACCGAACAGCTCGAGCCCGCACCGGAATTCATTCTGCTCGCCGATTCGCTGGGACGGTTCATTTATCGGTCGAAGAAGGTGCGCGTGCTCGCCGGCAATGACACCAACCGGCTCGGCGCTCCGGCGTCGGACAGCGGGAAGATTATGACCACCGCCCGCGACATGAAGCCGGGGGTATATCGGCTGTTTGCCCTTTCCAACGAACACATCCTCATGCGCGTGCGTGAAGTGCGCATCGGTCGTGTGCACAAGGTTTGGGTTGGTTTGAATGCGGACGAAACGACCTACGCGCCAGGCCGGCTCATCGCGGTCATGCTGATTGTCGGGCCACTCTTGTTGGCGCTTTCCTTCAGCGTGGCCTACACCACGTCCGCGCGCGCGTTCAGGCCGGTCGACGAAATCATCGATCAGGTGGAAGCCATTACGGACGGTCGATCGTTGCACCGCCGCCTGGCCGTCGGTGAATCGGCCGATGAACTGTCGCGTCTATCGGCGACCCTCAACGCAATGATTGAGCGGCTCGAAACGTCCTTCGGCGCACTGCGGCGCTTTACGGCCGACGCGAGTCATGAGCTCAAGACGCCCTTGACCGTCATTCGTGCCGACGTCGAGCGGTCCATGTCACCGCATTCCACGCGTTCGGAACGAGACATCGCGATGGAGGAGGCCCTGCAGCAGGTGACGCGCATGGCCGATCTCGTGAATTCGTTGCTGACGCTGGCACGGGCCGATGAGGGGCGCCTCGATCTGCACCGCGAGCCGGTGTCGTTGCTGGAACTCGCCCGCGACGTGGTGGAGACCGCGCGACTGCTGGGCGAGGGCGCAGGACTCACCATTGACGTCCCGATTCTGGAAGCCGCAGAAGTGCAGGGAGACGCCACGCGCTTACGACAATTGTTCATGAATCTGGTCGAGAACGCCATCAAGTATTCGGCGGCCGGCGGTCGCGTGGAGATCACGTTGGCGCGTGCCGACGGTGAGGTCCAGTTCGCCGTGCGCGACAATGGCATCGGGATTGCCGCCGCCGACTTGCCCTTCATCTTTGAGCGCTTCTGGCGGGCCGACCGCGCGCGTTCGCGCGCCTCCGAGCGGGGAGGCAACGGACTCGGGCTTGCGATTTGTCAATGGATTGCCCACGCGCACGGTGGTTCGCTGACCGTCGAGTCGCGCCTGGGGCGGGGCAGTCGTTTTGTGGCACATCTGCCGCTATCATCAAACGCCGCGTAGCGCTAGTCCCTGGGCTTGCAGCGCGCAGTGTCTATGCAAGCGGAAGTGAGAATACTCATGGTTCAGTACGCTTATCTCATGGCGCGCTAATCGCTTCTTAATGTACGCACCATTGCCGCTTCATCTGCGCCACGTAGAATGCGTTCGAACAGTGCAAGCGGATAATCGTCCGTCACTGCGACCCGTACCCGGATTGGCGCGATGCTCAACAACCTGATCGAGTCGAATGCAAAAAAGCAAAAACGCACGGGGGGGCAGCTGTTTTCAATCGTCGCCCACGTCGTTCTTGTGGCTCTCGCAGTGGTCTTTACTGCGAATGCCGCCATCGTCAATGAGAAGACCAAAGAAGAGAAACTCGACTTCGTCGAGGTGAAGAAGGACGAGCCCAAACCGCCCGAGCCGGAAAAGCCACCCCCACCACCGGACGTCGTCGTCCAGGCGCCGCCGCCAAAGGGGTTCCAAACGCTGACCGCGCCCATCGAAATTCCCACGGTCATTCCTGATATCGACTTGTCCAAGGCCGTGACCAACGCCGACGACTTCTCGGGCCGGGGTGTGAAAGGTGGAACATCAACTGGTGTGGGTAGTGGCCCGGCGCCGGTTGTGACGTCCGACCAACCGTACTTCGAGAGCCAGGTGGAAAAGCCCGTGGCCGCCGCTCCCGGAAGCCCCGGGCCGACGTTTCCCGAAATGCTCAAGTCCACCGGCGTCGAAGGCACCGTTCTCGCGCAGTTTGTCGTGGATACGACCGGCCGGGCTGAGGTTGCCACGTTCCGGGTTCTGAAAGCCGACCACGCGCTGTTTGAAGCGGCCGTGCGAAACGCGTTGCCCCGCATGCGTTTCCTCCCCGCTGAAATTGGTGGCCGCAAAGTGAAGCAGCTGGTGCAACAGCCGTTCTCGTTCACGCTCACGCGTTAATCGCTTTTCCTTTCACTGCTATTCAGGAGACCGCATTACATGAACATGTCGCTGACCGAGATGTTTGTATCGATGGGCTACTTCGCCAAGGGTATTGTGTTCACCCTGCTCGCGATGTCGGCGTACTCCCTGTCGATCTTCTTCTCAAAATGGTGGGGCATGCGCAAGGCGCAGGCGGAAACGCGCAAGTTTGCCCCCGAGTTCTCACAGTTTCTCGAAGAAGACAATCTCACGGAAGCCATCAAGCTGGCCGAAGGGTACAAGAAGTCGCACGTGGCCCGTGTGCTTGGCGGTGCGCTGGGTGAAGTGCGTCCACTCATTCAGGACGGTTCGGTCACCGTTTCCGACATCAACAGCGCCGAGCGTGCCGTTGAGCGTGAAATGCTGATGACGATCGTTGATATGAAGCGCGGCCTGGGCGTGCTCGCGACGGTGGGTTCCACCGCGCCGTTCGTCGGACTGCTCGGCACCACCATGGGTATCGTCAACTCGTTCACCGGTATGGCCGCGTCCGGATCCGGTGGTATCGCCGCCATCTCGGCCGGTGTTGCCGAAGCCCTGATCACCACGGCCTTCGGACTCCTCGTCGCCATTCCTGCAGTATGGGGCTACAACTTCTTCCAGGGGAAGATTGACAACCTCACGGCCGAAATGACGTACACCTCCAAGGAAATGATCGACTACCTCATCAAGGGTGTCTCGGGTGAGTTCGGCCGGTCACGCTTCACGCGCGAATTCAACACGGCGTCCGGCGCGCCAATCGCGCAGTAATTCACTCTCGGAGTGGCGCTTCCGGCGCACGGCGGCCGGGCACGGAAGCGCACGAATCACCAACCTGATTTACCTGCGAGGACACTGAACGATGAGCATGTCAGCTGGGGCAGGCCCCGCAATCAAGGCGGAGCCGAACGTCACCCCAATGATTGACGTCATGCTCGTGCTCCTGATCATCTTCATGATCGTTGTGCCGACCATCAGCGCCGGCTTCAACGCCGTTCCCCCGGAAGCGCAAAGTGTGGCCACGCATCCGGAAGACGAAGAAAACGATCAGGTGCTGGGCATCGACTCCGATGGCAATTATTACCTGAACAAGCGCCCCGTTGCGCAGGACAAACTCGGGGAGCAGGTCAAAGCCATTTTCGAGAATCGCGAAGAACACATCATGTACGTAAAGGCCCACAAGGACCTCAAATACATCAAGGTTATCGACGCGATGGACATTCTTGCCCACAACGGCGTGGCCGTTGCGGCACTCATTACCGAACAGAAACCTGGCACGGAGTCCCTTGTGGCGAGCGATCGTGTCAAACCCGGAACCAAGTGAGCGTCTGATATGAGCATGTCCGCGGGAGACAGCAATTCGGGCTTGACCAACGAGCCCAACGTGACGCCCATGATCGACGTGTTGCTCGTGTTGCTCATCATCTTCATGATGGTCATTCCGATGAACCGAAAGGCCATCGACACGCAGCTGCCCGATCCGACGCCGCGCCCTGCACCTCCGGGCCCACCGCCCGACCAGATCGTGCTGGAAGTGTTGCCGAACAACCAGTTTCTGCTCAACAAAAGTCCCGTGCAGAAAGGCGAACTGTTTACTCGCCTCAAAGGGACGTACGACGGTCGCCCGGATAAAGTCATCTTCATCAAGGGTGACACCACGGTTGCCTATTCTGACGTCATTTTTGCGATGGACCAGGCGCGCGGTGCCGGCGTCGCCATCATTGGCGTTCCGCCCAAGGGCTAATCCCGAATCGGATTGCCCGGAAATCTCGTTGCGGGTAGGGCCAGATATGGTTGAAGTGTGTATCATACTACGGTCCGCTTGACAGTTTTGCCTTACGGCGGACGACCCTGAAAAGGGCGTCCGCCGTAATCCGTTTCGGTACCGGTCTGCTCGGCTTCCTCTCCCCGACACACGCGCATGGAATCATTCGAGTCTGAAGGGACATTTCACTTTGTAGCCGGCGGCGCAGCCAAGAAGCCAGCGCCCTCAGCGGACCGTGAAAAGCCAAAACGGCCTCCGTATCGGCCGCCCGTTGGCGTACCGTTGGCGAAAAAGCGGGAGCTTGGTGGTAAGGTGGCGGCGATTGGCCTGCACCTGCTCGCGCTCCTGCTGTTGTTGACGCCCCTCACCTCGCCAGAACTCCGCAAGGAAATTTTCGGCGCAGGTGGACCTGGCCCGGCTGGCGGCGGTGGCGGTGGCAGCCGTGGCACCGGCGGAGGTGCGCGAAAGGTCGAGCGCACCCAATACGTGAAAGTGACGCCGCCGCCACCCAAGCCTTCGGTTGTTCCGCAAATTCAACCGCCGGTTGTGAAACCGCCCGTGGTGCCGCCCCCGGTGGTACCGCCTCCAACGCCGGTCCCAATGCCTCCGACTCCCGTCAAGCCGGAGGTCAATGCCGTCAGCGATAAACCGCCCGCCGACGCGGCTTCGGTCACAGCGGGGACCGGTGGTGGACGTGGTAGTGACGGCTCTGCCGGCAACGGCAGTGGCAGCGGTGGCGGTGTGGGCTCTGGAGTCGGCACCGGCCGCGGAAGTGGCGTGGGAGCCGGAACCGGTGGCGGAGCGGGTACCATCTACCCGCCCACTCCCACAGAGCTGTTCATTCCGCCCATGCCTCCCCCGTCCAGGATCAAGGGCTTTGAGCTCATTGCAGAATTCGACGTCGACTCTTCTGGCAAGGTGCTCGACTTCGAATTCACGAAGACGAAAGACGGCGCCTACAATAAAAAATTGGAGCAAATCCTCGCCAGCGTGCGCTTCCGCCCGGGCGTGAATGGATTGGGCGTGCCGGTGCGCGCCAAAACACAAATCATCTACACGTTCTGATATAGCCGTCCGCTCTGGCCCGACTGCGCGCACCTCGGTACTTTGAGCGGACTTTTCGAATGTGGTCGCATCCCTCCGGCGACGCACGGCACACCACAATTTGTCCGGACCCTTACGACACGCCGCTGCCCGAGGCGGTGCCGTGTCTCGCTGCGTCCGCCTGTTCCACTCCTCCATTCCCCGAGAATACAGCAGCGTGAATCCGACCTCAAATAATCTTTCTTTCCTCATACTCGGCGCGAGTGCAATCGCGCTCCTGTTCGCGGTGTGGCTGGCGCGCTGGGTGTTGGCCAAGGGCCGAGGTACCGAGGCCATGCAGCGCATCTCGAACGCTATTCAGGAAGGAGCGGAAGCGTTTCTCGCTCGGCAATACAAGACGATCACGCCGCTCGCGCTGGTCGTCGCCGGCCTGCTGTACGTCGGCTATGCGTTTCTGAGAGAACCCAACGCGAACGATCCGGTGCAGGATCCCAAAGTGTTGGCTCTCGCCATGGCCGGCTCGTTTATCCTCGGCGCACTGTGTTCCGGCGTGGCAGGTTACATGGGCATGTGGGTGTCCATTCGAACGAATATTCGGGTGGCCGCCGCAGCAACCACGTCGCTGAATGATGCGCTGCGCGTCGCGCTCCGCGGAGGTGCCGTGTCCGGTTTGTTCACGGTGGCCATGTCGCTTATTGGCGTGGGGGGACTGTACGCGCTCGTCTCGGCAATGCCCGCGGGCGGCATGGATCCGCAGGAATGGGCCCGCAAGGTGCCATTCCTGATTATTGGTTTTGGTTTTGGCGCGTCGTTCGTCGCACTCTTTGCCCAATTGGGTGGTGGCATTTACACGAAAGCCGCCGACGTCGGCGCTGACCTCGTCGGCAAAGTGGAAGCGGGCATTCCCGAAGATGATCCCCGCAATCCCGCCGTCATCGCCGACCTCGTTGGGGACAACGTGGGTGACTGCGCCGGTCGCGGCGCGGACTTGTTTGAAAGCACCGCCGCCGAAAATCTTGGCTCGATGATTCTAGGCGTGATGTTGTGGCCGTGGTTTGGCGTGAAGGGCGTGTTATTTCCACTGGTGGTGGGTGCGCTTGGACTGCTCGCGTCCATCGTCGGCGTGATGATCGTCAAGACCAAAGAAGACGGCGACCCGATGGCCGCGCTGAACAAGGGCTTTTTCGCAGTTTCGGCCCTCTCGGCGATTGCGGTGGTGGGTGCATGCTACTGGTTGCTGAACGTGCCCGAAGCACCGGACGCGTGGTGGCACTTTGCCACGTGTGGCATCATCGGTCTCGTCACCGCTATCGCATTTGTGTACATCACCGAGTACTACACCGAATATCGCTATCGCCCGGTGTTGAGTATTGCCGAAGCTAGCCAAACCGGCCCGGCCACCAATATCATCGCCGGTCTCGCCGTGGGTATGGAAAGCACCATCATGCCGGTGTTGGCCATCGGCATTGCCATCATCTCCAGTTACAAGATTGGTTCAGCAAGCGGCCTGGTCGATCCGGTCACCGGGGAAGCGATGGGCGGTTTGTTCGGCACAGCCGTCGCAACCATCGGCATGCTGGGCACTGCCGGTTACATCCTGGCGATGGACGTGTTCGGTCCCATTACGGACAACGCTGGCGGCATTGTGGAAATGTCGCATCAGCCCGATTCTGTCCGCACCAAGACCGATCGTCTCGACGCCGTTGGCAACACCACCAAGGCGTTAACCAAAGGATATGCCATCGGTTCCGCCGCCCTTGCGGCCTTCCTCTTGTTCAGCGCCTATCTCGATGAAGTGAAAAACCTTACGGGACAGAAACTCGAAGTGCGCCTGGACAAACCGGAAGTGTTTGTGGCCGGTCTGCTTGGAGCCATGCTCGTCTTCTGGTTCACCTCGCTCGCCATGACGGCAGTACGCAAAGCCGCCAGCTCGGTCATCACAGAAGTGCGTCGCCAGTTCAAGGAACGTCCCGGCATCATGGAGGGCACCGAACTGCCCGACTACGGCGCATGCGTGGACATCGTGACCAAAGGCGCACTGAAGGCCATGGTGGTTCCCGGCGCGCTGGTCATTCTGTTTCCCGTTGCCGTGGGTGTTGGATTCAAGCAAATCGGTATGGGGTCTGAAGCCGTTGCCGGGTTCCTGATGATCGGAACTATTGTTGGGATTCTCATGGCCGCGTTCCTGAACAACGGCGGCGGTGCGTGGGATAACGCCAAGAAGTACATCGAAATGGGCAACTATGGTGGCAAACGTTCAGAAGCACACAAGGCCGCCGTGGTGGGTGACACGGTTGGCGATCCATTCAAGGACACGGCCGGTCCTTCATTGCACGTGCTCGTCAAGTTGCTGTCCACGTTGACGCTGGTGCTCGCGCCGCTCTTCATCTAGTTCGCGCCAACAACAGAACCGGAAGCCACGTGCTTCCGGTTTTGTTGCTTTAACCCAGCTGGTTCTGCCCACCCTAAGCCACCACGACATGGGGCTCTTTGATCGAAAGCCGATAGCTGCCCTTGACGAAGGTGCGCATGGCATGAAGCGCACGCTTGGCGCCGGTGACCTCATCATGCTGGCCATTGGCGCCGTGATCGGCGCCGGAATCTTTTCGTCGCTCGGGACCGCGGCTGCCGGCGAAATACGCAATGGCGAGATTGTGCGACTTGGCGCCGGGCCCGCGTTGGTGTTGTCATTTGTGCTGCTTGGCGCGGTCTGTGCACTGGCCGCGTTGTGTTACGCCGAACTGGCGTCGATGATTCCGCAGGCGGGCAGTGCGTACGCGTATTCGTACGCGACGCTGGGTGAGGTCGTCGCGTGGATTGTCGGCTGGGCGTTGATTCTCGAGTACACCGTTGGCAATGTGGCCGTCGCCATTTCGTGGAGCGGGTACTTCGTTTCCCTGCTTACCGGGTTTGGCATTGACCTGCCGGGGTGGCTGACACACGGATACTGGGTGGTCACCGCATCCAGCGACCCGGCCATTCACGGATTGCTCGACACGGCGCCACGCATTGGCCCGATTCCCATTCTCGTAAATCTTCCGGCCTTCCTCATTGTCGTGGCGGTCACGCTGTTGCTGTTACGCGGCGCCAAGGAAAGCGTGCGCGCCAACACCATCATGGTGATCATCAAGCTGGCGGTGCTTGCGTTGTTTGTGGTGATTGGCGCCCTGCACATCGATCCCGCCAATTACAAACCGTTTGCTCCCAATGGATTTACGGGAATTCATCAGGGCGCTGCGATTGTCTTCTTCGCGTACATCGGGTTTGATGCCATTTCCACGGCCGCCGAAGAAACAAAAGATCCGCAGCGCAACATGCCCATCGGCATTCTGGCAGGCCTCGCAATTTGTACGGTGATCTATGTCATCGTCGGTGCCGTAGCGACCGGACTCATTCCGTACCAGCAATTGGCGTCCAGCGATCCCTTGGCCAAAGCGCTGACCATCGCGGGACTCACCACGGCCAGTCAGATTGTCGCCGCCGGCGCCGTGGTGTCGTTGACTGCGGTGTTATTGGTGTTCCAGTATGGCCAGCCACGAATTTTTTACGCCATGGCGCGTGACGGACTGTTGCCCAGGTTCGCTTCAAAACTGCATCCGAAATCCCGCGTTCCGCACGTCACGACGTGGATCACGGGTGTTGCGGTGGCGGTCGGAGCACTTGTTGCAAATGACGCAGCCACGTACGATCTCACGAATATTGGCACGCTCGCGGCGTTCGCCGTGGTCTGCATCGGCGTGCTGGTGCTGCGACTGCGCGAACCGAACCGGCCCCGACCCTTCAGAGTGCGCTTCGTCTGGTTCGTGACGCTGGGTGGGGCGGCCGCGTGCATCTTCGTGATGAAAGGACTGCCAATCGATGCCTGGAAAGCGTTTGGATACTGGATGGTCCTGGGTCTCATCTTTTACTTCGCGTACGGCTACCGCAACTCCGTGCTCCGCAATCCGGTCCACCGCGTCGACGCGTAATTCGCGTGTACTGACTTTTCTGCTTCCTCGCACACCGCGTGCGGGGAATCCGCTGCCCTTACAAAGACCATGAGCGCATCCAACAGCACGTCTCCCGCTGAATTTCCCGACGACCTGATTCCAGGAAAAAAGGGATTGTTCGGTCTTTCGCAATCGCAGTGGATTGTGATTGCCATGGTCGTGGGCATTCTGCTGGGTTGGCAGGCTCCCGAGTTCGCGAAAGGCCTCAAGCCGTTCTCGGACATCTTCCTGTCGATGATCAAGTCGATCATCGTGCCGCTGTTGTTCTCCACGCTCATCGTGGGAATCGCCGGTCACGGCGATGACATGAAAAAAGTAGGACGTCTCGCGTTTCGCTCCATCATCTATTTCGAGGTCGTTACCACGCTGGCGCTCGCGATTGGCCTGATTTTTGTGAACTGGCTCCAGCCAGGTGTTGGTGTCCAGCTCACCGCAGGCACGGGCGATGAATTCACCGCGCTTGCGAAAAACGCGCCAACCTGGGGCTCGGTGCTCACACATACGGTACCAACGAGTTTCTTCAAGGCCGCGGCCGACAACGAAGTACTGCAGATTGTGTTTTTCTCCATTCTGTTCTCGGTCGCACTTTCCAAGGTGCAAGGGAAATCCAAGGTCGTCATGTTGGATTTCTTTCAGGCCGTCAGCGATGTGATGTTCAAGTTTGTCGGACTGGTTATGGCATTCGCTCCAATCGGTATTGGCGCAGCCATTGGTGTCACGGTTGGCAAAAGCGGACTGGGCGTCATGCTGAACCTCGCGAAGCTGGTCGGCACGTTGTATCTCGCGCTGGTGGTGTTCATTATTCTGGTGCTGGTTCCGGTTGCGATACTCGCCAAAATTCCCATTCGGAAATTCTGGGCCTCCGTCAAGTCTCCCTGGCTGATTGCCTTCACCACCGCATCCAGCGAGGCCGCGTTTCCGCAGGCCATGACTGCAATGGAGAAGTTTGGCGTCCCTCGGCGTATCGTCGCGTTTGTCTTGCCAACGGGTTACTCGTTCAATCTTGACGGCTCGACACTGTACCTGGCCATCGCTTCTGTTTTCGCGGCACAAGCTGCGGGCATCGATATGCCGCTTGGTACCCAGCTCGCCATGATGTTGACGTTGATGCTGACGTCAAAAGGTGTCGCCGCCGTTCCGCGCGCATCGCTGGTGATTCTCTCCGGCGCCCTCACACAATTCGGTCTGCCCATCGAAGCCATTGCCGTTATCCTCGGCGTCGACGCGATCATGGACATGGCACGCACATCAGTAAACCTACTCGGTAACTGCCTGGCCACAGCGGTTATGGCGCGTTGGGAAGGGGTGCTGGATACGGAAAATCCGGAGAACGCAAATCCGCCGGTGGTTGCATAACAAAGCACAACCGAACTGCCTGTCGCAGTGCGCAGTTCTCGGCATGCTCCGCGACTCCACGTAAGAAAATGGGAGCCGGCACCCACGACGGCGTTTGTCGAATGACGCGCCGCCCATTCGCGGCGACACGCCACCGAACCGGCTATACCTCCACGCCGAGCAACCGCCGCGCCTTTCGTACCCCGCCGCGCGCAGCATCAACTTCCTCGCTGCGCACCGTCGCTCCTGGCACGGCCGATTTCAGCCGCTGCTCCAGCCGTTTGCGAATAAGCCCGCTGCGACCCATCAATCCACCGGCCAACGCCACCGGAATGGCGGCCCGCTCGTCACCAAAACAACGGCGCGCCAACGTGCGCACGTGCAGCACCAGCTCCTCGACGCACAAGCTGACCAGTGCATTCGCGCGCAGGTCCCCCGTGCTGGCGACCTGCACAATTACGGGAACGAGCGTAGCAAACTTGGCAGGTGTTGCCGTCGCTGCCCACTGAATGAGATCTTCGGGGCTCTCGCATTCCGTCGCGGTAAGCACGGCGCCTACCAAAGCAGTTTCCGGTTCACGACCATCTTGCGCGGCCGCAATGACGCCAAGTGCGCGACGTCCAAGCCATCCGCCGCTGCCTTCGTCGCCCACAACCGGACCCCAACCGCCGCAACGTTCAACCGGGCCATTCGGCCCGCGTCCGAATGCTGCCGAGCCGGTGCCGGAAATAAGCAGAATGCCCGCGCGTTCCCCGAATGCGTCATCCATGGCGCTGGTCGCATCGGCCTGCACGACGAGGTCGTCGCCAACCCGACGTTCGTTCAGTGCCGACCACAACGCCTGGGCTGCGCGTTCCTGACCGCCGCCGGCTACGCCAATGACGCAGACCGCCGGCCGCACGCCTGCACGATCGGCTTTCGCGAGTGCGGCTTCAATCAGCGCGCCAATCACTTCTGCGGCGTCGCTCTCATGACCCGGTTTAAGTGCCGAACCTTCGCCTTCAACGCGCGCCAGCGTTTTGCCTGCAGCATCGGCCAGGAGGACGCGTGTTTTGGTACCGCCGCCGTCGACACCGACAACCAGAGGTGCGGGATCCAGTGCCCCAACGCTCATGCGCGCACCGCAGGCGTGTCGGCGTCAGTTGGGAACGGATGGGTATATGAGGACAAAATGCCGGTGAGCATGGTGATGGAAAGTCCGATGAGTACGTACCACGGCCACGCGATTTTCGCGAAGTCGCCCAGCGCGCCTGCTGTTGACGGAAAGGCGGCCACGAGTGGTTTGGCAAACACAATAAACGCCATGCAGAAGATACCTACACTCATGCCCAGAATGGCGTCCCGCTGTATGGCGCGTTGCCAGAAAATGCCAAGGAAAAATCCGCCCAGCAGCCCGCCGTAGGTGAACGACGCAATCCCAAGAGCCACGACGACCACCGGCGTGCCATTGTCCGTAAACAACAGCGCGCCACCCGTCAGCCCCAACCCCCAGGCCAGCGCAAAATATTTGCCCACTTGCAGTGTGCGTGGATCGTCTGCAGAACGGCCGGTGAGCGGTAGGTAGATGTCATGCGTGGTCGACGCTGCCAACGCGTTGATGGTGCCGGAATGGGTGCTCATCGTCGCGGCGACAATCGCTGCGACAATCAGTCCAATCAATCCATGCGGCATGCGCTCAATGATGTACGTCGGGAAAATCTGGTCGGTGGCGGGGAAGCTGCGATTTTCGAACACCACCCACAATCCGATACCCACCATCAGGAACAACGTGAACTGAGCAAACACCACAAAGCCGCTGCCAATCAGCGCGCGTTGCGCATCCTTCAGGGAGCGGCTGGACAACAACCGTTGCACAATGAGCTGATCGGCGCCGTGCGAGGCCATCGCGAGAAACGCACCACCAATCAGTCCCGCATACATCGTGTGCGGATTGCTGATGTCAAATTTCCAGTTGATCAACTGTAACTTGCCGGCCGCACCTGCCTGATCCATGATGCTGCCCCACCCGCCAGTCACCGACTGGCCAATTAGCCATGCCGCCGAAAGGCCGCCCACGACATACACGCTGGCCTGCACGAGCTCCGTCCACACGACCGCCTTCATGCCACCACGGTACGTATACACCACGGTGAGCAGCCCGAGAACAAGAATGGCACCCGGCATGGCGTACGCTTCGGGTACCACGGGACCAATAATCAGGGCCACCGGAATGGCCGTCGCAAACACCCGCACGGCGTCGGCCATCGCGCGCGTGCACATGAACAGAATGGACGTGAAGCGGCGCGTGGTTAATCCAAAACGTGTTTCAAGAAGCGCGTACGCGGTGACGAGATTGCCCTTGAAATAGCGAGGCAGCAGCGTGAACGACACGACAATGCGACCAATGATGTAACCGGCCACCACCTGCAGAAATCCAAGATTCCCAATGTAGGCCAGTCCGGGAATACTGATAAAGGTCAGCGCCGATGTCTCACTCGCCACAATCGAAAACATGACCGCCCACCATGGAATACTTCGCTCGGCCACGAAATAATCGTTCGCCGATTTTTGCGAGCGACCAATCCACATGCCCAAGGCGGTCGTGCCGCCCAGGTAGGCGAGCAGCACAACCAGGTCGAGGAGATTGAAGCGGCCGCTCACGAAGCCGTCGCGGTGGCTATGGTCATGGAGGGGTGGGCAGGAATGTGTGGTCAGGCGGGGCAGGAACCGATCAGACAAAAGCACCTTCAAAACGTGCAAGCGCCACGGCCAACAAACGCCGGGACAAAAAACGCCCGCGATCATGCAGGATGATCGCGGGCGTTGAGTTGTTTCGCAACGTCAGGTGCGGCCTGCCGGGCCGCGCAGGAATTACGCCGAGAAGGAGCTTCCGCAGCCGCAGCCGCCGGTGGAACTCGGATTCTTGAACGTGAAGCCTGAACCCTGCATGGACGTGACGTAGTCGATGACCGTGCCCTGCAGATACTGTGACGAGAACGGATCGACGAACACCTTGAAGCCGTCCTGGTCGATCATCAAGTCGTCCTCGGCGCTTTTGTCTTCGATGACGAGACTGTACTTGAAGCCACTGCAGCCGCCCGGCATGACCGCAACGCGCAGGCCGCCTTGTTCAGGCGTCACGCCTTCGGCTTCCATAAACTTCTTGACCTCAACCGCCGCTTCTGGTGTGATCACCAACGCGACTTCGGGCGTTTGCATCGTGCTCATAGCTGTCTCCGAAAGCGGCGCGGTGGTGCGCCGACCCTTGTTGAACTGCCCGGACGTTGCGTGACCCAATGGTCGCTTCGCCCATCCGTCGCGTCCCGTCAGACGCTTACTGGAGACAAGTTAACGAACTGGGACAACCGTATCAAGAAGAATCCAGATTTTTTTACTCGGATTTACGAAAACTGGGCAAACGCTCTACCGCCGGACCGTAGCCGGCGCGGGTCCTTCGAGCGCCGCGACCACCGCATCTGCCAATGCAACCCGGACTCCGGAAATCTTCCCGTTTTGCCGAGTGGGATTCACGCGGTTCGACAGCAGCAGCACGAAGAGGTCGCGCGTCGGATCCATCCACAGCGACGTGCCTGTAAAACCCGTATGCCCGAAAGAATACATCGACAATCGTTTTCCGGCCGAGTTGCCTCCCGTTGGGGTCTCCCATCCCAGAGCCCGTCGAGACAGGGTGGTGTCCTGCACCTTGATGAACTGGTTCAGCGTGGCCACTGGGAAAATACGAGTGCCGTTCAGTGCCCCGCCGGACAGGTACATCTGCGCGAACCGCGCCACGTCCCGGCCACTGGAAAAAACGCCAGCGTGGCCCGCCACTCCACCAAGTCGCACCGCATTCTCATCATGCACTTCGCCGCGCACGTGCACGCCGCGCCACGGATCGACTTCGGTGGGGGCAATACGCGGAATCCACTCGGCGGGGGGCCGATATCGGGTGTCCGTCATGCCTAACGGGCCAAACACGTTTTGTTCGACGTACTGGTCAAGCGGGGTGCCAGTCACTTGCTGCACCAACCGGCCCAGAAGGATAAAGCCGAGGTCGCTGTAGACGAATTTGGTACCGGGCGGCGCGACCGGGCTGGTTGCGTACACCAAGGCTCGGGCGGCTGTATCCGTATCGGTTTCCTTGTACAGCGGTCGGCCTGCGGGTAGCCCTGCGTTGTGCGAGAGTAACTGCCGCACGGTCACTCGTTCTGCGCCGGACGCCTTCCAGCTTGGCAGGTAGTACACCACCGGGGAATCAATGACGACGCGCTGGCTTCCGATTAGTTGAATCATGGCAGAAGTCGTGGCCATCAGCTTGGACATGGAGGCCATGTCCCACACTGTGCGATTGGTGGGCAGGGTTGCGTCATTGGCGTCGAGCCGGCCGGCGCCCAATTCAGCCAGAATGGTCTTGGATGTTCCCACAACCGCGTAGGCACCAGGAAATGCCCCATCAACAACGGCGCGCAGCAACACGGCCTGCACCGAATCGTTGACGGCGTTGCGTTGCGCCGTCGAGGTCGCATGAGGCGACGCGGGTAGTGAGGCGCGACGCTCGGGTGACCCGGGAATACGAGTGGCAGTGGAACCACAGGCAGAGAGCGCCACAACGGCGAAAAGAATTCCCGGAGCGAAACGCGAGGCGCGGCAAATGCGGGTCATTCTGAGGTCAGGCTCCGGTCGTGATCACGCGTGGGAACTCGGGAATTCGTGCGGTAGGAAGCGCGGCCACAGGCATCGATGTTCTGGCGGCAGGACGCCGGTGCAGGTGGCGAACGGATACTCTTGGGCCAGTATAACGAGAATGCGCGAGTCATGTACGCAACGGGTATCGGTGGCGGCCTATGACTGGACAACCGCTTGACGCTCGCGGGCTGTGTACGCGCCGTGTATCTATGTTGTATCGTCCTCGGACGTTCGGCCAATGCGGGCCATCGCCTCGTGACCGCGACGGTATGTTGACACCGTTTGCGGCCGGTGAGTGGGGCAGGACCCGTGCGGAGTGTTTCTGAAGCGATGAGGTGAGTCACGCGACGGCGCGCCATGTCGCATTTCCGGGAGGAGCGAGTGAGGCAACTGGGGCTGCAGGGTAGCACGGTGCGTTTACGCCTGGCGCGAAAGATCGCGCTCGGAGCGGTGCTGGGCGCATGGGTCGTCAGCGCGCAGGCGTGCGCCAGTAGTCAGGGGGGCGAGGAGGACGGGGGCATCGGCCCAGGCGGCGAATTAATGCGGCCGCAGATACGCACCGTCGAGACCGGATTGAGCGTGCTGCTGAATGACAGCATTCGCATTATTGCCGGCAAGCGCGTGGGGCTCATCACCAACCAGACGGGTGTTGACGAACGTGGCCGAAGTGGAATTGACCTGCTGTTCTCCGACCCGCGGGCCCTGAAGGCGGGCGTGCGACTGGTCGCGCTGTTCTCGCCCGAGCACGGCATTCGCGGGACAGAGGACAAAACCAATCTCAGCGATTCCCGCGATGAGAAAACCAAACTGCCCATTTATTCGCTGTATGGCTCAACCACCGTTGCTCCGCCGGACAGCGCGCTCAAGACCATCGAAGTCCTGATCATTGACCTGCAGGACGTCGGCACGCGCACGTGGACGTATGTGGGGGCCATGTTGTACGCAGTGCGGGCCGCTGGGAGAGCCAACATCCCGGTGCTGGTGCTCGACCGGCCCAATCCGATTACGGGCACACACACCGAAGGGGCCATGCTCGATACGAACCTCGCCAATCCCGAGGAGAGCACGCCCGCCAAACGTGCCAACGGATTTGCGCTCTGGCCCATGCCGCTTCGGCATGGGTTGACCATGGGAGAGCTGGCCCTGTACTTCAAATCGACGCTCGCACTTAAAGCCGACCTGCATGTCATTCCCATGCGGAACTGGCGTCGGGCCATGTGGTTTGACCAGACCGCGCTGCCATTCATCAAGCCCTCGCCAAACCTGCCCAATCTGACCAGCGAACTGCTGTACCCGGCGCTTGTCCCATTCGAGGGTACGAACGTATCCGTCGGGCGTGGCACCGGTGAGGCGTTTCAACGGTTCGGCGCACCCTGGCTGCGCGCCGACACGGTGGCCAAGCTGTTGGCTGACCTCGGATTGACGGGAGTGCGCTTCCGATCCGAACGGTTCACTCCCTCGCAACCCGGTGACAACAAGTATCCCGGACAGAACATTCCAGGGGTGCGTATTGAGGTCATTGACCGCGACCTGGTGCAGCCTAGCCGAGTTGGCGCCGCCATTCTCTGGGCCATTAACAAGCTGAACCGTGATTCACTGACCATTCGCGACCGCACATTCGACGAGCGTCTTGGGTCGGCGTCGGTGCGACAGGCGCTGCTCTCGGGGACCGATCCCGACGCCGTCATGGACCGCCAACTGGCGCGCATCGTCGACTTTGAGCGGGAAGCCCGCAAATATCACCTCTATCGCTGACCCGCAAGAGTCAACGCTACCGTTGCACCTCGCCGGGTTCTAACTTGAAGGTCTGGCCGCGGCAAAATTTCCGTCGCGACCGACGGTGTTCGCAGGCGCTGCTTCACCACTTTTGGTGTGATGCCGCCACTGGGACGAGACCTCGTGTCTCGTCCCTTCCCGTTACAGACCCTTGGCGCGCCGACGACATGCATGCTCTCTGGAGCGCGATTCAGAAGGGATACCTCTGGGTCATAGCCCCGATCGCCGATTTTCTGGTGCGCCACAAGGTGCGCCCGAACACGATCACGACGGTGGGGACGCTCTGTACGGTGGTCGCGGGCGCACTGTTTGCCACCGGTCACATCCGAAGTGGCGGCCTGTTCCTTGGCGTCACGGCGCTCTTTGACGTTCTGGACGGCACAGTAGCGCGCCGCACCGGAACCACCAGCCTCTTCGGCGCGTTTTACGACTCCACCCTCGATCGCGTCAGCGATGGGTTTCTTCTGGGTGGACTGGTGGTGTTCTACGCGACCAGCGCCGTGCACGCCAATGTGATGCTGCTCGTGATCACGTTGCTCGCCCTGATTGCGACATTTGTCACCTCGTACACACGGTCGCGCGCGGAAGCGCTGGGCCTCGACGCCAAGGTCGGATTACTGCAGCGCCCCGAACGGGTTACGCTGTTGTCTGCTCCACAGGCGCTCTTCGGCTTGGCACTCAACGGGTGGGTGCTGGCCGGTATTGTCACCCTGCTGTCCGTGACCGCCTGGATTACCGTCGTGCAGCGCATGGCGTATGTGCATCGCACCACGCGCGATATGGACGACGGGAACGGAACGCCGAACGCCCCCACGCCTGCATCCCTTCAGGGGCCGTCGTCCGCGGCGACGCTGCCGAATACCATCGAAACATCTTCCGAAGTTCCTGCACGCTCTTAACGGAGAATACTTCTCACGTGTCTGATTCCACTCGCGGTACGGCTCCTTCCATCGCCCCGGCCACTGGAAAACTCGCCATTCTGACACCCGGCATGGGTGCCGTGGCCACCACGTTTATTGCCGGTGTGGAGCGCGTACGTCGCGGCTTGTCCACCCCCATTGGTTCCCTCACGCAAATGGCGACGGTCCGCCTTGGCAAGCGCACTGAAAATCGTAGCCCGCTCATTAAGGACTTCGTGCCGCTGGCGCAGTTGAACGACATCGTGTTTGGTGGGTGGGATCCCATTCCCGATGACGCGTACACGGCCGCCAGGAAAGCGGGCGTGCTTGAGTCGGCCGACCTCGAGGCCATTGGCGATTTCATGAAGACGGTGAAGCCAATGCCCGCAGTGTTCGAATCGCGGTACGTCACGCGTATCACTGGTGCGACCAACGTGAAGACCGGACCGAACAAGCGCGACCTGGCTGAGCAGATTCGCCAGGACATTCGCGACTTCAAGGCGAACAACGGTTGCACGCGCGCCGTCATGGTGTGGTGCGGCAGCACGGAGACGTACATCAAGGCCAGTGCTATTCACGAGACCATGGAGAGTTTCGAAGCGGCCATGGAAGCGAATGACGATGGTATCGCGCCCAGCATGTTGTACGCATATGCCGCCATCATGGAAGGCGTCCCGTATTGCAACGGCGCGCCCAATCTGTCCGCCGATTTCCCGGCGCTGGTTCACCTTGCCAACGAACGCGGCATTCCTATTTCGGGCAAAGATTTCAAGACCGGACAGACGTGGCTGAAAACGGTGCTGGCTCCTGGCCTCAAGGCGCGTATGCTGGGCCTGGCCGGTTGGTATTCGACCAACATTCTGGGCAACCGCGACGGCGAAGTGCTGGACGATCCGGCGTCGTTCAAGACCAAGGAAGAGTCGAAGCTGTCGGTGTTGCACACCATACTGCAGCCCGACTTGTACCCCGAGTTGTACAAGGGTTTTTCGCACGTCGTGCGAATTAACTACTATCCGCCGCGCGGCGACAACAAGGAGGGTTGGGACAACATCGACATCGTGGGCTGGCTGGGGTATCCCATGCAGATCAAGGTGAACTTCCTGTGCCGCGACTCCATTTTGGCTGCGCCAATGGTGCTTGACCTTGCCCTGTTCAGTGACTTCGCCCATCGCGCGGGCATGAAGGGCATTCAGGAATGGTTAAGCTTCTATTACAAGTCGCCGCAGGCGGCTGCGGGATTGCAGCCCGAGCACGATTTGTTCATTCAACAAACGAAGCTGAAAAATACGCTGCGTCATTTGATGGGCGAAGACCAGATCACTCACCTCGGCCTCGAATACTACCAATGATGCGCACGCACAGCCGGCAACGATACTCGGTTTCCCGAGTGGCGGCCTTGCTGACCTCCATGGCGGCGAGTGTGACGCTCGCGGCGTGTGGAGCCGGCGGGAAGCCAGCCGGAGAGATGCGCTTTGTCACGAATGATTTCGTCATTCGGGTCAGCGCTGAATCGTTGCCGGTGCGTGCGATGGAAACTATTCGGTACCGCGTGGTTGTCAGCGATGCCAAAACCGGCAAGCCCATCGATGACGGACAGGGGCGCATTTTCGCGACCAACGCCGATCGCAAGACCACCTGGAACGGACTGGAATACACAGGTGAATTGGGAACGTATCGCAGCAACTTGTGGCTGGTCACGTCGGGGTTGTGGGCCATGGCCATTCAGTTTCGTCGCGATTCCACCCAGCCGTTGCAGAAAACCGAAGACTGGACGCAGGATGTGTTGGCGGGCGCACCCATTGGAAGCGGAATAGAAACGCCAGTCGGTGACCGTCTCGATGCCGATTCTGTGCGCAAAGCCGACTCAACGACGCGCGCCGATTCCATCAGGAAGGCGGACCGCACAACCCCCCCGGCGTCCGGTCAGCCGCCTGTCCGAAAACCCTAGCAATCGACAGTAGTGTGCTGCGTGTGTTCCACCGCGCGTAACACATCCCAAACCAACCTATGCGCCTGTTTTATCGCTCGACGCTGGCCCCCGATGTTGTCCTTGCCACAGCGGACACATTTTTCGCCGCCATTGGACTGACTCGATCCGCCTCGGACACTCGCAATCGGTCGTTTTCGGGATTGCTGGGTACGATGGCGTTGAACGTGCGAATGGAAGGTGGGCACTACACGCGTATCGACGTGTCTACCGATCAGATTGGCGAGAGCCGGTTGGATAAAAATGTGAAGAAATTTTTCGTGTCATTGCATCGCGCGGCCGACCCGCGACACAAGGTCGAGGCGGGGTACTGATGGCCAAGGCGCCACGCGCACCTGGCACGTCGCCGAATGCAACACGAAACAGCGCACCACCACTTTCGAACGACGCAAGTACCATCCGTCCGTCCGACGCGTTAACGCGCGACCAGAAAATCGCGCTGTTCTACTGGATGCGCCTGACGCGCTCGCTCGAGGAAAAACTGGTCAACCTGTACCGCCAGACGAAAGTCGTGGGCGGACTGTTTCGTTCGCTGGGCCAGGAAGCCGACGCGGTTGGCAGCGCCTTTGCACTCGAACGCCGCGATATTCTCTCACCGCTCATTCGTAATTTGGGCGCGATGCTGGTGAAAGGCGCGACGCCCGTTGAGGTGCTCAAGCAGTACATGGGCAGAGCCGACTCACCAACACGCGGCCGCGAACTGAACATTCATTTTGGCGACACCGACCGCGGGTTCATCGGGCAAATTTCGCCGCTTGGCGACATGGTACCGGTCATGGCCGGCGTCACACTCACGTTCAAAATGCGGAAGGAAGATCGCGTGGGACTGGTGTACGTCGGTGAAGGGGCGACCAGCACCGGTGCGTTTCACGAAGGCTTGAACTTCGCGGGCGTGCAGCAGCTTCCATTGGTGGTGATTGTCGAGAACAACGGCTACGCCTATTCCACGCCGACGCACAAACAAAGCGCGGTGAAACAGTTTGTCGACAAGGCCATTGGGTATGGCGTAGCCGGTGAACAAGCCGACGGCAACGATGTGCTCGCCGTCTACGATGCGACCAAACGCGCAGTCGATCGCGCACGCAGCGGCGGTGGCGTGACGCTCGTGGAACTCATCACCTTCCGTCGTCGCGGACACGCAGAGCACGACAACCAGAGCTACGTACCACCCGGACAAATTGAAGAGTGGGAAAAGCACAACGATCCACTCGATCGGTATCGGAAAGTGCTGCGCGACGAACTGGGCGTAACGGACGACGAGTTGCAGGGCATCGTTGATCGTATCGAACGCGAAATCAACGATGCCACTGACGAAGCCGAACAATCCGGAACGCCCGAGCCGCTGGACGCATTGAAGGGTGTGTACGCCAATCCGCCGTCGGAAACGCCACTCTGGTTTCGCCGCGACGCAGAACCAACCGAGTACGGAACAGAGCGTCCCGAAAGCTGGGGCACGTGGAATGCGCCGAAGGGAGGGGCGGTCTGATGGCCGAGATTACGTATCTCGAGGCCATTCGCGAGGCGCTCTTCGAGGAAATGGAACGCGACGAAAACGTCTTCATGCTGGGCGAGGATATTGGCGCGTTTGGCGGAGCCTTCAAGGTGACCGAAGGCCTGATGGCGCGTTTTGGTGAATCACGCGTCATCGATTCACCCATCAGCGAGATTGCCATTGTGGGTGCCGCGGCGGGTGCGGGACATATGGGCATGCGTCCGGTCGTCGAGATGCAGTTCATTGACTTCATTGCCAACGCCTACGACATGCTCACCAACTACGTCGCAACGGCGCGGTATCGCGCGTTTCTGCCGTGCCCCATGGTGGTGCGCGGACCCAGCGGCGGCTATGTGCGCGGTGGGCCATTTCACTCGCAGAATCCGGAAGCGGGATTCATTCACACGCCCGGGCTCAAGGTGGTGTACCCGTCCACCGCCGAAGACGCGAAAGGCCTCATGAAGGCCGCCATTCGCGACGACGACTGTGTGCTGTTTTTCGAACACAAATACCTGTATCGCCGTATCAAGGGAGTCATGCCAGCGGGCGATCACGTGGTGCCCATTGGCAAGGCGCGTCTGGCCCGCGAGGGTACGGACGTCTCCATCATCACGTACGCGGCCACCGTGTACAAAGCGTTGGAAGCGGCCGAGCAACTGGCGGAGCACGGCATTTCGGTCGAAGTGCTCGACCTGCGTACGCTGGCGCCACTGGACGATGCCGCCATCGTCGCCACCGTGAAAAAGACCAACCGACTGCTCATCGTCCACGAGGACACGCGGACGGGTGGGATTGCGGGCGAGATCACCGCGCGCGTAAGCGAAAGTTGCTTTGAGTGGCTGGATGCCCCCATTTTGCGTGTCACCGCCGCAGATGTTCCGCTGCCTTACAGTCCGCCGCTTGAAGATTACGTGTTGCCACAAACGGCCGATATCGTGCGGGCGGTCAAGCGCCTCGCGAGCTACTGAGCGTCATGACTGACTCCAAACCGCCAACAATGGGCCCCGAGCCCGACCGGACGGCGCGCAACATCGGCGTCGGGTGTTTTACATTCTTCATTGGCGGCCTGAGCTGCGCCATGACGGCGGTCCTGCTGGGCAAATTCTACGCGTCATTCACGCGCGCACCTCAATGTTCCGAGATGCCGCTGTGCAACTGGTACGAGTTTGCGGGGTGGGGGGGGCTCATTGGAGCCATCACACTGCCTACGCTGGTGCTCTGGCGTTTGCGGCGGGCGGATGATCGGTCCGACCGCGATGCAGGCGAGACTTCGAAATAGAGGAGAGGCGAGTGGCACGCGTAGACGTCATCATGCCCCAGATGGGCGAATCCATCGCAGAAGGCACCGTATCGCGCTGGTTGAAGAAGGTGGGCGACGCCGTCAAACGCGACGAGGCCTTGTTCGAAATTTCCACCGACAAGGTGGACGCGGAAATTCCGTCGCCGTCCGCCGGTATTCTGGCCGAAATTATTGTCGGCGAGGGGAAAACCGTCGAGATCAACACGGTGGTTGCGCGGCTGGAAACCGATGCCTCGGTTCCGCTGGGCGCCGTCCCCGCTGCGCCCGCACCTGCGACCAGTGCTCCTGCGGCCAGTGCCGCCAGTGCCGCCGCTGCGTCAACCAGGGTGGTCGCGCCAACCGCGATTGCCGCATCCAAGCCACCGGCCGTCGGCTCGTTCGAAGATCGCGTACGCACCAAGTCGTCACCACTCGTTCGCAAAATTGCCGCCGAACACGGTGTGGAAATTGGCGAGATGTCCGGCAGCGGCATTGCCGGTCGCGTGACACGCAAGGACATCGAGGCGTATCTCGAAAACCGTCCGGCCGCGGGTGCGCCATCGGCATCCATGCACGCGCCAGCGGGAGCCGAGCCGTCTGGTCCGATGCCAACACCGTGGGCCGGCGACAGGGTCGAACCGATGTCAAAGATTCGCCGCCTCACGTCAGAGCACATGACGGCAGCGCGTCGCTCGGCCGCACATGTCACGACGTTCTTTGAAATCGATCTCACACGTATGTCGCGTGTCCGTGCGCACATGCGACGCGAGTTTGAATCGCAGAGTGGGCAGAAGCTCACGTCGCTGCCGTTTATTCTGCAGGCCGTCGCCACACAATTGAAGCGGCATCCGGTGTTAAACGCGTCTGTGGCAGGCAACGATGTCATCTATCGGGGCGCGGTGAACCTCGGTATTGCCGTGGCGCTCGACCCCGTGGGTCTCATCGTGCCGGTCATCAAACGCGCCGACGAACTGTCGCTTTCCGGATTGAGCCGCAGCGTGAACGATCTGGCCACGCGCGCGCGCTCCAGGAAACTGTCGCCAATTGAAGTGCAGGACGCGACGTTCACCGTCACGAATCCGGGCGTGTTTGGTTCGGTGATGGGTACTCCGATTATTCCGCTGGGCACCACGGCAATTCTTGGCCTCGGCGCCATTGAAAAGCGGGCGAAAGTGCTGACGGGTCCGGACGGCGAAGACACCATCGCCATTCGCACGTGCGCGTATTTCTCGCTGTCGTTCGATCATCGCGTGGTTGATGGCGCCGACGCCGACAAATTCATGGTCGATCTCAAGAAGACACTGGAAACCATTCCCGAAACGGGGTTCTGATGCCCCGGTGCCTGGTGATGGCTGAGCGGGAAGTTGCCGAATCAGATCGCGCCGGGTATTTGCAGTCCCTGGCTGTGCGTCGCGAACGTGCGGCCGCAGCCAGTGCGAATTTCTGGGTGTTCGAAGACCCGAAATCGCCTGGTCGGTTTCTGGAGTTTGTCGAGGCGGGGTCGGAGGGCGCATTGGCCCGCGCCCTCGATGAAGCGGGGCGCGCAAGCTCCACGCCATCGGCGACACCAGTGCGGCAGGTCGCAATGCAAGTGGTGTGGCAGGAAGTGACTGACGTCAGTTAACCGATACCTGGAGATGCGTATATCGGCTCCTTTTCGACGACTGCCACGGGCTCCCCTACGAGGGGAAGTGATGGAACGCGTGGTCCCGTGATATGTTATAGAATCTCCGTCCGACGTGCGTGCATTCGGCGGCTCAAAGCAGGCTCGGAAAACTCAAGATTCGGAGAGAGGTTGTGTATGCCCGCTCGGGTGTTGAACGTCGAAGGCCGCGCGTGGCAGGTGTATCCCTCAGGCTTTCTCACGCAATACGTGGCGGATGAGTTCGGTTTGATTTTTGTAAGTGGCAGCGGTGACGCGCGGGAGGTTCGGGTGACGCGGTATTCGCCCGGCTCCACGCGGTCCCGCGAGCAGTCGCTGGCAGAGTTGGATGAATTCGCGTTGATGGATCTCTTTCGGATGTCGCAGCCAGGCATTCGGTCGCCAGAAGCCGGGTACGTGGCGGGGAGCCAGTCATGAGCACGGCACCGGTCGGCGTTCCATTTGGCGCCAATCCCGAATTACGCGGAGAGCGGGTGGGCCCGTTTGTCGATCTGCAAACGCACACCACCGCCAGTGATGGTGCGTTGTTGCCCACCGCCGTTGTGGAGGCGGCCAAGGCGGCTGATCTCGCGGCCATTGCGATCACCGACCACGACACTATAGACGGTCTGTTTGAGGCCAACGCCGCAGGAGCGCGGCTTGGTGTGCGCATTGTGCCAGGAGTGGAGCTCAGCTCGCATTTCGAGGGTGAAGAAATGCATATGCTGGGTTTACACATGCGCGACCTCGAGGCAATGGCCACCGCACTCAGCGCATTTCGTGTGGGTCGTGTGGACCGCAGCGAGCAAATTGTCGCCATCCTCAATCGCGCCGGCATTCCGGTCACCATGGAAGCGGTCTTGCGTCACGCGGACGGCGGAGCAGTGGGGCGCCCGCACATTGCACGAGCGATGGTCGAAGGGGGATGGGTGCACGAATTCCGCGAAGCCTTTGATAAGTGGATTGGCGCGGGGAAACCAGCGTACGTCGCGAAGGAATTCTTCGCGGCGGCCGACGCCGTGGCACTGATCCACAGCGCCGGCGGCATTGCTGTGTGGGCGCATCCGGGCGAACAGGCCACGCAAGCGCGTGTAGGTCGTTTGGCCGCGCTGGGTCTGGATGCCGTCGAAGTGCTGCATCCCAGTCATCCACCGTATGTGCAGAACAAAATTCTGAATGCCATCAACGACCTTGGCGTGTTGCCAAGTGGTGGTTCGGATTGGCATGGCACGACGGACGGATACCGGCGGCTTGGCGGACAGCAAGTGCCGATGGAGTGGCTCACGCGACAGGATGCGCTGGTCGCATCGCGCAGCACGGTGCCCATCGGCCAGTAATGCCACATGCCGAGTGTTCCTGATCAGCGCGTAACGCTCATTACGGGTGGCGCGCGTCGAGTCGGCGCCACAATTGTCCGCGCGTTCGCCGCGAAAGGCGACGCCATTGCGCTCCATCACGGATCGTCGCCAGACGAAGCCAGCCAGCTCGCTCGGGAACTTCGCGCGCAGGGGACTCTGGTGCATGTCATGGCCGCCGACCTGCGTGACGGCAACGCCCCTGGGCGCGTGGTGGACGAAACCATGCAGACGTTTGGCAAACTCGACGTCGTGGTGAGTTCGGCGTCGGTCATGCTGAATCAGCCGTTTGATACCGTGACACCGGATGCCTGGGACGAAGTCGCGGCTGTGAATCTCCGCGCGCCGTTTTTCCTGTCGCAGGCTGCGGCGCGGGTGATGCCAAACGGTGGATGTATCATCCATATGTGTGATCATCTGGTGCATGAGGCGCGGTTTCCGCATCTCATTGCGCATCAGGCCACGAAGGCCGGTGTGGCCAACCTGGTGGCGACTCTTGCTGGCGCGTTGGCGCCACGCATTCGTGTGAACGGCGTGGCGCCCGGTCTGGTGCTCAAGCCGGCGGATATGAGCGACGACAAGCTTGCCGCATTTCTTCGGGATGTTCCCATGGCGCGGTCGGGCACACCGGAAGATGTCGCGGAGGCCATTCTGTATCTGGTCACTGCCGCGTACGTCACCGGCACCGTGCTGCAGGTGGATGGCGGCCGTCATTTGTGGCGGTAGCCCTGACATGCGCACCAGTACCGCTGACACGGGCGTACCCGACCACCACCCGACCGCCAATGTCATCGGCGACGCACGTCCGCGCCGTGCTCCGTTGCACTTTGCACGAATTGTGGTGATTGGTGGTGGGTGTTACGGCTCGTGGTACACGCAACAATTGCTGCGGGCACGCGCGGCTGGTGCGCTGTCGGTCGTGGAAATTGTGGTGGTCGACCGCCACCCTGGGTGTCAGGTGATTAAGGCGCGTGACGCGGGAGCGTTCGAGCAAGCGCCGGTGACCGTCGTGACCAACACGTGGTCTGACTATCTCACGCAATGGCTTGAGCGCGATGCGGCTGGCCTTGCGGGCCATGCAATGGTGCCGTCACCGTTAATGCCACACTTATTGCTCGATTGGCTGGTGGCGCGCGCCTCGGCGCGCTGGCCCAATCGCTCGGTGTCGGTCGAACCGCTACGTACCGCGCCGCGCGTTCCGTGGGAGCGCGCGGCCCCCGATGGTCGACACTACGTCAGTTTTGCGGAATGGATGTGCCCCATCAATTGCATCGAGCCGGTGTTGTGTCCGGCGACCGGGGGGCCGCGCAGTTGGAGCATGCCCGTTGCACTGCGTGCGTATGTTCACGCGCATCAGGCGACGCAGGGTCTGTACGGTCCGGTGATTTTTCATTGTATGCATCGGACGCACGGCGTCGGCATGATTGACGCCCAGGCCATCGCCGTGGCGGACGCGCAAATTGCGGCGTGGGGCGCTGACACTCCAACACGTGTGCTGATTGGCACGGTTTCGCACTGCCATGGCGCCTTGGGCATTCTGGCGGCGCTCTAAGCGACCGTCCGAAGTTTTCGTCAGGCGTGCACGCCCCTTTGTGGGCGCTGGCCCGCTGGCGAGATTTCACGTCTGGATGTCCAATTCCCGATCAAAGCAGGCGTCATGAACGATACACCATCCGCGGTCGCTGTTTCTGCCGGTTCCGTTCACTCCGGCACAACTTCGCGGCCCGAAAACCTGGCGATCATCGGTTCCGGACCGGCGGCATGGACGGCGGCCATTTATGCGGCGCGCGCGCAACTCAACCCCATTGTGTTTGAAGGCGAAGCGGTGGGGACAGAGTTGCCCGGCGGACAACTGATGTTGACCACGGAAATTGAAAACTTCCCGGGCTTTCCCGAGCAGATTGCCGGTTATGAATTGATGGACCGCATGAAACAACAGGCGGTGCGGTATGGCACGCGCGTCGTGTCCGAGCGCATCAAGAATGTCGACTTCAGCAAGCAGCCGTTTACGCTGACGCCCAACTACAGCAATCCGGTGCAGGCGTTGTCCGTGATTGTCGCCACGGGCGCGATGGCAAAGTGGATTGGGTTGGACAACGAAATCCGACTCGCGAAAGCGGGCGGCGGTGTGTCGGCCTGTGCGGTGTGCGACGGCGCGTTGCCCGTCTTTCGCAACAAGGTGCTCGCGGTAGTCGGTGGCGGCGATACCGCGATGGAAGAAGCGATGTACCTTACGAAGTTCGCGGCCGAAGTGGTGATCATTCATCGGCGCGACAGCTTCCGTGCCTCCAAAACCATGGCGCAACGGGTGTTGTCGCACAAAAACGTGCGGGTGTTGTGGAACACCGCCGTCACCGACGTGCTGGGCGATGACATGATCACCGGTCTCACGCTGGAGGACACCGTCACGGGAGCGAAAAGCGAAGTGGCCGTGGGCGGGCTGTTCGTGGCCATTGGACACGTGCCGAATACGGAGTTCCTGCAAGGCCAACTTGCGCTCACGCATTTCAAGTACATCCGCGTGGAATCGTGGCGCACGGCCACCAGCGTTCCGGGCGTGTTTGCGGCGGGAGATGTGCTTGATGACTACTATCGCCAGGCCATTACCTCGGCCGGTACGGGCTGCATGGCTGCGCTCGAAGCGGAACGCTGGCTGGCGCATGAAGGCATTGGCGAATCACCCGTCCTCGACATAACAGCCCCACCAGCAGCATTGCCCCCCAATGGTGGGATTCCGCCAGCGGGCACTTCACCCGGAGCGCCGGCGTGATCGTCCGCGGCATCACGGTGGGATTGCTCGAAGAAAATTGTTGGCTGGTGATGGACGAGACCTCCCGTGACGCGGTGCTCGTCGACCCCGGTGACGAAGGCCCCCGACTGATTGCAGCGTTGGATGCCGAGCAGGCCGAACTGCGGGCCATTTGGCTGACGCATGCACATTTCGATCATCTGGGGGCAATCGCGCACATCATTCGCGAGCGCCGGGTGCCCATCTGGGTGCATCCGCTCGACCTGCCGCTGTACAACAATGCGGTCGTGTCTGCCGCGCGGTATGGACTCGAAGTTGAACCACCACCTGCCCCCGATCACCGTCTCGCTGAAGGAGACACAGTCACGATTGGTTCACACTCGTTTGCCGTATGGCACACCCCAGGGCACTCACCGGGGCATGTAGGGTTTGTTGGCCAAGACGTGTTCTTGGGCGGCGACTGTTTGTTTGCGGGTTCGGTAGGGCGTACTGACTTACCCTTTTGTGATCCGGCCGCATTTCAACAGACGCTTGCACGATTAGCCACGCTTCCGCCTGACATCAAAGTCCTGCCTGGGCACGGTCCGGCCACGACCATCGGTCGTGAACTGGCGTCCAATCCCTACCTCCGCCAATTTGCGGCGCTCTGACGGCGCGGCATTCCCTCCGACCCAATGACGATGGTCAAGACTCGTCCGGCTGTTTCTGTCCGCCGCTCGTTCGGCGTAATGGCCACGTGCGCACTGTCACTCGCGGGGTGTCTGCGCACGCTCGAGACCGAAGGCGATCTGCAGAAATTTGGCGCCGTTGTCGTTACCGGTCTGCCGAGCGATCCGGGCAAATCGGACGCATCGGCGACGGCCGTGTTTTTTCAGGCATTTTCCGCAAACGTGCCAAATAGCCGCAATCAGATAAACAGCTGTCAGTTCTCCGTGGTCGACACCACCACGCGCGAGCCCATTGGGCAAATGCGGGCTGGGCCGACGATAACCATGCGCGTGGGCACCGGCGCGAACGCCCTGTCTACCACGCTGGCGTTCGAGCAGCCGCGGGTGCGTTATGCATCGCCCGGCGGAATCGCGTATGCCGCCGGCGACTCGGTGACCCTCGACATTCCCGGCGACGCTACGGGCTTCCCCGTCGCGGTGATCAAGACGCGCCTTGCAGAACCGCTGACCGTTCAGGATGTAACGGTGCAGCCCGTTGGATTTCCCATGGCGGTTCGTTGGAATGCGTCTTCGGACACGACCACCGCCGTGTACATCTCCCTCAAGTATGCCAATCCCCCTACCCGGACCTACGCCAACGAGCAGGTGCTCTGTTCGCTGCGGGATGACGGAACCGAAGACATTCAGGCTGCCGCGTTGACGGCCTTTCACGCCTCTCCGGTGGCCTTGCGTTCGCTCACGGTCACGCGATGGCGCACCGCCATTGCCAATCCCGCGGAGAAAACGCTGCTGCACATTGTCTCGACCGTCGACGTGCCCGTGGTCCTGAAGTAGCGTCGGGTGCACCGACGCACGTTTTTCTCCCCCATCCGCCGTGTGTTCCAGTGACCCTCCAGAACACTCGCACTGAAAGCGATCCACTGGGCGACCTGCCGGTGCCGGTGTCGGCACTTTACGGTGTGCAGACAATGCGTGCGGTGCAGAATTTTCCGATCAGCGGGTTGCGGCCGCTCGAGCCTTTTGTGGTCGCGCAGGTGTGGATCAAGAAGGCGGCGGCGCTGACGCACAAGGAAACCGGGCGTTTGGACCCAATGCGTGCTGACGCCATTATTGCGGCGGCCGATGAAGTGTTAGGAGGGCAACATCGCGATCAGTTTGTGGTCGATCCGTATCAGGCCGGTGCCGGCACGTCGCACAACATGAATGTCAACGAAGTGTTGGCCAACCGCGCCAATGAACTGCTGGGATCTGCTCGGGGTTTGTACAAACCCGTGCACCCCAACGATCACGTCAACATGGCGCAAAGCACCAACGACACCATTCCGACAAACATCCGGTTGGCCGTGTTGCGCCAATTGCCGGAACTGGTGCAGTCGGTCGATTTGTTACGCGACCATATGGCCGCGAAAGGCCTGGAGTTTGATGACATTGTCAAGGCAGGTCGTACGCATTTGCAGGACGCGATGCCCATTCGCCTCGGCCAGGAATTTACCGCGTATGCGGGCACGCTGCACCGCGCTCGTCGACGCGTGCTGGAAGCCGCCGACTATTTGCGCGATCTCGGTATTGGTGGTTCGGCGGTCGGTACGGGTGTGACCGTTGAACCACAGTATCCCGCGCTGATGCACCGGTATCTCACGGCCATCACCGGACTTGATTTACGTGTTGGCGATGATCGCATTCAGCTGATGCAAAGCATGGGGGATGCGGCGGGGTTCTCCGCGTCCCTGCGTGGACTGGCGGTCGATCTGTCGAAGATGTCCAGTGACTTGCGTTTGCTGGTTTCCGGGCCACGGACCGGACTTGATGAAATACACCTGCCCGCCGTGCAGCCGGGTTCGTCCATCATGCCCGGCAAGATCAATCCATCCATTCCGGAGATGGTGAATCAGGTGTGTTTTCAGGTCATTGGTTGCGACATCACGGTTGCGATGGCAGCGGAACATGGGCAGCTCGAGCTGAATGTGATGATGCCGGTGATTGCGCACAACGTGTTGTTGTCCATGCAGATTCTCACGAACGCCATTCGGGTGTTGGCCGAAAAGTGCGTTGCGGGCATTACCGCCAACGAGGCCATGTGTTCGTATTGGGTGGAGCGGTCCGCAGCGCTGGCCACTGCACTGGCCCCCCAAATCGGCTACGCCGCGGCGGCCGACATTTCCAAACGGTCCGTCAGGGACGGCACGCTCATTCGCGAGATGGTCAAGGCCGAAGGGATCATTCCGGCCGACGAGGTCGACCAGGTGCTCGATCTCCGGAAGATGACCGAGATTGGTGTTCCGGGCGGGAAACACGGCTCTGTCGCTGGCGGCTGACACGCTCCGCCGCTGATTCGCGGGGCCCCTCCGCTTGTGGCTCGCTCTGGCGCACCATAGAATCGTATGTATGCGAATCACCACCTGGGCGGAGTACGGACTGATTTGCGCGCTACATCTGGCGCGCAAGAATAGCGCGGGGCCCGTAACCGGTCGGGAAATTGCCGAAAATGAAAAATTGCCCAGCGATTACGTCGAGCAAATCATGCTGCGACTTCGCCGCGCGGAAATTGTGAAAAGCACGCGCGGGGCAAAGGGCGGGTATATGCTGGCGCGTTCGCCAGAGGAAATTTCGGTCAAGGACGTGTTGCAGGCCTCGGAGCTGGCAACGTTCGACTTGCATTGTATCAGCCATCCCGTGAACGAAGAGCGGTGTTCCGACAGTGGCGACTGCAGCATTCGGCCGGTCTGGGTGTTGCTGCAACAGCGCATTGACGAAGTGCTGGCGGGGGTGCGGCTTAGTGATCTGCTGGCCACCGAATCCACAGTGCGCGACCGGGTGGGACTGACCAGCTTGACCAAAATCTCCCGGAGCACTGCAGCGGTTGCAGCGCTGCACGAACCGTCCCTGCAGGGATAACTCGCGACCATGTCATTTCTTACCGACTGGCGACTGGCGCGGGACCGTCGCCGCCGCGCGGCGGTCTACCTTGGCGCCATTACCCAACACGTCGTGCCGGCCGACGTCGAGTGGCTCTCGAAAATTGCCGAGGGGCGGAGTGCGGCCCTGGCCACTCGCGAACTGGAATTTGCGCGCCGCGCCCTGGGGCTGATAGTCGCCGAGCGCGACGCGCTCGATGATCGGACCGCGTCGGACGTGGCCCATGAACTCGCCGCCGTCATCGGCAGCGAGGGGCGCCGCGATTCGGAGGCTGGCCGCGCGTGGAGCGAGCGGTGGCGGGCGTATACAGGGGCACTGGCGGCCCGAGGTAGCGCCGAGTCGCCGGCAGCGCGTCTGGCGCGGGTTATGTTGGCTGGGGTGGGCGAGGAGGCCCCCACGCACGAGCAGCTGGTGCGGGGCACCCAATACATCCTGGCGGTGCGATCGGCCGCCAACGAGGCCCTCATCACCGCCTATGGGTCTGCCAGCCTGCCTGAGGACGTTCGGCCGTCGGCCGTGAGGACCGTCGCCCGCTGACGCCCGAATGGCGAAGCGCGAACACAAAACCGGCTGGCTCACCGAAGTGGGCCAGCCGTTTCTGTTTGGATGCCAGAGGCGAGACTCGAACTCGCACGCCCTTGCGGACACTGCGACCTGAACGCAGCGCGTCTACCAATTCCACCACTCCGGCAACGTGCTGCAGCCGCGTTAATCACGCGTCGTCTGCAGCAGGGAGGGTAAGCTTAGACGGTGTACCCCGGGGAAGTCAACGCGTGCCGGCGTTCGATCGCGGGGCATTTTCACCGGCCACGGTGGTGTCGGCGTCAATGTGCGACCAATCATACCGGCACCCACGGGGCTTCCCGCTTCTTTCGCGACCCGCGCCGGCCTAACTTTTACCATGGAATGAAAAAGCCAATCGAGCAGGAAGAAGACGCCACCGAACTGATCGCGCGCAACAAGCGCGCCCGTCACGATTATGAAATTCTGGACACCTGGGAGACCGGGGTGGTCCTGGCTGGCACCGAGGTCAAGTCGCTGCGGGAGGGGAAGGCCAACCTTACGGATGCCTTTGGCGTCATCAAGGACGGCGAGGTGTTTCTTCTCAACTTGTATATCGGGGCGTACGGCCACGGCAACAATTTCAACCATGAACCGACGCGCACCCGCAAACTGCTGTTGCATCGGCGGGAGATCCGGCGTCTGATAGGGGCGGTGGAACGGCAGGGACTCACCCTCGTGCCGCTGGATCTCTACTTCAAGAAGGGGCGGGTGAAGGCGCGATTGGCATTGGTGCGGGGCAAAAAGTTGCATGATCAGCGGGAAGACCTGAAGAAGAAGGACGCGGAACGCGAAATGCAGCGCGCCCTTCGCAGTCGTTGATAGTGCTCAGGGCGCTGCTCTGCGCGCTGCAGATGGCGGCAGCCACCACGTCGGCCGCCGCCGCGCCCGAATGGCGCGCACTGCAGCAACCGGTCGTGTTGCAGCCTCCCGCTCCCCGCACGCCAGGCGCTACGTCGCGCGCTACGCAACCGACGCTCAAACATCGCGTCGTGGTGGTCGACGCCGGTCACGGTGGCCCGGACAACGGCATGAGTGGTCCGCTGGGCGCGGTGAAAAAGGTGCGCGAGAAGGACATCACGCTGGCCGTGGCGAAAGCGTTGCAGCACGCGTTGGTAGAACGCGGCGTCACGGTGGTCATGACGCGCACGAAAGATACGCTCATTGCCTTGCACGATCGTGGCAAAATTGCCAATACGGCCAAGGGCGATCTGTTTATCTCGGTGCACGTGAACGCCGCCAATCCACGCTGGAAACAGCCAGCGGGTGCGCGTGGATACGAAACGTATTTCCTGGCCGAAGCGAAAACCGAGGACGAAAAACGCGTCGAGGCAATGGAAAACGAATCCATTCGGTTTGAAACAAGTGCGGAAACGTCCGGTGACGACCCGCTGGGATTCATCATTCGCGATATGGCGCAGAACGAACATCTGCGGGAGTCATCGCTGCTGGCCACCCTGGTGCAGCAGCAGTTGAAAGGCGTGCATCCGGGGCCCAGCCGCGGCATCAAGCAGGCGGGATTCAGCGTGCTGGTGCGCGCGTTTATGCCGGCGGTGCTGGTTGAAGTGGGCTTTGGCTCGAACGCGGTCGAGAGTGCGTACATGACCAATGCCGCGAAGCAGAAAGAATTGGGGGCAGCCATCGCGAATGCCGCAGTGGCGTATCTCGCGCAGTATGAGAAAAAAGTGGGGCCGGGCAGTCCGTGACGCCGCAGGTTGTAGCCCCACTCGCCAAACCGTTGGGTGTTGTGTGCATCGGATTGGCGTTCCGAAATCCGGTGCTGCTCGCGTCGGGTACGGCTGGTTTTGGCGCAGAGTTGGACGATGTGATGGACCTGTCCGCCATCGGCGGGCTGTGCACCAAGGCCGTCAGCGTCACACCGCGCAAAGGGAATCCTGCGCTGCGCGTCAGTGAATTTGCGGGTGGCATGATTAACGCGGTCGGCCTCGCGAACCCAGGTTTGGAAGCCGCGCGCCGTGACGACGTGCCGTACATGGGGCGCGCACATCCGGGCACGCGGGTGCTGGTCAATGTTGTTGGCAGCCTCATTGAGGAATACGCCGAGGTGGTGGCGGGGCTCGACGATTTGGACGGCATCGATGCATTCGAACTGAACGTGAGTTGCCCCAACGTGAAGAAGGGTGGGTTGGAGTTTGGTGCCGACCCGGTGGCATTGACGGCGCTCATTCGCGGCGCGCGGGAAGCGACCAAACGTCCGCTGTTCGTGAAATTGTCGCCAACGCTAGGCGCCGCCATTGGCGAGACCGCGCAGCGAGCTGTCGACGCAGGTATCGACGCCATCACGCTGGTGAACACCCTGCCCGGCATGGTGATTGACGTCGAACAGCGCAAACCGAAGTTGAGTTTTGGATCGGGCGGCGTGAGTGGGCCGGCGTTGTTGCCCATTGGGGTGCTCGCCACGTGGCGTGTGCGGCAAGCGGTGAAGGTGCCGTTGGTGGGACTCGGCGGCATTTCAACCGGCCGTGACGCGTTGCAATACATGATAGCGGGCGCGTCACTGGTGGGCGTCGGCACGGCATCGCTCCGTGACCCGCGTGCACCGGCGCGTATTGTGCGCGAGATGAGTGCATGGTGCGAGCGGCACAACATCGCGGATATAGCGAGTGTGGTTGGTACACTGAACTATCCCAAGTGAACAACGGCCGTCACGTGACTGCGCCGCACGCCCCCGTCGCAACTGGAACCCTGAACGTCTCGCAATGAATAACGTCATTCCCATCGTCGCGCTGGACGTGCCAACCATTGGCGCCGCACAAAAACTTGTCGCGCAAGTCGGCGATCACTGCGACTTCTACAAAGTCGGGTTGGAACTATTCGCGGCCGAAGGCCCGTCGGTCGTGTACTGGTTGCGCGGCGAGGGCAAACGAGTGTTTCTCGATCTCAAGTTGCACGACATTCCAAACACCGTGCAGAGTGCCGCGCGCGCGGTGGCGCGACTTGGCGCGTCACTGTTGACCGTACACGCAAGTGGCGGCGAAGCGATGATTCGTGCGGCGGTGCAGGGGGCGCGTGAGGGATCGGCCAATGGTGCGCAGCATCCGGCAGATGGTGCGCAGCATCCGATAAATGGCGGCGGCGAGTCGGCAACGCAATGCGGCATACTGGGGGTCACCGTATTGACGAGCATGAATGCGGCGAGTGTTGGTGCCGCGTGGGGCCGAAGTAATGTCAGCGTCGAGCAGGAAGTGTTGCGACTCGCGGGTCTTGTGCGCAGTGCGGGCGCGCTGGGTGTGGTGTGCAGCGGGCATGAACTCTCGTCGCTCAAACAAACCTACGGCCGCGATGTTGCTGCACTGGTGCCGGGTATTCGGTTGGCGGGAGGCGATGCGCACGATCAGGTGCGGACGATGACGCCGGGAGCTGCGGCGAAGGCAGGAGCGGATTATCTGGTGATTGGGCGCGCGGTGACGGGGGCGGCGAATCCGGCGGAGGCAATGGCGTTGGTGTGGGGCGAGTTGGGGGCGGCGTAGGTTACTCTGCGCGTCGCTCCCACAGCGCCGACGTTGTCGTGCGCGGTGTCAGGGCGCCAGCTTAATGATGGACTCCGCCGTCGCCACTATCACCTCCTCGCTCCCGCGCGGCGTCCACCCTAACAGGCGTCGCGCCTTCTCGCTCGTCGCGTTTTTCACTTTGCCAAGCTCCGGCAACGCCTCCCGCGCTTGCGCA
>Ga0209181_10000600_pt1 | contig 66920 bp, 48 predicted proteins | sample MAT05_FD_187208 | JGI IMG/M metagenome (GOLD analysis project Ga0209181, IMG submission 187208) | Freshwater microbial communities from Lake Fryxell liftoff mats and glacier meltwater in Antarctica - MAT-05 (SPAdes) (version 2) | ecosystem: Environmental > Aquatic > Freshwater > Ice > Liftoff... | reverse complement strand
AATGCGCAGTCGAATGAAAAGAAAACATTAAACAAAACAACTAATAATTGCCTGACTACTTTTCCAGCCTATAGCCTCAATGTGTCGATACCTGTAACAAAAGTCAAGCAAAAGATAAATAACACAATAGAATTTAAATATAATAAAATAGCACAACACATTTACAACTGCATGTAAAAACAGGAAATTGTGCATTGCAAAAGTTGTAGAAAAACTCTACGGTCATGCCAAAAACAATGCAAAAAAAGTATTACACTTCAAAAAATAAAATCAATAAATTAAAAATAATTTACTAATCAATTAAAAACAAACTAATTATGAAAAAATTAATGCTTACATCAAGCATCGCAATTATGTCGGTGCTCGGTTTTTCTCAAACTGCACGTGTGCAGGTGATTCACAATTCAGCAGACCCCGCTGCTAAATTTGTTGACGTTTATCTCGACGGTGGATTATTATTGAATGATTTCAAATTCCGCACTGCAACACCTTATATTGATGCACCTGCGGGCACCCCAATTACAATTAGTATTGCTCCTGCAAACAGTGTTACTGTTGAAGATGCCATTGCAAATTTTACTTACACATTAACTGCAGGCGATAAATATGTAATTATTGCTAACGGTGTTTTAGACCCTGGTGCATTTGCTGTAAATCCCGATGGTGTAAATACTGCATTTAATTTATTTGTGCGCAACGAAATGCGTGAAACAGCTTTAGATGCCAACAATATTGATTTCGTATTTTTTCACGGAGCAACTGATGTACCAACAGTAGATGCAATTGCTCGTGATGTTGCTACAGTTGTAGATAATGCTTCATATTCAACATTTACTGATTATGTAAGCGTACCTGCTGATAAATATTATTTAGATATAACACGTGATGATATACCTTCATTAATTATTGCATCGGCCCGTGCATATTTGGATGCAGCTGGTGGTGCCGCGGCAGTAATTTTCGCAAGTGGATTTCTTGATGTTGTAGCAAATCCAGATGGTAAACAGTTTAAATTATTTTATGCATTACCTGACGGAACAGTGCAGCAATTGCCATTTATTAGGACAGCACAAGTGCAATTAATTCACAATGCTGCTGATCCTGCTGCTGCAGTTGTAGATATTTATGTTGATGGTGCTTTGGCAATCGACAATTTCGAATTCCGCACAGCAACACCTTACATGAATGTAAAAGGAAATATGCCAGTAAGTATTGCTATTGCTCCTCCTACTAGCGAATCGGCCGATGATGCAATTATTACAATCTCAGCTACATTTAAAGCTGGCTACGGCTACGTTGCAATAGCAACTGGTGTTTTAAACCCAGATCTATTTAACCCAAATCCTGATGGCGCTTCAATTGGTTTCAACTTATTGGTTAAAGAAAATACAGCATTCCGTTCAAACAGACCTAATGGCTTAGAATTCTTTGGTGTGCACGGTTGCACAGATGCACCAACAGTTGATATAATTGCTCGCGATGTAGCAACTTTATTAGATAACGTAAGTTATGGCTCCGTTTCGGCATATCAAATAATAAATGCTAACGTAACCTACATTTTAGATATAACTTTAGGTGACGCACCTGAAGTAGTTGTTGCTTCGTATGAAGCTGTATTAGAATCAATTGCAGGACAAAGTGGCGTTATATTTGCAAGCGGATTTTTATCTCCAGAATTAAATCCTGAAGGTAGCCTCGGTTTTAGTTTATGTTACGCATTGGCAGATGGTACAACAGGCGCATTCCCTGCTTATGCTCCCCGCGTAGGTGCTGAAAACACTATTGCTAGTAATATCTACCCTAACCCTGCAAACAACAATGTAAACGTAAATTTGCCAGCTGAATTTAATGGCACCATTCAAATTGCAGATTTAAATGGTAAAATAATAAACCAAATGAATGTTAATAGCAATTTTGGTGAAACAATTACGATGAACATTGCAGACATGGCCACAGGAATGTATACAATTACTGTTACTTCTGAAGATGGTTTAAGCACAACAAAATTAATTAAAGAATAACAAATTAGTTATTTACTTATAAATGTTTTTAAAAACCGGCTTCGGCCGGTTTTTTGTTATTTCACGCGACTTGTTAACAAAAAAAATATTTAGAAATGTCGCTCAAATTAGCACCTTCATGAAATAATTCTTCCGTAAAACAGCTAAACACGCACTTACTTTGCAACAAATAGACATTTAACCGCATAGGCATGTTTACGGTATTTGATTGACCTAATTAACAAGGAATACTTAAGATGCTTATGGTTACCTTTAGGGGATTTACTAAGTAAATCTGGCACATTTGGGAATAATTTAATATTTTAGTTTAAAAAAGAATACAGGCAAATAAATATTATATATCTTTAAACTTGTAAACTACCAACGCCAAAATTGCACCTATAATAATTTATCTAAATTGCTAAAAAAATATCATGGTTGAAAAAAAATCAAAACTTGTTGAAATAAAAACTAAACCAACTAAGGATAGTGTAATTGATTTTATTAATAAAGTAGCTGACGAACAAAAACGGAAAGACTCCTTTTTACTCATTGAAATGATGAAAAAAGCCTCTGGAGCAGAGCCTGTTTTGTGGAGCAGTTCAATTATTGGATTTGGCAATAAAAGATATAAAAGTCCAGCAACAGGCAGGGAAGTGGATTGGCTATTGATAGGTTTTTCACCCCGTAAAGCAAATTTATCTTTGCATTTAACTGTTAGTATTCAGCAACATGCCGCAGCATTAAACAAGCTTGGAAAGCACAAAACGGGAGCTGGCTGCCTATATATTAACAAACTTGATGATATAGACTTAAACGTATTAAACGAAATTATTGAAGCTTCGTTGCAAACTAAATAAATTTGGGTTACAGCACTGCACTCACTTTCCAATTTTAGAATACAACAGTTTCATTCGCATTTTTTGTGTCGATTAACTAAAATAGACGACAGCCATATCGTAATTTTGCATGCCCAAAACGCATGTGTAGGTAAATGCTAAATGCAAGAAAACAAAACATGGCTCAAATTTCAATTAATATAAAAGAAGGTAGCATCTCGAAACAAGAAGTTATTGTTGGGATAGATTTAGGCACTACTAATAGCTTGGTGGCAATCATCAACAAATCTGGGGTTCCAGAAGCATTAAAAGATGCGGCAAAATCGGCAATCGTTCCTTCCATTATTCACTTTTCCGAACATGGCAGCATAACAGTTGGCGATAGTGCTCGTAAACACCTAATTGAAGACCCCGAGCGCACCATTTATTCCGTGAAACGACTAATGGGCAAATCGTATAATGATATAGCTGCAATTCAATCTCATCTCGGTTATAAAATTATTGACGACAATACAGAGAGCCTAGTAAAAATTAAAGTGGGTAATAAATTTTATTCTCCAATCGAATTATCATCTTTTATTTTAAAGGAATTAAAAGCAAGGGCAGAAAATGTATTAAAACAAACTATTTCAAAAGCAGTAATTACCGTTCCTGCATATTTTAATGATGCCCAACGTCAAGCTACTAGAGATGCTGGTAAATTAGCCGGTTTAGATGTGTTGAGGATTGTAAATGAACCTACAGCAGCAAGCTTGGCCTACGGCTTAGGTAAAATAAATAAAGAACAAACTATTGCTGTTTACGATTTAGGCGGCGGCACTTTCGATATCTCTATATTGCATATTACCCCGGCAGAAAATGAAGGCGGGTATTTTGAAGTGCTATCAACAAATGGCAATACCTTTTTAGGTGGAGATGATTTTGACAGATTAATTATCGATTATTGGTTAACAGCAAATAATACTTCACCTGAAAATGTTTCAAAACAATTTGCGCAAGCGATGCGACTAAAAGCTGAAGATGCTAAAAAACATTTAACAGACAATAATTCGTTTGAAGGTAATATTGATGCCATTAATTGCAATCTCGACCGAGCTACTTTTGAAAAATTAATTCAACCACTCGTTACTCAAACTGTGCAATGCTGCATTAATGCTTTGCACGATGCCGATTTATCTGTAAATGAAATAGATACGGTTGTTATGGTTGGCGGCAGCACTAGAACGCCTTACGTGAAAAATACAATTGCCACATTTTTTAAAAAACCAATTAACGATTCACTTGATCCTGATGAAGTTGTTGCTTTAGGCGCCGCAATTCAAGCTGATATTTTAGCCGGCAATCAAAAGGACATGCTGCTGTTAGATATTACACCGTTAAGTTTGGGTATTGAGACTATGGGCGGATTAATGGATGTAATTATTCCGCGCAATACTAAAATTCCTACAGGGGCAGGTAGACAATACACTACAAGTGTAGACGGCCAAAGTAAATTATTAATTTCAGTATTTCAAGGCGAACGCGATTTAGTAATACATAATAGGAAGTTGGCTGAATTTACTTTTTCGAATATTCCAGGAATGCCTGCCGGATTGCCCAAAATAGAGATTGTGTTTCAATTAAATGCAGATGGCATTTTACAAGTTAAAGCTAAGGAATTACGTAGTGGTGTGGAACAACAAATTGAAGTGAAGCCACAATACGGGTTAACAGAAGCTGAAATGGGCGCCATGTTATTGGAGTCAATTAAAAATGCAAAAGAAGACATGTTACAACGCGCAATTATTGAAGCGCGTGTTGAAGCTCAAAACATGATTGACACATGCGAGCGATTCATCACAAAAAATGCAACCTTACTTACCGTTGCTGAAATTGCAGGAACTCAAGAAAAAATTACTTTGCTAAAAACAAAACTTACTGCTACCGATAAAGATGAATTACATCATTTTATTGAAGATTTAAATGAGTTTACAAAACCATTTGCAGAACGTGTTATGGATATCGCTATTGCTGCTGCAATGAAAGGGCGAGCATTGTAAATTGATTTTGCAATAACCTTACATCATCCTTGCAATATACTTGCCAATAATATCGAATTCAATATTAACGGCATCGCCTACTTGTAACATTTTTAAATTGGTGTGCTCCCATGTGTATGGAATTATTGCAACAGAAAATGTGCGCTCTCCTACTCCAAAAAGCGTTAAGCTAATTCCATTTAAACAAATACTACCCTTTTCTACAATTAATTTCCCAAAAGCAATATCAATTTTAAAGGTCATAACATAACTGCCATCAGCAGATGTTATAGCAATTAAATTTGCTTTTCCATCTACGTGACCTTGCACCATGTGCCCATCGAGCCTGTCGCCAATTTTAAGGCACCTTTCCAAATTAATGAAATCGCCTATTTTTAAATTGTCCAAATTTGATTTTAGCAATGTTTCTGAAATAGCTGTTACGATATGCTTATTATCTTCAACATTAACTATTGTTAAACAAACGCCATTATGCGCAACACTTTGGTCAATTTTTAACTCATTGCCAATTGTAGAACGAACTGTTATGTTCAAATTACCGCCTGCAGTTTGCAATGCAACAATTTCGCCAATAGTTTCTATAATTCCAGTAAACATGTTACAAAAATACAGTGGAGTAAATTATTATTCTGATAAATCCTGTCTAAATAAATGAATATATCCTTCTTTCGGTTCAGGAAATGGTGAGATACCAGCAACTGTAATTTCATAAACCATGCAGCTATAAAAATAAGTGCCTTCACTTACATCCAACCCAGATTTAATATCCTTTCCGTTCCAGTTAATCATTGGGTCGGTTGATGTAAATACCAAATTACCCCAACTATCAAAAATTTTAATATCAATATGGTCTATAAATCGAATGGGCATGCGTGGAATAAACAAATCGTTAAAGCCATCACCATTTGGTGTAAATACGTTTGGTAAATTATAATCAGAACAATTATCAACGCAAACAACATTGCTTAATTCACTTTCATTTCCAAATGAATCTACTGCAACAATTGCATAACAACCTGCCAACGACAATAAACCTTCATGCACATAAGTGGTATCTTCAGGATTGCTTATTGCATTTAGCACCGTTAAATCCTGACCTTGTTGCGAGGCATAATAAATAATATATTGCACTACATCATCAGCACAACTACTATTCGGATTTGTCCATATTAATTCATTTATTAAATCGGATTCATCTACCACAACAGAGCCATCTTGCTGACAAATATTATACACCGTTAATTCAGGTGCACAAGGTTTTTCATTATCTACCGGAACACCGCATTGTATTTGTGAAAAATTAATCAGCGTATCAGGTAAAGATTCGATGGTATAAACACCATAGGCCTTAACATAATAGCAATATTGATTACCATTTACTAAACCTGTATCTATATAATTTGTGGCCAAGGTCGTGGCTAATAATTCAAAATTATTAGACCCTGTTGGCGTTTCTTTAAATAAATCATAATGCACATTATCCCATGGCACATCAAAATTCCAAAATAAATTTAATTTATTATCTGAAGGAGTTGTTGTTAAATAAACTGTAGAAGCCGGATTTGTTGTACCAAGCAATTCAAATACCCCAGCGTCGGTAAAATAAAATTTAATACGATAATTAAAAGCTAAATCTTCCGTATTAATTAATGTATCAATATACATGGTATCGGTTATAGCTGCAAAAGTAGCTGCATTAATTGTTGCTATTAATGTTTCTGTTCCCGCAGGTGTAAATCCTTCATTACGCACTATTTCATATTTATACGGCGGAGTAAAAAGCGTGGTATCAATAACTTCCGCAAGCGGATTATACCATCCAACATAAACACTTCCATTTGTTGTAGATGTAGTTCTTACACTGGCATGATTAATAATTGGTAAATCACGTTTTAATTCTGCACAAACAACATCCGAAGGTGCGCCTTGCACACGATTGTAAATAAATGTTGGTGCAATTTCACTGCGTTCGCCAAATTCAGCCACCACTCGATACGCATATTCCTGACCATAGTCAACCGCTAGGTCGATATATTCATATGTATCTTCCACAAAAGTCAACGAATCGTAACCGGTTCCCGACAAACCTTTTTGGCATTTATCGAAAATAGTTGAATCGCACCCAATTTTTCTCCAAATAGAAAATCCAAGAAAATTTTCAGCATCGGCACATACATAAGCGTCTTGCCAGGTAACGGTAATTTGATTTGCAGTTGGTTCTGCGGCCAAAATAACTGGAGGTGGCGCCACAACAGTAATTAACCATGTTTCAAGGTCAACAAGTGGCTTATCTATAAATCCTTCTTGAAAATCGTCCTCAGCTCTAAAAATTACGGAATAAACTTCAGCGCGCACATGATTACAGACAGTTTCCCAAGTAAATGTTCCAGTTACCGAAGCTTCGTTTGGTGTGCTGAAAAATTCGGCTGGACTTTCATCAATGTACAAAGGTCCGCCAATGGCAGATAGCGTAATTGTTTGTGTTACATCTGGGTCTGTTGCGGTTACTAAAATATTTAACTCCTCACCGGCATACACACAAGTATCATTTAATGTAGCAATTTCTGGAGCGTGATTATTCGTTTTCTCCACAAAAATCTGCATATCTCGCAAAATGCTGCCGAGTTCAATTCCGTTTCGGTATTCTGTAATTAAAATGGCAATATTATAAATCCCTTCCAGGCACGAGGGTACATCCCAGACCACATCGCCGCTATAAACATCAATAGTGAATGCATCAGTATCGGTACAAAATGTTCTATCGTCAGGATATAAATAACCAGGAACAACAACACCAGGATATTGCAACGGCACAACTAATTCGTACGAAAGCGAATCGCCATCAGCATCGTATGCGCCAGGATTATGGATAAACCATTCTCCAATATTGGCATAATCGATAGGTGGATACAACAACACTGGTGAACTGTTGTAACCGAGTGTGGTAGGTTCCCAAATTACAAATGTATCTACTAAACAAAATGGCACATTTACGGAGCCATCAATATTTAAAATATTTTCGACGCGATTTGGGTCAACCATGCTGATTACATAGGTGCCAACACCAGAAAATGTATGCTCACCAATATATTCATTTCGCTGAATTTCGGGAGTAAGCGACGCTATGCTGGTTCTCGCTAGTATTTCTTCAATTCCATCACCCCATAAAATTGTTAATTCATCTCTATCGGCAAGCGATGATGGGTCGGTATAAGTTGTGATGGTAAATTCATAAGTGAGGTCATTTAAATGGCGATAGGTAATCTCGCCCGCGCGGTTATGCGTTGCAAACAACCTTACCGTGAGGAGAAAAAAAAGGATGAAAAGCCCACCAGATTTTAGAATACCTTGCATTTCTATTATTATCAGACCTAAATTTACGGTAAAATTACCCTCTTTATTGTAACCAACACGTAAAAGTTTTGTAACATTTAACGGACACTTATAGTTCCAGCCACAAATTCAGATAAAAGCTGCATAAAATCAAACTGTTCCAACAAGAGTTTTTGAAACAGTTTGATGGAATTTAATCTCTTACAAACGAGGTGAAATAATGTCTTTCGTCCGTAACAAATTGTATCATATAAATGCCCGGCGCCAAATTGCCGATATTAATACTTTGTCCCGATTGGTTCAACTGATAAACATCTACTAAAACGCCTGCAAGCGAATAAATAAACAAATCACCAGCAGATTGTTCATTTGCCGGAATTACAATTGTTATCCATTCGGATGATGGATTTGGATAAATAACTAAGTCGGTAATTGGCAATTCATCAATGGCAATAATAATGGTGGAATCCTCTGTTGTATCTTCAGGAACTGTGCAAGGAAAATAATAATTCATTCCTGGAGAACCTTCTGGGCATGATTCAATCCAATTTGTTCCTTCGTTTACATTTTCAGTAACACTTAAAATTTGAAGCGCTACTCCTCCTCCATCAGGCGTTAAAGGATATGGCAATTCATTATCATATCCAACACTTTGATAAATTAATCCACTTTCATCGTAAATAGAAATAATATCATCATCGCTGCTTAATCCAAATATGACAGGACCAACTTTATTTTCAACATCAGGAAATTGTGTATTAAATAATATTTCATCTTGGTAAAATACTAAAAAACTATCCGACAGTATAGCAGTTCCTGCAGGAATTACAAATGCATTGCCATTTTTATCTTTTACTGTCCATCCACTAACATCAACTATATCTGCGCTATAATTATACAATTCGAACCAATCTCCAGCATTTAAATCAATTGCCGAATTATAATTTATTTCGTTTATAATAGGGTTTTCAAAACATGGTGAATAGGCAGCACCAGGTGAGCCGCCAACACAACCTGCGAACCAAGAAGCTGCTAATGCAGGATTTGCAACATCAGCAGTTAATTCTAACGTTCTTCCATAATTATCAGCTGTTGCTGGCCAAGGTCGTTTGTCGTTATATGCAAAGGAAGATATGATGTTATTTGAAAAATCTAACAGCGTAATGGAGTCACCATCGTTTTGCAACGTAAAATTTAAATCGCCTATAACATTAGTAACCGTTGGATAGATAGATTGGAATATGCCAACGTTTTCTGCAATTACCAAATAACCATTTGGATCAATTTTTGTCGCACTTGGAAACTTGAAATCATTATAAAATATTTTGCTTGAAAACGTATAATCCGTGAGTGCAATTTCTACTGCTGAAGTATTATGTAATTCAACCCAATCGCCTGCATTCAAAGTGCTGTCGCAATTATAATTAATTTCAGCAATAATAATTGGATTTGGGATTGCCGCGCCATTAAAATTTGCTGTGAATAAAGTAACTGCATTAATATTCGCCGTAAACGATTGATTAGTGAGTGTATCAATAAAATCGTTAGCTGACCAATCAACAAAAGTAAATCCAGGATTAGCTACAGCAGTTAATGTAACTGGCACACCATCGAAATAAACACCAGTCCAAGGCAATGTTTGAGGCACTATGGTAGATATTTTTACAAAGCCAGCACCAGCTGGAAATACATCTATGGTAACATCTACCTGCCCATTCAAATCAAAATAGCTTTCAATATCATCACGCTGGTAGCCAGGTCTGTCTGCGTGAAAATCTTTTAAATCTTCTACATCATTTAAAACTTGTATTGAATCGCCTGTATCCCATCTTTCATCATGATGATTCATTTCTCCAATCATTTCAGCTGTAATTTCATCAATAAGATTATGTGCAATTGTTGGTGTATAATAATAGTTCATTAAATCTGCAAATCGATTAATAAAGTAGTCGTGAAATTCGGTATTTTCCATCAACGCATTAAACATATCTGTATAATAATTATTGTCATCTAATGCTGTACTTAATGTATTAGAACTAGCGCCAGTTCCTGATTCTCCATCTTGCGAAAATGCTAAATCCCAAAGAATAAATTTCCATTCAATTGTTGGCGACGATGCTCTGAATAAGCGAATATTATTTAAAATAAATCCCATCCAGTCGCCATTTGCAATATACATTTCAGTAGCAAAGTAATCAGCCCAATTATGTTCATCAATCTGACTTAATACATAATTATAATTTGCAGGAGTGGTTAGGTCATTATCGATACAATAATTATGTAGACTAAAAAACCCAGTATCGCTTCCTGCTTCAACAACATAATTACCACCGCCTCCAAAACTGAACGACGTTTTCATCATATCGACAGATTCGGGATCACATCCGAAATTATCTCTACAGAAATATGCATCAAATCGCTCGCGTGTTACATAATGCCCCCAATATTCGCCGTTAATATAAGCTGCCACATTTTGACCGCCAGCCGCTGTGGCATTAGTTGGCATTGCCATTCTATTTACAAGCAAATCGCGCATGCGAGCAAATTCTGCATCGTTATCTGTATTCCTAATTCTGAATGAATGGAAATTATCTAGTATTGGTTTATCTTTTGCAAAAATCTGGTAATTAATATTGTCAGGACTATTAAAATCTTCATCGCAAGTAAATTGCAAACCTTTTTGTGGCAAGCTAATAGAATAGTTTCCTACAGCTTCCAATTTTGTTTCTGCAGCAAATCCAAAAGTTTTATCAGCTTCAAAATATTCTATTACAGCTTTAGCTTGTGGATTATCATTAAAGAAGCTTTGAATATTATCATAAGCGCCTAAGCAAGAATCTGCTAAATCAAATAAATCGCAAGGTGTTGCACTTATGCTTACAACAGGTAATGTTGTAGGTTCGTTAATAAATATTGAATGTGTAACCATTGCACTTGGCAATTTCCCTACTTCAAAACATTTTGCTTTAACAATTGTAGTTGCGGTTACGGTAAATGGGTCGATGTAATCAATCGCAACCACATCAGGTTCTGTGCCATCTAGCGTATATTTTACATTAATTCCCGTTATTGTAACTAATTGATCAACAGTATAGAATCCAGCAGGTGGCGTAATAATTGGTATAACCGAATATTCGGTGAAACAGTCACCTGTATTAATTGCATCTGGTGTTGGAATATCCGATATGCACCATGGTCCGCCATCGCTAATTCTTGCCTTAACCATTTCGGCTTCAACGCCAATTATAGCAATAGAATCAAGCAGTGCTCCAGCATTGTCAAATAATGCAATTGTTTCACCAGCACCAATTTTAAAATTAGTGTGCATATTATCTGATGCAACAGGTGTAAACCAAACGGGCGGAATTGCGTAAAAAACGGAATTATCGGTAATAGCAAAACTTAAAAAAGTTCTGCCTGTTAAATCGTTTGAACCTGCTGTTTTATTATGCACTTGGGCTGCAATAACATTAGTTCCGTTAACCAAAAGTCCAGCTAAAGTTGTTGAATCAATTTGTAAATAATCTGGTTGTCCTCCATCAAATAGTTGTGCTTCATGCGAGAACGCCGAAAGGTCGTCATAATCGGGAACACCTGTTAATCCAAATGAGCCAACTATAACACCATTTAGATACACAACAAAACCATCGTCGTAATCCATATTTATAATTGCACGAATCAACTTAGTTTTATCTGCTACTTCAAATTCTTTGCGATAATAAACGGCACTAACATCGTCCGAAATTTCGGTGCTATCGTCGTCGTCGCCGAAACCAAAACCGCCTGCACCGTTAACCCAACCACCTGCAAAAAGTGTTGTATTCCAATTGGCATCAGGTTCTGCATCTGCTTCAAAATAATTCCAGATATCGTTGTCAAAAACTGCAGTTTCCCAATGGTCGATTGAGGCAATTTCTGCATTAAAGGCGTTTCTGTTTTTTTCGGATGCATAAACCAGTATTCTGGTCCCGGGAGCTAAAATAGTGTCTGGCAATAACCATTTGTTCCATAAATCAATATCATCAGTTAAAGCATATTGCTGCAAATCAACGGCCACTGCCCCCGAATTATAAATTTCAATCCAGTCATGATATTCATCATCTTCATCAGCAATTGTGCTAAGATTGGTATAGGCAATTTCGTTTAAAACGACTTGTGCATTTAATGTCAAAGTGGCTGCAAAGCCAATAAAGAATAGAATTTTTCGCATATTTAGTATTAGGACTTGAATGGTATTTGGGTCTTTTAAAAAAATCAAAATAATAATTTCAACATTTATACTAAAAATATAACTTTTACGCTTATTCAGACAAATAACTGAAATTTTTAGCTAAGTTAATTAATTGTCAATAGATTGTTAAATTAGTTATTTCAAATACAGGTGTTCATCGCCAAAAAATACTCGCCTTTGCCTTTCAGTAAGTCTGTCACGGCTAACACCAGTTTTCCCCTGTTTTAACTTTAGCATCCACACATTTATTATTTTTTAATCTTTAAAACAAAAGTTATGAAGTCATGTATTACCGGATTTTTAATTAACCCATTAATATTTGTTGGTTCATGTAAAGAAGAAGTTGTTGAATCCGCTGTGGGTGAATTCAGCAGTGTAAGCGAATATCTGAATGAGCGAAAAACAGCGCCGCAAATATTTACAATTATGGGAAATACAGCTGCCACAATTATTGGTGCAAAAGGAACCGTGCTCGACTTTCCTGCCTACAGTTTTGTAGATGCAAGTGGCAACTATGTTACTGGAGAAATTGAAATAGCACTATTAGAAATTCAATCTAATGCTGATATGATTTTTAACAATGTATTCCCTGAAAGCGATGCAGGTTGGTTGAATTCGGGTGGCATGTATCATGTTACGGCTAAACAAGGCGCTCAAACGTTATATATTGCGCCGGGCGCGCATTACAGTGCAAAAGTTCCTGCTCAAGTTTTCGAAGCAGGCATGGCGCTATTTGAAGGTGATGAAAGCGGTGACCGCGTTAATTGGACATTAATGCCTCAGGTATTTGACTCGGCAAATGTATTTAATTTTGTTGATTATGAAGCACTCGATAACACCTTTAATTATTTAACCGATAGCATTGGATGGTGCAATTGCGATTACTTTAGTGGAGATCCTGTTGTAACATGCAGCTTTACTATTAACGTAGCAGCTACTTATAATTTTATCAATACAGTCGCGTTTGCTGTTCTTGATGTCGAGCATGCGGTGTTTCCTTTAAGTTATCCCGAAACCAATGTTATTACACAATCAGGAATAGGCGCGGTTGCCATGCATATTATAGTTATTAGCGTTATCCACGATATTTTATATTATGGTATATTAGGGGTAACACCCGCGGAGGCGGCGGTTTACGATATTGAAATGATTGAAACCACAGGCGCGGAATTAGATGCAATTATTCTCGGATTGATATAATTAATAGCATTAAACAAAGTAAAAATAGTTGAAACGCAAAGCATGTAAATCAAAAATCGTACACTAACAAAAATTCAAACCCTATTATTTACAACCGTTTTGTAAGACAATATTCTAAAAACATAAAGCCTTGCGGCGTAACCAGCAAGGCTTTGTTTTTCTAAAATCAAAAATAAACTTCTTTATCAGCAACCAATTATTACTTAGGCATTTCTTCGCTAAATATTGATGCATTTAAATATTCTCTATTTAATCGTGCGATATTCGCTACTGAAATACCTTTAGGGCATTCAGCTTCACATGCATAAGTATTAGTGCATGAACCAAACCCTTCGGCGTCCATTTGGGCAACCATTGATAAGGCGCGTTTTTTGCGTTCTGGGTCACCTTGAGGTAACAGCGCTAAATGTGAAACTTTTGCTGAAACAAATAACATTGCAGAAGCATTTTTACAAGCTGCAACACAAGCGCCGCAACCAATACAAGCTGCTGCATCCATTGCCGCATCTGCTGCTGCTTTTTCAACTGGAATTGCATTAGCATCTTGTGCCTGACCGGTTGACGCCGATATATATCCGCCAGCGGCAATAATTCTGTCAAATGCCGAACGGTCAACACACAAATCTTTTAATATTGGGAATCCTTTTGCGCGGAAAGGTTCAATTGTAATTGTTTCGCCTTCTGTAAAATTGCGCATATACAATTGACAAGTAGTAGATAATTTTTGTGGCCCGTGTGCACGTCCATTAATATACATGCTGCATGTTCCGCAAATGCCTTCTCTGCAATCATGATCAAATGCCACTGGTGAATCACCTTTAGCAATTAATTGCTCATTTAAAACATCCATCATTTCTAAAAACGACATATTAGCACTTACATCGTTTAGTTGATATTCAACAAGTTTTCCTGCTGCCTGCGTATTAGGTTGTCTCCAAACTCTTAATTTTAAATTCATAGTTCTTAATTATTTATATGAACGTGTTGCCAGTTTTACTGCTTCAAATTGTAATAATTCTTTATGCACTTCAGGATTATTATCAACCCCTTTAAACTCCCAAGCTGCTACGTATGCAAAATTTTCGTCATCCCGTTTAGCTTCACCTTCTTCCTGATATTCAACTCTGAAATGTCCACCGCATGATTCGTTTCGTTCTAAAGCATCAATTATCATTAATTCGCCTAGTTCCATGAAATCTGCAACGCGTTGAGCCTTTTCCAAATCCTGATTAAATTCGTTTGCACTGCCTGTTACATTTACATTTTGCCAGAACTCTGCACGCAGTTTGCGCAACATTTCACGCGCTTTAGTTAATCCTTCAGCCGTTCTTGCCATTCCGCAATAATCCCAAATTATTTTACCCAATTCTTTGTGAAATTGATCAACCGACTTATTTCCTTTTACGGCTAATAAATTATTTATAATTGTACGCACACTATGCTCTGCTTCAACAAATGCTGGATGATCTGTTGTAATTGCTTTAGTAAATATTTCTCCTGATAAATATGATCCAATCGTATAAGGAATAACAAAATATCCATCACCTAAACCTTGCATTAATGCACTTGCGCCTAATCGATTAGCACCATGGTCGCTAAAATTAGCTTCACCTAAGGCATATAATCCAGGAACGGTTGTCATTAATTCATAATCTACCCATAAACCACCCATTGTATAATGCACGGCAGGATAAATGCGCATTGGAACTTCATACGGATTTTCTGCGGTGATATGACTGTACATATCGAATAAATTTCCGTAGCGTTCTTCAATTACGTGTTTACCTAAACGTTCTATCGCATCGGCAAAATCGAGATAAACCGCTAGGCCACTTTCTCCAACTCCTTTGCCTTCATCACAAGCTTCTTTTGCAGCTCTTGATGATATATCACGCGGTGCTAAGTTTCCGTACGAAGGATATTTACGCTCCAAATAATAATCTCTTGCATCTTCGGCAATATCTGTCGGCTTTTTCTTTCCTTCGCGAATTGCTTTTGCATCATCTGCCGATTTTGGCACCCAAACACGACCATCGTTGCGCAAACTTTCACTCATGAGTGTTAGCTTACTTTGGTATTCTCCTGAAACAGGTATACAGGTCGGGTGAATTTGTGTATAACATGGATTTGCAAAATTAGCACCTCGTTTGTATGCTTTCCATGCTGCTGTAACATTGCATCCCATAGCATTGGTAGAAAGAAAAAATACGTTACCATACCCACCAGTACACAATAAAACGGCATGTCCAAAATGACGCTCAAGTTCACCTGTAACTAAATCTCTTGCAATAATTCCTCTGGCCTTGCCATCGATGGTAACAACATCTAACATCTCGTGACGAGCATACATTTGCACATTGCCCAAACCAATTTGACGCTCCAATGCTTGATAGGCACCAATTAAAAGTTGCTGTCCGGTTTGGCCACGCGCGTAAAAAGTACGAGATACCTGCGCACCGCCAAATGAACGATTATCTAATAATCCGCCGTATTCGCGTGCAAACGGAACACCTTGCGCCACACATTGGTCGATGATGTTCACACTCACCTCTGCTAAACGATGAACGTTCGATTCTCTTGCCCTGAAATCGCCACCTTTTATAGTATCATAAAACAAACGAAATACCGAGTCACCATCATTTTTGTAGTTTTTTGCACCATTTATACCACCTTGAGCGGCAATTGAGTGCGCTCTACGCGGCGAATCTTGGTAACAAAATGCTTTTACCTTATAACCAAGTTCAGCAAGCGTTGCAGCTGCCGAAGCACCTGCTAAACCTGTTCCTACAACAATAATTTCAAGCTTTCGCTTATTGGAAGGATTTACCAACTTAACATGATTTTTATAATCGGTCCATTTTTGGTCTAATGTTCCTTCAGGTATTTTTGAATCTAGTGCCATTGTAAATGGTTAAGTTTAATGTTCTAATTAATTGTTAGTCAACAAAATCAGGCTATCCAGCCTGCAAATATCGAAATTGGCATCAACGCAAAAACAATAGAAACAATAATTGAAAATCCGATGCCTAAGCTTTTAATTACTGGTGTATATTTTTTGTGATTTACCCCTAGTGTTTGAAATGCCGATTGAAAACCATGCACCAAATGCCAACACAATGAAATTACACCAAGTAAATACACCACCAACACAAATGGACTTTGGAAGATAATAACCATTTCCTCAAACAAATTGAGCACTTCTTTATCGCCGACATTTACTTCGTTAAGTTGTTCAATGCCCAAATTACCACCTAAGCGACTTGGAGCCCAAAAATGGCTGATATGTATCACTAAGAATAATAAAATAAGTGTGCCAAGCAATGTCATACTGCGGCTATACCATTTGCTGTTAGCAGCAGGATTTGAAACCGCATAACCAATAGGTCTGGCCTTTCTATTTTGGGCAGCCAGCATATAAGCTTGAATAATATGAACAAAAAACCCTGCAAAAAGAACAATTTCCATAATGCGAATCAAAATATTGGTTCCCATAAAATGGGCTGCCCTATTGAATGTTTCGCCACCATCGTTAAAAAATATCATCGAATTGATGACACAATGAACAATTAGAAATGTTATTAAGAAAAGCCCCGTAACCGACATCACCAGCTTACGCCCTATAGATGAGGTTAATATTGTATTAATCCAACTCATGCATTAAAATTTTTCACAATTGCAAATGTAAAACAGTACGAGTTAATTATTAGTTTAAGAATATGCACATTTCATTAAATCTTGAAGAAGTTGCTTATTTCGAATCAGTCTAAATAAGATTGGGGAAATGTAAACCTTTGTTTTGAGCGAAATGAGTGCGGCAGGAGTGCGGATATTTTGCCAAAATCAACAGTGAAATGAGTAAATGCAAATTTTAATCGCCTATATGAAAGAGATTAAGAAAAAAATGTTTATATTTATTAGTTCACATTTAATTTATCACCTGCTGATGAATTAAAAAACAAATTCCAGTATAACTCAAGTAAAAATCACTAATCAACAAAAAAATTACCCTCAGCAAATCCAGTCATGAACCTGAAATGTTGCTTAACAAAATTAGTAAATATGATTACAAATTCATTGCCCAAACCGAAGTTATCCGTGCTGAAAACAATTAATTTGTCATTTTTTGTTGGTTGCTGTTTTGCGACCAATTTTACCTCTGCGCAAGCTATTATTGGCGGTGAATTTTACTACGCACAAAATGGTGCGATAATTACATTTAATGTAATAACTTATTCACTGTAGGAACCTAATTTAAAAGGGTGACTTAATTATGGCGATGGTGGCAGCGGTACAATTGACATGTCGTCGGAATTAATTAATGATACCGTTTATAAAAATAGTGGCAACGCGATACATTCTTTTGGCCTTTCCGGAGCATATATAGTAAGTTTCGAATCTGATTACAGTATTGATGAAATTCGCAATGTAACGCCATCTGAAGGTGCAAAATTATATATGGAAGTTATCTTTACAACATTTATTGAACCTATAACTAATACAGCGCCGGTGTGTGAATTTCTTTTGTTGGATTTTACAATTGACGATGCTTGTTATATTACTCAATCGCGACAAGCAATTGATGCTGAAGGCGACTCGATAACTTATAATTTTGAATTATTTACCGTTGAAATTAACGATACAACAAGCAGCACTTTTCCTGAGGCTACCGATTCAATTGGAATTAATTTATTTAATGGCGATTTTTATTGGCGCAATGCAATCTATAAAGATAAATATGGACTACAATATACCATAAATGAATATCGCGATGGTGATTTATTGGGAACATCAATGCAAAAAATAATTACAGATATAAATTGTGGAATTGTTTCTACCACAAATTTAAAACCTTCCAATTTTGTCGTATTTCCAAATCCGGTAACCGACAATTTGGAATTGCCATCGCTACAAACTCCAATTATCAGATGTATTATTTATGACGGTATGGGCCGAGCAATTGTTGAAATAATACCCCCTATAAATAATCAATTGAATGTGGCAGCGTTGGCACCAGGAATATACACCATTTGCTTAATGCAGGGAGATGCACTTTCCATCAGTAGATTTACAAAACTTTAAATCTTAACACTCCATAATAAAATTCGGGTGCGGTTTTTGCGTTATATTTGTTACGATGAAACGGATTCAAAAGTTGACTGTCACGTTTTTGCTCCTCCTATCTTTAGGGCAAGCCAAAGCTTCTTATATTTTATTGCCAATGGATAACGGTCAGGCCGACCACCTGAAATGCTACGGCATCGCCTATTGGATGCTCGAAAATGGCGGCAAAGTAGACTGGATGCTAAATTACAGAGGTGGCAGCTTTTGCTTTCCCTATTTAGATGTTTTTGAAAAGGAATGTTTAATAAGAGGTGTTAGTTATGAAGTAATTCCGGATGCATCATACAATAAAATTGTGGCCGACATATCGAATCCTGAAGCTAATATGGATGTTATGAAACTGGAAAAGGCACCCAAAGTAGCCGTTTATTCGCCAAAATCAAAACAACCGTGGGACGATGCCGTGACGTTGGTATTAACCTATGCCGAAATCCCTTATATAACTGTTTACGATGAGGAAGTAATGAACGGTGAACTACCAAAATATGATTGGCTGCATTTGCATCACGAAGATTTTACTGGACAATATGGTAAATTTTGGAGTGCTTATCATACTCAAGCTTGGTATCAGCAACAGGTTGAAGAAAACGAAAAAATTGCCGCTGAATATGGATTTACAAAAGTGTCGCAGTTAAAATTAGCCGTTACACTTAAAATTCGTGATTTTGTAAGTGGGGGTGGATTTTTGTTTGCGATGTGCAGCGCAGCCGATAGTTATGATATTGCATTAAGTGCAGAAGGTGTCGACATTTGTGAAAGTATGTTTGATGGAGATCCAGCAGATCCTGCAGCACAATCGAAATTGGATTTTAGTAAAACTTTCGCCTTCGAAAATTATACTATCAGCAGAAATCCTTATGAATATTCGATTTCAAATATTGATGTTTCACATTCTAGAAATGTACCAAAAGAATTAGACTTTTTCACCTTATTCGATTTTTCTGCTAAGTGGGACCCCGTTCCAACCATGTTAACACAATGTCATACGAAAACAATTCCTGGATTTTTTGGCCAAACTACGTCGTTTAATAAAAGTTTAATTAAAAGTAGTGTGCTCATATTGGGAGAAAATAAATCTGCAAACGAAGCACGTTACATCCACGGTGAATTTGGATATGGTACTTGGTCATTTTACGGCGGCCATGACCCTGAAGATTATAAGCATTATGTTGGTGACCCTCCAACTGAGTTAGAACTGCATCCTAATTCAGCGGGCTACAGACTAATTTTGAATAACGTATTATTCCCTGCCGCAAAAAAACAAAAGCAAAAAACATAACTATTATTGTGTTGAACCAAACTTTGGTGTGTCGACAGGTTAACTTCCATCCAATACAAACGATAATAAGCACGTCAATTCAAATTCCCTAATTCCTTACCATGGTTTAGTTTCTATGCACGTGCAACCAATAATTAATCTGCTTCAAAATACGGAAAAACTATTTATGTATATCCCCAAATAGCAAAACTTGAAAATAGTAAATTAAATTGTTTGAAACCCCTGATACGGATGCTTACCTAAAGTGTTACTATTTATATTGCTTAATCTGGAAATAAATTAATAAAATAAAAACCAATTCAATCCCAATCTGAAGGCGCGTGGTTGCATTGGATAATGAGGTGCTATATAATAGCCTTTGCTGAAAAGACCTTGTGCTACATTATCTACTTTTACAAAAAAACGAAGGGTTTCTACATCAAAATTGGCGAAGAAATCGAATGTAATATTTGGGTCGGCTGAAAATCCGTTGCCAATAAATCCTGATAAACGAACAAATTGGCCAGTAATAATGTCGTAGCCGTAATTGTTATAAGCTGAATTATACCAAATATCTAAACCTGTTTGGAAAAATAATGCACTCTTAAATAAATGATTTTCGTAATACCATGAGCTACTCGCTATCAACATCGGCACCTCAAGTGCGCCATCATTGAATTGAAAACCTGCACGATTATTAAAATGGAAATTCCCAGCCTTAAAATCTTTAGCCAAAAATATTTTTAAAATGGATTCATCTGTTGCAAAAGGTGCAATTTCTTCTGTGATATAATTGGGCTCTAATTGAACGTAATTTGTAATAGCTTCATAAGTAAATATTAAATCAAATGCTGATTCAGTTGCACTTATTTTTGCACCAAGCTTTAAATATTGCATCTTGTCAAAATTGGTATCCCATGTGTAGTCAAATCCGATGTAATGCTCTTGTATTATAGTTTGATTAAAACTGCCATACGATACAAAAATTTCAGGAGAAGGTGATAATCGAAGCAAACGCAGTGAGGCATTTGCCGAATAGGTACCTTCCTCCAAATCATACGCACCGTTTAATTTAAAAGTAAACGTTGAATCTAAAAACAATCGCGCATTTAAATTAAAACCAACCATTAAATTGTTGTATTGTATTTTACCGCTTTGGTCTGACAATTCATGATATTGTTGCCATCCATAAGCCTCCCACAAAACTGGATTTTTAACAATACTGTCTTTACTAATATTGCGAAAAGTGCTATTACCAAACGATATCCGATTATAAAATCCCGCAATGGCAGTTCTGTCGCGAAGCGTATCGGTATCAATTGTTAAATCACCATAATATGTTCTGTCGAACGAAGGGTCTTCAAACTGATAATAATAATTGCGATAACCGAACGTATGTTTTAAAGCAAACTGCGGAGCAAAATAAGTTGCTGATGTGGTATCATCTACTTGATAACTTTCGTTCTTGCCAAATAAATATTGCTGCTGAATTTGGGCCTGCCAATTATTCCAATTTGTTAATGCTTGATCGCGCAAGGGTAGCGCACTTGCCGGATCTTGAATTTCAAAAACAGTATCATTTGCAATGCCTCCGTTTTCTTGTTGCGCTATGTTACTTCGAATACCCGCAAAAAATAAACTGTAATGCGCATTTTTCGATTTGTACCATCCCGAAAGGGTAACGTCAGCATAATCGGTTTTCATGTATTGGAAATATCCTTCCGAAACTATTTTATTGAAGTCGATGGCAATATTAAAATCTTTACCCACATTGCGCGTATGTGTTACATGAAATAGTTGCTCTCCCTGCCCTCCTACCATATAATATAAATCAGTAAATGGAACATTGCAACGATAATACTTTACCTCATTAATATCCATTAAATAGGCGTCTCGTTCATGCCTTCCATAATCGAAACCCAACGTGCGGTTAAAACTAAAATATCTTGAATAATACGGAGCACCTAAATTGCCCAAATAAGCATGTTCAAAATTAACCTGCCTAACTGGGTTATAGCGATTAAAATAATTCAAGGTGGTATCTATAGGGGAATATTGTTCTAGATTTGAGCCTGTAAAAAATTCCACTTCGGCTGCGTGGTAATTAAATAAATTACCTAAAAGTGTTGAATCAATATTCGTGGTGTCGGTTGCCTGACTAAATGTATTTCTTGAACACAACAACATCATCCCCATAATTAAATAGGATAAATGATGTTTGTGCAAGAAATTTAAATGGTGTTCAGACACGGAACTATTTATTTGAATTCAACAAATGGCAATTAGTATTTATAACGAAGCAATCAAATTTTGAAGTATTAAAGTCATTTTAGGTTCTGCTGCTTTTGCAACTGCAATAACATCCTCAACTGTAACAGCCTCAATTTCATCGGTTGGATAACCTTTATCAGTAATTACCGATATAGCAAATACTGGTAAGCCCATGTGCACTGCTGCCAATACTTCAGGAACAGTGCTCATGCCAACTGCATCACCACCAATTACGTGCAAATAATTATACTCTGCTGGTGTTTCCAAATTTGGTCCAGGAACCGATACATAAACTCCTTTATGACAAGGAATATTATTTGCTTTTGCAATTTCCATAGCTGCATTAATTAGGTTCACATCATAGCACCGAAATAAATCGGGGAAACGCGGACCTAATTCATATTCGTTAGGACCAATTAACGGGTTAGATGGTTGTAAATTGATATGGTCGCGAATAATCATCAAATCGCCTTTATTAATATTTGCATTTAAACTTCCTGCTGCATTCGAAATAAACAATTTTTGAATGCCCAACATTTTCATTGCACGAACTGGGAAAACAACCTCTTCCATCGTATAGCCTTCGTAGTAATGGAAACGACCTTGCATGGCTACTACCCTTTTTTCGCCAATAGTGCCAAAAATTAATTTACCGCTATGGCTCTCTACTGTTGATACTTGAAAATGCGGAATCAACGAATAATTTATTTCATGTTCAATTTTAATATGTGATACCAGGTTGCCTAAACCTGTTCCTAAAATAATACCGTAATCAGGTTGAAATTTTGTGCGCTGTTTTATAAAATGAATTGCATCATTTAATCTGTCCATCAAAGGTTCCATATTGTTCTATTTATTGTTGTAAAGATAAGGTTTGTTCCTATCGAATTATTCTACCGCATTTTTAGCGGCATTTGGCGGGTATTTTTCAATATAGTCGTATATTAAGTTCAAGCATGCTTCCTCATCACCCAAAAACTGAACATGAACAGGAATAACAAAAATTGAAAATCCTGCTTGTATAATCGCTTCTTTTTGCTCCATTAAACGCATGGCATCCTTTTCGGTGGTAATTATTATTTTAGTAGAGGGAAAACTGCTCACCAAACGCGAAAAATCTTTAGGTGTAAAATAATGATGATCGGCAAAAGCCGCCACATGCACTTTACCATATCGCTCAGCTACATAAGTTTTCAATTGCCTATTGGCGGCAATACCTGTTAATAAAATTACCTCCTCATTTGCTTTCACTTGAATGGCAGGCTGTTGAATAAATAACGGGTATAGCAAACCATACGCTAAGTGGGTGAAAAACACATGCTGATTATGCTTTAGGTTTAATTGTGATTTATATCGCAAGCGTTGATCGTTAGTTAAAGTGGCTGGACATTTAGAGACAATAACTACTTGCGCGCGATTTACACCTGAAGCATATTCGCGCAAATTACCAGCAGGTAGCAGGTAATCATCAAAATAAGGCTTTTGCCAAGTTGTTAATATGATATTGAATCCCGCCTTTATGCGGCGATGTTGAAAACCATCATCCATTAAAATAACGCGCGTTTCAGGCTCATCATTCAATAAATAATAAACGCCAGTTACACGGTTTTCGCTAACTGCCACCTCGGTTTTCGGGAATTTGTGTTTGTATAATTTTGGTTCATCACCAATATCTTCAACCAAGCTCAACTCGGTTGCTAAACCATAACCCTTCATGGTCCGTTTGTATCCTCGACTTAACGTTGCAACTTTGTATTGGTCTTGCAATGCTTTTATAAGATATTCAACATGAGGCGTTTTTCCTGTTCCGCCAGCTGATAAGTTGCCAACCAAAACAATAGGAAAATCAAACTCGAAACTTCGCAGCCAGCCTTTGTTGTAAAAGAAATTTCTGATACTAGTAATCAATCCGTAAATCAAGCCAAAGGGCAACAATACCAAACGCATGTCGCGAAATTACTAAAAGTAGACAAAGGCGTTGCAATCACTATGTTGGCAAGCCTTTTGAGGCCGATTGTTTGCAAGTTGATTGGCTAAAACCTCGACTAATCTTAAAATTTAATCTCCAAAGCACTACTACCCTTCAATAAAATCTAGCAAAATCAATACTTCTTGCGACTGACTTAGTTTTGTAATAACTACTTTGGGTTAAAAAACGTTAAAAGTTTGATGGTTTGAAAAAACATAGTAACTTTGTATCTCAAAGTAATTTGAAATTAAAACTAGTTATTATGCAATTATTCAAAAAACGAGGTTGGGTTTACTTTCCAGTGCATTTTGCGGGTTGGGGAATACTACTTTTTTTTATAGCTGTTGCAATTGTCTTTTTTATAACAATCGGCAACCAATCGCATTCGGCAAGTGATAACCTCATTTCCTTTCTACCCTATTTTACTAGTCTTTGCGTTTTCTATTTCTTTATAGCAATTAATACATCTAACAACAAAAAAATAAAACAACATGAACCAATCAACAATAACACCAAACATGTTCGCAACCAGAGCGGGATTAATACTTATGGCGGTACCCTCTATTTTTTGGCTGGGTATTATATTAGCAGTTGGCTTTGAAAAACCTGTTATCATACATGAAATCATGCTGCCAATCGATAGGCTATCGGCTGTGCTTACTTTATTAATTATGATAGGCCTGCCGCTCATTACCTTACTCATAAATGTGAAAGCATTAATGATGCCCCAGTTTAATACAAACAGCGAAAATTTGTTTATCGACATTAGTTATCGCAATAATAAATCGTTGTGGCTGTTAATTATTTATGCGATAACTAGCATTATAATTACACTAACTTTTGGTTTCTTCGAAAACTTTAATTTTTATTCGGCAATTTTATCTTAATAAATGAATAACGAATTAAAATTCGCGCTTAAAGTTTGGATTGCAGCTGTAATTGGTGGTTCTTTATTGGCATCATTTATCATGGTAATTGGCAATAAAGATCCTAGCGCATTTATGTTTGGTTTATTTATGTTATTTATTGCCGCTACACGCGGAATTCCATCCCTCATTATGTTTTATGTTGTTACAATAATATTTTATCGAATAAAGTGGATGTTTAAAGCAAAAATTATTTTATTAGCAATACTTGGTGCGCTTTTATGCCTTACCAATATCATTCTCATTTTATATCGAAAAAAATTGGAGGAAATATTATATCTTTTACCTGAAGAAATGTTTGTAATATTAGGTTTTGCCTCAAGTGTAGTAGCAGCTGTATTTTATTTCAACAAACTGCTATTAGCTCCTGAAAATAACGATAATAATATCCCAGCAACCGACCCTAAGCAGCAACAATAGACATTGTATTTTAAAGCGAAACATTTCAACTGCGTTCCCAATTAAAATCGGGATACGTATTGTCATCGAATTATTAAACGTTGATTTATAAATTAAATTTGCATAAACATTGTGAGTTACAACACTCAATTGTTTCTTAATGCTATTAGACCTAACTAATCACCCTTTAAACTAATTTATTAACACCTATTGCGTAAGTTGGGTTAAACGATATTGAAATTTTAACAATTTCATTAATGGTATAAATAAATTCAACAAAGGCCTGTTGCTGGATTGTAATCAAATTGCTAAACTTTAAAATTCATACATCATCTGTTAAAATACCCCTATCTTTGCGGCAAAATGAAGAACCTGTTCCCGCTGTTGATAGATTTGGGCACTCCCTTTACGGAGCCGGTTATGATTTTCACATTGGTACTATTCATCATTTTGCTTTCCCCCATTTTATTGAATAAACTCCGCATTCCATCTATAGTTGTTATGATTATAGCCGGAGTAATGATTGGCCCACATGGCTTCCACTTTATTGAAAGAGATGGCGCAATTGTATTGTTTGGCACCGTTGGCCTGCTCTACATTATGTTTTTGGCAGGCCTAGAAATGGAGATGAACGGATTTAAGAAAAATGCTAAATCTAGCGTCGTTTTTGGTTTGCTCACTTTTAGCGTTCCGTTTGTGATTGGTTTCAGCGTATGCAAATACCTACTTCACCTCGAACTCATCCCCTCACTTATTACGGCAAGTATGTTTTCTACTCAAACTTTAATTGCCTATCCTATTATTAATCGACTTGGTATTACACGAAAACTACCGGTTACTATAACTGTTGGCGGTACTATTATCACCGATACTTTAGTGCTCTTATTGTTCTCGGTAATTACTAATTTCTCGATGGATAAAACCGATACCCTTTTTTGGGTGCGCTTAGGCGTGTCGATTGTCATTTTTGCTTTTATAGTTTTATATCTGTTTCCAATTATTGCAAAATGGTTTTTTCGTAAGTTAGAAAACGAGGGTGGCTCACAATATATTTTTGTATTAACGCTTGTATTTCTTGCAGCATTTTTATCGCAACTTGCCGGACTCGAGCATATTATAGGAGCCTTTTTAGCTGGTATAAGTTTGAACAGGTTAATTCCGTTACAATCAACCCTCAAAAACAGAATTGTATTTGTAGGCAATAATATTTTCATTCCGTTTTTTCTCATTAATGTCGGCATGATTATAGACCTTAAAGTGCTTTTTGCTGGCACCAATGCCTTATACATAGCAGGTGTATTAGTATTTGTTGCATTAACCACCAAATATTTTGCTGCGTGGATTACACAACAAATATTTCGATTTACAAAAATTGAACGCAATTTAATTTTTGGATTAAGCACGGCACACGCTGCTGCAACACTTGCTATTATTTTAGTTGGTTTTGATTTAGGATTGTTAGATGAAACTATTTTAAACGGAACCATCATTGTAATACTGGTGAGTTGTTTAGTGAGTTCGTTTGTAACCGAATCGGCAGGCAGAAAATATGTTATTGCCGAAAGTGGCAAAATAGATACAGCGCCCGAAATATTTGAACGCATTTTAGTGCCAGTTGGTAATCCAGAATCAGCGAGAATTTTGTTAGATTTCTCGTTGCTCATTCGCAATCCAAAATCTAAAGAACCTATTTATCCGCTTGCTGTAATTGAAGATGATGAAAATACGCGCCAGAAATTAATTGCCAGTAAAAAGAATTTAGAATTAGCAGCAGAACATATTTCATCGGCTGATACTGCTGTGCAAATTCTAACGCGCATCGATGTAAATGTTGCCGCAGGTATTTCGGGTGCAATAAAAGAACTTGGTATTACTGAAGTGGTAATGGGGTGGCATGAAAAGCTAACCACAAGTGATAAAATATTTGGTTCCGTTTTGCAAAAAATAATTCATTCAACCGACCAAATGTTATGGGTGAGCAAATTGAGTCATCCATTATATAATTTTAATCGCATAGCCATATTAATGCCCCCAAATGCTGAATTTGAAAGCGGTTTTTTCAGATGGCTGGAAGGAATTAAACAATTGTCGCATCAAATTGGTGCGCGCTGCATTTTTTGGGGTGAACGTAAAACACTAGAGTTAATTGATGCCATTAATGAAAAAAATCTAAAGCTGAATGCTGAATACAGTGAATTTACCGACTGGGACGACATCAAAAGCATACCTGAAAATTTAAAGCCAAGCGATTTATTTATCGTAGTGAGCGCACGTCAAAAAAGTGTTTCCTACTTTTCATCGTTGGAACAATTACCTAATAAATTGAATAAATATTTTGAAGCGCAAAGTTTCATTCTGTTATTCCCTTATCAAACAGATATGGGTTCAAACGATATGAATTTTCAGTATAGTGTTTTATCTCCATCTCCCTTTAAAGAGAACTTTGAACGCATTAATACAATAGGTAAAACTGTTTACAGGGCTTTTTCTTCAAGCAATACAAAGAAGGAAAAATAAAAAATCCGTCAATTACGACGGACTTTTCAGGGTGAATGATGGGATTCGAACCCACGACCCTTGGAACCACAAACCAATGCTCTAACCAACTGAGCTACAATCACCATTTTTAATTGGAAGCACAAAGTTAATTCAAAATTTGTTGACTTAAAAATGAAAAGTTTGCCTAATCCGCAAAATATTAATGCGGCCAAGGCAAACTTTAAGAAAAGTGAATAATATTACAATTTGTCGTACCACTTACTTACCTGATTCCAGTCGATTACATTCCAGAAATCAGCGATATAATCACCACGCTTGTTTTGATGTTTTAGATAATAAGCATGCTCCCAAACGTCGATACCCAAAATTGGTTGGCCACGCTGAGCAGCAATATCCATAATCGGACTGTCTTGGTTTGGGGATGTAATTATTGATAAGTTATTTTCTTTATCCTTCACCAACCAAGCCCAACCAGAACCGAAAACTCCTGTGGCAGATTTTGCAAATTCAGCCTTAAAATTGTCCATCGAAGTCCATTTTGCTTCAATTGCAGTCTTTAAAGCTGCAGCAGGCATAGTATTCTTCGCATTTGGCGACATCACCTTCCAAAAAAACGTATGGTTAAAGTGGCCACCACCATGGTTTCTAATTGCAGAACGCACATTTTCGGGTGCAGAACCAACATTAGCAATTAATTCCATTAGCGACTTCCCTTTCAGTTCAGGAGCTTTCTCTATGGCTTCGTTTAACTTGGTTACATACGTTTGATGATGCTTCGTATAATGAATTTCCATTGTTTTAGCATCGATAAACGGCTCTAAAGCGTCGTAGCCATAATCTAACTTCGGCAATTCGAATGCACCGTCAACAGGAGGCATTTCCATTGTAAATTCAGTGTTTCCGGCATACAATTCGTTTCCGGTTAAACTTTTTAATACGCCAACGCTAATGGCGGCAAGTGCTCCTTTTTTAAGGAAGTCGCGTCGTGAGTTTTTATTCATAATTTAAAATTTGATTTTTTAAAGTAAAGTTTAAAGTTAAAGGGATTAAGGGAACTGTTGAGTATAAAGCTAACGTTTTGGATGTGCACGAAGTTCAAAATTTTCGCAAACAGAATAATTACCTTTACAATTACTACATGCAAAAAGCGTACGAGAAAATAAATTTACAGGTTGAAGGGATGACTTGCGCCAATTGTGCGTTAGGTATTACAAAGCTTTTGGAGCAAAAAGGGCAACATGGTGTATATGTGAATTTTGCAACTGGTGAAGTACAATTTGACAAAATCGAGCAACAACAGCTTGAGCAGCTAGTTTCAGGCATTGAAGGCTTAGGCTATAAAGTGTTGAGTGAACTTGCGCAGGCAACAGCAAAAAAATCGAAATGGACAACTACGGAAAAAATATTTTTTATCACACTGCCCTTTACTGGGTTGCTGTTGATGGCCATGATTCCCGGTTTGGGCTTTTTACATAACCCTAAAGTTCAATTGCTTTTGTGCTTGCCCGTTTATTTAATTGGTGTTTATCACTTTGGCAAAAGTGCCTGGGGTTCTATAAAATCTGGTGTTATGAATATGGATGTGCTCATACTTACGGGCACAACTGCAGCATTCGGTTATAGTTTGTATGGTTTTCTACAAAATGCAGGCATGCAATTTATGTTTTTTGAAACTGCTGCTAGCATTGTTACTTTAGTTTTACTAGGCAATGTAATTGAACATCGCAGCGTAAAACAAACAACCACAGCCATTGCTGCATTAAAAAAATTGCAACCCCAAACAGCAAAACGAGTGATTTTTGATTTAATGTCGGGTGCCGACCAAATTGATGAAATTCCAGCAGCACAGTTAGTAAAAAATGATGTCGTACTAATTAACACTGGCGATCAAATTCCTGCCGATGGAATGGTATTGCAAGGAAATGCTTACGTTGACGAGTCAATGCTTACCGGCGAAAGTATTCCTGTTTTCAAACAAAAAAACGATACTGTTTCTGGCGGAACAATAAATACAAATGGTATTATTAAATGTAAGGTAACTGCAACAGCAGGCCATACTACATTAGATGCCATTATTGAATTAGTAAAACAAGCTCAAACTGAAAAACCACCAGTGCAGCGATTGGCTGATAAAATAAGTGCCATTTTTGTTCCAGTGGTTTTAACCCTTGCACTTATAACTTTTTTAGGTTCATGGCTACTGTTTAATATTGCAATGCAAACAGCTTTGCTTAATAGTATTGCCGTACTGGTAATTGCCTGCCCTTGTGCAATGGGACTGGCTACGCCAACTGCTATTATGGTTGGTTTAGGTCGTGCTGCTCGAAATGGTGTTTTAATAAAAGGTGCAACTACTGCCGAACAATTTGCTAAAACAAAAGTTGTGGTATTCGACAAAACGGGAACACTAACAACAGGTGAATTTACAGTTGATAATTTGCAATTATTTAATGAAAATGAAATTACGATAGCTAGTATTATTCATGCTTTAGAAAAACACAGCTCCCACCCTATTGCGTTATCGCTCGTAAAACATTTTAAGCCTGTTAGCAATTTTGAGTTAATAGAAATTGTTGAAATAAAAGGCAGCGGAATGCAAGGAAAAGATAACTTAGGCAATAGCTTTTATCTTGGTGCTGCTATAGCGTCAAATTTCGATTTGGTGCTCACTAAAAACGATGTTACAATTGCAGGGTTTAATATAACAGATACAATAAAACCTTTTGCTACTGAAACGATACAATATTTTATAACACAAGGTATTACACCGGTTTTATTAAGTGGCGACAAATCCGCTAAAGTGGTAAACGTGGCGAATGCACTTGGCATAACAACCTATTATAGTGCGTGCAAACCTGATGAAAAATTAACCATCATTAAAACATTAAGACAAACAGGTGTGGTAGCTATGATTGGTGATGGCATTAACGATTCGCCATCCTTAGCAACCGCCGACGTTGGTGTATCGATGAGCAATGCTACACAAATAGCTATTAATTCTGCACAAATAATTTTACTAAACGGTCAACTAGATAAATTAACATTGGCGCATCAATTAAGTGTGCAAACGTTACGCACTATCAAACAGAATTTATTCTGGGCTTTCTTTTATAACGTTATTGCTATTCCAATTGCCGCTGTTGGATTATTAAGTCCAATGATTGCCGCACTTTCGATGGCATTTTCTGATGTATTTGTAATTGGAAATTCCATTTTACTCAAAACAAAAAAACTAAGGTAACAGTGGCCGATTTGCGTAAAAATATATCTTCCACCTCCGCGATTCAAATATTTAACATCGCACGTTATGCAACGCTCCTGTTGTGTTCCATCCTGCTCACCAAAAGTGCAATTGGCGCTGAAGTTATTGGACATTACGAAACATTTATTTTGATTTCAGGCACTTTAAGTTTTTTTTGGGTAAACGGATTAACACATACGTTTCTTTCTACTTACCATAATTATCCAGATAAGAAAAAGGTAATTGGACAAACCGCTATTTTGGTGATAGGCCTTTCAATATGCATTGCATTGTTAATATTATTATTGCGCGCTCCAATTGTACAGTTGTTTTCGTTTGATGACTCTGGCAATGTATTTTATTTGTTATTAGCTTATTTTATTTTTAACAATTCTTCATTTTTATTAGATTATATTTTATTGGCTAAAGGCAACACCAAAGGCCTTTTATGGCTTGGCGTATATCATGTTATTTTTCAAACAACATTAGTTGTTTTGCCTGCATTTTATTATGGTAATTTCGATGCAATTATAAATGGATTACTGATATTTATCGGCATTAAATTCTTAATAACTCTTTTCATTCTTTTCCGCAACAGTGCCTTCCGTCCTGATTTTGCTTTTATTGGCATGTATCTCAAAAAAGCATCCCCACTCATTATTTCTTTTTTTCTTGGAGGCATGTCAATTTATGTTGATGGCATTATTGTTAATAATTATTACGACAAAGCAACATTCGCATTGTATCAATACGGAGCGCGTGAATTTCCAATTTCGCTGCTGCTGGCGAATGCATTGAGTGCAGCCATGATTTTGCAAATAGGGAAAAATATAAATGCAGTTGCTGTTGTTAAATCAGAATCGCTGAAATTAATGCACCGGTTGTTTCCACTTTGTATTGTATTAATTATGCTAAGCCAATGGTTGTATCCATTAGTATTTAATCCCGCCTTTAGCGAAAGCTATTTATTTTTCAATATCTATATGTTGTTGCTGGTGCCACGGTTAATTTTTCCAAATGCTATCTTATTGGGACTTGGCGAAAACAAATCGATTATGTCGGCTTCGGCTATTGAATTTGTGTTGAATATTGTTGGCAGCTTAATCTTTCTACAATTTTTTGGTATTCAGGGCATTGCTTATGGAACTGTATTGGCGTTTGTTTCAAATAAGCTCATTTTACTGTATCAGCTAAAACGCAGAGGCATATCGCCACAAAGCTATATTCCTGTAAAAGCGCTTACCGCTTATAGTGTGGGGCTAATTTTGGTGTTTGTAGTATTTACCTATTTTGTGTAAGAGTAAAAAGACAAAGCCCAATGTGACTGTGTCTTTAATGTTTCTATTAATTAAATCATACATTTGTGCCATAAATTCTATTAATGCAACACGGAATAGCATTTCAAAGCCTGATACCAATTCGCGCCAAGCCTGACCACGCTTCGGAACAAACTACTCAATTATTATTTGGCGAAATGTATCGGATAGTTGAACAGAAAGACAATTGGTACCGCATAAAATCGTCGTTCGATAACTATGAAGGGTGGATGCATGAGCAACAACATTATGCACTATCAGCACAAGAGGCTGAGAAATTACATAAAGCACCGAAATCAATAGCTGCAGAATTAGTGCAGACCGTAGCCAGCAACGATAAAAGTTTTCCCATTTTAATGGGCAGCACCTTATACGATTTTGATGGCATGAATTTTAAAATCGGAAAAGAAAAATTTGTTTATAGCGGACAAGCAATAAATGAGAATACTGGCTTATTAAATACGGAGCATATTCGAAAATTTGCACTTAAATTATTGCATGCACCTTATCAGTGGGGAGGCAGAAGTGCCTTTGGTATCGACTGTTCCGGATTAACACAATTGGTATTTAAATTATATGGTATCGATTTACCGCGCGATGCATATCAGCAAACCGAGTCGGGCAGAACATTAAATTTTATTACTGAATCGAAGGAAGGTGACTTGGCTTTTTTTGATAACGACGATGAGAAAATAACGCATACCGGAATTATATTAAGTAACGATCAAATTATACATGCATCTGGAGAAGTGCGCATCGACATGATTGACCATTATGGTATTTATAATAAAATAATGAAAAAATACACACATAAACTGCGTATTATTAAACGAGTGATATGATAATTCCATCGCCACAGGATTTACGAGCTCTAGATGCAGCAACCATTTCGGCACAGCATATTAGCAGTGAACACCTGATGGAACGTGCCTCCAAAACTGTATCCAATTATTTATTACATTACAATCCCCAATTTGAAACCTTTGCCATTTATTGCGGAGTAGGTAATAATGGCGGCGATGGCCTTTGCATTGCTAGGCATTTATTACAAGCAGGTAAAAAAGTTTACGTATTTATTTACGGAAATACGGAGAAATGCAGTGTAGATTTTAAGCTAAATTATGAGCGATTACAACAACAATTTCCTGAAGCAGTTGAACAACTAAATGTTACTGAAACACTAAATACAATAACATGCGATTGTGTAATTGATGCGCTTATTGGAACAGGCCTTTCAAAACCCGTTACAGGATTTATGGCAACAGTAATTGACCACATTAATTATACTGATGCCATTATACTTGCAATTGATATCCCTTCAGGATTACATGCAGCAAAACAAATGGATGGTGCAATAATTGAAGCAGATATTACCATCACTTTTGAATATCCTAAACTTGCTTTCTTTTTTCCTGAAAATAAAAAGTTTGTTGGTGAATGGATGATTAATTCGATAAATTTAATTGAGCCGACAACAACAAATATCACGTCGCACTTTCACTACATAACAGCAGAAGACCTATCTATTATATTGCAACAACGGCCAACATTTGCGCACAAAGGAAGTGTTGGTCATGGATTAATAATTGGCGGAAGCAATACTATGCAAGGAGCCGCAGAATTAAGTGGTATGGCTTGTTTGCGGGCAGGTGCGGGATTGGTTACTACAACTGCAGATGCTACAGTTTTTGAGAATCCGGAGTTAATGCATGTAGAATTTAAAAACGTTTTACCATTTATTACAAATAAAAATATTAAAGCAATTGCAATTGGGCCGGGGCTTGGAAAAAGTGACGCTGTAAAATCGCTTTTAAATACTTTGATTACTGATTTGGACACACCAATTGTTTTTGATGCCGATGCTTTAAATTTAATTGCTGAAAATAAGGAATGGTTGCACAAACTTCCTAAACAGTCGATATTGACACCTCACCCCAAAGAATTTGAACGCCTATTTGGCAGTTATTCAAAATGGGATGAATTAACAGGATTAATGCAGCAAAATGCCATACAACATCAAATTTATATTTTATACAAACGTGCTTATACCATAATTGCAACACCAGAAGGGGAAATATTTTTTAATTCGACCGGTAACGCAGGCATGGCAACAGCAGGAAGTGGCGATGTGCTAACTGGCATAATTACCTCGTTGTTAGCACAAGGCTTTTCACCTCATGATGCTTGTATTACTGGGGTTTACCTACATGGTTTGGCAGGCGATTTAGCAATGGATCAAAAAGGTGGAATAAATTTGGTAGCAAGCGATATTATTACAGCAATTCCATCTGCGCAAGCATTATTAATAAATAACTAATTAATTTAATATTACCAATTAGCGCAGATTAACTTAGTATTTTGGATTACGTATCAAATATGAATTGTAAGTTTCCATAAAACTTTTTATCTTCAACCCATGCGAATAGTAGTATTAACTGGAGCGGGAATTAGCGCAGAAAGTGGCATTCCAACTTTTAGAGGTGCAGGTGGATTATGGGAAGGTCATCGCATTGAAGATGTTGCATCACCAGAAGGGTGGCAAAAAAACAAAAAATTAGTATTAGATTTTTACAATAAGCGCAGAAAAGCAGTGCAACTAGCACAACCTAATGGAGCACACACTGCTTTGGCTAGATTAGACGATTTACATGATGTATACATCATTACACAAAATATTGACGACTTGCACGAACGCGCTGGAAGTAAAAACATTTTACATTTACATGGTGAAATATTAAAAGCGCGCAGTGTAAAGGATGAATTTTTAATTTCAACTATTCAATCGGATATTCAATTAGGTGATTTTGCAACCGATGGGGCTCAATTGCGACCACATATAGTTTGGTTTGGAGAGGCAGTGCCCATGATTGAGCCAGCAATGCAGATAGTTGAAAAAGCAGAAATACTGGTAATTATTGGTACAAGTATGGTGGTATATCCTGCTGCTGGATTACTTCACTATGCCCCAACAGGTATACCCATTTATGTAATTAATACTGAAAAAACCGAAATGAGCAGCAACAAAAATATTAACTTTATACAAAAGCATGCAAGCGAAGGCGTAGATGAATTTATTCGAAATTATGTAATAAAATAATTGTAATGAATGAAAAAATAAAACAACCTTGGCAAACATTGCGGGTTAAAGAAATATATACCAATCCATGGATTCATATTGAAGAACATGATGTAATTAATCCCGGAGGTTTTCCTGCTATTTATGGTGTAGTGCAATTTAAAAATTATGCATTAGGTGTTTTACCAATTGATAAGGATGGAAATATCTATTTAATAGGCCAGCATCGCTATCCATTTAATGAATATACGTGGGAAATTCCAGAAGGTGGCGGCAACAAAAATGAAGATCCGCTGCTCAACATCCAACGTGAATTGCGTGAAGAAGCAGGTTTGCTCGCTAACAAATGGACCTTATTACAAGAAATACAAGTTTCCAACTCTGTTACCAACGAATATGGGTATATCTATTTGGCCGAAGACCTTACTCCCTGCGACCCAGACCCTGATGATGATGAAGATTTAATAATAAAAAAACTCCCATTTCATGAAGCCTTTGCAATGTTATCATCCGGAGAAATTAAAGATTCTTTAACAGTTATTGCACTATTAAAAGCTAAAATTGTACTAAGATTGTAAATATTAAATATATTTGATAAAATTATTATTATGGAAAATAATATACTCGATCAAGACCAGGTAGTTGAAGAACAAATTCAAATGCAATATGCAGGTTTTTGGGAACGCGTTGGTGCATCATTAATTGACTTTTTTGTTATGGTGCCGGTAATGGTATTATCGTACATAAATTTAATGAATATTAAGAGCCTTCCTTTAGCAATAGGCCTTAGTTTTGTTTATATCGCGTATAAAATTTTTATGGAAGGAACTTATGGCGCAACATTAGGCAAACGTGCCATGAAAATAAAAATTGTGACAGATCAAAATGTTCAAATAAACATGAATCATGCAGTAATTCGTGCTACATTTTACTTAATTAATACTGCAGTTGGAGTTATTGGTTCAGTAATAATGTTTAATGCGTTAGGATTTAGCGATGTAAGTAAATTTATGGAAGTAGGTACATTTCAAAATCAAAATGGCACTGGATTTGAACTGCCAACAACTGCATTACTACTCATTTCCGTTTTATTTGTGGCATTCGACAAACACAAGCAAGCATTGCATGATAAATTAGCAAAATGTTATTGTGTAATTAGATAATTACATTACCGCAATTGCTTCATTAAATACTATGCCATGGGCGGCTTCCAATTCTTGTAATATTGGGAAATAAATATCCCGCGTAACGGGAATTACAACACCACGTTGTGCTATTTCGCCGGTCAATATCATTTTAGTTGCAATAGCAGCAGGTAGTCCAACAGTTTTTGCCATAGCAGTATAAATTTCATCGGTTCCAATGGCTACCATACTTGATTCCATGCGATAATTTTTTTGATTGAGCGAAAACTCCATAATGTGCAACATAACAACCATATCTTTATCGCCAGTACTTAAGCTCCATTTTTGTTCTAGCAATATTTGTAATAATTGGGCAGGCGTGTATTGATTATCATTGTTACTGTTTGCAAAAATAAGCACATCATCAAACAATCCCAGCCATTTTAATTTTTGCATGATAGCCGAATTGCTAATACCTAAGTATGCCGCAAGCGCTTCTTCTACATTATCGGAAGCACCTGGAATAAATGATAGTATAAATGCTTTCCAAGTTAAGTTATGTGCATTTTCTAACTTATAAGTATCATCAGTCATACCTAATTGAACAAATACATTCCAAGCATCACAAAAACCGCGTTTGCGCAATGTTCCGCGAACAATAGTAGCTGCATCTTCTAACCCATAAATATTTCGATATGCTAATGAATCTCTATTAGGATATCCTTCAAATTCTCCTTGTCCCGGAATTTCCAAGATATCGTATCTGGAATATAATTGGTGATAAGGTATATATTTATACGTATTACCTTGCAAAAACTTAGCTGTGCCCTGCCCTGCTAAAACTACATTACGTGGGTTCCATGTAAATTTATAATTCCAAGGATTATTATCACTTTCTGGTGCAATTAATCCGCCAGTATAGGATTCAAATGTGGAGATAAAAGCACCTTGAGCTTTAACATGGTCAATCATGCGCATAGCACTCATGTGATCGATACCTGGGTCTAGTCCTATTTCGTTTAATAAAATAACATTTGCTGCACGCGCTGCTTCATCTAAAGCTTTCATTTCGTAGCTCACATACGAGGCTGAAACAAAATGTTTTTTAAATGCAACACAATCTTTAGCCACTAAGGGATGTAAAAATGCAGGCAATAATGAAACAACAATATCGGCATCTTTTATGCATTTTTGTCTGATAACTTCATCTTGTGAATCAAAGTAAACAGCCTTGCCCATCGGGTGTGCATTAATTTTATCGTTTGCCAATGCAATATTTAAATCGCCAAGTGTTACCATGCAATCCAGTTCATCGGCAAGGTCCAATAAATAATCAATTAACACGGTTGCTGATTTACCTGCACCAAGGATGAGTATATTTTTCATAATTGCAGTGCAAAATTAGTATTTTCGTGGCATAAACATTCAGGAAAAAATTATGGAAAAAATTGCAATTAGCTGCATTTTAACGGTTTATAACGAAATATCATCCCTCAGTAATGAGCAACAGCAATTAATAGTTGCAGCAACGGGAGCATTAGAATCGGCGTATGCGCCTTACTCCAAATTTAAGGTGGGCGCGGCTTTGCTGATGGAAGATGACACAATAGTAACCGGCAGCAATCAAGAAAACGCTGCATATCCTTCTGGATTATGTGCCGAACGTGTGGCATTTTTTACCGCAGCAAGCCAATTTCCTAATAAAAAAATAAAAGCTGTTGCTATTACTACATCCTACCCAATGGACCAACCCATTGCGCCTTGCGGTGCTTGCCGGCAGGTTATGGCCGAGTATGAGTTAAAACAAGATAGTGCTATAGAAATGATTTTACACGCCAACCAGCAAAACATATACACTTTACAAAGTTGTAGAGATATGTTGCCATTATATTTTTCTGGCGAATGGTTGAAGCAATAAATTTGTTATAGTTAATTACATCAACTGCATTGTATAAATAACATGCTTATATGTGCAATTTTCTATCGCTTTAGTAAAAATGTATTCTGCTTCATTTTATCACACCTATTTCTCAATCACAAATTGCTTTGTAATAACCTTTCCATTAGTGCGCATTACTACCAAATAAATACCCGAAGCCTGATTTTCCATGCTAATATGTAATGTTTCATCTTGAATTCGCGACAATTTTTCGGTATAAATTGTTTTACCTGTAATATCAGTAATTTCAATTTCTGCATCGTTTAATTGTGCTAAATCGATATGAATAAATACATCGTTTTGAGTTGGATTAGGATATACATTCAACTCATCTGCAGGCATAACAAATGTTTCAACCGGCGTATAATTTCCAACTGTGAATTGCATGTAAATCAACCCACCAAAATCGGTATTAAAATTTTTGATGTAGGAGCCATCCATTTCTTTGGTGCGGAACCATCCAGAACCATCTGTATTTGCCCACCAGCTTAAACCATCTTCACCGTAATCCCATAAATATAATTCATAACAACCATCAATTAAATTTACGGTGTCTTTGTAAATGGTGTTATCAGCAAATGTGGTGCGTTCTAAAATTACATCCCCAAATTCGTTGTATAAGTATAAATCGTTTTCGTGTGATGCCGTATTTGTTTTTGTTTCTATAATAAATTCAGATGGGTAAATTGGTGGAATTACTAAAGGTGTTGTGATACTATTATTTTGCGCATATTGATCAGCACCGCCGTTAGGATTGCTTATAGTTGCAATAAACGCAGTTCCTGTATTTGTCCAACCAAAATTTGGCAGCATAACTTCTTCACTTTCCATGAATGCCAAATTACCTGTCCATGTATAAGTTTCCATTACATAATCTTTTATACCGAATGAAATATCCAACGCAGTTAAATTTGTAGACCCTGTATTAGTAATTCTAATTATTGGATTGTTACAAATTGGATTTTTACGTTGTTGCATATCATCATCACTTGGTGCGATGATTGCATCTAAACGAGCATCTAAAGTAAAATTAGGAGCACCATATGTAATTAATTGAACTGAGGTAACATAAGTTGGAACACTACCTGCGCCGTTCCATGTATAATCTTCTGCAGAATAATCGAAATTATAAGTTTGTCCGGGAACTACTTCGGGAGTTAATTCATAATCGTAAGTCCATACTTCTGCACCTGGGCACCAGTTTGCGCGATCATAAACCCAAGTGCCTCCTTGCGGATAAACTGGATTAACATCGCAATTGTCTCTCCACACTTCTTTACTCCAAACATTTGCCCCATTTACTTTAAAATAATGTTCGCGAGCGCAAAATTCTGAGCAATTTGAGGTGCCACCAAAACCATGACCCGTTGCACGAATTTTAACACGTGTATTTACGGCATCAAGCGGTATAGTTATAGATTGAGCTGGTGTTAAATCGTCGAATGATGGTGTTAAACCATATCCATAAAATCCATACCACAAATTAGTTACTGATAAAGGATTACGTGGCGGAGTGCCTTCAATAAACCACAATTCAAGGTCTAATAATTCTTGCCAGTTTCCAGCATTTAAATGCACAGAGTCATGCAATAAAGGGCGGTAATCGCTCAAGTCGAAAGTCCATGTAAAGCCATCCCCTAAATCTAAACCAATGCCATAAGGCGTAATATAGCGTGCAAGTTCGTGCGTAATAACCACTTCGTATGGTTCACCATAATATTCTAAATCGTAATTCGTAATATTATCTGTTGCAATTACTAAAGTAGAATCGGCAATAGTGCCATCTGCATTATAGGTATAAGTATAAAATTCTGCAGGATATACTAATAACGAATCGGTTCCAGCAGTAGGATCGGCAGGGTCATAAAATATGAGTGCAATTGGATCGGTAATTACATTTTCAATAATTAATGTAGAATCAATATGACTTGCATAAACACCTTGTTCAAAACGAATTACGGGGCGCGTCAAAGCATTATTTACATTCCTAAAAAGTTCGTCAGATTTTACTAATCTTTCTACTGCACCAATTAATGCTAAATCATTATCATTTACAATATCAGGTTCTGTTAATCCATCACCATCATTAAAATTATAATACAATAATAAATTAGCTGCGTTAGGATGTGCGCCATCTAAATCTTTATATAAATAATCTGCAATTGTTGCAGCGTCTAATTCAACATTCCAAATGGCAAATTCGTCCATATTGCCTGCATAGGAATCGCTGCCTCCCCAATTACCTCTGCCAAGACGCAAATATTCAATCCCTTCCATCAATTTAGTTAATCCTGTTCCAGAATGCCACAACACACCATTTTTATAAATTTTCATTGAACCGGTAGTGGTATTTTTTGTGAATGCCCAATGCGTCCAGTTGGTTTCATAATCGGCGGCTGGCGCATTTTTATAAATTCTATCATATCCGCCTGAATTACCGGCATCCCAATACACATTTGCATCACTCCAAGGCGTATGGCTATTTAAAACGCGTGTTCCTGTTTCGGTAACTGCTTCAAATGTTGTTCCATTTTGCGGCTGCAAATCAGGATCACCTTGTGCCCAAAATGCAACTGTAACCTGATTGCTTAATCCAGAAAGTGGATTGCCAACAACATCGGCATAATCTGGGTAATAAAATTCTACATATTTATCAGCACCGGAAGTAGTTAATACAGAAACAAAAGGTGAAGTTTCCATACCAGTCATATACGATGAACCTGGAATTGTATTATCGTATGTTATTTCAATAATAATATTAGAAACACCATCCCAATAAAACGGTGTTATAAAATCAACGCCACTCCAACCAATTGCTAATTCAGTATTCGCATTAAACACTTCTGTGAATCCTCCGCTATTAAATAAACTAGTTGCAAAGGCATCAAGTAGTGTAGATTTCATTTTTATTGTAAAATCTTTCATCATTCCGCCTAAGGTATAAATATCGAAATCCATTCCCGTAATATTACCTGGTGTTAAACCAGCTGCTGTTAATTCAGACGCGCGCCAAATTATTTGCGTTCTACTTACCAGATATGCTGTGTATAATGGATAGAATGAAAAAGCTGTTGTTGCAGCAGTAGTTGCCTCAGTGTAACTGATAGTATCGTCGTATACTACTTCATATTGCCAACTAGGCACGGTAGTATATGTTGGCACTGTAGAATAGGCCAACTCGTCGGGACTGCCGCCGTTGGCAGTAAAATAAGGATGAGTAAGCAGGGTTGAATCTAAATTCCCTGTATGTTCATACAGATAAGTGTAGGTGAGATAATCCCATTCGCCGCAAGCAGGACTTTGCGCCGGATTGCATTTTAGGGTGTATTTCATGAGCACTTTTTCTACCTCAACATCGAGGCCAGGGAGCTCAAACCATGCGTCTTGTGGCGATCCGAAGGTAAAAGTTTGAACCTTAATGGTATCACCTGGGTCAGCAACTGAAATACCAATAGAGATAAAAAATATTGCTGTAGCCGTTAAAATTTTAGTAATGTATGACAACATGGTTGTAAGTTTGACGCAAATATAGCGAAGTAAGGGCAGTGTTATTAATCTGCAGCTTGAGGTTGAACCAATAAATGACAAAAAGGTGATTAAAGCAATTCAAATTCATAAATCATACGGCCCGCTGCACGTGCTAAAGGGTGTAGACTTAATTGTAGAAAAAGGCGAAGTAGTTAGCATTGTCGGGGCTTCGGGAGCTGGAAAAAGTACTTTATTGCATATAGTTGGCACGTTAGATAAAGCCGACAGTGGTGAAGTGATGATGAATGATACTAATTTGAAATTACTTAATGAAAAGGAGCTTGCCAATTTCAGAAACAGGCATATTGGATTTGTATTTCAATTTCATCATTTATTACCAGAATTTACAGCATTAGAAAATGTTTGTATACCTGGCTACATCGCAAAGCGAAAAGAAAGCGAAGTTATTGCAAAGGCAAAAGAGCTATTAGATTTTTTGGGATTAAAAGACCGATTAGAACATAAACCTAATCAATTATCGGGTGGTGAGCAACAGCGCGTTGCCGTAGCACGTGCATTAATAAATAAGCCTGATGTTATTCTTGCAGATGAACCTTCGGGAAATTTAGATACACACAATGCGAAAGAATTGCATAATTTATTTTTTCAATTGAGAAATGAAATGAAGCAAACATTTATAATTGTAACCCACAATGAAGAATTAGCAAATATGGCCGACAGGAAATTAATTATGAAAGATGGCAATATGGTAAATGCAGCCGATGCGTATTGAAATTTTTCGTAAAGTTATTACTTCTTGAACACTACTATCCTATTGCTATTTGTTCCATTCACATTGTTTTTGATACCCCAGATATTAGCCGTTTTAGTAAACTGTTGTTCGTTGATGATGATATGCTCACAGGTAAAGCCTGCGTTGAGTCCCATTTGCAGTACGTGTGGTTCTAGCCTAGTTTTTCCATGATGAACTTCCCCAGTTTCAAAAACCAAAAATCCGTCTTTTTTAGTAATACGATATAGCTCATTAAATACAGATTGCATCTTTATTATCCATTCTTCGATTGTTTTCGACATGGTAATTTTTTTTGCAATATCGTCCATATTTATACAATTAAACCAGCATCGCAACCAGTTATCTTTAGCATATTGCACTATATCAAGAAATGGTGGAGATGTAATAGTGAGTTGCACCGAATTTCTTTTTATTTGTGCAGTGGCCGCTGCATCGCGTTGCAGAAATAATGCTTTTTTAGATGCATGTAACACGTTTTTTGATGTTGCCTCATCTAAATCTTTTAAGAGCGATTTTGATTTTTTTATGATAAGCAATTTTACATCCCGAAACGTTGGCTTCTGATTTCTATTTTTGTTGATGAGTATTTGTCGGTCGCGCGAAACAGCTTGATTTGGCGGCAATGTATACACCGAAAAAAAACCAGGCGAATGTCCTGTTAATCTGTTTGTAGCCACCATGCGAATCCACTTATCCAATGCATCGAGTTCACCATTTGTTGTTCGTGTAAATAACCAATTGCGCAGTTTTAATAATTGCTTGTATGTTTCTCTGTGATAAAACATAGTCAATTTATGATTTTTTCCAGGCGCTACCTCAGGCAAACTGAAAATAAAATCGAGTCGTAATTCCAACGCGCTGATTTCAGGAACAAATAATCGCCCTTCAGCTAAAATGGTGCTGATAGGATTTACATCATTAGCAATAACATTTCTGCCATAAAGTGCGGCTTCAATAACGGTAGTTCCCCTTCCGCAAAAGGGATCATAAATCACATCATTAATTGAACTGTATCTAGAAATAAAATATTGTGGTAAAGCGGGCTTAAAACAAGCTCTATAAGCAATTTCATGCAGGTTATTCCCTTTTCTTTGTCCTGAAGTCCAGAACGCTCCGGTAAGTACGGTGGTTTTGCGTTTATTAAATGTAAGGGTGGTTTTCTTAATACGGTTTTCCATAAATATGCCTACACAGCGCTCAATTGCGCACCAAAAATGGTGAATTTTGCATTAATAATGGTAATGAAGTTAATATATGTTTGGAAATTAGCAATAATTAATTAAGATTTGCAAAAAAACATGCCCATCCAAAACACACTACCCTTCACAAATGTGAGTGAAATTACTTTTGATGCAACTGCAACAGAATTAAGAATCAAAGTAAATGGAAGCCTATTAGGTTCAATTTGTTCGAGCTATGCAGCTACTGTTTTTATTACGAACACTGCTGGTAGCAAAACAATCACTTTTAAGCAAATCAGCAATAACGAATACAGCGCTGGCAATACAAACAACATGTTAGTTGATACCGTATATTACAATTTCAACAGTAAAAAATGTGATACAAAAATTGGTATTTGTAGTGCTTCCGTTGACACGTTTAAAATTATTGGTTGGGATACGGAAGATACTGGACAAATTTGTTCTGGCAACGGTCATACTCATTTCTTTAACATCAGTAGTGAATCGCAATTAAAAGCTAAGGTTGAACAAGTTGTAATAAATAGCCAAACAGTTACAAGAATGGTTGCTAGGTATTTGGGGAATATTTATCAAAGTGAAACGCTTAGCACTGCTCCATGTTATACTGGATTATATTGCTATGTGTGCACTATATAAATATCTTGAAGGGCAACATTAACATATTGTATAAATAGTTTTTAATTAGTATTTTCAATAAAAATGCTAATACTTATCATAAATAGTTTCGGATATTGGCCTGCCCGAAACTTTTGAACTAGTCCATGCCAGCGTTTCTTCTATAAGCACCAAACGGCGTTTTTTATTTACGGCATTCATACCTTTATAAAATTCGAACATTTCTTTAAATACCTCAATCTGCTCATTTTTAGGGGTTTTATTTAATTTGCGCATATAACTAGTAAACGACTTTTCAAATTCAAGAAAGCGGTTTTTATTTTGCATGTTTCGTGTTCCGTTACGAATAGCTGAATCTAAAAAAACATTATTTTGCAATTCAAAATGCAAGATAAATTCTAACATTATTGCGCCATGTATAATATCCTGTTTCGCATCAGTTTTTAAATTAATAATCCGTTGTGTGCAACTTAATGCATCGGTAATTCTATGCTGAATAAATAAAAACAAGGCGATATTATATAGGTTGCCTATAAAATTTGATTGGTGCATTTGGGTTGGGAACTTCAAACAAACATTGTCAAATTCTGCAATCACTTCATCACATCTATCAAATTTACCTGTATTCATATAATACAGTATTTTATAGTGCAATGCCATAATTTCTATAGCTGCTTCATCTTTTAATTTATCTTTTGGTAATTGATGTAATTTTCCGAGTAAATTATCATATTCACTATAATCGCCAATATTATGAGCGGCAGCCAACATCCCTGCTAAGGCATCAATATAATTACCCATTACATTAAATCGATGTTGTGGGTATTCATCAAAAAGTGCAACCAATTGTTTAGAGATAGTATACAATCCTTGATAGTCACCTTCAAAGCGTTTGATATGATTTCGGGCTTTTATAAATGAAAATTTTCCAAAAAATGTCTTTATCTGCTTAATATCACTTAGTAAAGGATGGTTTTTAAATGCAATATATTCTTGCAATACTGCTTCATCCTGCAATTTAGGGTCAATAATATATTGGGCCCAAAGCGTATAAAATATTTTCCCTAATTCAGATTCATTATTCAAGCTTTCGAAAACCGCCTGTTCTTCTTGGTGAATTCTGTTAATATGCATCATTGGGTCACCACCAGAAAATTTCATAGCATAAATACGTTCCCGCTGTAGTAAGGCAACTATTAAATAAGTTAAATCATATTTATAAGCTAATTCTTTTGCGCGCTTCATAGCCTTTAATCGCATATCCGTCAAACCTTTCTCAGTGTAAAACAACTCGTCCTGAATCAAGTCGAACACCTCGCTACTTGCATTCTTTTCTGAACGATAAACACGCATACTTTTCATCACCAAATCATATAAATACACTTTTAATTGCGCAAACATTTTTACATCTTTTGGGCTGCCCAATTTATTTTTCACTTGCTCCTCATTATATGTATTTCCTTGAGAAGCAATTAAATCGAAAATTTTCATGTACACTTTCGCTTTATCAGCACCATGTTGTTGAGCAAAGAGCTTGAAATACCGTTTCTCATTAGATGAAAGTGAATTAATTAGCTGAAAAAGGTCGACACCTGGTTGTGGCATAAATAGAAGCGTTACACAAATATAAAAATATACCAGTTATCTCGCTGCAACTTTCCGTTAACAAAATTGACCTTATCTCACAAAAGGCAATGAAAATGAGTATTTCAAGACGAAAACACTTTAAATATTATTATATATGTACCTCAGACATTGAATAATGGGGTAAAATTTGGTTTGCCTACAGTTTGTGATGTATCTACTTTTGAAATCGAAATCAAGCAACACTAAATCATTTGTTATGGCAACCGAAATTACGGGTACACTAATCACACACATTGCGTTTTCGAACAGAGAAAAGCAAATTCTTAATCTAATTGCAAAAGGAAGAACTTCGATTGAAATTGCAGATTCGCTTTGTTTATCTGCAAACACGGTTGAGAGCCACCGAAAGCGCATGATTAAGCGTGTGAGCGCCAAAAATATATTTGGTGTATTTAACTATACTATCAGCAATGGAATATTAAATCCACAAGTTTTTTCTGAACCATGCCTATATTGAAATAAAACTATAAAGTTCTGCTATCCCAGGCACATTTTTACATCTCACCATAGGCTGTTGAGAGAGGCCACCCCGCAACTGGGGTGGCTATTATTTTGTTGTTATACGGTATATTTGCGCTTGGGTAGTAATGGAAATATTTGAATACATATTTTATCTTGGTGTAATTAACATCATTTTCTCCAGTGCCTGGAAGGTTGTGGCAACGGTTAGTTCATCGTTACTCAACGATATTGGCGTTAACAAAGATTCATCTTTTTTATTTTTTAAAACAGTAGGCTATTATATTTTGGTCAGTTTGGCAGCCCTAGTTACCGCTGCGCACATGGAAGCAACCTATTCGCTTGCTGCCGTTGCCTATGCAATTATTGGCACATTTGTAATTTATGCCACTATTGCGAGTAATCTGGAACGCAATCGGTGGCGGGCCGTAATGAATTTCGAACGCAAGCGCATTCGCGTTATGCGGTTTGATGGATACCTGCTAATGGCCTGTATTGTATTGTTTATTATTACAATTCTTAAACCAGAAATCGCCAACCTGCCACCACACAATTGGTTATTGTCAACAATCGATCGCATTTACAATACCGTAATCCTCAAATTTATTATTGCATTTTTCGCCTTCTTTTATATGATAAACATCATTTTTAGAGGTATAAAAGCGTCTGATGAGGTATTTTCCATTCTTTTCAATAGAAAGCGACCAAATAAACCCAATAATTCTCAAGGTACATCCGAAAGCGGCTATACCGATTATGAGGAAATTACCGACAACGATACCAATTTGCCAAAATAAACTTTACTGCAAATCCGTTTTAATGCAAATCCGCAATTTGAGGCATTTTATTTTTATTATCCTATTACAGTCAGCATTTGTTAGCGCTGCACAGCAAGTTCAATGGGCATCGGAAGTAATACGATTTTCGACTGAATATACACGTAAACAATTTGCTGCCAAACAAGTGTTAGGCAAACCAGATAAATTACCTGCTTTTGGTGAAAGTGCTGTTGCATGGGCACCCTCAACACCCGATAATGCCGCAGGTGAATTTATACACGTAAAATTTACTAACCCTCAAGCCGTTAAACAAATTGCTATTGGCGAAAGTAATTGCCCAGGCTCCATTAAAGAAGTAATACTATTTACACCTACCGGGAAAAAATATAGCGTTTATTTAAATGAAGCCATTAAACCTGAATTTACAACAGGTGGTAGAATGTTTCGCGTGTTTATTCCACTTACCGATTATTTAGTAAGCGAAGTAAAAGTAGTATTAAACACCAAAGCTATTTTAGGGATGAATCAAATTGACTGTATCGCAATTTCCGATAGCGACATTCCTGTAAATGCAGATGTAAACATTGCGCAATATGCTAAACCAATTCCAGATCCCGAAAATATCGGCCCGTTGGTTAACAGCAATGCTGACGATATGTTTGCATTTATTTCGCCAGATAGTAAAACATTATATTTTGCGAGAAAAAATTACATCGAAAATACAGGAGGCGATTTACGCGATGATATTTATGTTTCTAAATGGGTAAATGGCAGCTGGAGTAAAGCAATTAATATCGGCTTTCCCTTAAATAACGAACAGCATAACTACGTATCATGGATTAGCTCCGATGGTGGCACTTTATTATTGGCAAACAACTATGAAAAGGTAAAGCAAGATATTTCTATATCGAAGAAAACACCTGATGGATGGGCTTTTCCGAAAGCCTTAAAAATAAATGACTTTTATAATAATAATGAATTTTCATGCTACCACATGAATACAGAAAGCAATGTTATTTTAATGGCAATAGAACGACCCGATTCATTCGGCGATATGGATATTTATGTAAGTTTCTTGCAATTAAATAAGGTTTGGTCTGCACCCAAAAACATTGGTAGCACGATTAATTCTGCTGCAACTGAAGGTAGTATATTTTTGGCATCCGACAATAAAACTATCTACTATGCCACAAATGGAAAAAGTGGATACGGCGGTTACGATATGTTCATGAGTAAGCGATTGGATGACACTTGGCTTAATTGGAGTGAACCTGTAAATCTTGGCGACAAAATTAACTCAGACTTAAACGATTATTATTATACCATTCCGGCAAGTGGTGATTATGCGTATTTTTCATCTACAAAAAATTCGTTTGGCAAGGCCGATTTATTTCGCATCCCTTTACCCGTTGAAATACGTCCCGACCCTGTTACCTTGATGAAAGGCTTAATTGTAGATGCGGAAACAAAACAACCTATTAATGCAGATATAGCTTTCGGTGGTTTAATAAGCGAAGAGCCGCAAGGAATTACCACTACAACAAATGGTAATTATCAAATTATTATTCCCGAGAATAATTACAACGTTACCATTAAAAAACCCGGTTATTTTCCAGTAACAACTACCGTTGATGAAAATTTAGAATTCGACGAATTAGATTTTAATGCTGATGACCCAATTGAAACTATAAAACACGAAATTAAAACTGATTTAAAAGCTGATATTGTTACCAAACCACTAAATCGCGAAGAATTAATTATAGCAATCAACACTAAATTAGAAGGCGAAGTTGTGGATACTAACAGCACAACTAAAGCTGATATTGTTAAAGAAATTGCAGATGAATTAGAGGTAACAAAAGATACCCTATATAGTGAAGTAACTGCAAATATAGAAATGATTCCTATTCGCGCTGGAACAATTATTCAACTTGATAATATTTTTTTCGAAGCCAACAAATCGGATCTTAAGCTTGAAAGCTCCGCTTCATTAGATGCATTAGCAGAATTCTTACTGGCAAATCCCAACATTTACATTGAAATTGGCGGGCACACTAACGGTTTGCCCAACGATGCATTTTGTCAGAAGCTATCGAACGACCGCGCTAAAAACGTGGTCGACTATCTCACATTAAAAGGAATTCAGTCCGACCATTTAACATGGAAAGGTTATGGAAAAACCACGCCTATTGCAGACAATGCAACTGCAGCGGGCCGAAAAAAGAATCAACGTGTTGAGTTGAAAATAATAAAAGTGGAATAATGCCATTTGTTTCCTTATTTTGCTTGATAATTATCGCATATGGCAAATATTTCTTTTTTAATTTCGATGGAAAACCCAGCAACGCACCAATTTCAGGTGACCATGCAAATTGCAGCAAATAACGATGCTCATTTAATGTTGCAGTTGGCAGTATGGACACCTGGTTCTTATTTAATAAGAGAATACGCGAAAAACATCAATTATGTTAAGGCATTTGATAAATCTGGGAATAAATTATCAGTTGAAAAATCAGATAAAAACACGTGGGTAGTTGCTAATGCTGGCAACGAATTAATTGTGCAATATGAAGTATATGCATTTGAAGAAAGCGTGCGCACATGTTGGCTTGATGCTGAACATGCCTCTATAATTCCTGCTGCATTTTTTTTACTACCTGAGCATATTGACTCACCTATTACCATACACATTAAACCGCATGTTACATTTTTTAAAATAGCAACAGCACTAAATCAAATAGATAATAACAAATGGGCACGTGTTGCCGAATCGAAAGATGAGTTGTATGACAGTCCAATAGAAATTGGCAATCATAGCGAAGCATCATTTACTGCATCAGGCGTGGAACACCACCTTGCTATTTACGGAGCTGGCAACTACGATGAAAAACAAATAATTAACGATTTAATTCAAGTAATTGATACAGAGGTAAAAATATTTAAACATCATCCATGTAAGCAATATTTATTTATTTTACTTAACTCGAATACGCTGCGTGGTGGTCTGGAACATTTACATTCTACGAGTCTTATTTTTAAGCGATTTGATTATACCCCAAGGGCAAACTATCTTGAATTTATTAGTTTAGCTGCACATGAATATTTTCATTTATGGAATGTGAAGCGTTTGCGTCCCATTGCATTAGGACCATTTAATTACTATTCAGAAAATTACACCACCTCGCTTTGGATTGCTGAAGGATTTACAAGTTATTACGATGATTTAATTGTATACAGAGCAGGTATTTCAACCGAAAGGGAATATTTAAATGTTGTTGAAAAAAACATCAACGAGGCAGAAAACGCTCCGGGAAAACACACCCAAAGCGTTGCTGCATCAAGCTTTGATGCTTGGATAAAATATTATCGCCAAAACGAAAACAGCAATAACAGTCAGGTGAATTATTATGTGCGCGGTGCGTTGTTAACCATGTTGCTCGACATTTTAATAATTCACAATTCAGCAGGTAATTATTGTCTTGATGATGTAATGCGTGAAGCTTATCATACTTTTTATTTACAAAACAATCGCGGATTTACCGAAGCTGAATTTAAAACCATATTAGAAAAATACGCAGGCGAAAACCTCGATAATTTTTATGCCAACCATGTTTTTGGAACTGAGCAACCTGATTTAAATGCTTACTTCGCAAAATTAGGCTTAGCACTTATTGATGGAAATTCTGGAAAGCTAGAAACAGATTTTGGTATCATTGTTAATGATCGCAATATGATTACGGCGATTAGAAAATCGAGCGCCGGTGAACTAGGCGGATTAAATGTTAATGATGAATTAATTGCGGTAAATAATTTCAGATATACCTCAGGGTTGCTAACTACATTTTCAGCATCTGTAAAAATTGGCGATGCTATTTCGATAACTGTTAATCGCAATGGTATTATAATACCTATGCAAATTGCTTATCAATTAAGCGACAAGGTAAATTATACATTAAATCCAATGAGCACATCCACAGATTTACACCGGAATAATTATGCAAAATGGTTGCAACGATAAATTCAATTATCCGATTATTTATTGTTTGTAAACGGTTCGTGCATCGCTTTGAGCAGTTGGCAAGATGGTAATTTCTTCAAGATTAACATGATGTGGACGCGAAGCAGCAAAATATATTACGTCAGCAACATCTTCGGCAGATAACGCTTGGTATCCCGAATAAGTGGCTGCAGCTTTATCTGTATCGCCTTTAAAACGAACAATACTGAATTCAGTTTCTGCCAAGCCTGGTGAAATATTGGTAACTTTTATGCCAAAAGGTAATAAATCCATGCGCAATCCTTTACTCAAGGCAGTAACAGCATGTTTAGATGCGCAATACAAATTCCCTTGCGGATACACTTCTTGTCCCGCCAAACTAGAAACATTTATAATATGTCCTTTTTTGCGCTCCATCATACCATGCACCAAGCTTTTAGTTACATACATCAACCCTTTTAAATTCGTATCTATCATGGTTTCCCAATCGTGAATCGAGCCATCCTGAAATGTATCACGGCCTGCTGCTAAACCGGCATTATTAATTAATACATCAATTTGCTTCCAATCTGCTGGCATAGAATTAATTGCTGTTGTAACAGCCGAATAGTCGCGCACATCAAAAGGCAGAACGAGCACTTGTGCATGGAAGTCGGCTTCTAACTCCATTTTTATTTGCTCCAAACGGGCAGCCCGCCTTGCGTTAATAATAACTTGATATCCATTTTGGGCAAATTGCCTGGCACAAGCCATTCCAAACCCCGAACTAGCACCGGTAATAAATACAATTGGCATAGCAATAATTTGACGCAATTTTAAGCAAAATCATGCATTAAATAGATAAAACTTATCAAAACCACCGAACAAGCATTGAATAATTCGGTTTTAGTCTAAAATATTGTCACGTTCATCGGTATTTTGTTGTCAATCATCCAATTTACCTTGATAAAACCCTCAAGACATGGTTACTTTACAAAATAAACCCTAAAATAAATCGTCATTTAAACATAATTGATAATCAACAGATATGTATAAAATATTTACCCTTAGCATTATATTAGTAGTGGTGCAATTTTTAAATGCTCAAACTACTATATCAGGCACCATTGTCGATAACAAAAATAACACCCTTCCAGGAGCCAATGTTTTAATTCAAGACACTTATGATGGCACAACTAGCGATATAGATGGAAAATACACTTTTACGACCACCGAGTCTGGCAAGCAAATTTTGGTGGTAAGTTTTGTTGGATATGGCAATTATGCTGATACTATTGATTTAGCTGGTGGCAGTATGACAATTGACATTGAATTAAAGGAGCTCTTTAATGAATTAAATGCAGTTGTAATTACAGCCGGTGCTTTTGAAGCTAGCGATGAAAAGAAAAACACCATATTAAAACCATTAGATATTGTAACTACTGCCGGAGCAGAAGGTGACATTTATGGGGCATTAGAAACACTTCCCGGTGCTAGTAAGGTGGGAAATGATGATGGATTGTACGTACGCGGTGGAAGCGATTATGAAACAAAAACAATAATTGATGGCATGATAGTGAATAACCCATTTTATTCCACAATTCCTGATGTGCCTTCACGAGGTAGATTTCAGCCATTTTTGTTTAAAGGAACTATATTTAGCACTGGTGGATATTCAGCTGAATATGGACAAGCATTATCGTCAGCAGTTATTTTAAATACAGAAGACATGCCTGACTTTAGTGCGTCAGGAATTAGTCTTGCACCAATTTTTATCGGCGCATTTCATACACAGAAATTTAAAAATGAAAAGACCGCTTTGGGTGGAGGTATCAACTACACTAACCTAGCACTTTTTGATAATGTATATCAGCCAAGTACCTTCGATTGGATTAAAAGTGTTGAAGCAGGAGATGCCAATTTATTTTTCAGACAAAAAACGAGTAAGACTGGTATAATAAAAGTTTATGCGCAAAAAGAAACTTCAAATTTCAAGTTGCGCACACCCGATATCGACAGTGTTCCATTAACCGATGATATTGAATTAGGCAATAACTACAACTATGTAAATGCATCGTATCGCGAATTACTAAAACCAAAATGGGGAATGCAATTTGGTGTAAGTTATAGCAGCAATGCTGATGAAATTTTAGCCGATGGTTTTAATATAAGTCGCGGTGATCAAGCTGCACAAGCAAAGGTGGCATTTAATAATGAGCTAACACCAAAAATTAAATTACGCTATGGAACTGAATATCAAAACCAGCATTATGAGCAACAATTCGCAGATTTATTATTTGAAGTTACCGAAAATTTTACCGCAGGATTTGTTGAAAGCGATATTTTTATTACCAACGATTTAGCTGGAAGAATTGGCGTAAGAGCCGAACATTCAAGTATTTTGAATGAAGTAAATTTAGCACCTCGTGTTTCACTTGCATATAAAACTGGTAAAAATTCGCAAGTATCATTTGCGTATGGCGATTTTTATCAAACACCACAACCTAATTTCTTGTATACGACAACAACTTTTCCGCTCACTTACGAAAAAGCTACACATTATATCGGAAATTACCAATACATAACAAACGATAGAACTTTTAGAATTGAAGGTTATTACAAAGTTTACGATAATTTGATTACACAGACAGCAATTGTAGACAATCCATTTGTATTTGATTATCAAAACGAAGGGTTTGGTTATGCACGTGGTATTGATTTATTTTTTAGAGATAGAAAAACAATTAAATATGCCGATTATTGGATAAGTTATTCGTTTTTAGATACTAAGCGAAAATTTATTGATTATCCTGAATCTACAACACCAACATTTGCAGCTCAGCATATTTTGAGTTTAGTTTACAAGCATTATTTCCCAACCATTAATACACAAATTAGTGGAACATATCGCTATATTTCAGGTTGGCCATATTACAATCCAAATAACCCACAATTCCTTGGCGATGTATCACCTGAATTGCATAATTTAGCAATTAGTGTCAGTTATTTAACCAGCTTATGGGGTAATTTTACTGTAGTATTTTTATCGTGGGATAATGCGCCAGGCTTTGATCAAATATATGGTTACGAATATTCAGCCGACGGATTAACGCAATTTGAGAACAAGGCACCGATTAAAAGCACAATATTTTTTGGCCTATTTGTTTCAATTTTACATGGAAACGACCGCAGAGTGAACGATTTGGATATTGATAAATCTGCAGAATAGGTCGCAAATTGAAAATCGGCTTGAAATTTGGTATCTAACAACACTTAAAATAAATTGAATTAAAATAACTACTATGAAAAATCTTTTTACATTAATCGGGTTTATTTGCATCAGCTCTTTATCTATTGCGCAGTCGGCAAAATTTAATGACGCCATGACAAAAACCTTAGCCGAATTAGACACCTGTAAAACGGGTGATCAATTTATGTCGCTTTCAAATAAATTTGAACGTATTGCATTAGCAGAAAAAAATCAATGGCTGCCATTTTACTACGCATCTTTATCGAGAGTAACAGCAATTTTTATTTACAACGACCCTTCTAAAAACGATGTAATTCTAGACGTCGCCGAAAAACATGCATTAACTGCCGATTCACTTCAACCCAATAATTCAGAAATATATGTTTTGCGCAGCATGATTATTGGTGGAAAAATTATGGTAGATCCTATGTCGCGTGGACAGCAAATGGGTATGCAAAGTATGATGTTAATGAGCAAAGCAATGAGTATAGAGCCAAATAACCCGAGGGCTTATTATATGATGGGCCGGAGTTTATTTTATACACCTCCTCAATTTGGTGGTGGGGCAGATAAAGGCTGTGAGATGTTTAATACATCCAAAGCTAAATTTGCTCTATTTGTACCTGCATCACCTTTGCATCCAAATTGGGGAGAAGACCAATTAGATGAAGTGATGAAACAATGTTCAACAACTAAACCGACTGGTGAAGGTGGAAATTAATCGCATTTAATATTTATTAACCGCCTTAGGGCGGTTTTTTTATGCACCTGAGTTACTGCTTCTTTTTATATTTGCATTAGGCAACTCAAAAATCATGGACAAACAATCACGCAATATCTGGTGGGGCCCACCACGCAGCATCAACGAGGCAGTAAATGAACGCAAAATTAGTTGGCTCGAATTATTTTACGATTTGGTGTATGTAGCGGTTATTGCACAATTAACAGGCTACTTAGCAAGCAATTTTTCTTGGGAATCGGCGGGACTTGTCTTTTTTATTTTCAGTTTAGTTTTTTGGTCTTGGCTTAATGGAAGCAACTATCACGACTTACATGGTAGCACCGGAATTAGGACACGGTTTATTACCTTGTTTCAAATGTTTGCTATTGCCGCAGTTGCGATAACATTGAACGATTTATTCGATGGTAATCATATACCATTTGCCACGGCATTTGCAATTGTGCAGGCTTTAATTACTTATTTGTGGTATTCAGTTGGATATTACGACCCAAGCCACAAGATATTAAATAAATACTTCAGTATATTTTATAGCCTTTCATTTATTTTACTAATTGTATCCATTTTTACCAATATTCAAATTGCCTATTATTTATGGGCTATTGTAGTAATCTTAAATTTCAGTGCAGTGGTATTTGCCGGCCCAGTAACGGTAAGGGAATTAAAAGCCCGTGGTTTAGTATCTACAACATCTAAATCAATTATTGAGCGCATCGGATTATTTACGATTATAGTTTTAGGGGAAAATATTTTAGGTGTGGTGCACGGTATTGGCCACATCAGTGACAAATCGCCACAAGTTTGGATGGTATTTTTATTGGGAATATTAATTGTATTTTTAATTTGGTGGATTTATTTTGATGTTTTAGGTGAAAGTGAGGCTAAACCCGGCTATGGTAATTTCCTTATTTTTAATACTTTAAATCTTCCTTTGTTAGGTGCGATGGCAATTTCCGGATCAGCATTGCGTGTAATTACCGAAGAAATTGCGCACCCTGAACATCACAGCGCAATCTGGATTTTTGGCTTTGCCTTAGCTGTAATTTTAACATGTATAGTCTGCATAACAAGCATAATGGTGTTCGAGGAAGTTGAAAAACCCGTAATGAAAAAATTGAATGGTTTAATCGCACTTGCAATTGTAGGAATTATTATCACAACAATTTTAAATAATTACTTAAGCACAATATTATTTATGATTATAATTGCTGCCATATTATTAATTACTGTATTTACAGGTACAAAAATGTGGGTTCAATTTAAAATGTTTGAATCAAAAAAACTTGAATAATTTTTACTTATTTATGCATTTACTATTTGATAAAATAAGCTGATTTTCCATTTAATATATTAAAGTAAATACCAGCTATTAATTTATGAATATCAATTACACCATTATTTATAATTAACCCAGACATTTCTAATTGGTTATTGGCGGAAACGATAGAATACATATCCCCATTTTCAGTGTTAGCAATTGCAATGTAATCGGATGAAGGGTTTGGGTAAACTGTAATACTACTATTTAAATTCAATGGCTCGATGCAAATGATAGCCGATTAAATTCTTTAATGTATTCATCAAAATGAAAGAAATACTTTTTTTGGCCATAAATAGCAGCGGCAAAAATTTAAAGAGCACAAAAAGTGTAAATTGCTTTAACCCAAATTAAGCAATAGACAGTAAGTAATTAATCAAACTACTGCTTTAGTTGGGTTTAACCTGAATAACAAACAATTTTAAAAGCGCATGTTATTGGAAGCAAACATCTGATTTTAATTACATATTATAATATGTTACTATTGCTATTGCTTCTTCCGGGTTTAGCGATGCTTCAAAATTCCAACTAACCTCCCACCCCATCAATCGCCAATTATGGGGATACCCAATAGCCAAAAAAAGAGGCTATCCTTGCGGGCAGCCTCTATCGTGCTTGTTGCTTGAAATTATTTCTAACTGGCCAACCTTAAAAGACCGTTAATATCAATATAAAAGGTAAATAATTAACACCTATTTACCATCGGGCACTAAGTTACGTACTTTGAAATTGATATATCATGATTTTACTCGATTAATTTCCAAAATAGAAAACGGTATTGCGACCCATTAGCGTATTCTAAACAATAGCGGCCCAATTTACCTGAAATTGTGATTCGAGTTAATTTCGGGTTGGTATTACTTAGTAAATTGCCACTACCCTTTTCCCAAATTAGCCTATTCCATTCTAATTCAAATTGGCTACAAGAATGCACTGTGTTAGAGCAAATAGCTCATATCAAATATGAAAAATATTAAATTGAAGGAAAACATCAGTTAATTTGTAAGTTTAATGTCATTTAGGCTAATAAACTTGTGGCTCTATACACATATTTTCAAAATTAGTTATATTTGAGGTCGTAAATATTTAACAACTAAATAAGGATATGAAAAAACATTTCTACAAACTACTTGGCGCACTAGCAACAGTTGCCATTTTAACATCTCCTGTTAAAGCTCAGTTGGATGACAATAGTATTGCTCCAAACTGGACATTGACAGATATTAATGGTACCACTTGGGACCTTTATAACCTTTTAGATGAAGGCAAAACCGTATTTCTTGACTTTTCGGCTGTTTGGTGCGGACCATGTTGGTCATACCACACAGGTGGAGCTTTAGAAGGTTTATATGAAACTTACGGACCTGATGGAACTAACGAAGTAATGGTATTTTTCATAGAAGGTGATGGTGGAAGCTCAATAGACCAATTAAATGGTATTGGCGCTGGAACAATGGGTGACTGGGTTGAAGGAACTGGCTATCCAATTGTATTAACTCAAGCGGGTGATGAAAGTTATACGTCTGTGAGCGATTACCAAATAGCTTATTTTCCAACAATTTACCGCGTTTGCCAAAACAGATTAGTTTCTGAAGTTGGACAATTATCAACGGCGGCATTGTATGCTACTGTTGGAGATTGTGCTTCTGCTACTGTAAACGTTGACCCATCTATAATTAGCTATAACGGTCCTGTTATTGGTTGTTCTGAAGCTGATTTAAGCATTACTATCCAAAACATGGGTTTTGATGTACTAACTGGCTGCACTATTAAAGCATTTGATGGCGCTACTGAATTACTTAGTTTTGAATGGACTGGTTCACTAGAAACTTACGAAATTGCAACTGTAAATCTTGGAACAATTACGTTAGCAGATGCTGAAAATGATATTGATATTCAAATTACTTCAGCTGATGATAATACTTTAAACAATGTTGTTTCAACAACTATTACATACGAAGACAATATTACACAAGTAATACACCTTGAGCTTAAAACTGACAACTACCCTACTGAAACACGCTGGGAACTTGTTGACGAAAGCACTGGTGATATAATTGCCGAAGATGGTCCTTATACCAATGGTGAGAAAAATGAAATCGTTTTTGACGAAGACATCGAATTACCAGCTTTAGGTTGCTACACATTTACTTGCTATGATAGTTATGGCGATGGTATTACAGGAGCTGGTTACTACAAATTATATGATGCTTCTGGCGATTTAATTTCTCAAGGAACTGAAAACATCGGCCTTAAAAAATCTGATGCATTAAAAGTTACACAAGCTGTTGGAATCACTGAAAATTCAATTCTTGAAGATGTAATAATCTTCCCTAACCCTGCTAATGCAAGTGCTGAAATAGCTATTAACACTACTACATCTGCAGATTTAACTATCTCTATAGTGAATTTGCTAGGTGAAGAAGTTGCTACAGTTGCTAATGGCAATTTTGCTGCAGGCACTCATAACTTTACTGTAAATACAGCTGCTTTTGCTAACGGCATCTACTTTGTTAAGATTAATGGCGAAAGTTTAAATACTTCAGTTAAAATAACCGTTCTACATTAATTAGAACCTGTTTTAACTTCATAAAACTCCCAATTATAAGTTGGGAGTTTTTTTTTGTCCTCGGTAATCTCATTTAACCCAAATTATGCACTATACATTAGCAAATCAATCAAACTATTGCTTTAGTTGGATTTAACCCGAATAGCAAACAATTTGAAAAGTGCATGAAATAGCAAGGATACATTTTGTGCAATACGAATCATAACATGTTATGATTCGTATTGCTTATTTTGGGTTTAATCTCGGATAAATTTTAGTAGCTTTGATTATAAATCCATACCAATGAGAAAAATTTACCAATATGCCCTAATTGCACTTGCAACTTTAGGTTTAACAACCCAACACGCTGCTGCTCAGTTGGAAGATGGCAGTATTGCCAATGATTGGACACTTACCGACCTTAATGGCGTAGAGTGGAATCTATACACATTGCTGAATGAAGGCAAAAGTGTGTTCCTCGACTTTTCTGCTGTTTGGTGCAATCCATGTTGGAGCTACCACAATACTGGCAATCTGGAATCTTTATATGAATTGTATGGCCCAGACGGCACTGATGAAGTGATGGTATTTTTTATTGAGGCCGATGGTGGAAGCACAATCGACCAAATGAACGGAATTGGCGCTGGAACTATGGGTAATTGGGTGAATGGAACATCATATCCTATGTTTTTAACTCAAGCGGGAGATGATAGTTACGATGTAGTTGGCGATTATGCTATTGGTTACTTTCCTACTATTTATCGCGTTTGTCCAAATCGCATAATTGAAGAGGTTGGGCAAGCTTCAACTGCAGTGCTTTATAGCAGTATTAGCGACTGCGCTGTTGCAACTGCTAATAACGACCCTGCAATATTTGAATATACGGGTGCTACGGCAGGATGCTCAAATGCAGAAATTGCCGTTGAAATTCAAAATATGGGCTTCGAAACTCTTACCGCATTTACTATAAAAGCATTTGATGGCGCAACTGAATTAATATCATACGATTGGACAGGCAGTTTAGGTATTTATGAATTTACTGAAGTTACTTTAGGCGACATTACCCTAGCCGAAAGCAATACGGATATCGATATTCAAATTACTTCTGCCGACGACAATACTTCGAATAATAATATCACTGCAAATATTACGTATGAAGATAATGTGAGTATGGTTGTGCATCTCGAAATAAAAACGGATAATTATCCTACACAAACACATTGGGAAATAATTAATGAGGCAACTGGAATCGAAATATATGATGGCGGGCCTTACAGTACTGCTGATAAAAATGAAGTCGTTTTTGATGAAGATATAGCCCTACCTAGCATTGGATGCTACACACTAAATTTCTTCGACAATGGCGGCGATGGTATCACCGGAACAGGCTACTTTAAGCTTTATGATGCCTCGGGCGATTTAATTGCAAATGGATTTGAAGAAATTGGTTTCAAAAAATCAGTTGCATTAAAAGTAACAGGATTAACAGGAATTGAAAATGAAATTACATTAAACGATAACGCTATTTATCCAAATCCCGCCGATGCGAATTTTGAATATAGCTTCAACTTACCCACCACTTCAAGTGTTAAAATCGAGTTAGTCGATATGTTAGGCCGGGTTTTAACTACAATTGATAATAACACACTAATTGCTGGAACACATAACTATACTGTGAATGTATTCAACTTTGAAAATGGTATTTATTTTATTCAATCAACAATTAACGGAAATACAGAGAGCATAAAAGTTGCTGTATTGCATTAATTATTTATAACATAAAAAAATCCCGTTACTTACTAAAATAGGTAACGGGATTTTTCAATTAATCTAGATTAATCAATTGACGTTAGCAAATCAAACAAACCAATGATTCACTTCTTTGTAGTGATTAATTTGTGTTAAACTGTAACATCTATTTCTTATAAACTGTAATGCCTTGCATGCAAATACAATTGTTTACCTGCCTAAATTTTATGCGTTGTCAAAGTTAACAAAAATGTAACATAACCTTAACAAATAAAGTGAAGTGGCTCATATACCAAAAATCAGCTTCCCGAGTGTCATAGTAAACGCAGTAATAACCACAGCACCAATAAGGTCGAGCCAAAGGCCAACCCTAAGCATCGTTCTTACTTTTATTAACTCAGTCCCGAAAACGATTGTATTTGGCGGAGTTCCAACTGGCAGCATAAACGAAAAGCTTGCGGCAATAGTAACGGGCATCATCACCAACAAAGGTGGAATGCCTAATTGAGGGATAATTGGAATTAAAATTGCCATAAACAAGCTAACAGTGGCTGTATTACTAGCAAATTCAGAAAATATGGTTGTTACGATGCATAGTAAAAAAATCATAACCCATTCGTCCAGTACTTGTAAACCTAAGCAGTTGTTGGCAATCCAAACACTCAACCCCGAAACCTCCACTCCTTTTGCCAATGCAAATCCACCGCCGAATAAAAAGAGTATGCCGATTGGTAAACGCTTCACATCATCCCAACTAATTAGGGTTTCACCTTTTTTATTTTTTGATGGGAAGAAAAACAAACTAAGGCCCATTAAAATTGCAACAAAACTTTCGTTTACGAATTTTTCATCGGGAATAATTTTCGCGTTGAGTAATATCGTTTTCCATCCCGTTAAATGTAAGCCCCAAATATCTTTATCTTCTAAAGTAAACCACAACAAAATGGCAGTAGAAAAAATAACACCAATTGCCTTTTCTTCAAAAGTCATTTTACCTAGCTTGGCATATTCATCTTTACAATAATTTGCATCTGGTAAAGCATGATCGCTTTTGGGTAATAAAATAAATTTAAATACCAAGAAGCAACACGCCAGAAAAACAATACTCAATGGAAACGCAAATAAAAACCAATTAGAGAAATCTAATGGTGCTGCTGTTTCAAAATTTTCGTCATAAAATTTCTTCATCACCATATTCGGCAAAGTGCCCACCAGTGTTGCAGTTCCGCCAATAGTTGAGGCATACGAAATCGCCAATAAAATAGCTGTAGCTAATCCACTACGCTTGGCCATATTGCCACCATGTAATTGATTAATTACTGCCAAAGCCACTGGCAACATCATTAATGTGGTAGAGGTATTATTTAACCACATCGAAATAAAAAAAGAAGATAACATAAACCCAAAAACCAATTTCTCTGGCGAGGCACCAAACGACATTAATATTTTTAAGGAAAACCGTTTATGCAAATCCCATCGTTCAATAGCAAAAGTTAACATAAAACCACCAATATATAAAAAGATAACATCCTTCATATATTGCGGTGCAACACTATCAATACCCATTATACCTAAAATCGGAAAAAGCACAACCGGCATTAAACTAGTAACATAAATATTTACCGCTTCTGTCATCCACCAAAAGGCCATTAATATTAAAACGGCTGCTGTTTTACTTACAACGGGTGTATTTCCTGTAGCGTAGAAAATAAATCCTACCGCAATTGCTAAAATAGGACCAAGAAGAATTTTCAGATTTTTATTCACAGTAGCGAAGATAAAAAAAATGCCCACTAGAACCTTAACTTTGCTGTATGAAAGCAATAATTGAACAAGCTTGGAACGATAGGTCTATGTTACAAGCTGCCGATGTGCAGGCAACAATAAGAGCTGTAATTGCGCAACTCGATGCAGGTGAAATACGCGTTGCCGAAAAAATTGATGGCAATTGGATAGTACACGAATGGGTAAAGAAGGCCGTAATCCTTTATTTTCCAATTCAATCAATGGAAACTATTGAGGTTGGTCCATTTGAATTTCATGATAAAATACCATTAAAAAAGAACTTAAAAGCAGCCGGAATCCGAGTAGTACCGCATGGTTTGATACGTTATGGCAGTTTTGTTGCCAAAAATGTAATCGTAATGCCTGGATATGTGAATATAGGTGCTTATGTAGATGAAGGCACTATGGTTGACACTTGGGCAACAGTTGGAAGTTGTGCGCAAATAGGCAAAAATGTGCATTTGAGTGGCGGTGTTGGTATTGGCGGCGTGCTAGAACCAGTGCAAGCGAGTCCTGTTATTATTGAAGATAATTGCTTTATTGGTTCAAGATGCATAGTTGTAGAAGGTGTAATTGTTGAAGAAGAAGCCGTGCTTGGCGCAAATGTGATACTTACCCAATCAACCAAAATAATTGATGTAACTGGAACGGAACCAATTGAATATAAAGGACGCGTTCCAAGACGCAGTGTTGTAATTCCAGGTACTTATACTAAGCAATTTCCTGCAGGTGAATATCAAGTGCCTTGTGCTTTAATTATTGGAACAAGAAAAGCAAGCACGGATAAAAAAACGAGCTTAAACGATGCACTAAGAGATAACAGCGTTGCAGCTTAGTAATATCAATTTCAATCTTTAATTAATTAATTGCAATTTGAAGTATAATAGTTGTGGGACTGAGTGAATTAAATAAAAAACAATTTCAATTTTCGGAAGATGAACAATTTTTGTTTAGCACAATAAGTAATTGCGCCGAACAACTTGGCTATCCATGTTATGTAGTAGGCGGTTTTGTGCGCGATAAATTATTAAACAGAAGTTACAAAAAAGATATTGATTTTGTTTGCGTTGGCAGTGGCATTGCGCTCGCATTAAAAGTAGCTACTCAATTGCCGGGCAGACCGTTTGTTTCAGAATTTAAAAATTTTGGAACGGCCCATTTCAAATTTAATGATATTGATATTGAGTTTGTTGGTGCGCGAAAAGAATCATATCATCGCGATTCTAGAAATCCAATTGTAGAAGATGGCACCTTGCAGGATGATCAACTGCGCCGCGATTTTACAATTAATGCCATGGCCATTTCATTGAATAAAAATGATTACGGCACATTAATCGACCCATTTAATGGCGTTGATAACCTTGAATATCGCATTATTAAAACACCACAAAATCCAGAAATTACTTTTAGTGATGACCCGTTGCGTATGATGCGCGCAATTCGATTTGCAGCCCAACTAAATTTCGATATCGAGTCGGTAACTTACGATGGTATAAAAAATGCAAAAGATAGAATTAAAATAATTTCTCAAGAACGTATAACCGATGAATTAAATAAAATATTATTATCGCCAAAACCTTCTATTGGATTATACTATTTATCGGATTCAGGATTATTAGAAATAATTTTTCCAGAATTGGAAGCCATGCATGGTACCAAAATGATTGATGGCAATGGTCATAAAGATAATTTTTATCATACACTCGAAGTAATAGATAATATTAGCACAACAACCGATAACCTTTGGTTGCGCTGGGCTGCATTATTGCATGATATTGCTAAGCCAGTTACTAAAAAATATATCCCACCAACGGGTTGGACATTCCATGGCCACGAAACAGTTGGCGCTAAAATGGCGAAAAGTATTTTTACAAAACTAAAATTACCCCTGCAACAGGAATTAAAGCAAGTGCAAAATATAGTGAGTTTACACATGCGACCTATTTCGTTAACCAAAGAAAACGTAACCGATTCGGCAATTAGAAGATTGTTGTTTGAAGCAGGTGAAGATTTGGAAGGGCTGATGTTATTATGTTCTGCTGATATAACTACCAAAAATCGACTCAAAATTAAACGCTATAAAGAAAATTTTGAGATGGTGCGTGAAAAGCTTAAAGATGTTGAAGAACGCGACCATATTCGAAGTTTTCAACCACCTATTACAGGCGAATTAATAATGCAAACATTTAATTTAAACCCTGGCAGGGAAGTTGGCATCATAAAAGACTATGTGCGCGAATCTATTTTAGATGGATTAATACCTAACGATTTTGAACGAGCAATGGAGCTAATGATGGAAAAGGCAAAAGAGTTGGGTTTGAATCAACATTAATATATCAGAAAAATTGTACGTCTTCAAATTAAATATGATTAACAACTATTTATGCAATTGAAAAAACTCATCGTAATTGCCGGACCAACTGCATCGGGTAAAACGGCATTGTCTATTGAGTTAGCAAAGGCATTAAATACTGTTATTATTTCGGCTGATGCACGTCAATTTTATCGTGAAACGAGCATTGGAACTGCTAAAGCAAGTGAGCAAGAATTAGCTGAGGTTGCTCACTATTTTATCAATAACTTGTCCATACACGATAATTATGACGTTGGCAAATATGAGGCTGAGGTGCTGGCATTGTTAGATGAGTTATTTATAAATCACGACAAGGTAATATTATGCGGAGGTTCTGGTTTGTTTATTAAAGCTATTACCGAAGGTTTAGATGAGCTACCTGTTGCGGATCAATATATTCGAAATAACATTGCAGCGCTTTATGAAACTAACGGTTTACAGTGGTTACAAAATGAAATCAAATTAAAAGACCCTGTTTATTTTGCGCAGGCCGATATTCAAAATCCGAAACGATTAATTAGAGCATTAGAAGTAATTGAACAAACGGGCAATCCAATTTCATCTTTCCATAAAAAAAATCCGCGCAAGCGCAATTTTGAAAGCGTTAAAATTTGTTTAGATATACCAAGAGATTTATTATACGAGCGAATAAATGAACGCGTAATTAAAATGTTCGACAATGGATTAGAAAAGGAAGGCAGCGCATTGTATCCATTTCGCAATTTAAATGCTTTACAAACTGTTGGTTATACAGAACTATTCGAATATTTTGAGGGCAAAATTTCGCTAACACGTGCAATTGATTTAATTCAACAACACACACGCAATTATGCGAAACGACAACTAACCTGGTTTAGAAAAGACTGTGCCTATATTTGGAGCAAACCCGATATTAATGAAATATTGCAACATTGCTGAAATTATTCTGCCGATTTTTACCTTATATATTTAAATGAAAATATTATTGCTATCTGATACACATGGTTACCTTGATGATGCCATTTTACAACACGCTAGTGAAGCTGATGAAATATGGCATGCTGGCGATTTTGGCAATATTGCTTTGGCCGATACTTTGCAAAAAATAAAACCATTGCGCGGCGTTTGGGGAAATATTGATGGAAAAGATGTACGTATTTGTTATCCATTAGACAATCGGTTTATTGTAAATGGTCTCGACGTGTACATCACGCACATAGGTGGTTACCCAGGTCATTACGAACAGCGCGTTAGAAATATAATTACTATTAACCCACCACAATTATTTATTTGTGGACATTCTCATATTTTAAAAGTAATGCGCGACCCAAAATACAATCTGCTCCATATGAACCCGGGCGCTGCAGGTGTACACGGATTTCATAAGGTGAGAACAATGATAAGATTTCAAATAAACAACGGCAAAATAGAACATCCTGAAGTAATTGAACTCGGAGC
>Ga0209181_10000599_pt1 | contig 66921 bp, 51 predicted proteins | sample MAT05_FD_187208 | JGI IMG/M metagenome (GOLD analysis project Ga0209181, IMG submission 187208) | Freshwater microbial communities from Lake Fryxell liftoff mats and glacier meltwater in Antarctica - MAT-05 (SPAdes) (version 2) | ecosystem: Environmental > Aquatic > Freshwater > Ice > Liftoff... | reverse complement strand
ATGAATACGCTCTTTGAAACAGCACCGCTGACCTGGAATCAGTGGCTAATCTGTTTGCTGCCAATGCTGCCAATGATCCCGATGGCAATCTTTGTCAACCGAATTGATCCATCATAAGCAAAAGTCTTGGCTACTTGTTAATTGGTGTTACAAGAAGGCTAACAACGCCCATGCACACCGACCGCTGAGAGCTAATCGATATAATACAGAGCCTGTATGCGGCGGGTGATGGGGAACGTTAGCCTAACTTAAGCGATCGGGGGGACGCAGTTGGAAGATTATCTGTGAAGAGCCGAAATCTAAAAAGCGTTTTGAACCTAACGATGATTTACTCAAGCATAGAAACTGGAGTGGAAACCCTGATATAAATTATGAATATTTTCAAATTAGTACGATCGCTGATCTTGTAGGTTGGGTTGACGCAGGAAACCCAACAACTTGTCACCTGTATGATTCCGTCACTTCAGCGATCACCTACTAACCCTTACGTGCCGGACAGACTGGCGCTCATTGGCTTCATTTATTCCACTGAACTGGTACAAAGCGTTAGGGCTTGGGAACACTAAAACTACCAGTCTCGTAAAACACGATCGCTGCTACTGCTATTTTACAGCGCCACATTGCACCTGCCAGTCTAGGCTGACAGCTAGACTCTATTCAATCCCTTACCCTCGGTAAGAAAGTAAGAAGACTTCATAACATTGAGAAACTAAAAACCTAAGAATTAGAGTTGTTGGATACTATTTATTATATCGAACAGGATTTTTAAGATGAATTTGTGGACTTCCATGATAATTTTATACTGTTGTATCACGGTAGCATACCTGAGTTTTCCCACTGGTAATATCAGAAAGTAGACTACAGCAGGTAAAGCAGATTAGGAAAATTCTGAGGACATTAGACTTGAGGGTATTAGAAATGAAACAGCTTTGGTATGGAGTATTAGCGATCGTCATAGCGGGTATGTTGATTATAACTCAACCACTCCACGCCCAGAAACAACGATGCGATCCCAGCTATCCAACCGTTTGCATTGCTCCGCCAAAACCCGATTTGGATTGTAAGGATGTTGCTGCGACCAACTTTAAAGTGCTTCAGCCTGATCCCCACAAGTTCGATCGTGAAAAAGATGGAATTGGTTGTGAGGTTTAATCGACGTTATATATCGACCCAGCAATCCTGATCTCTCTAAACATCATCTCTCACCTGTTCTTTCTCCCACGGTTTTCTTCATCAAGCCACCGTGGGAGTTGTTTTACGACTGGAACATTTAAAGCATGTTGATTTGCACTGGTAGAAGCAGTCACTTACTTCAAAGAATTAATTTTCTAACAAATCCGATCGTCACCAACAATTTTTGTCAGCCTATGCATAATAGACTCAGTAATGACAAATAAAAGTAGGTGCTTGCTACTTGTAAGTATCCTATAGACATGGAATTTCCTGGCTTTGCGAGATCAATAGGCTAGATCAATAGGCGCGAATTTTACACATGAGCATGGGTGCATTTAAAGGACGAGATCTTCTGAGCCTTGCAGACCTCACGGCTGAAGAAGTTCAGGAACTACTACATCTGGCTGGAGAGATGAAAGCAGGCAGAGCTAATTTGCACTGCAACAAAGTTCTGGGACTGCTGTTCTATAAAGCATCCACCCGAACTCGTGTCAGTTTTTCGGTCGCCATGTATCAACTGGGCGGTCAGGTGATCGACTTGAACCCCAGCGTGACCCAGGTAGGACGCGGCGAACCTCTAGCAGATACAGCCCGTGTGTTAGCGCGCTACCTCGACATCATTGCCATCCGCACCTTTGCCCAAGCGGATTTAGAAAGCTTCGCCCACTACGCCCGCATTCCTGTCATCAATGCGCTGAGCGATTTGGCCCACCCCTGTCAAGTGCTAGCGGATTTGCTCACGATTCAAGAGGTGTATGGATCGCTAGCAGGGCTGACGCTGACTTATTTAGGTGACGGAAATAATGTGGCTCACTCCCTGCTGTTAGGTTGTGCGCTGGTGGGAATGGACATCCGAATTGCCACGCCGCCAGAGTATCAACCCCACGCAGCGATCGTAGACCAAGCCAAAACGATCGCCAACGGTCGCAGCACGATCACAGTCACGACTGAGGCAACCAGCGCTGTCAAGGATGCCAATGTCATTTACACCGATGTGTGGGCCAGCATGGGACAAGAAGCGATGGCCAGCACCCGCACGCCGATTTTCCAGCCCTATCAGGTGAATGACGATTTACTATCCCACGCTGACTCAAAGGCGATCGTCCTCCATTGCCTACCCGCCCACCGGGGCGAAGAAATTACCAATGCCGTGATGGAAGGGCCCCGATCGCACGTCTGGGATCAAGCCGAAAATCGCCTCCACATCCAGAAAGCTCTTCTCGCCAGCCTCCTCGGATCTGCTTAGGATGTAGCATGTATTGCTAACATCAAATGGAATCATTCTAAGAGCGATAATCTGTGGCTAAACTACCTGATGAGATTGAAATAGAGTCGGCGGCTACCCTAGCGCACACCCCGTTATTTGACGTGGCGATCGAAATGGGAGCCAGGATGACCGCCTTCTCAGGGTGGGAAATGCCTGTGCAGTACAAGGGCATCACCCAAGAGCATCAGGCTGTGCGACAGGGAGTGGGCATCTTTGACATTTCTCACATGGGAAAATTTGTATTCAGTGGCGTTGGCTTAATCGCCGCCCTCCAGCCCCTTGTGCCCTCAGATCTCAGTCGTTTGCAGGCAGGACAAGCTCAGTACAGTGTGCTGCTCAATGCCCAGGCTGGCATCCTGGATGACCTGATTTTTTACTACCAGGGTGAGACGGATTCCGGGGAGCAGCAAGGGGTGATGATTGTCAACGCTGCCACTCGTACCCGTGATAAAGCTTGGATTCGCGCCCATCTAGAGCCATACCTGGAGACGGGGACGATTCAATTTCAAGACCTATCGCTGAGTAAGGTGCTGATTGCGGTGCAGGGTGCCCAGGCGGTTCAAGCGTTGCAAATGATGGTGCAGGAAGACCTGACGGTTTTGCAGCCCTTTGAACATTTAGACGCGACGGTGATGGGGCAACCTGGATTCATTGCCCGCACGGGTTACACCGGGGAAGATGGGTTTGAGGTGATGGTGTATCCGGAAGCAGGCATTGCGCTGTGGCGAGCGCTCCTGGCAGCGGGAGCCGTCCCCTGTGGTCTGGGAGCCAGGGACACCCTGCGCCTGGAAGCAGCAATGGGATTGTATGGACAGGATATAGATGCCACCACCACACCCTTGGAAGCTGGCTTGGGCTGGGTGGTTCACTGGGACAAGGGCGACTTTTTGGGGCGATCGGTTTTGGAGCAACAGAAACAGCGTGGTGTGGAGCGCAAATTGGTGGGGCTGAAGTCTGAGGGCAGAAACATCGCCCGCCACGGCTACCCCATTTTGTACAAAGGCGAACCCGTGGGAGTGGTCACCAGCGGCACTCTGTCGCCAACGCTGGGCTATCCTGTGGCGCTGGGTTATGTCCCCACACCCTTGGCACAGGTTGGACAAGTTTTAGAGGTGGAAATTCGGGGCAAGCTGTACCCTACGACGGTTGTGAAACGACCTTTCTACCGCCGCCCCACGGCTTCCCCGATCGCTCCATAGCCTAGCTGCACAAAGGACGATCGAAACCATCAGATCGGCACTAAATGGTCTAATCTAGGGTGGACTTTGACTTTACCGATCGCTGAGGGAAGATGACATGGCTCTAGATTATCCTGCTGACCTGCAATATATGGATTCCCACGAATACGTGCGCCTAGATGGAGACATCGCCACGATCGGGATCAGTGCGTTTGCTGTCGATCAGTTGGGCGATATTGTGTTCTTGGATTTGCCAGAGGTGGGCGCAACCCTCACCAAGGGCGAAACCTTTGGCAGTGTGGAATCTGTTAAGGCCGTGGAGGATATGTATTCTCCAATAACGGGTGAAATTGTGGAACGCAACAGCGCGATCGTGGATGCCCCTGAACAACTAGCGATCGATCCCTACATCGATGGCTGGCTGCTGAAGGTGCGCCTCAGCGATCGCAGTGAACTGGCTGATGCGATGTCTGCGGCTGAGTATCGAGCCAAGGTAGAGGGGGAGTGATCAGTGAGCGATCGTTGCACCAGAAATTTTAGCAGTGTCACCTTCCAGGTAGAGTTTGGCGAGAATTTTAACTTAGGAGTTCGTCACGATAGGATTCAAATGCAGGGAAGTCAGGACTTCCTTCATAAGACAAGATAACTTCTGACCATTGAGAGGTCGGAATCCCTTGTGTTTGAGTCATCAGGAGTAGGGCTTGCAGAATCAACGTTTGAAGCGGAACATTTGATTGCGCTGCTTGACGGATCAGGTCTTGTTCAAGATCTGGCGGCAGGTCGATCGTAATTTGCATCATTCTTCTCCATCAATACTCTGGATAGTCTTTGAGGTAGAGGCTTAAACCCAGATTTTACCATTAACATCTGACCTTACCTAGGAGGCTGAAAGTAGAAGGAGAGCGATCGTTGACCTAAATCCTACCCACCTACTCTCCAGTTGACTGAAGAGATTAGAATGGATCTAGCAGGATTGCTGAGGTATGTTGAGCTTGACCCGTACCCCTGCGATTGTTTGCTGCGTCTTTTGGGCTGTATTTGAATTGTTATGTTGCACTGAGCTAGAGCGGAAGATACTGAATCTGCCCATCCATCTCGCCTTCTAAACTACAATCCACTACAAGAAGAACATCTTCTATCACCTGCCCAATTCGTGCATCCGTATCAACCTCAATCACTCCAGGCATAGGCAAACCTTGCACCACCCGTTCGTAAGCAAAATGTGTAATGGTTGCAACATCATGAGTCAGCAATACTCTGCCTTCCTCAGCAGTTCATCCCAAGATAGTTGGATCGTCTTCACCTGACAGACCGACATCCTGAACTCGGACAATATCAATATTTGTTCTACGGCGTAAAAATCCTCTCACAATGGTATTGTCAAAATTTTCGTCGGCAAGCAACTTCAACATGCTTCTCGTTCGGCTTTGCGAGCAAGCAGCCTGTCGCGCAACCCTTGTGGATCAAACCTTGCCTCATTCATCTTGCGAACTTCTTGGGCTTGCTGCTGTCGTTGCTGTAGGTATGTTTCAACTTCATGCTGATGGTTGAGATAGAAAGCAACAGTGGCATACACATCAGCAAGTTGAAGCGATGAATAACGATAAACAATTTCTTCCGCAGTTGCTCCTTGTTTGAAGACAGCCACTATGGTATCGAGGGTTACACGAGTGTTACCTACTCGAACAACACCGTCATCACAGATTTTTAAGGGTACAGGTTCAGCCACGATCGCTAATGTCATGAGCAAAACCAGAATGTTTACTTCTAAACAATAACAAGTACCAGCCTGAAGTAGAGCTTTTACAGCAATGTCTGTTGCCGAGCATCGAGCCAAGACAGAAGGAGAGCGATCGATCGTTGCCCCTAATTCTCCTACCCCCTTGACTCTCCAGTTCGCTGGAGACTCCACAATAGATTTGGTAGGACTTCTGAAATGCCTTAACCCCGACTCAAAAAACCTGACTTAAAGCCTGACTTAAAGGTAGTGGGGCTAAAACATCTCAGACATCCTCATAAAACTAGAGGGATTGGAGAATGCAAACTGAAATTCTCACGCTTCAGGGCATGAGTTGTGCGTCCTGCGCGACCAACATTGAGCAAGCCATTCGAGCCGTGCCGGGGGTGGTTGGAGGCAATGTCAACTTTGGCATGGAGCAAGCAACCATTCAATTTGATGCCCAACGCACGAGTTTGGAGACGATCGCCCAAGCCGTTGCTGCCGCTGGGTATGCTGCCTATCCCTTGCCCGATGTGGGGGAGGATGACCCCGAAGCAGCGGCGCGGTTGCAGGAGCTGACCCGATTGAAGCGCAAAATTTGGGTGGGCGGGGTCGTTAGCCTTCTACTGCTGATTGGCTCATTCCCGATGATGACAGGGTTGGCTGTGCCCTGGATACCTATGTGGCTCCATGACCCGTGGGTGCAGTTGGGGTTGGCGACACCCGTGCAGTTTTGGTGTGGGCGATCGTATTACACCGGGGCGTGGAAGTCGTTTCAGCGCCATGTTGCCACCATGGACACCTTAATTGCCTTGGGAACGAGTGCTGCCTATGGATATTCTTTGGGCATTACTCTAGCGCCGGGATGGTTCACTACTCAGGGATTGACCGCAGCGGTGTATTACGAAATAGCGGTTGTGGTAATCACGCTAATTTTGGTGGGGCAATGGCTGGAAAGCCGCGCCAAACGCCAGACCTCCGAGGCTATCTACCAGTTGATGGGGTTGCAGGCGCAGACAGCGCGAGTGATGCGTCAGGGACAAGCGGTGGAGGTGCCGATCGCCCAGGTGCAACTGGGGGATGTGGTGCTGGTGCGCCCTGGTGAAAAAATTCCTGTTGATGGAGAGGTAGTCGATGGCGCGTCAACGGTTGACGAGTCCATGGTGACGGGGGAAAGCGTGCCTGTGCCCAAGCAACCCGGCGATGAGGTTATTGGAGCCACGATCAATCAAACGGGGAGCATCCAAGTTCGGGTGACACGGGTGGGACGAGATACTGTGCTGGCGCAGATTGTGCAATTGGTGCAACAGGCTCAGGGGTCTAAGGCTCCCATTCAGCGGTTGGCAGACCGAGTGACTGCCTGGTTTGTGCCTGCGGTGATTACGATCGCGATCGGCACCTTTGTCCTGTGGTTCAACGTCATGGGCAACCTCACCCTCGCGTTGATTACAACGATCGAAGTTTTAATTATTGCCTGCCCCTGTGCCTTGGGCTTGGCCACGCCCACGTCGGTGATGGTCGGCACTGGGAAGGGTGCCGAATACGGCATTTTAATCAAAAGCGCTGAGAGCCTGGAACTAGCCCACAAACTGCAAATTATTGTGTTGGATAAAACAGGCACCTTGACGGAGGGAAAGCCTACAGTCACCCAGTTTGTTACAACCAATGGCACAGCGAATCAGAATGAGTTGTACCTGTTGCAACTCGCCGCCTCCGTGGAACAGCATTCAGAACACCCCCTGGCCGCGGCGATCGTGCGCTATGCCCAAGCGCAGGAGGTAAGACTGCTCTCCGTGCAAGGATTTGAAGCCATTGTCGGGAGCGGCGTGCAGGCTACGGTTGCCGGACATCTTGTACAAGTTGGCACCCAGCGTTGGCTTCAGGAATGTAGTATCGATACTGCATCCCTGCAAACCCATGAATTTACTTGGTCAGAAACGGGACAAACCGTCGTCTGGTTAGCGGTGGATGGAGTGGCAGTCGGTGTGATGGCGATCGCTGATGCCCTCAAACCCTCCTCTCGTGAGGCAGTGCAGTCCCTTCAGCGTATGGGACTGGAGGTGATGATGGTGACGGGCGACCATCGCTCCACGGCGGAAGCCATTGCTCGCCAAGTGGGGATCACGACCGTCTTTGCCGAAGTCCGCCCCGCTCAAAAAGCTAGCCTGGTTCAATCGCTTCAGGAACCCACTCCCAAGTCCACCACTAACCATCAGAAACCCAGAATTGTGGCGATGGTGGGGGATGGCATCAACGATGCCCCAGCCCTGGCCCAAGCAGACGTGGGCATCGCGATCGGCACTGGCACTGATGTGGCCATGTCCGCCAGTGATATCACATTGATTTCTGGGGATCTGCGGGGGGTGGTAACCGCGATTCAACTCTCACGGGCGACGATCGCCAACATCCGCCAAAACCTATTCTTTGCCTTCATCTACAACATTGCCGGAATTCCGATCGCGGCGGGTATTTTGTTTCCCTTCTTCGGCTGGCTGCTCAACCCGATGTTCGCCGGAGCCGCCATGGCCTTTAGTTCAGTTTCGGTGGTAACCAATGCCCTCCGCCTCCGCAATTTTCGTCCCAAATCTGTCTAATTCCAGGAGGATTCGTGATCATTCCAAAACGCCTACTTATCATCGGGGTCATGGCAGCGATCGTCCCCACCCTATTACCGGGGAGAACGATCGCCATGACTACCATGCCCGCTCAACCCGCCCCCCTGCGCCCAATTCCCCAACCTTTGGCATTGAAAGCAGGCGTAACCCTAGGCGGTCTCCTCCTGATGGGTGGCAATCTCTGGTGGTTTTTGGGAAGCAAACGCCAGACATTAGAGAAGGGCGATCGTCCCTCTTCAAGGGATGAAGTTTGAGGAGCAATTAACCATTAAGTTGTACATCAGCAGACAAACTTAAACTCTCACCAATAACCTCTCTGCCATCCGCACCGACGCGATGTTGGCCCTCGCCAACTCAAGCTACACCGTATTGCGTGTACTGGCGCTTGTAAGGAGCTTGTAAACCCAACACAATATCTTCTCTAGGCACACACATCTCTATCAACTCTGCTGCAATTTGCATATCTGTCATATTCCGTTGAATCCAAATCTTCTCATTCTTTATATCCAGGTGCATCACACAGTTATAAATGCGTTCATATCCACTCCAACCAATATCTAAAATCTGATAATGATCCTGAATCGGGTCGAAGATTAATTGGACTTCAATGCCCTCTTCATAGGGTTCGTATCTTCCGTATTTCATCAAAAGCTTCTGAATATACTGACGATACCGCTCTAGTTTTGCCATTGTAAAATTACCTCATTAATTGGGTCATAAACAATTAACTTGACTTGATACTCTCGTATTGAAGCCTGTGCAAACTCTCGACTAAATAGAGAACGATAGGTTGGAACTGGAACTGCCAGAAATAGCGATCGATCCGGTTCGCTAAGTTGTAAAGCCAACCGATAGTTGAGAAACTGACCTAATGCTGCATGATAGTCAAACAATTCCGACTCACCTAAAAAGCTTTTGATCTCAACAGCAATCTTCTCGTCGCCTCGCTCGGCTGCCAAAAGCTTCTCCGCACCCAAATCGATGAATAACTTGTCCTTGCCAAACCCGATCGTTGATGGATCATGCGTAATGTTCCACCCATCCTTTTGAAGACCGCGTTTGACACTACCTTGTGAAAAAACTCCTTTGCAGACACAGGTAAAGGTAGGATTCGGTATCTACGTAATACCAAACCGCCTAAAACATCACAAGCCATCTTCTTCACGGCCAACCATGACATTCGCTTGCAAAAATGCTGTCACCCATGGATGGGGCGTTTCAGGCTTGGATTGGGCTTGAGGTACAAACAATGTTCCAATGAAGAATGGATGATTGGGAAGTTCGATCGCTCGCACGTCTCCCTCAGCATTTGAACCTGTGATATTTAAAGAACCACCCTTCAATCTCGCACCTAAACTAGAAACCGAGTTCCTGGCAAAAATGGTCGTGTAAACCCCTTGATTTTTTGGTCAGAAACCCAGTTTCTAGATGCCTGTCGAGACTAGTGCGAGATGAGTCAACGATCGATGTCAACATTCAGAAGCTTACATTTCTTCTAGACCTCGATGAGAGTCCCGTCCTCCTCATCGTCCTCATCAAACTCGTCCTCTTCGTCATCCTCCTCCAATTCCTCCTCGTCATCCTCTTCCTCATCATCACTGTAGGTATTGCGGAACATGGAGACCATAGGTTGACTTCCTGACTGCAAGACTCTCTCTTGTTTCAGGCTTGCTGTTTCCCAATCGAGATGAGATTTCATGGTGTTTAAATCCTTAGTGAGGCTAGACTGTGCAGAATTTTACCCGAACGGTCTTAGAATATCAGCCATTGGAAGTTTGTTCTTACTGTTTTTCAGGAATCTCTATGCACCCTCAATCGGATGACTCATCGGCTTCCATCTTGGCGGCTGTGCAACAACTCGTGAACGTAGTGGCGCAGTTACGATCGCCCACCGAGGGTTGCCCTTGGGATCTGGCCCAAACGCCCCAAACCCTCACGCCCTATGTGATTGAAGAAGCCTACGAAGTCGTCGATGCCATTCAAAGCGGAGATCAGGGCGCGATCGTCGAAGAACTGGGCGACTTGCTCCTGCAAGTGGTGCTACAAGCCCAGATTGCCAGTGAGCAAGCAGACTTTAGCCTCCAGCACGTCGCTGAAGCCATCACCCAAAAGCTGATTCGTCGGCACCCCCACGTCTTTGGAACAGTGCAGGTGGGAAGTGTGGATGAAGTGCGGCAAAACTGGGAGCAGATTAAAGCCTCTGAAAAAGGTGAAACTGTCGCCGATGCCCAACGCTTGGTTCCCAAACTGAGCCGATACGCCCGCACCTTGCCGCCCCTGATGGCTGCCACCAAAATTTCCCACAAAGCAGCCATTGCCGGGTTTGATTGGGATGATATAGAAGGCGTTTGGGCCAAGTTTCAAGAAGAGCTAGCCGAATTTCGGGAGGCGATCGACCACGAGGATCAGGCTCACCAAGAGGCAGAATTAGGCGACCTCCTCATGACTGTGGTGCAACTGGCGCGGTGGTATCACCTTGATCCCAGTGCCGCCCTGCAAGGTAGCCAAAAAAAATTCATCCGGCGCTTGGCAGAGGTTGAGGCAATCAGCGATCGTCCCATCTCGTCCTACACATCAGATGAATTAGGTGCCCTCTGGCAACAAGCCAAGAAAAACCTAGGCTAGTCATCAACGGCAAGCACTCTCACTCAGGAAGTTTCTGAGAAAGATGTGACTGCTGTAGGGGCGAAGCCTCCGGCAGGTAAGCCTTTGAATTGACCAGAAGGTCATTGCCCAGAGGCTGAGTGCAAAGCACACGCTTCGCGAACGCCCTTCTGGTGCCTGGTGTAACCTTTTCTGAAAATCTCTATAATGCCTGGAATGATTTACTTGTAATTAGATTGATATCTTGTGAGGAAAACTATGAATCAGCGACTTGTGGCTCCGATCGCCTTACTGCCATTGCTACTCCTGCAATTAGCCCAACCTGCTTGGACTCAGTCCTTGCCTCCGAGTTTGACTGCCCAGCCTCCAACTCCTGCCACTGATGCGGATTTGGCAGATTTGTCTGAACCAATTAAAAATGTTGTAGCCCCACTGGGGAAGCAAGCGGGGCTACAAGTGAAACAAGCTACCTGTACGGCCCTGAGCTATGGAGTGTTACAAGAGGCACTGTTGAGCCAAGTTAAACAGACTTTAATTGAGCAGAAAGCAAATCAAGCGCTATCAACAGTAACAACGCAGTATGTTGCAGATCTAACCAAGATTGGAGTGGCAACGTTTTGTCAGCCCTGACTCATCTATGCCAAAGATAGATCCTCCATAGCAGCCCTATCTTGATTCATAGGCTTAGGGTTAACTAGCGTCCGTCGTGCTTAGCAATGACCCAGATCGCGTGAAGAATGCCTGGTATACCACCCAACAGAGTTAGCAAAATGTTGAGCCAGAAAGCACCACCCAGTCCAACAGTCAGGAACACACCTAGGGGAGGCAGAAATATAGCAGTAATAATCCGAATCAGAGTCATATATTTAGTCTTGCTCAAGTTCAAACAGCTTATTCCCAGTCTAGCTGAAGTCATTCCTCTCAAAGTGAAAGTTATGCTTAAGCTTGGGGCAAAGTCTATGTAGTTAGCGTTAAGTAGAACTCATTTTGCCAAGTGGCTGTCTAATCGTTATGACGCTGATTACAGCCTTGCCTCCGCTCATTCAGCGAACGATTTATTTTTCATTGACTTTAACTCCGTGATAGTTTTTATGCAGTAGTGTTTTCCTCCAGATCTGCCCATATCTTTTTCAGTAGACCTTCTCGCCTTTAACCCTATGTCCCCTGCCCAATTCTTCCGATTCCTTCGGCACCTTGATTGGGTCACTGTGAGAGAGGTTGTGGAGTCTGTTGGGCAACGACGGTTGACTGGGCTGGCGGCTGAGATGGCCTATAACGCTATGTTGGGACTATTTCCAGCGATTCTGACGGTTCTGACTGCGATCGGACTTTTTTCTGAGCTGCAATTCGCTGTGCAGAATTTGGCCGATCAGTTCGGTAGTGTTGCTCCTGAAGAGGTTCAATACCTCATTCAAAAATTTGTCGGAGAAATTAGCCGAGGCAAAAATCGTAGCTTGTTTTCCCTGAGTTTTGTCGCTGCCCTATGGACTTCTTCCGCAGCATTGAGGGCGGCTATGATTGCCTTTGACCAAATTCATCAAGTCCCTCGCTCCCAAATGCGCCCCTTTTGGAAGGCACGATTGATTGCCCTAGGACTGACGATCGGCACGGGTTTGTTGCTGGTTAGTGCCTCGGTGCTGGTGTTTATCAGTTCCAATGTTGTGCAGGATGTGGCGACTCAAAGTGGCGGCTTGTTTGGCTTAGGCTTGCTCTCCCTGTGGCAGTTGCTGAGTTTGCCCGTAGCCTTGGGAGTTGTCTCGATCGCCTTTGCCTTCATCTACCGCTATGGCCCTAGCCGTTGGACTTCTGGCACTCCTTTAGTTCCAGGTGCTGTGCTAGCGGCTGTGTCTTGGGCAATCCTATCCAGTCTTTTTCGAGTGTATGTGACACATTTTGGTCAATACAACCGAGCCTACGGTGCGATCGGAGCCGTCATTGTCCTGCTTCTGTGGCTGTATATGAGTTCCCTCATCTTGTTAATTGGCAACCAGATCAATGTCACCCTTGGGGAATTGATGCAACAGGCAAAGTTAGAGGCAAGTTCACCGCGTTCGTTGGAGTCCAGCCACAACGCCCGCCGCCAAGGTCAGCAACAGCAGAACCCACAGGATAGAACCAGGAAGCGCCGCTAGTAGCCCCCCACCCCCGCCCACACCTCGAAGAATCCAAACTAAAGCGGTGACTGCCAGGGCAACCAGGAAGGCGATCGTCATAGGCTGGGGATTACGCATGGTCAGCAAAGGTGTGAGGTGATAAAACGGACAGTCTCATGTTCCTGCCTCAAAGCATGAAGTGCCAACAAATTAAATTGGGTGATGCTAGATAGTTTGGGTGATGCTAGATAGTGATTATCCATCTCATTTACTTACATCATAAATCACCTACCCTTAGATAGAGCTTAAACTTACATACGTCTCTTATCTTCGTTAAATGGATGCAGAACTGCCAAAGTAGATCCTGTAGGGTAAAAAATAGACTGTAGTTGTATTAGTAAGAACTAAGTGAAGGGTTCCTCTAATAATCGTTACAATATGTAACAAGTATACAAAATGATTTTACATAAAATTTATTTTACATAGAATTTTTGGGGCGGAAATAGAGCGATCGTTTATACACTGATTGAAGTTTGGAGTTTAAGTAATGAGTGATTTTAGTGAAGCCATAATTTGCAGGGCAGTGATTGAAACCATGCAGGTTGGTATATTGCTGATCCAGCCCCATACTGACAGTGTAATTCACAACCCTGCGGCTCTCAATTTCCTAGGTTTAAATGCAGAGCAGCTAGTACACCAGCTTCATTTGCAGCGAGATGATGCGACCGAAGCGATCGACCCTTTATCTGTTCTCAAACATGCCCTAAAGCTCGCCTTGAACGGTCAGTCAGTGAAGAATTCCTTCATGGAGGTAAAGCACCCTGGAAGCCGGGAGGTTACTTGGCTGCTCATTAGCGCTGAGCCGCAATTGAATGCCGAGGGTCGCGTTGAACAAGTGATTTGTAATTTGCTAGATATCACGGAGCGCAAGCAGTCTGAAGACCGGGAAGCCCTCCTGCGGCTAATTACCGATCAGATCCACAGCACTCTTGATTTGGCGACGATTTTACAAACGGCCGTGCGGGAAGTGCGCCAACTTTTGCACACCGATCGGGTTGTGATTTACCAGTTCACGGATGGGTGGGTAGGCCAGGTTGTGGTTGAAGAAGTGATAGAACCGTGGCAATCGGTGCTGGGCGAGATCGGACAGGATGATTGCTTTGCTAAGGAATATGCCCATCTCTACAAAGGCGGACGCATCCGGGCGATCGGCAATATTCAAACCGCTGGCTTAGACCCATGTCATGTGCGCTTTTTGCAGGGGCTGCAAGTCCAGGCAAATCTAGTGGTGCCGATCGTGATTGGCTCGAAGCTTTGGGGCTTGTTGATTGCCCATGAGTGCAATGCTCCCAGGGTTTGGGATGGCGCAGAAACAATATTGCTGCGGCAAATTGGCAATCAGTTGGCGATCGCCATTAACCAAGCAGAACTCTACAACCATACCCGGATGGATGCGCTCACTTTTGCGGCTCAGGCGCAGGAATTGAGTCAGACATTAATGGATTTACGCCAAGCTCAGGCGCAACTGATCCAGACTGAGAAGATGTCTAGCTTGGGACAAATGGTGGCTGGGGTGGCCCACGAGATTAATAATCCTATTAGTTTCGTCTATGGGAATATTAATTACCTGGAATCCTATGCCCAGGATTTGCTCAACCTGTTGCATTTGTACCAGCAGGAATATCCTACACCTCACACTCGGATCACCAACTGCATGGAAACGATCGATCTCCCATTTCTAGCGAAGGACTTACCTCGCCTGCTGTCCTCTATGAAGGTCGGTACCGAACGAATTCGCCAGATAGTTTTGTCGTTGCGGATCTTCTCGCGGTTGGATGAAGCCGAAGTTAAATGTGTAGATATCCATGAAGGCATTGATAGCACGTTACTCATTCTGCAAAGTCGTTTGAGACCTGATGCCAATCAGCCTGAAATTCAAATTGTGAAGCACTATGGACAATTGCCGCTAGTGGAGTGTTATGCAGGGCAAATGAATCAGGTGTTTATGAATATTCTGAGTAATGCGATCGATGCTCTGCGAGAACATAACTCAACTTCCCTGAGCATTTCCCAACCTAGCCGCATCACCATTACAACTGGAGTTGTGCAACCTAATTTAGAAGAGCAACCTAAGTTATTAGAAGTGAGAATTGCTGATAATGGGCCAGGGATGACGGAAGAAGTGAAACAGCGGTTATTTGAGCCGTTCTACACCACCAAACCAGTGGGCAAAGGTACAGGATTAGGATTATCCATCAGTTATCAAGTTGTCGTGAAAAAACATGGAGGCACTCTAGAATGTTCGTCCCAACCTGGAAAGGGCACAGAGTTTTCTATCTTGATTCCCATTTGCCCCCCATCCGATCAAAATTCTAGTCAAGGTTCTAGTTCCTCAATTTACACAGATGGAAAGCCGATCACGACAAGTCCAGGGGTATTACAAACTGCGGCTGTGGAATGAGTTGCAGTCTTCCCGATGCCGGGGTTGAATCTGTAGAAATGACGTGCCATGTCTCCCGTCATTTCAAGCCATTCTTTTACAGCAGATTGCTATCAACCATGCCATAGACGGAAATATTGAAAGCTATAGCCAGAGATAGTTATGTCATTTACTTTTGTGGCGGGTTTGATCGAAAACCACTGTAAGCCAGGACTTACGCACTAACTAATGAAACAAGGGGCTTAAGCCCCTTGTTAGCCTAAGATTGTCTGACTCTGTGTCCTAACTGCATAAATCCTATGTTTGATACCAAGCTTGCAATGCCAATCGGTGTATTTCTCGCCAGGGTTTGTTGTATTGCTGAGCGAGTTGGGCGCAGTCTTCGTATTCGGGTTGCACATTGAGCGGCTGGTTGCGGTCTGCTGCCCACGCCACTTTGACGCGCACAGTGCCGAAATCGGTTTCGATCGCTTGGATTTCTCGATCGAGAATGGTGCGGTCTTGGCGGGAATGGCGAATTCCCAAGGTGGTTGTCTCACGAAACAAAACAGCTTCACAGGCACTCACGGTTTGGGGATGGCAGATCACGGTTAGCAACATGCCAGGGCGCGACTTTTTCATCCCGATCGCCTGGGTAAAGACATCAACTGCACCAGCTTTGAGCAAGGCATCCAAGGTATAGCCGATCGCCTGCGGGTTCAGGTCATCAATTTGCGTTTCCAGGACTGCGATCGGTTCCTTGCCTTTTGGAACGGAGGCAGTAGAAGCGATCGAATCTCCTTCCCATTTAGCTCTCGCCGCTTCACTATCCTCAGTTCCTTCCCCCTCGCCAATCCACAAGCGCAAAATATTAGGAATGGGTAGCTTGCGCGTTCCAGCGCCCAACCCTACTCGATGCAGTGTCATGGCTGGGGGCGGGCCAAACCGAACTGCCAGGGTGGTGACGATCGCAGCCCCCGTAGGAGTCACCAGTTCCCGCTCTACCCCGTTGCTATAAATGGGCACTCGGCGCGACTCATATAACTTCAAGACAGCGGGGGTGGGCACTGGTAGCCGTCCGTGGGCTGCCCGCACCGTGCCGCCGCCCGTGGGCAAGGCCGAGCAATGAAGCTGGTCAATTCCTAACCAATCTAGCCCTAAGCAAGTTCCCACCACATCCACTAGGGCATCCGTTGCCCCAACTTCGTGGAAATGCACCTGTTCTGGGGGGATGCCATGAACCGCTCCCTCCGCCTCCGCCAGTTGCCGAAAGACAGCAACACTCCAATCTGCTGCTTGGGAAGGTAACCCCGCCCCGGTAATTAGTTGTTCAATTTCCGGCAAGTGCCTTGTGGGGGCGGGGTCAGAGTGCTGCTCGTGGTTGTGGGAGTGCCGATCGTGACTAAGGTGGCTGTGATGGTGCGGGTGCGGGTTTGGTGCTGGGTGGGAATGGGTGCGGTGGGAATGGTCAAAGGTTGCATGGGCAGATTCGTGACGATCGCGTCCCACATCCTCTAAAGCAGGAGCCTTCAATAGGTCAACATGGACTTTCTGCGCCTGCTGCCCGTTGTGGTGAACCAGTTCAGTCCACAACCGATATTCCTCAGAGATCCCCAGGAGAGCTAATTTTTCTGCCAAATAGTCTAACGGTACACCCGCGTGTACTAATGCTCCCAAGCACATATCTCCGGCGATTCCCGTCGGACAATCGAAGTAGGCTAACTTTTTCATGGCTAATCAGGGCTAAATTGGAGAAGTACTTTATTTATTGCCAAATCATTTTCAACACAGGTGTGCAGTCAGTTAAGGAGACAATATACAACTGATTTACCCTCATCCCTTTCTTGAACACCCTTTGAGCTATACTCTTTTCCTTGCGAAGAGAGTTCGGTTTCCTCTCCCGATGGGAGAGGGCTAAGGTAAGGGCAGAATTAGTATGTATTTCAAGAAGGTTACGTATCACTTTTAGGTATAAATTTTTACTCTTTTATCGAAACCAACTACTTAGCGATCGACAGGAATAAAATACCTTTATGACAACGCTCTATGAAATTCATCCGGATACCCCCCAAGTGCGCCGAATTGAACAAATCAGGGATGCGTTACGGAATGGTGCAGTCATGCTTTATCCAACAGATACAGTCTATGCGATCGGTTGCGACTTAAATGCCAAAACAGCCGTGGAACGCGTGAGGAAAATCAAGCAACTCGCCAACGAGAAGCCCTTAACCTTCCTGTGTTCCTCACTGTCCAACATCGCTGACTATGCTCAAGTTAGCGACGTGGCCTATCGGATCATGAAGCGCTTGATTCCCGGCCCGTATACCTTCCTGCTACCAGCTACGAAATTAGTGCCTCGATTGGTCATGAATCCCAAGCGCAAAACGACTGGAATTCGTGTACCGGCTCACCCCATCTGTTCACTGTTGCTGCAATCCCTCGGCAATCCGATTATTTCTACCTCGGCTCATTGGTCAGACGACGGCTTTGAGTTAGGAGAAGTAAAAGTTGAACAGGATACAGATTCGATCGCACCTACCTTGTTTTCCTCCCGCCATCAATTGTTTGATCGCTTGAGCAACCTGGTTGATGTGATTGTGGACAATGGAGTGGAATCAGGATGGCAAGTTTCCACCATCCTAGATTTAACCGGGGAGGAACCCACCATGGTGCGAAAAGGTCTAGGTTGGGAGGAAGCAGCAGTGTGGACTACCGATCGCAACAATTAAATAAGATTAACAGGATTGGGAACATTTGAACTAGTTTTGCTCCGTTCTGCCATAGTGTCGTAACCAAGCCAATTATGCAAGCGTCTACTCTAACCTATCTATCATGCAGATGGGTTTGGGGGCGCTCGATCGCCCTAATCGAGTGAGGCAGAGACTAGTGCTGGTTGTTCCCTAAATTCCCCAGGGCATTAATTACAACCTAATTCACAGTCACCTGAGAAAGTGACCTACGGGTAAGGGGCATTCCCCGTAGTGTTTTCGGGGCAGGCTGTAGACAGTTGAGACAGTAAGGATTACAGCCACTCAGCAATCCGGGTGACGCGTTCCTGCTGCAAAGTTCACCGTGTGCATTACCAAAGGTTAAGTCATGAACGCCGAATCTATAGATCGTCCATCTCGCAAGTCTGCAAAAACCAATTCTACACAAACGCTAGCTGATCCAACATCCTATCTAACGCCTCTTAATGCCGTCCCCTCTAATCCCCCGTCTCCTAGCTCTCTGAAGTATGCCGAGCTACCTGATATAAGCTCTACGCCCAGTCCAGGCTTGGCTGAGCCAGCGATCGATTCCCTAGCCCCTCCCGAAGACCCCATCAATCTGGATGTGCAAGCCCTATCGCAAATACTCTCCAGAGAGTTGTTTTCCCAGTCCGGGGTGAAGAGCCGCAGTGCCGATGCACTAGTGCATCGGATTGCGATGGAAGTGGAGCGGATTTGCCGTAAAAGCGATCGGATTCAAAGCTCTGGACAGGTGCGTTCCTGGCAGATGAGCTTGGCTCGGCATCGACTTGAGAAATGCCTAACCTACTACCACCTAGGGTCTAAGCAGGGTCGGGTCGAGTTACACAGCAGCCTGAGCGCGATCGTTTACCGCTATGTAGCACCAATGCGCTCCCAACTCGGCTTTCAAGGCCGCTACAACTTGATTGAAGACTTTTTGCAAGGCTTCTACATCGAATCCCTCAAAGCGTTTCGGCGGGAGAGCATTCTGGCAGAAAATTATTCTCCGCGCACCCAGTTGGAATTGGCAGAATACATGGCGTTTACAGAGCAATACGCCAAGCGCCGCATTACCCTCCCTGGACACCGCACCCAACAACTGATTGTGTTGCGGGCCCAGGGCTTCGCCAACCGCCAACCCCCAGAAACCGCGCTGGATATTGAGCTGGCGATGGAATCTCCCCGCGGAGAGGATTCTGAAATGCATAGCCGATCGGCCGCAATGCAACAGGTACGGGAGCAAATGGTGGCGCATGTCAGCGATCCCACTGAGGTGGTGTTGCGCGATCGGGTCGTCTCTGAGTTGATGACATACTTGGAATCCCAAGGACAATCAGACTGCATGGATTACCTCACCCTCAAATTGCAAGACCTCTCAGCCCCCGAAATTGACCAAATCCTGGGTCTATCGGCTCGGCAACGGGACTATTTGCAGCAGCGGTTCAAATACCATGTGGAAAAGTTTTCCCGATCGCACCAATGGAAACTGGTACACCAGTGGCTCGGTGTAGATCTAGACCAAAATTTAGGCTTATCGTCTCAGCAATGGGAAAGTTTTACCGCGCAACTTTCCCCAGAGCAACTGCAACTGCTGCAACTCAAACGGAAAAAGTCCACAGAGCCAGAAATTATTCAAAGCCTCAAATGCACGCCCAAGCAGGCACAGAAACGCTGGCACCAACTCCTAGACCTAGCGTGGAAGGTGCGGAATCAAGCCAATGAAGCTTAGTTACCTGAGAGGAAGATTTTGAGGGTCGAAGACCTCAAAATCTTCCTCAATCAACTTCTTGGCTTTTCGCTACCCTCAAGCAATCTTTAACAAACCATTAGCAAACCGCCAGAAGCGTGTAAAGTTGGGCGATCGAGTATCCCAGGGCGAATTATCGCCTAGAGTGATGCAACTGTCTAACGCCACAATCCCGATCGCCACTCTCACTCCTACGCCTAAATTCGTCGAAGCCTGTAGTAGACTGCTGCTGATTAGCAACATTCTGAGTCTTCCAATTTAATCCTGGCAACCGAAGATTATCAGACTGCCGATCACCGTAATTTTAGTAGCAGTTAAGTAGTGGCGACTGATCCAAGCGACTCCGGCACCTCAAACTTGTAACCCACACCGCGCACCGTCTGAATCAACGCGGGTTGATTGATATCCGTTTCAATTTTCTTCCGAATCTGCCCAATGTGGACATCCACGACCCGTTCATCGCCCACGTACTCGTAATCCCAGACTTGCTGAATCAACTCCTTCCGTCGCCACACCCGTCCTGGATGGCTGGCCAGAAAATGCAACAGGTCAAATTCGAGAGCCGTGAGCGGAATCAATTGCCGATCGAGAGTAACCTCCCGCCGCACAGGATCAATCAGGATGCGATCGAAAGTCAGGGATTGCTGTTCCGCTGGTTTCACATCTCGAATCCGCCTTAGAAGCGCCTCCACCCGCACTTCCAGCTCAGCCAACCGGAACGGTTTGGTGATATATTCATCAGCTCCCTGAGAAAACCCACGGATGATATCTGCTTCATCAGTGCGACTCGTCAACATCAACACAAAAACATTGGTACGGCTTTGCATCTCCTGGCAAAGGTTATAACCATTTGCATCGGGTAGATTCACATCGAGAATCACCAAGTCTGGATTAAACTGCTCGAACATGGTCATTGCGGTTTTACCGTCTTCCGCCGACTCCATTTGATAATCGTGTTTCGCCAAAAACCGATGGATCAAATTCCGAACCGCCGGATCATCATCAACAACTAAAATCTTGGCTGGGGCCATAGCTAAAACCTTGGGTTGACCGTGTATTGAGGACTCAGGTACTGAAACTTAGGACTAACAAACTCAAGAACTACAAGCCTCAAGAGCTTAAGTTAAGAAAAGTAGTAACCATCGTGATGACTATAACCTTGGGATACTAAGGATTATAAAGTTAATAATCTGTAAAACCAGGGTTCTGATTTTCCAGGGTTGCACTCGGTGTGCCGCAGGAAAATCAGATTGTATTTAATCCACGATCCTAAGAAGCAAAAAACACTAAAAGATACAAACTTAGAATTCCCAACCGCACTAGGTATTCCCCAATACGCTGATTGAAATAGCCCTAAGCTCCATATCCTAAATCATTATCTGCTGCCAACTACCGATCGCCAACTGTGATCAGGACTCAACCCTCAACTGATAATAATAGTTTTATTCTTGTCATTAAGATATTAAAATTAGACATTGATGTAAAGAATGATGCCTGTGTTAGCTGCGTAGGTATCCCAATATTCAGTCTGTGATCCCTCCATCTGCTTGACAACCGTCTTGATGCTGTAAATTCTTTAGCACTAGTCTCCAAATTTAAAGAACAAAGGAGAATATCAGAAAATAAACGAATAATGGGCGATCATCGTCGCAGATTACTAGATTTTGTAGAACTACTTACTCTCTTGCAAAGCATCATATTGGTTTTACATAGATCTGCAAAGCCAAAGTAAATCATCAACCCAGAATTTATTAACACTAAAAAAAATTGTCTCCATTAAGAATAATCGTTAAATCAAGAATACTTTTAGGGGGATGACAAGGGTGTAGAAATGCCTTAGAGTTCGTTTCATATCATTCACAAGCAAGATGGCTTTTAGACTAACCCTCCTTTAAAAAGATATTTGTTTCAGAATAAATGTTCATGTTTGTCCAGTTAGTTTCCTGAAAGCAAACAACCCTTAGCCAATCAAGTTTTCTATACAAAATAATATTATCTATCGTCATTGTTCAAGGTTCTTGTTAGAGTATGGTTTTACTGAGCGCGATCGAGCCGAAGAATTGGCAGGTTTGAGATGAGCGATCAAAGTCCCTATGAGCTACTTGGAGTGACTCAAGAGTCATCTTTTGATGAAATTCAAGATGCTCGCAATCACTTAATGCAAGAACACAGTGACGATCGTCCCTACCAGGAGGCGATCGAAGCTGCCTATGATGCAATTTTGATGGAGCGGCTACGGATGCGGCAGGAAGGCAAGATCAAAGTGCCCGATCGCATTCGATTTCCAGAAAAGCTGGCACTGCCCATGCCCAGTATGGCGAAACTGCCCATCAAACAATCTCCTGCCTGGTTGCAGCGACTCATCGACACCCCCACCCGTCGAGATGTACTAATATCTGGGGGAATTTTCGGGGGGTTAGCAACTCTCAGTCTGGTCTTTCCTTCCGCTAATGGGTCTACCCTCTCTGTCGCGATCGCCTTAGGGATTCTAGTTAGTCTCTTCCTCCTGTCCCGCAAAGAGAATAAACTGGGGCGGGCCCTGTTGCTCACAATGGCGGGGTTAGTTGTGGGGTTAGGATTGGGCGCATTGCTAGCCATCGCTTGCAAAGGCCCCCTGCTCAGTGCTGGGTTAGCTACACTGGATAGCTTCGACTTGTTAGTGGGCACAGTAGCAACGCTAACCACGTTTCTGGTTCTGTGGATAGTGAGTAGTTTTTTTAGATAAATTTAGCTAGAAATTAACTTGTTAGCCTACGTTTATACCTGTGGTCTAGGTTCTCCACTTAACTGGAGAAAAGCATTCACAGGCATTTTTTGATAGATATAAAGAGTCACCTGTGAACACTTTGTCCCCCCTAGCGTACGAGTTGATGAATGTTCGTAACTGAGTAATAATTTCCTCCTTGACTCAACCCCGATATACTTAGCTAGGTAGGCACAACAACATTACAGCCTACTTGCGTTCAGGAGCTGTGGTGTGCCGAAGCCTAAATACTTACTGATTGGCTCAACGGAAGCTTACAGCGGCAAGTCAGCGGCGATTCTGGGAGTTGCTGAGCAACTCCGTAAGCAAGGAGTGGACATCGCCTACGGGAAGCCGATCGGCACCTGTTTGGGTAAACATGACAGCAACTTTGCAGATGCAGATGTGCGGCTAGTTGCCAAAACGTTGCATCTTCGTGAAGGTTGCCTGAGACCTACCTTGCTTTCCTTGGATGAGGCAACCATCAAAGCGCGGTTGGAAGGACACGATCAAGTTGATTACCACCCCTTGCTGACCCAATACCTTTCCATGGAGGAGGGGGATTTAGTGCTGCTGGAAGGGGCAGGTACCTTGGAAGAAGGACGAATCTTTGGTCTGTCGCTCCCTCAAATTGCCGAAGTTGTCAATGCCTCTGTGCTATTGGTGGCGCGGTTTCATTCCATGCTGCTGGTTGAAATGCTGTTAACTGCCCAGGAACGTTTGGGCGATCGGCTTGTTGGGGTTTTGCTCAATGATGTTTCCCCAGACCAGCTAGACCTCATTAACTCGACAGTGCGTCCGTTTCTAGAGGCGCAAGGTATCCCTATTTTGGGGGTGTTGCCCCGCAACAGCTTGCTGAGAAGTGTCAGTGTGGAAGAACTGGTGAGGCAATTAAAAGCAGATGTGTTGTGCCGCCCCGATCGCCTGGATTTAATGGTGGAGAGCCTGACGATTGGAGCGATGAACGTCAATGCTGCCATGAAGTATTTTCAACGAGCCAGAAATATGGCTGTCGTTACGGGGGGCGATCGAACCGATATTCAACTAGCCGCCCTGGAAACCTCCACCCAATGCCTAATTCTGACCGGATACCTACCCCCATTGCCCCAAGTCCTGAGCCGGGCTGAGGATTTGGAAGTACCTATTCTATCGGTCGATCTAGATACCCTTAGCACCGTGGATGTGATTAATCATACCTTTGGGCAAGTCCGTTTACACGAGCCAGCAAAGCTGCAATGCATTCAGCAATTAATGGCTGAACACTTTGACATCGATCGCCTCACCGCTGCGATCGGTTTAGTGTAGGCAGGGGAATTCAATCAGAAGACTCCAGCATCGACAGCAAAAAACCTGGGAGACAGGCACTTAGCCCATTTCTCAGGTTCAGTTAGACGAGTGCATCTCACTTTTGCAGATCTCCGAGCCGCCCACCCTTCGGGAAGCAAGCTACATCCCCAACCCTTCTCCCTAGGGAGCCGGAATTCAAAGTCCCTCTCCCTAGGGAGAGGGATTTAGGGTGAGGGTGGATCGGGCGGTTGCAAAACTGGGATGCACCCAGTTTAGACTTCGGATTCACCAGGCTTAGCCGAAACGCCCTTCAATGTAATCACGGGTGCTGTGATGATCTGCTGCCATAAAGATTTGAGCGGTTGGCCCCATCTCAATCATTCGACCAATACGGCTTTCATCAGTGCTGAAGAAGGCTGTGTAATTGGAAACACGAGATGCCTGTTGCATATTGTGGGTCACAATCACGATCGTCAGATCCTTACGCAGCACTTCGATCAATTCCTCAATCTTCATGGTGGCGATCGGGTCAAGAGCGGAACAAGGTTCATCCATCAGCAGCACCTTTGGCTTCACTGCCAACGCTCTAGCAATACACAGACGCTGTTGTTGACCGCCGGAAAGGCCAAATGCTGACTGCTTCAACTTGTCTTTCACTTCATCCCAAAGGGCTGCACCACGGAGCCCAGCTTCCACAATTTCATCTAAATCAGCTCGGCTCCTGTGAGATCCTAGCCTGATGCCATAGGCAACATTGTCGTAGATACTTTTGGGGAAAGGATTGGGTTTTTGAAACACCATGCCAATCTGCCGCCGAAGTTGGTTCAAGTTGACCTTTGAACCGTAGATATTCTGTCCAAAAAACTCAACCTGCCCCTCAACTTTAACCTTGCCTTCCAGTTCAGCAATGCGATTGAGGGCTTTCACAAAGGTGGATTTGCCACAACCAGAGGGGCCGATAATCGCCGTTACCTGGTTCTGCTGCACATCCATATCGATGCCCTCAACCACTTTTCGAGTGCCATAGAAAAATGACAAATCTCTCACTCGTAAAGCTGGAATCTGATTTTCAGGAGGTGCCTCTGAACTCTGATAAGAGCGCACAGGAGAAACGTCTGTAGGATTTTCTGTAGGATTCATAGTTAGGAATTAGCCGTGGGTATCAGGTTGCACAATAGGGTCTTCAAAATTAACGAGTTTTCAAACTGCGAATCGCAAACCGAGACAGGATGTTAACCAAAAGAACAATGCCTACCAGAACGACAGAAGCAGTCCACGCCAATCTATTTTGCTCCTGAAAGGGAGAACTGGCGTAGTTATAAATCATCACGGAAAGAGAGGGGGTAGGACTGTTGCACTTTAAGCCTTCGGGCCATGTCTGACTAAACAAAGCTGTGAAGATCAGTGGCGCAGTTTCACCCGCAGCACGAGCCACTGCCAGCAAAACCCCTGTAGTGATACCCGGTAAGGCACCGGCCACAACCACACGAAATGTGGTTTGAAAACTACCACAGCCCAAAGCTGAGGAGGCAAGACGTTGAGGGACAGGCACTAATTTCAATGCCTCTTCCGTAGTCAGCACCACGATCGGCAGCATGATAACGGCTAAGGCAACACTCCCTGCGATAGCCGAGAAGCCTTTGCAAGCGGGAGCAAGCACAATAATGGCATAGGCAAAAACGCCAACCACAATGGAAGGGACCCCGCTCAGAACGGTAGCCACGAATCTCACCGTTGCGGCAACCTTTGAACCCTTACCAAACTCAGAGAGGAAAATAGCCGTCAAAACGCCAAACGGAATACTGATCAATGAGGCGATCCCAACCATCAGTATGGTGCCTTGAATTGCGTTGGCAAAACCGTTTGCAACTCCTTCTTCACCCACTGCGGCAGGGAGGGAAACTAGGGTTTGCCACGTCAAATTAGGCAAACCTTTACGAAGGATCTCTAGCAAGATGGCAAACAGCGGTAAAAGTGCCAGTCCTGTGAGGGAGAAGGCAACAAAATTCATCACGTTTGTGAATATCACTCTTCCCAGTGATAGGGGATCACGAAGATCAATCACTGAAGATGAGGTTAAGGGGTCTGGTGTGGCATCCGAGTTGAAGCTGTGCATGGGTTTAGTTCTACTCCCGTCTTGATCCAAGGACTTGCACCATCAAAACTGCTGATACATTCACAATTAGGGTAAGGACAAATAAAATAAAGGCAAGGTACATGAGGGAGCCGATGTGCAATCCCTCTCCAGCTTCGGCAAATTCATTAGCAAGTACGGCGGGAATGGTATATCCGAGATTAAGGAGAGAGGGGCTAATCTCGATTGAGTTGCCGATTACCATCGTGACTGCCATGGTTTCACCCAAAGCACGCCCTAAAGCGAGGGTTGAAGCGCCAACAATACCAGAAAATGAGGCGGGCAGAAGTGTGCCAAAAACTGTCTCCCAGCGAGTTCCCCCTAGAGCCATGGATGCACTTCGGAGGTCTTTGGGGACAGCAAGCAGGACATCGCGGCTAATGGCAGCGATCGTGGGCAAAATCATAATCGCCAAAATCACTCCCGCCACGAGCATTGCAGGGCCAACGGGCTGAGTACTGAAAAGCGGAATCCAGCGAAAGTTGTTGTAAAGGAAGTCTTGAATCGGTTGTAGGAACGGAATCAAAACAAAGATGCCCCATAGACCAACAATGACGCTGGGAATGGAGGCTAAAAGCTCAACAATAAAGGCAACAGGTGAACTAACCCAGGACGGCAGGAAGTCTTCGCTGGTCACAAGAGCAACCGACAGTCCGATCGGGATAGCCAGGATCAAGGCGATCGCCGAGCTAACCAAGGTGCCATAAATGTAAGGTAGAGCGCCAAAGATTTCATTGGGTACGTCCCAATCTCGACCGACTATGAAGCCGAGTCCAAAATGCAAAATTGCAGGTCTGGCTTGGTCAAAAATGACCCAAGCCATGCAAAACAACACGAGAAATGTGCCCAAAGCAAAGGCATACACAATCACCAGGAAGCCTAAGTCTAGCCAAACGGCAGGGCCACCCATCGTTAATTCACTTAAACTTCCTTCAAGGGAAGTAGGAGGTTGAGAGGATGGTCTAGAAGTCTGATCAGATGAATTTGCCATAACAAGTTAACAGTAAGCTAAGTCAATAGAATTCAGACTGTAATCTCAAACCTGGAAGGACAAAAATTAGAGATCTATTAGAGATCTAAGTTAATAGCCTTTATATCAGTAGTTTGTGGGATCAGAAACAATTAATGGAGAAGCTAAGCTTTAGCGAATCGTAACTACTCAGGCTGTTAACTCAATGTCGAGCCGCCCTCATCCCCCAGCCCCTTCTCCCAGTAGGAGAAGGGGAGCCGGATTGAAGTCCCTCTCCCCGGGGAGAGGGATTTAGGGTGAGGGTAGGCTGAGTAGTGACAGCGAATCAATGATAAAGCTAATCAGGTTCGCGACAGCAGGAGTTTGTTTGCTTATATTGGTTTGCGTATAAGACTGCTCCAAGTTTCTGCCCATACCTGCACCTTCAACAATAGTTAGCTATATCAGTTAGTTGTATGACACTACTCGATCGATTTAAAGTTGAGTTTTAGCATTAAATTGGGGCGTACATTTGTACGCCCCTATTAAAGCATGACATGCAGAGTCTTGCAGTTTTAAGGGCAAGAACTACGGAAACCGAACCTAGTTAACGTTCTGGTTTACAGTTTGGATCACGCGATCGGCAACGCTACGAGGAATACTGGTGTAGTCCAAGTCATCGTTGATTTTCTGTCCATCCGTCAGAATCCACTGCACCATCTGTTTGATCGCAGCAGCCTTTGCAGGGCTGTCGTACTTTTTGTAGATCATGAGCCAGGTTAAACCAGCAATGGGATAACCTTCTGAAGGATCATTCACAAAGACGCGGAAGTTGGCAGGAAACTGCACCGTTGCCAATGCTTTGTTAGTTTCTTGCAAGGAAGGAGACAGGAATTGTCCTTTCTTGTTCTGCACCTGAGCCGTTTGCAGCTTGTTCTGCTTAGCGTAGGCAAATTCCACGTAACCGATCGCCCCTCTTGTCCGAGCAACTTGCGATGCTACCCCTGGATTTCCCCTGCCCTTGATTGGGTTGGTTGTCCATTTGGGAGCAGTACTCACACCAATCCGACCTTTGAAGTAGGGATTAATAGCACTCAAGTGGTTAACAAAGATAAACGTTGTACCGCTGCCATCAGCCCGGACTACAGTGCGGATTGGCGCATCTGGCAAAGCTACCCCTGGATTGTCTGCGGCGATTTTGGGATCGTTCCATTCTGTGATCTGGCCTGAAAAAATGGCGGGCAGAACTTTACGAGACAATTTGAGATTGGAGATTCCGGGAAGATTGTAGGTAACGGCTACTGCACCACCCGCCGTAGGAACGAGAAGCACACCCCGCTTCACCTTAGCCATATCCGCGTCGGTCATAGCTGCATCGGTGCCGCCAAAGTCAACGGTTCCAGCAATGGTTTGACGAATACCACCGCCACTACCAATACCCTGATAGTTGATTTGAATGTTAGGGTACTTCTTCTTGATTTCACGAGCATAGCGCTCATAAAGAGGAGCGGGAAAGGTTGCTCCTGCTCCGTTGAGGGTCACGACCTGGGCAACTGCACTGAGTGCAGGTAGGAATGTAATTGCAATTGTCGCTACTGAGGCTGCGATAGTACGACGAAAGGTAGTCGTGGAAACAACCATAATATGTCTTGTCCTGGAAACTTAGTTAGGTGACTGTTACTGATCAATTAGTTGTTACTAGTCGATCTGGTTGGCTTTTGGTTATTGCCTTGCAACCATGTTATATGAAACTACAATCAGACCCCTTAAGCAAGGGTAGATAAAGTAACGGGAGATTAAACTTGGTTAAAGCTTTGTTTAAGGATGTTACTAAAATCAAAATCAATTCTTTGGAAAATAATCTTTTGAGTTGCTTCAAACTCTTGCAGGTTATTGTTTCTGCCGATGTACATCTCTTTCGTAAATCTGGTTCAAGTCTAGGAAACAGATATTGGCAGGATCTAGTTATAGTATGATTTGTTGAGATGTGGTTGGGTGGACTTAGATGTTTCTTCTGGATATTCTGAATATTTTTAATTGGAATTTGATTAAATTTATTTGACTGATATGTTATTTGTTCACCATAAATTCATCACTCTTTCTCACTAAAATCCATAATTACAACAAAGGTTGGAAATAATGCCTGTTACAGATTTTTGTTGAGGATATATCCAGATTTGGTGAGCTTATGCATGGAGCTTGCTAGTAGTGTGTTGTTAGGGTGTGCCATTCTGAAAGCTAAGGTGTTTGAGTGGAACGAGATGTTTGCGGGGCAGAGACCGATATCCCGATCGCTTGTGAAGTTACTTGGTAAACAGCAATATTTATGGCTTGGTCATACCCGATAAATATGAAGGGTTTATCTCTCAGAGGTTTGCCTGGTTTAAAGTCTCAGTCCCGTCCCCTACTTCTGGCATTCCTCTCCTTGGGGCTGCACGGTTTATTTTTGAGTATTCCCCTGTCTGCTCAACTAGCTGAGCAAGGTCTACAGGTAGGTGCGGTTGGAAAAGTCAGCAGCTTGGATTTTGCCACCAGTCAGTTTCCGATCGGGAGTTTTGCCTCGGATTCAGGGGCATTTATCACGGAGTCCTCTACTTCGAGTAACAAAGCAGCCTTGAAGCCAACGGTGATGATGGTTGAACCGGCCAGATCAAGGGTGCGACCGGCCATGGCTGAGGCTATCTCATCTCAAACCACCACGTCACAACCAACTTCAAAGATTCTCCGGGCAAAACCTATACGTCCTAGCACAATTATCGTGCGCCCTCAGCGGGTAGTGCGTCAGCAAACGGTGGTGATTCGGACTGTGACTCAACCACCCGTGTTTATTTCAGTTGACCGATCGCCAGCCTCTCACACCGATCCGACTTCGTTGGCATCCGATCGCAATTTTGGCAGTGACTTAGGGCTAGAACTGGCAAGCAAGCCTGAGTCCTCCCCAAGGAAAGCGGGGGTTGCCAATGCAGCGAATGCAGACTCAGGAAATATTTTGAGCCTAGTAGCCGACCAAACTCCCAGCGAACTATTTAAGGGTTATTTCTGGCCCAATCTCCAGGGCAAAGGCTACGACGTTTCGGCTGCACCGATCGGTGAGTATGCGGGAGGGCCAGTTTACCAAGTGAAACGTGGCGCACTTCTGGGCTATCTGAATCTTGTGCCTACAGGAGATGGGAAGGGAACGTTGGTTGTCATGTGGAGACGATCGCCCTTGACGGGTAAGGGGGTGCCCACTGGTGTTAGGTTGAAAAAGCCTGAGCAGAAAGAAGCTGGGGCAGCACCGATCGCGCCGGGGGATAGCAAAAGTGAAGCTGGTGCTAATTAAGGATCGGGAATTAAATAGGGAGATTTCTAGAAAAGTTTATACCAGGCACCGGAAGGGCGAAGCATCCGGGCAATAAATTTCTGGTCGATTCAAGGACTTGTCTGCCGGATGCTTCGCCCCTACAGGGATAACATCTTTCTCGAAAATCTCCTAAGTGCAAAGCACACGCTACGCGAACGCCCCCTACATTTGCTGGGATAACTTCTTTCGGAAATATCCCAAGTACATCAGAGAGCCATGGGCGAGTTCCTTTCACCGTAAGGATTTGAAGCCCCTTGGGTGACTATCATCCCATGAGAATTACATTGTCGATGACGTGGATTACGCCGTTGTCTGCTTCGATATCGGCTGCAATTACGGTGGCGTTTTTCACTTCAAAGCGATCGGACAGATCAAGCCGAATCGGTGACCCTTCAACTGAGGTCAGGAATTCCAGCTTTTTGATGTCTGCCTGCATCAATTTGCCAGGAACAACGTGGTAGGTCAAAATGCGGGCCAGTTGGGGAATATTCTGTACCAGGGTTTGAATGGTGCCGGGGGGCAACTTGGCAAAGGCATCGTCGTTGGGGGCAAACACCGTAAATGGTCCAGGGCTACGGAGAACATCAACTAAGCCTGCGACTTGAACGGCGGTGACCAAGGTTGTGAATGAACCAGCGCCCACTGCAATGTCAACAATATCAGCCATGAATTATAACCTCTGTTAGAGAAATGATGGGTTAGGCAAGGGGTGGATCATTTGTAAATCGTTGAACTACGCGTGAGCTATATAGCCAAATGATCTAACTTGATACAGGAAGGTTCACCACAGAGACACGGAGACGCAGAGAATAGCCGTAAGTTAGTCTCTGCGTACTCTATAGAAGATGGAGAATGGTATGAGGATTAAATAGAAGCGGAACTGAGTGGATAGACCCTATCGATAGTCTTGGCTTTGGATGTTCCGTAGCCTGGCTTCAGGGCGCTTAAATCGATCAAGTTGACTCTCAAAAAAAGCACGATTAGCTTCTAGGTGCTTGGGGTTGGGGTCATCTAAAGGATAGAGTAGGGCGGCGCGCAGGGCTTGGATAACGGCGGAAGTAACACAGTACATCGATCGCTGGAAGCTAATGCCTAGCTGGATCAGCATATCATCTTCACCTCGGCAGTGTTTGCGGTAATAATCCACTAAATAGGGGGGAAGAAAATGCAACATATCTTGCATCAGAAGTGTGGGGGGAATGCCCGCAGTGCCAACAGGAAATACATCGGCGTAGAGGATGCCGAAGTGAAAGTCTTTCTGTTCATCGGGAACTTCCTTTGCCTGAGCATTATAGGACTTAGTCCCCCGGAATGGAGACGTGCGGTAGAAGACCGCTTCTATATAGGGTAGGGCGGCTTCGTAGAGCCACATGAAGCCCTTCGACTTGGGAATAATCTCATAGCACTCACCACGAATGTAGACATGGTGGTATATGGGGCGGCCAGCAATGGCAAAAATTCCATTGACCAAAAAGTTCATGGCATCTGGGACACTGGCAATTTTTCCCTCGTCGTATAGATCAGACATTTCAAAAAAGACGGGAGCCATGATTTCCCAGAACAGCCCTAGATTTGCGTAGTAGGACATCTGGCGGCACTGCTCCAGAAATAAGTCTGGGAAGAGTTTGTAGAGTCCCAGCATGGGCAGGTTGTTTTTGAAGTAGGCTTTGATGGCGCGATCGGCGTTAGCTTTGTATTCATCGCTGTCGAGGTAGGGGTCGAATTGGCCACCCATTCCTCGGTGCCAGAGCATAGCCCGCATACATTCCTCGGCAAATTCCATGTTGATGCGATCGTGCCAGAGGTGATGAAACAGCTTGGGCATTTTGAAGGTTTCTCCCTTCTCCATAAACGCTAGCAGTTCAGGATGGGCAGTAGCGATACCGCGCCAGATCCGCAGATCCGCATCATCTCCGGCGTAGTGATTGTGCAAATCCAAGTACTCTTTAGGTATGAAGTACTTAAAAGCGGGCAGGGGGTCGAGAAATACCCGTTCGGCAATGTAGAGCAGGTCGCGCCAGTAGAAGTCCATCGGTACTGCATAGGCTTTATACAGTCCGATAATTTGCATCAGGTTCTCTGGGGTGTCAGGCAACATCGCGCCACCTGCTTCTAGGCGATGAATGATATCAGCAAATTCGTGCTGGGAAGGGGGTAGTACAGTTTTTGTGGTGGTTGCAGTCGTCATAGGAGTTCGCAGGGGAAGGGTGAGGTGGGGAGTTTCTAGGGGTGTGATTACTGTTGAACTGGGAGGGAGGGATAGACGATCGCCACCTGCTGTTCCACTTGGTTTTCCATGATGGGCAAAGAAGCCGTCAATGCATTGGTCGTTGACTCACTCCAGCGCAGTAGCCAGGAGGGTTGTACACCCAAGAAGAAAATCAAGGCAGCTAATACCAAGGCAGGAACCTGCTCTCGGCCTGTAACTTTGGGATAATAGGCGGTATCGTTATCAAGCTTGCCAAAGCATGTCCGGTTCATCAGAATCACGAAGTAGACCGCAGTCAGACCGCTGGCCAGGACACACAGAAGCGCAGGAATGGGAAATACGGGGAAACTCCCTTGAAAGACCAGAAATTCAGAGATAAATCCAACTAGACCGGGAATTCCAGCACTGGCCATGCCCCCCACAACGAGCAAGGCACTGGTCAGCGGTAAGCCTCGGATGGGATTAAGCAACCCGTTGAGCTTACTTAAATCGCGGGTGCCGACCTTTGTTTCAATCACACCAACCAGGTAGAACAGCATGGCTAGGATTAATCCATGGCTGACCATTTGACCGACAGCACCCAGAAGGCTGAGTTGAGTTCCTGCGGCAGCGGCAACTAGGACATACCCCATGTGCCCGATCGAGCTATAGGCTACCATGCGCTTGATATCTTGTTGGGAAATCGCAGTTAAGGCTCCATAAAGGACGCTTGCTACTCCAATGACGGCCAAACCTGGGGCTACGACAGACCACGCTTCTGGAAAAAGCTGTAACCCAAACCGCACCAACCCATAGGTACCTAATTTAGCCACAATACCACCCAACAGAATAGCGACGGGGGGTGAGGCTTCGACATAGGCATCAGGGAGCCAGGTATGAAGAGGAACTAGGGGAGTTTTAATCGCAAATCCAATTAATAGGATAGTCAACAGAAGGACTTGAGTGTTTAATGGGAGATTTTGTGAGGAAATTTGAGAGGAAATTGCTGCATAGTCGAAGCTGGATGCACCACTCAACTGAGTTAAGCCCAAAAATCCTGCCAAGATTAATGCCCCTGAGATTGCTGTGTAGATAAGGAACTTCATCGCTGCATAATCACGCCGGGCACTTCCCCAGATAGCAATTAGCAGATAAATCGGAATCAACTCCACTTCGTAGAACAGTACGAAGAGCAATAGATTCTGTGACAGGAAGGCACCGGCGATCCCTCCTCCTACAATCAATACCAAGGCATAGAATAGGCGGGGTCGATCGATCTTCTGGTCGCTGCCATAGATAACAATCCAAATCAACAAACTGTTCAGAGCTTGCAGGGGTAGCGATAACCCATCGACTCCCAAGCGGTAGGTTAGCCCTAGAGAGTCCAGCCAGGGGAGATATTCTGACAATTGCATCCCAGTTTGGCTGAGATCAAATTGGCTGAACAGGAGCAGGGTCAAGAATAGGTTGAGACTGGCGATCGCCAAGGCTGCCCACCGAGAGAGACGAATAGGACAGAAGGCAATGAGAGCAGCCCCGAGCATTGGTAGCCAAATGAGGGTACTAAGCATAGTAAAAAAACGGTAGGGGAATGAAGATTAATGCTATTCGATGGAGGCTGTCTAAAATTGAGGCTATCTACGGATCGCTGTGGGAAGCAGTTTCCCAACCCTGCCCACTTCTGGGTTGATCACAGGGACAAGGAAAATCGATCGCCACCATGACTTATTAGTAGTCTGTTAATCATTAATTGACGGGTAGCTGAAAGCTGGGAGGTTATTTGGAGTTAAATTTTGAGGGTCTTCGACCCCTCAAAATTTTCTTGACAGAACACTAGGGGGAGCGAGTCATCAACCAACCCACGAGGAACATACCAAACACGATCGTTAAAGCATAGGATTGAGCTTGACCAAAGGTGCTGTATTTTAGCCCCTGACCTGCAAGAAGGGTGACGAAACCAAACAAATTCACAATGCCATCGACGATGTAGCGGTCTACCCAATCAATGATGCGAGAAACGATGTTAACCCCGAATACAATGCTTAGGCGATAGAGCTTAGCTGTGTAAAAGTCGTGGGTAAGCAAATCCTGTAATCCTTTTAGTGGGAATTGAACAGGCTTGGGGACTGAGTTTCCTAAGTAGACGATCGCACCAACAACACACCCTGCCAAGCTAGACCAAACTAACAACAGAGCCATTTCTTTGTTCAGATCTGCCCAAGCGGGAAGCAAGTTTAGAGATTGTAGAATCAGCGGCAGGTGCAGAGTGAAGCCAAGTAAGAGGGTCATGGGTACGGCCATCAGCCAGTGGATTTCGGGCGATCGTTGCGCCATGGGCTTCGCTTTACCGCCGAAGACCAGGCTAAATACCCGAGTCAGGCTGAATGCAGTTAATCCATTAACCAGCAACACTAATCCAACGAGCCAAGATTGACTTGTCCACAAGCCATCAGCCAATTTTAGCAAGGCCCAAAAGCTGCCCAAAGGAGGCAGGGAGACCATTCCAGCAATTCCAACTAAAAATGCTAGTCCTGAAATGGGACGACGCGACCACAGTCCGCCCAATTGCGTTACGTCCTGAGAAATAGAATTCCAGATAACAGAGCCTACACTCATCACCAACAAAGCCATAGCCAATGCATGACTCAGAACAAGCAGGAGACCCGCCTCAGTATTTCCTGTGCCCACCGCAATAAACACCAACCCCATATAGGCACTGACGGAGTAGGACAAGGTTCGCTTGATATCAATTTGGGCGATCGCAATGAGGGCACCTCCCACGGACGTGACGGCACCAATTCCTACCAAGGCTGACATCACAACTGGAGACAGGGCCAAAACAGGAGCCAGCTTGAACAACATCCACGCGCCTGAAGCAACGACCACCGAATTTCGCAGAATCGTGCTGGGTAAGGGGCCTTCCATTGCCTCGTCTAGCCACAGATGCAAGGGAAACTGGGCACACTTGCCCATTGGGCCAGCAATTAGAGCGAGTCCAACCAGGGTAATGACAACGGGATCAACGTTGGCCGTTTGGGCCCAAACGGCGAGGTCTCCAAAGTTCCAGGTTCCGGCGAGGGGCAGTAGGGCAATCACGCCCATCAATAGAAACAGGTCTCCGATCCGCTTTGTAAGAAATGCATCACGAGCGCCTGTAACCACCAGAGATTGATTAAACCAAACTCCGACGAGCAGGTAGGTTCCTAGAGTCAAGATTTCCAAGATCATATAGCAGAAGAAGAGCGAGTCGCACAGCACCAATGCACACAGCCCTGCCTCAAATAAAGCCATCAAGGAAAAGAAGCGGGCCCAACCCCAATCCATTTCTAGGTAGCCGATCGCATAAATCTGTCCTAAGAGATTCAACCCTGTGATGACAACCGTAGCGCCTACTGTCAGCGTCGAGATCTGCAAGGGCAACGTTAAATCCAAATTGGCAACGTTTAGCCAGGGAAAGAATAGCTCCTGGGCTGGTTGCCCCCATGTTGCCGACAAAGCAAATAATCCATGCAAAAATGCTAAAAAAGTCATTAATAAATTGACATAACCCGCAGGTCGAGGACCAGTCAAACGGGTAATTGAAGGAAACCACAACGCTGACAGGACAGTGCCTGCTAAAGGATAGCAGGGCACTAGCCAGACACTTTGTAGAAGAATCTGATTCATAGAGTTACCTCTAAATTTTCAAAATACAAATATTTTTAAGAAAATAGCCTTTGATGTCTTTCAGGAATTGCACTCAAGTGATTGCATACCTTACGGGTAGAGGCTTACCGAGAACCTGTAATGATGATAATACGGTACAAGTTCATCATTAAAAATCGATAGTTCTTAGCTTCTCGATAGATTTGGGTCTATGAGTCAAGGTGAGACTGAAGTTATGATTTTGGGGTTTTCAACCTATGAAACAATTCTTAATAGACCACTAAAATATTCCATTGGGACTTAATTCCTCTTTAGCAACCCATACAAATTTAGCAACGCATACAAATTTAACAGATGACATACTTAACCCTAGCTCAGTCCACTTGCTGCAATTCTGAGGGGGTATCTCTGGAAGGGGGATGGGGTGACTTCTCTAGCTGGATTTCTGCCAAGCTGGGTTGCTGTTCGTGCCAGAACTGTTGGTAGATCGCCGTTAGTTCATCAGCAAGACTGGCAAGATGATGCAATTGCCTATTTTGCAGCGCCAGGGAAATGCGAGACGTGAGGAGCGCGATCGTGGCGATCGTAATGCCTGCCACAGTATTGATGAGAGCGTTTCCTGTCCCTTGTAAAATATGCTGCATATTAGCAGTGGTATCGGCGCTAGGTTGCAGTTGCCAGAAGGCCTGCACTAATCCAATGGCAGTGCCCAACAACCCCAGTAGTGGTGAAAACAAGGTGATGGTTTCCAGGAACTTGTTGCTCCGGCGCAGGGGTAGAAATTCCTGATCCTCGGCGGTTTCCAGAGCCAGGCGGAAGGTTTCAGGGTTGGGGTGCTTCAGTTTGAGGGGAGCCAACAGGAATCGCCCGGACACGAGGGACTGAGATTGTTCAGCGATCGTTGCCGCTGCTGCCAGATCGTGGCGGGCTGCTTGTAAGATTTCCTCAGCGACGATCGTTTCTTGACTACTTAATAGTTGCAACCAGAACCAGAGTTGATCGAGAACGCACGTCATCGTGACGATCGACAATCCCAAGAGCAACCAGATCATTGGAGCCGCTTTCAGAATAAGGTCGTAAACTCTGAGCATAATTTCCTAAGTAGACCTTCCGTTAGAATACCTGACTCTGGACGAGTAGGCTGTCAACTCGATCGCTCTGTTCAACCTGACATCCGGGACTTCTCAAACATTCTCTAAGAAGAGTAGAGGCTCGTGCAGCTTGGCAGAAATTTCAGACTAGTGTTCTGTCAAGAAAATTTTGAGGGGTCGAAGACCCTCAAAATTTAACTCCAACTAAATTTAACTCCAACTAACCTCCCGGCTTTCAGCTTCCCGTCAATTAATGATTGACAGACTACTAGTTAGGGGGATTGCTTTGAGTTTTGAGTGCTGCTCAGTTATTTCTACCAGCCTGCACTAGATTAGTTGGGATGCCTTAGTTGTCATGATTAAGACAGGATTTGGTCTTGGAAGAGTGAATCAAATAAGTTCGAGATTGGGTAGGGGCGTTCGCGTAGCGTGTGCTTTGCACTTAGCGTTGAGGCAATAATCTTTGGAGTTGTCCAATATCTTTGACCCAATGCTTACAGCAAGACTGTCACCTGTGATCAAATCTATAATCCTTAATCCTTAGCCTACGAGGTTGCAATGAGTGAAAGCCTTCAGCCAGTTCATAATGCCCCTCAGGAGAGCCAGGCACTCCCTCATGCTGAGTTGGTCAAGCAATTAGATTTGATGATTCGCGCCCACTACCCGTTGTTATACATTGTGACGGTGGAAGAAGAACCCGTGGAAGCCGTGCTGCGGCGGGTAGCAGAACTGCCCCAACCGCAACGGCAATTTTTGCTGTGGGATATAGTGCGGGGTTGGGAAGATAATGGGGCTGATAAAGGGTCAGCAATGGCGGCTTTAGGTCGCATTGCCAAAACTGAACCGCAGACGGCGACTATTTTTGTGCTGCGCGACTTGCATCCCTTGCTAAAGGCAACGAATGGTGACAAGAGTGCGCCCTTGATTCGAGAGTTGAAGAACTTAGTACGGGATTTGAAACGAACTCGGAAGACGATCGTCCTCACCAGTTACACCTTAGAAATTCCCCCAGAATTAGCTGAGGAAGTGACCGTGATTGACTTTCAGCTTCCCAAAGTGCCAGAAATTGAATATTTAATTGACAAGCTGGTGGTGCGAGAGAAACTGCGGCTGGGCGGTTTGGCGCGGGAGCAAATGGTGAAAGCCTGTCAGGGACTGAGCCGATCGCGCATTCAACGGGTTTTGGGAAAAGCGCTAGCTGCCAAACAATTTATCGATGAGTCAGACATTGCCAATATTTTGCAAGAAAAGCAGCAAACGATTCGTCAGACCGAGATTTTGGAATTTGTAACAGTGCAGGACTCCCTGAAGCAGGTGGGAGGGCTGGAGAATCTGAAACAGTGGGTGCAAATGCGGCGGGATACCTTCACCGAAGAAGCCAGGCGCTATGGCATCCCGAATCCCAAGGGAGTTTTGCTCGTGGGCATTCAGGGAACCGGAAAATCACTCTCTGCCAAAACCATTTCCCGTGAATGGCGCTTGCCCATGCTGCGGCTGGATTCAGGGCGCTTGTTCGGGGGCATTGTGGGCGAGAGTGAGAGCCGAGTGAGGCAAATGATTCAAGTCGCAGAGGCGATGGCTCCCTGTGTGCTGTGGATTGATGAAATTGACAAGGCGTTTGGCAACGTGACTGGGGGCAACGATGGCGATTCGGGCACCAGTCGGCGGGTGTTTGGCACATTAATCACCTGGATGCAGGAAAAAAGCAGTGCTGTGTTCATTGTGGCAACAGCAAATAATGTGCGAATTTTGCCAGCGGAACTGCTGCGAAAGGGCCGATTTGATGAGATTTTCTTTCTGAATTTACCGACGGAGTTGGAGCGACAGGATATCTTTCGGGTGCATTTGCAGCGGTGGCGACCGTCGCGGCTGCGGGATTTTGAGTTGCCGTTGTTGGCGAGTCGATCGAAGGAGTTTAGTGGGGCTGAAATTGAGCAGGTGGTTGTGGATGCGATGCACCGAGCGTTTTGTGAGCAAGGAGCGAATGGGCAACGACGCGACTTTACGACCCAGGACATTTTGCGATCGATGGAGGAGACGGTTCCCCTGGCATCGATCGCCCGTGACCAAATTGAAGGGCTGAAGCAATGGGCTGCCGAAGCTGGGGCAAGAACTGCGTCTAACGACACTCGCTTGATCGATGAGCTAAAGCAATACACTGTTCAGCGACGAATCGATTCCTTAGATATCGATTAATGATTTACCTACAGTTAGAATGATCAAGATTATTGCCCCGTTGTGAGTTCTGGAAGCCGAAACGTTTCGAGTAGGATTCAAGCTCATTCATCGGATCGTAGGGACACTAAAATGATATTTAATATGAGATCAGAGGATTGAATTTTAGCAGCTATGATCACTCAAACAATGGTTCAGCCCTCTTCTTGGGTTGAAGTTGGCATTCAGGTTTAGAAAGTGGGGGGACTCAACCTCTTTAAATTCACTAATGATCTCCAAGTTCGCCTTGAAACCCTGATCGATCGCCAAAAATCCAACAGTCTCACCCCAGAAGAAAGCGCAGAACTCGCTGGTATTACTGAACTCGATCGCATCTTCAGTCTCATGAATGCCCGCATCATTGCTGAAACATGACTATCAGCAGTGCGAGTCGTCAACAGTTAAACTGAGATCAAAATCAATGGCGGGGGGATAGTGACGTGTCTCATTTCACAACGATCGCAGTTCAGGTGAAAAATGGCGAAGTGTTGCACCAAGTTTTGCAAGAACTGGGGCATCAGGTGGAACACAACACAACCGTTCGGGGCTATCACGGCGACTACACCCACGCAGAGTATGTGATTCGGCAAGCGAATGGTTACGATCTAGGGTTTCGGCAAAACGGTGAAACCTACGAATTAGTGGCTGATTTTTGGGGAGCCAAGGTGAATCAGCAGCAATTTGTCAATGAAGTAGCGCAGAAATATGCCTACAGGACTCTGATGAACACGGCTCAGGAGCAGGGTTTCAATGTGGAAGATACAGAAACCTTGCCTGATGGAACCATGCGGGTGGTTGTGGGGCGTTGGGTGTAGGTTGAACGATCGGTCGAACTTACGGATCACTCTATGAAAGCTGGGATTGTGTTTGATTGGCGGGGACAACGCGGGGAGTATTGGGTGCTGGCTCAGGGGCTGTTGCTCTTGGGCTTTGCGTTGTTGCCCGTGCATCGATCGCCGCTCTTGCAACCATCAGCCCTGATCGTCTACTTTATGTGGGCTGTGGCGGCTGGTTTGGGGCTGGGAGCAGCCGTGCTGGTGCTGAAGGGATTGGTTGATTTAGGACGAAATCTCACCCCTTTACCCTACCCTGTGGAATCTGGAGAACTGGTGCGATCGGGTGTCTATGGCATTGTCCGTCATCCCCTGTACAGCGGTTTGGTTTTGGCGGCGCTGGGTTGGGCGATATTTCAGGTAAGCTTGTCCCATTTGCTGGGCGCGATCGTCCTATTTTTATTCTTCGATGCAAAAGCAAACCGGGAAGAGAATTGGCTGGTAGAGAAGTATCCCGATTACGCAGACTACAGGCTACAGGTGAAAAAATTGCTTCCTTGGCTGTACTGAAAATCACATCCATAGGTATTTCTCAAACCTTAAATAAGGCACCGGAAGGGCGAAGCATCCGGGCGATGACCTTCTGGTCGATTCAAGGGATTGTCTGCCGGATGCTAAGTGCAAAGCACACGCTACGCGAACACCCCTACGTTTTGGGTCGGTCATCCATTAAACCGGGGGTGGAGTGCGGACAAGTAGATGATTTTGTGTCAGATTTGATTTGATGTGTTCTGACCTAACCCATGACGACTCGTCCCGATCGTAAACCGCCGACTGTGCCTGTCATCGGACATTGGTGGCGATGGCTGCAAAGCTTACCCCTGCCGGAGTCAGAAAACTCCATTTTGCTACGAGTTTTGGTGCAAGTGCTAGTCGCTGTGGGGATTGTGGCGACGGATATTGCCGCCAGTGATGTGACGGAGTGGTCGGTTACGTCCTATTGGGCAGTGCCATTGAGCATTTTGGGGGCGATGTGGAGTTGGCGACAACGGCGCGATCGAAACATTCCCACGCAATTTTGTTTGGCGATCGGGATGCTGTTAGCCCTGGCTGCCTTCCTGAGCCGCATGACGGCAGGGGGGATTTCTGATACCCGGCTGTCCCTATCCCTGTTGCTGATTCAGCTTCAGGTGTTGCACAGCTTCGACCTGCCACGCCGCAAAGACTTGGGATACTCCATGGTAATTGGGCTAATTTTGCTGGGCGTTGCAGGCACCCTCAGCCAAACCCTAGCCTTTGCGCCAGTGCTACTCGTGTTTATTGCTGTCGCTATGCCCGTGATGGTGTTGGACTATCGATCGCGCCTCGGCTTGGTGATGCGGAGTTTCAAGCGGGCGGGGCGAGATTTGGCCCCGAAGCGTTTGGGAGCCGTGTTGCTGGTCATTTTGGGGCTGGGGTTGACGATTTTTGTTTCCTTACCTCGTTTTTCGGGCTACCAGTTGCGGGCGTTTCCAGTCAGTGCCACGCGGGAAGTGCAGGGCAGATTTGATGGCAGTACGATCGTCAACCCCGGCTATGTGCGCCAGGGCAGAGAGCAGGGGGGAACAGGCAGCACAACGGGACAAGGGCAGGCGAGGGGTCCAGGGAAACTGGATGAAAAGTTTTACTATGGCTTCGATCGCGCGATTAACCAAGATTTGCGGGGACAACTGAAGCCAGAGGTAGTGTTGCGGGTACGATCGCAGGCAGAAGGGTATTGGCGGGTCATGGCCTTCGATCGCTACACGGGGCAAGGCTGGGAGATTTCTCGCAATGACCAGACCACTAAAGCCAACCGCAACTATACCTATCAGTTCAATCTGCCCAGACCCGTCACCTTAAACAAAACTCAAGACGTGGTGCAGACCTACACCGTGGTCACCGAGGAATTGCCCAACGTGATTCCGGCGCTGTCCCAAGCGAAGGAGCTTTACTTCCCTACAGAACAAATTGCGATCGATTCAGAAGGTGGGTTACGATCGCCCCTCGCTCTCAGACAAGGGGATACCTACACTGTCATTTCGGAAGTTCCCTACCGCGATCGGACTCGGTTAGGCAAAGCAGGAGACTCCTATCCTCCCTCCATCCGGCAGTATTATTTACAACTGCCCTCGGACGACAGTACCCCCGGAAATACTACCCCCGGAAATACTACCCCCGGAAATACCGCACAAGTTAGGCAATATACCTTGGATGTTCTCGCCAAGTCTCCAAAGCCGATCGTTACGCCCTACGAGAAAGCGCTGTATTTGGCTCAGCACTTGAAGCAGCGCTACAAGATTATTCAAGACCTGCCATTCTTTGAGTTTAAAACCGATGTGGCGACGGCCTTTTTGTTCGATTACGAAGGGGGATATCCTGACCACTTTTCGACAACCTTGACCGTCATGTTGCGATCGATCGGCATCCCAGCGCGGTTAGCCACCGGATTTGGCCCAGGACAGTTCAACCCCTTCACCGGGCTATATATCGTGCGGAACACCGATGCCTATGCCGTGACAGAAGTCTATTTTCCCAAGTTTGGCTGGTTCAGCTTCGACCCCATCCCCGGTCACGAGCTATTTCCGCCCTCGATCGAGGAAAACCAGACCTTCAGCGTCTTGAAACAATTTTGGCAATGGGTGGCGGGGTGGCTGCCTTCCCCCGTGCGCGGGCTGCTCAGTAGCTTCTTTGGCGCGATTTTCAATGGACTTACCCGGCTCATCACCTGGTTTGTGGGTCTCTTTTCCAGGGGCTGGGTGGGGCTGTTCACCGCTTTGATTGTCACCACGGCTCTAGGGTTTTTGGGTTGGCTCGGTTGGCGGGGTTGGCGGGTGTGGCGCTATCGCTTTTGGCTGGCTCGGTTGCCCGTGATGGAAGGGATTTATCAACAAATGCTGCGGCAATTGGCGAAACAAGGATTCCGTAAGCGATCGGCTCAGACTCCCCTGGAGTATGCGGATCAAGTCCGGGAACACAACCCCACGGAGGCGGAGGCGGTGGATGAAATTTCCCAAGCCTATGTGCGTTGGCGCTATGGGGCGCAAGACCCTGACTTGGCGGTGTTGCGCCGCCGCCTGCGGGAGTTGCAACAGCAGCCAAAGCCCCGCAGCCGGGTGTGATGAGGTGCAGGGGTTTGAGAACCGGGGTTCTGTTGACAGGTCAGGACGATGCCCTCAATTTTTGCAGAACTCCGGTTCCTGGGGGCAGGGCTGGTTTATTCAAAAGATAATAACTCGGAAACCATCATTAACTCGTTAGCTGCCCACAAAAATACACGAAGGTAAGACGAGAGAATGGAGCTTTTAAAATGTTTATACCTCTAACAATAGTTCGGACATTTTTGTGATGGCTAGCCCTCATCCCCCAACCCCTTCTCCCAGAACGGGAGAAGGGGAGCCGGATTGAAGTCCCTCTCCCCTCTTGGGCTTGTCATCACCAACATTTTTGAGAAATCTTCGATTTCTCAAAAATGTGAATTCTAAACCTCTTAGAAGTCCCAAATTGTCGCCCGAACCGCCCCCCTGTCCCCCAATTCTGGGGGGCTCTGAGATCGAAGTTCCCCAGAATTGGGGCCTTAAAGCCTTTCAGGCATACATGAAAAGGGGGCAAGTGCAAGATCTAAAGCATTTGTCAGACACTCTCTAAGCTGTTTAATAGATGTTGGTAATGACAAGCCTCTTGGGAGAGGGATTTAGGGTGAGGGTCTATACTGGCTGTACCACAGAATTTCCAGCACCTCCACAAAAACTGTCCGAAGTATTGCTCTGATAAACCAGCCCTGCTTCTCCCCACCCCGTCATTGACTGTTCATCAAACTGGAGGCTGTTGGGTTAATCTCTATCAGTGAGCAAGTTCAGGGGTGAGCGATCGACAGCCCTTGATACCTAAGTTAGGAGTGGTCTGATAGGCAACATCAGGAACCCACACGGTCACCGATCGATCGCGGGCAATTTGGTAGAGATATTTGGCATTGGAGTTGTAGTGTACTCCCACCCGCAAGTTGGAGAAGTCATCTTCGCAACTCTCAAAGCCAAATCGCACAATGATTTGCGCCACTAGGCATTCAGGAGTTTCACACATTTCTCCAGAAGTATCTCTCTCTTGCCAAAATGTGTCCAAAAATCGATCCAAAATGGGTAGAACCTTATTAGGATCGCCGCCACGACTGCCATAAACGATCGCCGGATTACCTTCTACGATGATGTGAAACGGAGTATTCATAGATGCTGCTAGGAAATTAAGAATAAGTTGTAGGAGTTCTGGAAGAGGACTTATAAGTACTAGGTCTACACCAATTGAGTGTTGAGGGCGACTAAAAAGTGTGGGGCTAGTCTCGGACTCAACAATTGACCTATTGCTTCGAGCATAGCACTCCCCTCGATCGCTATCCAGTCATCTTAACCCCTGAATCAATCAGTTCCGTTAATGGAGTAGATAGGCTCAGTTACCACCAGCCAAGGTGCTACGGTGAAGACTGAACTTTCACCCAATCCCTATGTCTTTTCCAGTCCTAAACCACGCGATCCAGTTGCCTGACGTGTTGCTGCCCGCAGCGATCGACGGACTCCCGAATATTTGTGGCTGGGAGACAGAGGTGCGGTCGGTGGTGCAACAGGATCAGCATGTGTTTTTACCCAGGACAAATCTTTCTCTGTCAGAAATGACCGCTGGGTTTACGATCGCCCTCCACATGCACCAACCCACCATTCCGGCGGGTCAAAATGGGGAGCTAATCGGCAATTTACAGCATATGTTTGAGCATCCCAATGAAGGGGATAACCACAATGCCGCAGCCTTTGCCCACTGCTACACCCGGATGGCAGACCTGATTCCAGAACTGGTATCCCAAGGATGTAACCCCCGTGTGATGTTGGATTACTCCGGGAATCTGCTCTGGGGATTGCAGCAAATGGGACGCAGCGATATTCTCGATCGCCTGCAACAAATCACCTCCAGCCCCGACTATCAGCCCTATGTGGAATGGCTGGGAACGATGTGGGGTCATGCGGTGGTTTCCTCCACGCCTATTCCTGATCTGAAGCTGCACATCCAAGCTTGGCAGCATCACTTTGCAGCGATCTTTGGCTGGGAAGCGCTGGGGCGAGTCAAGGGATTTTCTCCGCCAGAGATGCATTTGCCCAACCATCCCGACGGGTTGTATGAGTTTGTTATCGCGTTACTGGACTGTGGCTACCGCTGGGTGATGGTGCAGGAACATTCAGTGGAAACGCTGACCGGGCAACCCTTGGAATATAAGCACTTACCGCACCGTTTGGTGGCGCAGAATTCTCAGGGCGAGAGTGCTAGCATCGCGGTGCTGATTAAAACCCAGGGATCGGATACAAAACTGGTGGCGCAGATGCAGCCCTACTACGAGGCAAAAACCTTGTCACGTCAGCACTTGGGGCAGGGAGAGGTGCCCCCGATCGTCACCCAAATTGGAGATGGCGAGAATGGCGGCGTGATGATGAATGAGTTTCCGGGGGGCTTCCGCAATGCCTGGCAGGACATGGGGCAACAGCGGCGCGTTGTGGGGCTATGCGGCACGGAATATTTGGAGTTGCTGGAGGCAGCAGGCTACGGGATAGCGGACTTTCCCACCTGTCAAACGGTGGGGCAGCACAAAATTTGGCAGCAGGTGCCAGAGCCAGTGTCGCCGGAAGCCGTGGAGCGGGCGATCGTCCACCTGCAACAATCCGACCCCACGTTTCATATTGATGGAGCCTCTTGGACGAATCATTTAAGTTGGGTCAAGGGCTATGACAATGTGCTAGCCCCGATGCAGCAACTCAGCGCCCACTTTCACCAGGCGATCGGGCCATTAGTTTCTGCCAACTCAACAGATGAGCCACTGACGCGACAACCGCGTTACCGCAATGCGCTGTTGCACAATTTATTGCTGCAAACCAGTTGCTTTCGGTACTGGGGACAGGGGACGTGGACGGAGTATGCCCGTGAGATTTACCGCCGAGGCGAAGAGATTCTGCGGGCGGATTTTTAAGAAAAATCCAGGTGGCTCTAGGGCGTGTTATCAATTGGCTGGTATTCCTTACGGAGCTTGGATTCCAGCCTTAAGCCCATTTTTGGTGGATAGCCATGAAAGCCTTGCTCTGACTACGTTCCAGATTTGAATGATGACACGCCCTAGAAAATATTGCAAAAATCAAACAGGAGGTACTTGCAAGAGTGTTGTCAGGATCAACAAATGTTGATTATGAAATTGAAGGAGAGCAGAAACCTGACTATGTTAGAAAACGCGATTCCCCAGATTGGTTTTTTGCTATGGGTGGCTACACATATTGGTATACCGCACAAGTAAAGACAGGCTCTTCTCAAGTGGTAGAGGTAAAAATCCACTTTAAAGACATCTATAACTGGGATCAGAAAAAAACAACGCCCATTGAAGGAATTAGATTCTCCGACAAAGTTCTAGGTAGCTTACATCAATCAGGAGTCTCGAAAGAATATTCAATGGGTGGTTCTCTATTTTTTACTTGGAAATACTAGAGTCCATATGAAGAAGAAATTTGTTTGGATTATTTTAGCTGTCGTGGTGTTTTGGGCTGCTCAGTTTCTATTTAAGCGTGCGCTTATCCTAGTTGTGGATTATGTTTTAACCGACTCATACTTGCAAGAGAGTACTACTCCTAGTCTGAGTGAAATTGAGGCAATGACGCGAATGAAGTTGCCGAAGGGCTATCAGAATCTGAAAGCCCTATACAATGTTGAAACTAGAGATGGGACAGTAGAGTCAATGACTATAAAACTCTCAGCCAGCCGATCTGAGATCAAAGCAGCCTTGTCTGATGCCGGTATGTTAGGTAATTTAGGGCCAAATCCCAAAAGGCGAAGTATCAAAAATGGGGATATAAAAATACCTTGGTGGAACCCAGATGGAGAAAAGAATGTATTAAGTGGCTATTATCGAATAGAGCCTTCTACGGGTGAGCAGGCAGGAAAAGTTTGGGATACTAGCATACTTCTGGCACAACAAGAAAAGGGACTTGATACTCCATATCTCGATGTATCTAGGCACTGTCAAGATCCGTCTGTTTGTAAAAAATAGGTCTGATTAAATTTCGCGTCTCACTATCATCCTTATCTCCAGGAACAGAACCTCACAGTGACAGGAGATGCCTACAATAGGCTAGTGCAATCTGTCCTCGAACTAGGGTATGTCTATGCGAGTCTTGACCCCCAAGGGGGAAGTGTAGGAGTCCAGGGAGACTTCCTAGCTGAGTTGTGGCAGCAGCAAGGAGTAGAGGGAGATTTAGCAGCGAGTGGATCTGCGCTGAGTGAGTTATTAGCGGGGGTACAAGACCCAGTGAAGGCGATCTCGTTTATTAATCACTTGCTGCAAGCGGCAACGGATGTGGCAACCCTCGAGGAAATCACTCAACGAGTCAGGCAAGAAGTGCGAGAGACGATCGCCCTCAATATGCTCCGCAAACATCTGCCTCTAGAAACGATCGCTGATGTTATAGGACTCACGATCGCCCAACTCCAACAACTCCAAGCCAGTCAGCCACCTAAAGACTGCGTTGCAGCAACTTAGCCTGAGCCATTTTAGTGAGGCGCACAACCTGTTCCAGTTCCATCGGTTGCGCCAAACCATCCATCCCCAACCAGAGCAAATACTCAATATTGCCCGCCGGGCCGACCAGCGGCGACCAGGTTAAACCCTAATATTGCCAACCTTGCGTGTGGGCAGCGTCTAATACTTGGACGATCGCCCATCGCCTACAAATCGTCAAAAACCAACGTGGGCAAACCAGGGGGAACGACGAGCCGGGAGACTGTGGTTTTGCGGCTTTCGCGCTGGGTGTGCATCTCCACGGCGATCGCCTCAAACAACACTTCTAAGCTGCCGAAGGGCACGGTGAGTTGCGTCCCAACCTCCAAGTCGCCGTAGCCATTGGGGAAGAAATCGACCAGCCAGCGGGGCCCATCCAACAGGGTGCGAGTTTGCCGATCGCTAATCCACAATTTCACATAGATGCGGGGCACAAGTTGCGGCAAGCGCACCCGTACAGTTACCGTTTTACCTGACACCAATTCGCCCATGGAAACTTCCATTTCTGGGGTGGGAACTGCTTCATCTTCACGGAGAATCAGGGGCGCAGGCACATCTACAGGGGCGGCGTGACGAAAACGACTGGCTTGAACTGAGATATCGTCTTCTACCACAATTTCCTTGGCAGCCCATTCACCCTCAGCGTCCCATAGAAATGGGTTGTCTGTGGCTGAATTGTCTGTGGCTGAATTGTCTGTGGCTGTATCGCTGGGAGTTGCTCCGTCGGTGATGTCATCGAAGGTAAAGGGACTGTTGCCATTGTCATCTTTCAGCAATTCCGATAGCTCCGCATCCTGAGCCAGGGCATTTAAGCGGCTCCAGAATCGATCCTTGGAGTTCAGGGCTTGAAAGCCTGCCATGGCAATGGGGGCATCGGGGGGCGCAGGGGCGCGATCGGCAGTCGTTGCCTCAGTCGTTGCCTCAGTCGTTGCATCAATGGGTTCAGGCTTTGGCAATTCATTGGGCTGGGTATCTGCGACAACTGCAATCACTTCTGCGGCGATCGATTCATCCAGCGCAATGGATATCTCCTCCAGCAACGGTTCCAACAGGGGCATCGCCAAGCTCTCTGCCTCACTGGTTTCCCCAGGAGCAGAACTCACGGGACTCGCTGGGGTAGCCATCGCAGCAGGGATGCGGAACCTTGGGAGCCGGGGTTCCTTGGGCTTGGTGGTTGTGGGATCGGGGCGATAAATTTGGGGGGGGATGGGGTGATTTTCTGACGGCTGGAATCGGAAGGGTTGGCGGGTTGGCGGTGCTTCTACCAGGTCTAGAAAGGAGAGATTGAGGTAAGACGACCACGTTGAGCTTGCATCCTGGGGTTCCGTAGCTGCCAGGAGCAGTTCCGCATCGGTGGGGCGATTGGCGATCGATTCCAGCAGTTCATCCAAATCTGCCGTCACTGTAAAGGATTCGGTCACCAGGGGAGTTAGGGCTGCGACTCCTGAGACCCTCCCCAACACGGTCACCTCGCCCAAGAGCAAACGGCTTTTGCATTCCAGGGGAATTTCCAAGGTGCAGGTGAAGGGAAGGGTTGAGTGGGTGAGGGCTAGGGGTTGTCTCACATCCAGCAACACCCAGGAGGTTTGGGGATCGCGCAGGCATACTTGCAATTCGGTTCCTTGGGTAAAATCCTGCATCTCAGCTTCTGGCAACGTTATGTGTCCGGCAAAGGTAAGGGATTGGCCCCAACGGACGGTGTAGGCTTCTTGGTCAAGCTGGATGTGGAGCAGGGAACTGGGAAGGGTTGCTGGAGGGGCGATCGGTGGCTTCAACCCGATCTCTAAGGGGATCTGGAGCAAGGGCACGACCGCCAATTCAGGGGTTGCTGCCTGAGTCACAGCGGGCCAATTGGCAGGAACCAGGCTGGGAGAGTTTAGCTGTTGGGCTGGGGTTGCGCCTTCGGCAGGGGGGAGCCAATCGGGTTCCCAATCTTCCACCAGCTTTGAGTCTTTAGACAAGACCTGTAACCGAATGGCAGAGCGCCAGCCATTGCCTAGTAGATCAGCCATTAAATCTCCGCAGCAGCCAATTTCCCAGGTTCCGGGTTGCAGCCGGGTGAAGGGAAAGACCACCATCAACCCATCCTGGTTGGTGAGACTCGATCGCTTTTGAATGCGGCGTTTGGGCGGCACTTCTTCAGTGGATTGGTGCAGAATGCGAATTTCTACGGTCGCATTAGCCCGTCCAGAGCGGGCCACAATGCGGTATCGTCCTTCCAAGATTTCCACTTGGGACGATTCCAACGGTAGCCACGATCGATCGCCCTCTTTCTGAATTAGAAATTCCCAATAGTCCATCTTATTCTCTACAATGCGAGTGAAACCAGGATTGATAGCGCTAAGGATAACCTATGGACGCAATTTCTAGTTTTTAGTTTTCGACTTTTAATTCAGACTGGCGCTCGGCAATTCGCAGTTTAGCAGAGCGCGATCGGGCATTCTGCTGAGACTCTAGATCCGTGGGGAGAATGGGCTTCTTGGTTAACACCTGCAACAGCGCAGATTCTCGTAACCGATGCTTCACAATCCGGTCTTCCAGACTATGAAAACTGATAAGCACAATCCTGCCCCCCGGTTTCAACCAGCTTGGAGCTTTGGCAATAAAAGTTTCCAACATGGTTAGTTCCTGATTGACGGCAATGCGTAACGCCTGGAACACGCGGGTGGCGGGATGGAGGCGGGCATAACGATATTGGCGGGGCACCCATCGGCCGATCGCCTCTGCCAATTCTGTCGTGGTGGTAAACGGCCGCTGCTCAATAATATTGCGGGCGATACGGCGAGACAGTCGCTCTTCCCCATAGGTATAAAACGTGTCTGCTAATTTCGCTTCTCCCCAATTATTCACAATCTCAGCCGCCGTCAGCCGTTGCTGCTGGTTCATCCGCATATCTAACGCAGCGGTGTGGCGAAAACTGAACCCCCGCTCTGATTGGTCTAGCTGGGCAGAACTTACACCTAAATCAGCCAGAATACCATCGAATTGGTGGGTGCCAGGGTTGTAGTCGGCAAAGTTGATGTGCTGGTATGTCACCTGATGTGCATATTGGGCCAGGTGGGACTGGGCAGCGACGATCGCGTTCTCATCCTGGTCGATCGCCGTAATTCGCACATCGGTTGCCGCCGCCAAAATTGCCCCACTGTGCCCCCCACCGCCCACGGTTGCATCCAAATAATGCCCCCCCGCCTGCACCGCCAACCCCGTCACCACTTCCTGGCTCAACACGGGTATGTGGACAAATGCGCTTGAATTCGCTTCCTTCCCATCAGTCATGGCGGTCTCACAATCCTCAACGATCGATCCTTTCCATTCTGAAGCACTCGTCGTCTTTGGACTGAATTTCCTTGTCATCGCGTAACTACTCAGTCTGCCCTCATCCCCCAGCCCCTTCTCTCTAGAGGAGAAGGGGAGCCGATCTAAGTCTTAGCCCCTCTCCCCTACTGGGCTTGTCATTACCAACATCTCTTAAAAAGCTTGGAGAGTGTCTGATAAATGCCCTAGACCTTGCACTCGCCCCCTTTTCATGTATGCCTGAAAGGCTTTAAGGCCCCAATTCTGGGGGACTTCGATCTCAGAACCCCCCAGAATTGGGGGCAGGGGGGCGGTTCGGGCGACAATTTTGGCCTTCTGAGAGATTTAGAATTCACATTTTTGAAAAATCGAAGATTTTTCAAAAATGTTGGTAATGACAAGCCTACTGGGAGAGGGGTTGGGGCTTCGACGTGAGCGCTCAGCCGAACGGTGAGGGCGGTTCGGGAAAGTTGCACATTGCCTAGTAGTTACGAAATAAGCTTGACCCAGCTTCATTGCATTTGCCCGTGCCACCATGCCCGTAATAACTGCACTGCTTCAATTTCATCTTCTTTTGCCTGTTCCAGAAAAGTATATAGGCGATCTTTTGGCACCTGTGGAAACGTGGGGCTAACCTCAACTTCCACATAAACCCCTTCCTGCAACTGGTAAACCCGCCATACCTTGCCATCAAACCGCCAAAACTCTGGCACCCCAAGGCTGGAATAGAACCGATTTTTCGCAATATCTGTGTGGGTAATGTCTACTTCCACCACTAAATCAGGTGGCGGATCTTGGCTGAAATCCACTTCGCGCCCTTTCACCAGCGGTTGATTTTGAATGTAATAAGCATTATCGGGTTCTGCGCCTTTCTTGAGGCGGGGGTAGTTCATTGTGGTTGAACCCATGGTCTTCATTCGCATTCCCGTCAGTTCAATCAGAGTCCAAATAAAGCGTTCAATCAAACGACCGGAAAATTCGTGAGTTTCTGAGGGCACAGTAATTTCCAGCACTCCATCGTCATAGGTTAACCGAGCGCCGCGAGATTGAGGCAATGCATCTAGGATTTGTAGATATGCTTCCCAAGATAAGCCCCGTAATACAACCCGCTGCTCCCCAACGGATTGCAATGTAACCTGGGGTTCTGGTGCAGCAATGACCATTGATCTTCTCCTAATTTCAAATAGCCTAATTTCAAATAGCCTAATTTCAAATGGTAAGTGAATGCATAACCCCTAACAGGTGATTATGACTTCTCTTTAGTACAGGTTTTGTTCTAATTGTAAAATAGTTGCTTTAATCCTATCCTGTTAAGAAGAAAATTAAAGCTGCTGGCGTTGCAAAACTACTATTCCTCGATCGGCTGCTTCCCTGAGGTTGAGGCAACAGAGAGATGGAACTGGTCGCCTAAATCTTGCAATTCAAACTCAATGATGTACCGCTTATTGTCGGCAAAATGAGTTTTTTTTCGATCGATCAGTTCGTTAATGACCTCCCTAATATCTTGTCGAATGAGAGGATCATTTTCTACTAAGCCCTGATTCATCATCTGTCTAATTATTGTTGGGCGCTCTTGTTCAGGCATGAGTGCCAAGTTCCAAGCAAAAATGGCAAGGGCGAACAATTTCTGACGCTCACTGAAACCGATCGTAAAGTCCAAGTAAGGTGTGACAAACTCTTCTAAGACATCAGACATCTTGACTTCATCTTTCGGGTTCGTCACTATTTTTGTAAATATTTCGCCTACAGGAACTTGCTGCAACTTCTGCCGCAATTTTTCCATTCCCCGCTGTTGAATTTGATCCGCCTGCTGTTGGTTGAAGAGTTCACGGAAACCCTTAGATTTTTTCGCCATGATCAATATATTTTAAGGACATACTAAATTTTAGTACGGGACATTCGCTTTGGAATAAGGATGACTCAGTTCTTGCACTTAGGATCGCAAATTAAATATGTCACAGTTATGCTATGGGGGCGTTGGCTCTCGTGGGTTTTTGTTGATAAGTGTCGGTTATCAGCAAGAATCCTCAACACTCTGGGATTTTTATGGGAGTGAAAAGAGTATCTCTCAATACTCTTTTCATCGACAAATCAGGAGAGCCGAGGCGTTTGTGTAGCGTATGCTTTGCACTTAGCATCCGGGCAATGACCTTCTGTTGAGTCAAGGGCTGATGTACCGGATACTTCGCCCCTACAGCGGCACAGCCTATTTATAGAATAAGGGATATAGTCAGTTAGCCAAAACCTTTTGAATGAGCATGTATCTTCTTTCGTAACTACTCAGGCTGCTAACTCAATATCGAGCCTGCCCTCATCCCCCAGCCCTTCTCCCATTGGGAGAAGGGGAGCCGGATTGAAGTCCCTCTCCCCAGGGAGAGGGATTTAGGCTTCGACGTGAGCGCTCAGCCGAACGGTGAGGGTAGGCTGAGTAGTTACAAAAATAATACCAATGTCATAACGTATCGCTACAATCAACCGATAGGTATTGTTTTTGATGTTGGAAATGACACGGTTGTTTGCAATGATGCTGGCATTACCATGAGCAGCCTTAATATCAACTGGACTCTGCCAATCGGCGTGAGACACTTCGCAATACCAAGTTTTCAGTGCCTCTTCAACATCTGGATGAAATTCCCAAAAATCTCGTAAGGTACTGCGGGATAAGATACGTATAGATTTATCATAACTTGCTCCCAAGGTGGGATCAAGAAGTGTTTGAAGAAGTTCTAATTTTTTTCACATCTAATTTTTTCACAAAGTAATCTAATTTTTTTCACAAAGTAGCCTGCCTCTCTCCCTATCCGTCTTCCTTGCCTTCATGTTGTCTTTGTTACGGTTAGTATGGTGTGTCTTGATGAAAGCGCATGACCCAACCACTTTCTGTTGCCTAATATGGAGAATGGATGGAGTTGGGGAGACACACCGTAAATGTAGTGCCGACTCCTATTTGACTGTCGATCGTGATGGTTCCTCGATGGAGAGTAACAGCGTTTTTGACGATCGACAATCCCAGTCCTGTCCCCGAAATCGTACCGACATTCTTGGCTCGGTGAAAGGCTTGAAACAGATGCTCGCGGTCTGCTTCAGGAATACCAATCCCCTGATCTTGAACCTGAAAAATCACATTCTCTGCATCAAGCTCCACGGTGAGAGAAATTATGCTTCCTACAGTTGAATATTTGATGGCATTGGAGAGCAAGTTCATTAAAATCTGCCGCATCAACTTTTCATCAACCGCCACTGTTTCCTGGTCATAGGGGCAGATGAGATCAAATTCGTGGGTCGCACCGATCGTAAATTTGACTTCTTCCACGAGATCCTGGCAAAACTCTCTTAGCTTTAAATCAAGGGGATTAAAGGGCGTTTGTCCTGCCTCTGCCTGCCCAATCAGCAGCACATCTTCCAGCAGCGTGGTCATGTTGCCCACTTCCACCTCGATCTTGTGCAGCCGCTTTTCCTTATCTTCAGGAGACAGCTTATGGCTAAAGTTTTTTAGCAAACTGGTGGAGGCCAGAATCGTAGTGAGGGGAGTGCGGAATTCGTGGGAGGTGATCGAAATAAAGCGCGACTTAAGCTCACTGAGTTCCCTAGCTTTTGCCAGGGCAGCCAGGGTTTCTGCCTCTGCTTGCTTGCGCTCCGCTTCACTGAGCTTGCGATCGGTAACGTCCTTTGCCAAGCCCACAACCCGCAGCAAATTGCCAGCCTCATCGCGGACAGGGAATGCCCGGTCTAAAATCCAGCGGATGGAACCATCGGGTCGCACAATGCGGTATTCCTGGCTATGTTCCTGTTGGGTCGATTCCTTCTGGGCAAGTAGGATTTGGGCCCGATCGTCTGGGTGAACTGCCTCTATAAGTGATTGGGGACTTTGATAGAGGCTAGCGCAGGAGCGTCCCCAAACTTCTTCGTAGGCAGGGCTGACATAGAGAATCTGTTTCATATCAGATGGGGTAATCCAGAAAACATCGGGGATATTTTCCGCAATTTGGCGGAAGCGGGTTTCACTCTCACGCAGGGCAGCTTCTGCAAGCTTGCGATCGGTGATATCCCGTGCGATACCCCGGTAGCCACAAAATCTTCCAGTCTGATCAAAAAATGGTGTGCCGCTCGTTTCCAAAACCACGATGCGGCCGCCGTGATGGATATTTGTGTTTTCCAAACAGGTGAAAGGATGCTGTTCCGTGGCAAAGGTAGCAAAGATTTGCGCCACACGATCGGCTTCTAGGGGCGGCATCAAGTTATAAAGTGTGGTTCCCAACAGGGCTTTAGGTTCATACCCTAAAACCTCCCGCACTTTGGGACTGACATAGGTATATACCAAGTTTTCATCCACTTCCCAAATCCAGTCATTGCTGGTTTCCACTAAGTTGCGAAATCGCTGTTCGCTTTGATGGCGGTGGGCAGTTTCTTGTTGGAGGCGATCGATCGTCTCCTTGAGTTCCAAAGTCTGCTCCTCCACCACAATCCCCAGATTGGCATTGGACTTTCGCAGGGATGCCTCCATTTGCTTGCGCTCGGTAATGTCGATGGAAATGCTAACAATACCAATTAATGTTTCTTCGTAATCATAGATAGGAGAGGCTGTCACCATCACCGGAAAGGCTCTGCCATTATAGTGTTGCACCATCAGTTCACCCACCCAACTGTCCCCAAATTCTAATAGGGCTAGGATGTTGTCGCTTTGGGCTTGCAAGTCTGGGGAGGAAATCACCTCAGCAATATCCTGCCCGATCGCCAAGTCTGCGGGGTAGCCATAGAGGGTTTCTGCAAACTGGTTCCAGTAGAGGATTTCTCCATCAATATTGGTGGCAATCACGGCTTGCTTGACCGCATCCAAAAGATTGGCTTGAAACCGATGGCTTTCCCCTGCTAGTTGGCGATCGGTGATATCCATCACGATCCCAACCATGACGACGGGCTTACCTCGGTCATCCCACAACACCTCTCCCTTGCTTCTCACCCAACGCAGGGAACCATCATAGGACAAAATCCGGTAGTCTACGTCATACGTACCTTCTCCCATAATGGCCTGATCAATGGCTTGGGTGACTTGCACCCGATCGCCTGGATGCACTCCAGCATAAAAATCAACATCAGAAGACATCAGGGAGCCGGGTGGTAGACCCAGGAGGCGATCGGCTCCATGGGAGTAGGTGGTTTGACCGGTGGTTAAATCCCACTGCCAGGCCCCCATCCGAGCGCTATTCAACGCTAATTGAAGCTGGGACTCGCTTTTATCGAGGGCGGCTTCTACCTGTCTCCGGGGTGTGATATTCCGCATAGCAGACAGGCTAATCAGGTTGCCCTCTTCATTGAGAGCGGTGTCACAATCCAGCAAGACATCCAGCACGGTGCCATCTTTTCTCAGGTACTGGTAGGGAATGTCTCGGGCGTAGCCTTTTTGCCAAAATTGCAGCATGTTAGCTGGAAACCGCTCTGCCGACTCAGGAGTCATGAAATCAATGATTTTCTTGCCCAGCATCTCCTCGCGGCTATAGCCTAGTTGCTCTAAGTAGCGACGATTCACGTCATAAATGCAGCCCTGTTCGTCGATCGAATACACCATGGCAGGCAGGTGATCGTATTGCCCCAGGGAATAGGAGCGCTGATGGAACAGATCGGCACGATGAACAACGGGGCGCGGCTGCCGAAAGGAGGACTGGTAGAGGGCTAGGGCACAGTGGTCAGCGATCGATCGGACAAACACCACCTCATCCGCTGTCCAGTTCCGTTGGTGATGGCACTGCAACAGACTGATCTCGCCCAGGTGGGAGTGCTGACAAACGAGGGGCACGATCAGCAGCGATCGGAGGTCAAGGGAGTTAGGGAGTACGCAACCTAGCTCTAGGCTAGAGGCAATGTCCGGCAATACGACAGGAATATCCTGGGACAAGGTCGCTTGATAGTGGCAATGCCAGGGCAAGAGGGACGTGGCGATCTCTGGAGCCAGGAGATGTCCCTGGAGCAAATCGAGCATTTGCTGTTGGGCGACTTCAACTTGGACAACAACCGTATAACTTACCTCCAAAGCCTGGGTTATTTCCTTAACCGCATAATGCAGCACTTCTGACACATCGGATGAGTGGCGTAACGTCCGGGTGATGCGATCGATCGCTGCTAAATGCTGGCTCTGCTGGTTTAGTTTGGCAACCAATATCGCAGATTCAGCCGCATCATCAACTGAGGGGTGGGGGTGCATAGGGCTAGGGAAGGGAAAAAGACGATGTCAGGCAATGGGCAGCTTTCCCGAACCGCCCACCCTTCGGGAAGCGAGCTACACCCCAACCCCTCTCCCAGGAGGGGAGAGGGGCTAAAACCAGGATTGGTTCGCCTTCTCCTTGGGGGAGAAGGGGCTAGGGGATGAGGGCAGACTTTAAGTTACACATCGCCTGGATATTAATTCAGGATCACTTGCCAGAGCAATACTCCCACCCCAACTGTAGCAAGATGTTGAGGTAGCAGGTTGAGCAGTGGTTGGCGGGCGATCTTTTGGGTCAGGATGATACTTCCCCAGACGGCAAAAATCAGGGTCATGGCTTGGAGGAAGGACAGGACAGCGGGATGGGCGACAGCGATCGGCAGTGACAGACCGCCAACCTCTAGCCCAAACGTCGCCACCGTCACGGGGATCACCCGCCCTGCCTCATTCAGCCCCAACTGTAAGTAGTGAGCCAAACTGCCCCCCAGCACTAGGGGTAAATATCCGTAAGCTAGTTCCACAAACGATCGGGGCTTGAGGGTGCGATTGAGGAGTTGCAACAACCCGTGGGCAGAGAGGGCAATGATCCCCGGCACCAAGAGGGCTAGCACCGACACTCCAGCATGGCTCCAGAAATTTTGTAAATGCAGATCGATCCCCAGCCAGGTTTGAGCTTCCGGTAAGCGATGGAGAAAGATGGCTCCAAACAGCAACAGCAATAGGGCAACTTCGTGGGCGCTGGCGGTGTGAGTCGTCCATAGTCCAATTCCGGGGGGCCGCAGGTTCAGTTCCACCGATCGATGAGGACAGGCTTTCAGGCAGGTCATGCAAAGCACACAGTCCCGATTATCCTGAAGCTGGGCGGGATGGGAGTAGAGCGGACAGCCCAGAGTTTCCAGTCCTTCTTCCTTTTGCGGGCCGCCTTTGTAGCATTGATAGGTCGTGCAGGTGGCGGAGCAGATGCCTTGCTGGGCCCGCAATTCTGTCATCGACAGCTTGGCAAACAGCCCATTCATGCCACCGATCGGACACAGGTAGCGGCACCAAAATCGGCGCTCAAACAGCATGGAAAAAATCACGGCTCCAGCCGTAATCAGCAAGAGCAGGCAACCAGAGAGGTAGGCTGTATCCTCCAAGTTCCATAACTCTTCCCAAAGCAAAATGAGGGTGAATAGCCCAAACAGGAACCAGCCGCCCCACTTTTCTGCTGCGGCGCGTGGCCAGGGCAAAAGTTGGCGGGGGTAGAGCCAGAGGGAGAGTTTTTGGGCCAATTCGCCGTAGATCATAAACGGGCAGACGGAACACCAGAGCCGACCGACGAAGGGAAAGGTTGCCAAGATCAGCATCCACCACCAGTCCCAGAAGAAATTTAAGGCGATGTTTCGATCGCGGCTCTGGGGGCCCAGAAATAACACGGCAACCACGATCGCGAAAAAGCCCAGAGTAAACCCATAGTTGATGCGATCGGGCCACCAGGGACTGCGGAGAAACTGGCGCAAATTTGGGTAGGCATTCAACAGATTGAAGCGAAATTGCTTACCCTTGGCTCCTGTAGACCAGAACACCTCTTCTGTCAACTCTGTGGCTCCCATTGATTGGATCACCGCCCGCTCCGTCAGGCTTTCCAGTTCTGCCAAGTTGCCCGGAAAATCGTAGCCCTGCAATCGCCGCATAGCCTCCGGGGTTACTGTCGGTCGGGCAACTCCCTTAGCTTGACTAAACAGGCTGATGTAGTAATCCACTTGGGCGGCAATGTCGGCTTTTCGCACCCGGAGCGGCGGCACTTTCACCACTTGGGCATGGCGTTCAATCAAGGGCATATAACGCTCGGATGTCATGAGAATGCGGGCCCGACAACGCTTTGCAGGGGCGATCGGCTCTCCCTCACGGCTGAGAGGCGTATATTCCCCCGTCTCCAGCAGATGAACGAGCTTATCTTGGAATCCTGGCAAAAGGTCTTGGACGTTATTTAGCACTAAGGTGCCTGCTCCTAGCCAATCTAGAATTCCAGGCGTGCCATCTGCTTTTCCCCAAAAACTCGCCTCGCCCGCTTGCAAGGTGTCGCAGTTGATTTTGATCAGCAGTTGGTGGCGATCGTTCGACCCAAAATGTACCAAGGCCGCAATATTGTCCTTATTCAACCCCGGTTCTCCAAACACCAGGACGGGCGATCGGGTCTGGGCAGCTTGTTTAATTTGTTCCCGCAAGCGCACCGCATAGCGACTCGACCCCACAATCCCCCGCCTCACTCTGGGGACAATATATTGCCGCAGCTTTGCCTGGCGCTCTTGCTCGTAGACCAACTGGGCGGTCACTTGGTCTAGCTCAGAGGCGAGTTGACGAGAGAAAATCTGGGCGATCGGGCCATACTGTTGATTCAACCGCACAAACTCTGCCTGGGGCACCTGCCACAACACGCAAGGATTCAAGGCAGTCACAGTTTGCTGGGTCACTTGCTCCAACAGTAATTCTTTTAAATAGAGAACAGAACCCGGTAATAAATCAATGGCATTCTCGGCTCCAGTCTGACTCAGCCCACGGCTTTCCAAGTGACCCTCCCGCAGAATGCAGAGGGCAGCAGGGTGGGTTCCCGAAGGAACAAGGGTTTGGTTCTCCAGCACTTGCTCTTCCTGGAGGGTGGCGACGATCGCCTGCAACACGTCATCTTCTAGCCCCGAAAAAAATGTGTTTTCTTTTAACCAGTTAATGCGATCGGCTTCATCCATCGGCTTATCCTCCGCGTATTCATCGGCATTGCGTTGCTGCATATCGTTGCCACATTTATTAAGCATCCTAATAGTCTTGTCAGGAAATTAATAGAGGTTGTGGAAAAACGTTACTTGGGGAATGTATTGGCAAAACTCCCTGAGATCAACAGGCTCCCCCTTAAAATGAAGACACCCCTGGAGAGACTAGCGCCATGAGCCAAACCTACCCCGCCGCACTGCGTTGGACGATCGCAGACCTAGAACTGCTGCCCGACAACGACAACCGCTACGAAATCATCGACGGAGAACTATTTGTGACACGCGCACCACACTGGGGACATCAAGAAGTTTGCGGCCGTATTTTTGCAGTTCTGGATGCATGGTCACGACAGACTGGACTGGGACGATCGGCAATTAATCCAGGGATTATTTTTACGGATGCTGACAATGTGATTCCTGATGTGGTTTGGGCTAGCACGGCACGTCTGGCGCTGTTGTTGGATGAGGCAGGACATCTCACCGCCGCCCCAGAATTAGTTGTTGAGGTGCTGTCTGCGGGGGCAGAAAATGAGCGGCGCGATCGGGAAGCCAAGCTCAGGCTCTATTCCCTGCGCGGGGTTCAGGAGTATTGGTTGGTGAATTGGCAACTCCAACAAATTGAACAATATCGGCGCGAACAGGCTGCTCTAAAGATTGTGGCTACTCTGCTTCCCAATGATGCCTTGACCTCGCCGCTCCTGCCTGGTTTTACGTGTTCGATCGCTGGATTATTCACATAGGACGGGTGCATCTCACTTTTGCAGATCTCCGAGCCGCCCTCACCCTAAATCCCTCTCCCTAGGGAGAGGGACTTTGAATTCTGGCTCCCTTCTCCCTAGGGAGAAGGGTTGGGGATGTAGCTTGCTTCCCGAAGGGTGGGCGGTTCGGGCGGTTCCAAAACTGGGATACACCCCATAGGACTTTATCGGGCGATCGGGATTTACCACGGATTCCCAATCATGGTGAACGCTGCCCAGTAGTAGGGATGGGAAAGAGGCGTATCCCCCAAGGAAGCCAATTCTGGGGGCAGAGCAGTGCTGCCTCTAGAGCCACGCAACTGTCCGCCTTCTAAACGCACCTTTCCATTGATCATGGCAATCTGGGCCCGACGGAGAGCTTCAGACTTGATCGGAGCAGTTTGCAATTGTTGATAGAATTCCGTCATTAACCCCAAGGTGCCATTATCACTGACATACCACAGGCTAGCCAACACCGACTTGACCCCAGATTGAATGGCAAATCCAGCAAAGCCCAGTTCCGCTTGATCATCGCCAACCGCAGTCCGACAGGCACTCAGCACTAGCAAATCCACCGACGGGTTGCTGAGTTGCAGTTGTCCAATTTGATCCATGCGTAGTTTGGTATCCCAGAGTTGGATGTAGGAGTTGCCTGGCTCTCCGGGTTTAAATTCTCCATGGGTTGCCAGATGTAAGATGCTGAAGGATTGTCGACGGCGTTGGGTTTTGAGGTTCTCCAGTGTGAAGGCTTCATTCAGAAAGGTTGTGCCAGAGCGAGTTTTGACGATCGCCTCCAGTTCTGAGGGGACTGCCGCCAGGGGAATTTGCTCGGTAAACTTTGAAGCTCCCATCGCTAGGACAGAGGCGGTTTTGATATTCCGATAGCGGGTATCAGTTAGGGAAAAGCTAGGCATAATCCCGGTGCTATATTTTTCCACTAGAAAGCGCTGTCCATCATGGAGGGCGGCCACGGGAAGCGATCGTAACCCCCCATCGGGAATGAAGACCAAATTGCCAATCTTACGCGCTTGCAATTCAGGCTCGATCGGAGCAATCAGCAACTGATAAAGCTTCTGAGCTGGAGGCAGATAGGCATCACTATCTATACTGGTGACTTCTCCCCGAAACTTCTGAGCTAGCTCTAGCACTTGTCCCCGTGTAGCTTCAGGAAATTGCTTCACGACCCGCTTTTCCTTGCTAGTGACGAGGGTAATTTGCAAAATGTCAGTATCTTGTCGCACTGGTTTGCGCTGTCCTAGGGTTCTCAGGTCTGATTCAGGGACAGCGGCGAACCCTTGACCGTCGGAGCGCCAGAGCAGTTTCGTGGGCACGGCTTCGGAGTCGAACAAGGATTTAGGCAGTGCCGCGCTGGGTCCGGTTGCTGTCGCTGGCACAAAGTTGATGTAAACGAGGGCGGAGCGCACGCCGGTTGCAGATTCAACACTGCTGAGGGTATCTTGCACTTGCGCTAGGGTCACGGGCGATTCAGCAAGCAGACCGAAGTAGCTGCTAAATTCTGCGGTGAACCCAGCTTCGACGTTTCCCGGCTCCAAGTCGATGTCTCCCACTCTCAAGCCTCTCACAAGCAAGTCTTTCAAGGGCGCTCTATCCTCTTGCAACTTAAAGAGGATGTCATCGATGGGAAAAGCCGAGGGCTTGATGATCCTCAGGTTGCCTTCGACATAGGACTGGGTGAAGAGCCGGGGAGGAACGATCGTCACCGTGCCTGTGGTGATAGCACCCGCAGTCCCATTCAGCGTGGCATTGCCCACTATAAAGGGAATATCTGTGACACCAACCCTCTGCCCAACGGTAATGGTAATATCACCGCCCCCCTGCCCTCCAGCGGTGGAGATACTGGCGAGTCGTCCATTGCGATCGATGAAGGTACCAAGAGATCGAAAATACCGTCCGGCTACGACGCTGACATTTCCACCAAATCCACTGCTCCCGCCTTGGGCATTGATGGAAAACACCTGAATGTCATTGAGGGGGTCGAGGTTCACATTTCCCGCATTCCCAGTGAGGGCACTGGTGTCGATCGCGCCTGTCTGAATTGCGATCAGGGCTTGGAGGGTGATGCTTCCTCCAGCTATGGAACCACTGGCATCTAGATTTCCAGTGGTGATGGTTCCCGTCTGGCTGGTGAGGCTGATGATGCCACCTGTACCGAGTCTAGTTGTTGTGATGTTCTGCGTAGTGATGTCACCTAACACATTGAAGTCCACGGTTCCTGCTTGAATGGAATCTGTGGCGACGACGGTTGTAGCTCTGGCAATGGTGAGACTGGCAGGAGGATTGTTCGCCCCGATCGCCCCATTAATCTGAATTGTGCCACCTGTGAGGGTGAGATTGTTGGTGAAGGCGGTGGTGCTATTCAGCGGCGCATTGAGGGTGAGTCCAGTTTGTGCAGCCAGAGTTGCATTGCTAGTGAGGGTGATAGGTGCAGCTAGCTCGATGCTATTAGCAGATAGATTACTACCCAGAAGAATGGTGCCGTTTGTGCCTCCTAGGGACACAGCGCCCTGGAAGCTGAGAGGATTGTTGATGGCGATCGAGTTATTGCCTGTGCCTGTGTCGATCGTTAAGTTGGCGATCGTGCTGCCATAATCCACCGTATCGCCGGGAGTGGAAATTTGACTGGAGGTAAGGTTAAGAGTGGTGGCTCCCGATGCACCGATAATTCTGAGGGTATTGTCTGCACTGGCCGGGGCGATCGTCACACTGCCGCCTGCACCACTGAAATTCACCACATAGGTATTGGCACTACCACTGTTGTTAAAGACTGCATCCCCACTCCAATTGCTCACTGTGAAGGTATTATTGTCGCTGCTACTGGTCAGGTTGACGCTACTAATACCCGTCAGATTAAACGCGGCTCCACTCGAACTAGTGAGACCACTACCACTAAGATTAAAGGTAGTATTATTACTCGCTGTCGTGGTGTAGTCGAGGGTATCAATGCCACCCCCCCCATTAATGGTAGGAATTCCCATACCATCTGTCACGATAAAGGTATTGGTGATATTGCCACCTGTGACGTTGGCGAAGTTGGAAAAATTGATATTGCCATTAATTGTGCCACTGGTGCCGCTAGTAAATGTCCACGCGTTAGGAGTATTTGCCCCAATTAAGGTATTGGCTGCCGAACCGCCAATCAGGGTTTGAATGTTGGTCACTGTGCCACCGATCGCCGTGGAGGTGTTGCCTGCAAGGTCTACAGTCACAGGTGTGGTAAACGCTGTATAGCTGAGGGTATTTGCACCTGCGCCCCCCGCTAGATTCCCACTCAGTGATGCACCAGGGTTGATCAGGAAGGTATTATTACTGCTTCCCCCTGTGAGGTTTTGGAAATCTGTGAAGGTTGTGCCCCCGATCGTGCCAGTATTCGGGCTGGTCAAATTCCATGTCACTGGGCTATTTCTCCCAATCAGAGTACCTGTGGTACTGAGACTGCCCGTAATGACCTGGGTATTGGCAGGGAGGGCATTCACATCAGCGGTGAAGGGAGCGGTGAGTGTACTGTAATCAACGGTTGTGAAGCCGCCCAAGTCGTTAATTGCAGCAATACTGCCTCCCGCTAAGAAGTCATAGCTATCGTTGGCGGTGCCGCCTACCAAGCTGGGAATGTTGTTGAAGTTTACCGGAAACCCAAATCCGCTTATAGAGCCGCTGTTAGCTCCACTGATCACCCAACCCGTGTTTTGATTGGGCCCGGCTAGTGTTGAACCACCGATGAGGTTCACAGTCCAGGGGAAGGTGTAGGGGAGGAGAGTCACATTGCCCGTGCCCCCAGTCCGGCCGATCGTGAGAGAGGTGAAGCCAGTACCGAGGGCGTTCAGGTCAGTCAGCGTCACATCCAGGGTGGTTGGGCCGGTGAAGCTAGGGGAGCCGATCGCAATATCTTGCCCCAGGCTAAAGGGTTGGATTTGCGCCGTGCTAATGCCATTGATAGAGGCTGTGCCCCCGGTAAAGCTTAGGCGGTTGGCCGTGAAACTCATGGCTCCTGCAACTTGAGTTCCCACGGGAGCAATGCTGCCGACGGTTAGAGTATTTGCAGCCGTGAGGGAGAGGGGCGCACCGCCGTTGTAAGTAATTTGAGGAATGGTCACGTTGCCACCATTGCTGGTGAGCGTGACAGCACCACTAGGACTATTGTTGGAGAAGGGGGAATAAAGCACCGGGCTGGTAATATCTCCCTGAGCCGTGAAGGTGAGGGCCCCACTGGGACTGGCCCCCGCCAAATCGCCACTGACATCAAGTAATCCAGTGGAAATTGGCCCAGCGCTACTGGTCAGGGTCACGGCTCCTCCAGTGCCGCCCGTGGAAAAAGAGCGGGTGTCGCCGATCGTGACTCCCGCTGCCCCACTGATGGAAATTGCCCCACCCGCACCCGTACCGGGCGTTGCCGATCGCACGTTATTCCCAAAAGTAGACCCCGTTGCTAGGGTGTTCACAGCCCCTGCGGTACTCGTCACGGAAATGTTACCGCCGCTATTGCCGCCATTGGTCAGCAGGTTTGCGGTGGTGAGATTACCGTTGCTGGTGAGGGCGATCGTCCCCCCTGACCCAGCACTGGAACTTGCGTCCAGTCCTGCCGTGGTCAGGGTGCCGCCAGAGCTAGTGAAACTAATGGAGCCACCGATCGCCCCAGGAATCGTAACATTGGCTGCCACAGTGCTGGCACTGATATTTCCTGTACCATTCACCGTTACCGTGCCACCATTGCCCGCCACCGAAGTCACATCCAGTGTGCCTAACAGAGAAATATTGTTACCAGTCAGGTCAATGGTTCCTCCAGCCGATCCAGTCAAGCTAGCAGCCTGAATTGCTCCTGGCACAATGATATTGCCGACTGCATTCAACCTGACTTGTCCAACCGCACCGCCACTGGAGTTTGAGATCACGCTGCCTACGGTAATGCCGCCTGTCCCGGTTGTGGTCAACGTGATATTTCCCGACGAACTCGTACCACTGGCATTCAAGTTCCCGGTGGTGATGCCTCCGGGCGCAGTAAGCGTAATGTTGCCACCGCCTGTCGCCAAGCTTGTGTCCAAGTTTCCAGTGGCGATCGTTGTGCCGCTGGTGATGTTAATAGCGTTACTGCGGGTGCTGAGAGTGAAACCAGTGCTGTCAAAGGCTCCGGTGCTGCTGATGATGAACGCGCCCCCAACCCCCGAAGCCGACAAATCGATGTTGGAATTGACTTTTACATCCCGCCCCGCCGTGACTTGCAGGTCACCGCTCCGAGTGGCAAAGGTGGAGTTGAGTTGCACATCTCGCCCCGCCGTGACCACAACAGGAAATGCGCCCCCGGAAATGGAGCCGATCGGCGCATTCACAAAAATGTCATTCGCTGCCTGCAATGTCAGGGTTGTGCCCCCAGAAATGAGACTAATCGGGTCTACAACGGTAATATCTCCCACTTGTGATCCCGTGGAACCCGTTGTAATCGTGACACTCGTGCCCCCTTGGAGCGCCGTCACAATATTGGCCGTATCGATCACCGCGTTATCTGCTGTTGGCGTAAATAATCCCGCACTGAAGGTGCCGCCTGTTGTGGCGGCTGCTTGCACGATCACATTGCGGGGGTCGAGCAACCAAACACCAGGTTGTCCAAGGGGTGCGGCCGCATTGACAGCACTACCTGTGATATCCAAATAGTCTTTACCAGAGGTTTCGATTAGACCGCCATTTCCGCCCGAACTGCCGCCCGTCGCAGAAATCTTTCCATAGAAGCGCGTTGCTTGGTCTGACCACAGAATCACCTTGCCCCCGTTGCCCGTGGTGAGCGCATCAGCGGCGATCGTCGTCCCTTGATCCACAAACGTAAACTGAGCATTGGGCACTGTACCTTTGCCCAAGTAATCGCCCCCAATGAGAACCGTGCCGCCGCTGTTGGTGCCAGAGGCATTGAGATTAGCGTTCAGCAGAGCTACTCTGTCGCCGAGGATGGTGATTTGGGGAGTGGGGGAGGTGGGGAGTGATGGAGTGGAGGAGTGGAGGAGTGGAGGAGTGATGGAGTGGGGAAGTGATGGGGTAACTGTGACGTTGCCGGAGACGATCGCCACCCCTGAGTCTGTAGGAATCGCCATCCCAGAGCTAGTCAACTTCACCACACCATTTTCTACGGTGACCCCAGTTGCAGCTTGTAGGGCACTGCCTGTCAGTAAAGCAGGGAGATTGAGCGGGGCTGAAGGGCTGGAGTTAAGTTGCGCCTTCGTGTCGATCGGCAAATCCAGACTCAGCAAACTCCCCGCTTGGGTGATGCGAACCAGCTTTTCTCCAGGAATGGCGGCGATCGTAATCTGTCCACCTGGTGCGGCGATCGTGCCCAAGTTGATCACTGTTCCTCCCATCAGCGTCAGACTTTGCCCGGAACCGACGGTGAGAGTTCCCGCATTGAAAATCGTGCCTGATTGGGTGAAGGCAAAGCCA